>WLWD01006119.1_pt1:0-35000 | contig 40514 bp, 33 predicted proteins | sample 6712731 | NCBI WGS metagenome assembly WLWD01 (sample SAMN12718690, study PRJNA576275) | sponge metagenome | isolation source: marine sponge | host: Mycale hentscheli | place: New Zealand: South Island, Marlborough, Capsize Point | collected 2014-11-01
AACATTTATTTTTATGAAACCTGGACGTGTACATATATCCCTAAGTGTATTTATTACTCAATTAGCTACTTGAGACATGCTCACAAAGTACAATGTGGCAAGCACAGCAATACAAGTATTAGTTTAATTCATTCATGCCTCTACTCCTTCTGTCAATCTTTTTGCAGGTGAACATTCATGGTATAGACTGGAATGGACCTATTCCTTTCACTGATGAAGACAATGTGGTAGACATAGACCCACCCCCATCTTTTCTATGCAATCAAGATTATCAGGAATTGTCACAAACTATTAATCCACTAGATCGCAACTCACAGTATGGTATTGAACTTTACATGGAGTCAATTCAATTTGTCTCAAATAAAATCAGATAGATGCCTTATTGTAGTTTATGTCACATCAAATAAAAGCTACCCTCATAAATAACATTGTGTTTCGGGCCTATCTACTACCAATAATGGGTAATAGCTAGCTAGCTACATTTTCTTCTGGAATAATATCAGTGAATTAGTAGAATGATTCTGGGATAACAAATACATTAAATTCTAGCTATGTCCTGATATACAGAAAGAAAGTGAACAATAAAGTACTCCTGGGCATGTTAGCTACTACAAAAGTGCAGAAATTAGCACATTTGTGTCCTTCTGGGACCAGTCAAAGTGCCTCTAGTGTGTGTATTAACCACACTAAACAATATCCTGGTGTTGCAGTATATTCTAACGATATAGCTAGTTAGCTACAGTACTAATGAATATTGAAGGGCAATGACATAAGTAATGAGGCATAGCATGAAAAGTAGTTCAGGTGAGGATAATGAAATGCAGGGGGGGAGGGGGGTAATCCGAGGTTGGGGGTTGGAGGGGTTCTTTGGCACCAACTTTAGGCCATCACCTACTTGTAATATTTTGTTTAAATTAGCAAGCTGAAGCACATGTCAGGAAAAAACCCCACAAAACAACAACCACTCTCGACAGAAACTGTCACTATATCTCCTTAATTTGCATGTAAGCAAGTGACATGTATAAACCACACAAAAAAAAAAACAACTAAAACAATTAATTCCTATTAAATGAAAGTGTGAACTAGCTTATGATCATAAATTACCCTCCTGAATAGTCAGGTGTTGACTGGTATGCTAGCAACATCATCCCTGTCCAGAGTTTGTTTTTACTTTGCCTCATGTTTGTCTCATTGCCCTACACCATTTTTACAGCTATTATATTATAGCTAGCTACTGTACATATTCCCAAGAAGATATTAGCTACAGATAATAAAATTTAATTGAGACACATGGAAGTAACAATAGCTAATAAAAAACAATGTCATTTTCAATGAACTGTATGGTTTGCTAAGTTGCCTATAACATTCCAAATTATGACACCATAAGGTTTTCTAGGGTGAATCCTTTATGATGTTACCTTTTTACTTGAAAATTTTTGTGGTAGCTAGTTAATATTTCCAATTTACCTTGCTAAATAACAAATGCTATTAGTATTATTGCAGCTGAGCATGCATATTAAAATAATTAGCCAGTTTAGTTTTTTCCATGTTTCTAGCTATGGCTTAGTTTTTCTTAAAAGCAAACTACTCCAAAACTAAGGGGTTTTGGTTATAGTTAACTAAAAACAACACTGCTAATAGTGTTTGTGTTACTATCAGCTACATATCTCTAATCATTTTGTCATCTATGTATTGATTTAAGTTGTAATTCAATTTAATTTGTAAATCAGAAATGAGCATTTAATGAGTGTTTACATATCTAACAGCATAACATTGTTAACATTTTCCAAAACCATCATGTCCTTTAAGTGACAAAATCATAGCTTCTTTGAAATTTTCATATTTGTCATGGCTCATGGGTAAAGTAAGGTGAAGTCCGCATGTGCTGGATGAGGCTAACTTTTCATAAGCAAAGTAGAGTTTAGGCTTTCTGTCAAATCCAAGTGGTGGCTCACAGTCTGCACCAGTAAAGAAACTCAATATATCATTAGTAGTAACTGGTTCTCCAATTGCAGTCTTAACATTTTGATCTATAAAATATATTGCAAAAGTATTAAAGGTTAACATTTCACAGCTTTAACAAACACTTAGCTACATAGTCTCGCGTAACCAGACCCTTTACCTACCGCTATGCTGGGAAATGGTCTGGTGGCATTAGTACATAGTACCGGTTCAATACCCTGATAGTATAACTAACTAAATCTTCTACAATATGGTATTGAAGAAAAAACTAAAAACTAACTAAATCTTCAGTGAGAATTTGGGGAAAAAACTAAAGCTAAGCTTTCAAGATATTTTTTTTAACTAAAACTAGAAAGTCTGGAATCGCTAAACCAAAACACTGACCACATCCACTCAATCAGCTCTTTTTTGCAGTCCCAAGACTTCCATGTACTGAAATGGGACAGTGGAACTTGCTGCGAATAAGGTGCCAAACACTAGGATTCATGAAGGGCTGCAGGATGAGTAATTTAGGGCTTGTAAAATGGTAGATATATAGAAAGCTTTGCTCTTTGATATTGACAAGAAAAGGTGATTTTGTGACTATAATGCCACTGTTATAAGCTAGGAGAATAAGCTAGTATGTTGTACCTTATAGCGCACCAATAAGTGCCACCTCTTACAGTGCAAGAGATATTTTGTACAAGCAATTAGCTAGGCACTGAAGTGTTTCGTGTGCGGTATTTTTACATTTACATAAGGGTTTAACCACGGAGCATCTGGTGAAGGACTAATTACATTCCTTTTGAACTGGTGTACTATTGCCATCAGACCCTTTCCCAGCGTAGCTGTAGGTAAAGGGTCTGGCTACGCGAGACTAATAGCTACATACCTTCACAATCATCAATGAAGTCCATAAAATAAACGAATGTAGCCTCTTCATTACATTTTCTTTGAGGATCAATTGCATAAACAACTTCAAAAAGAGATCTAAAATAATCTGTATTAAGAAATGAAGCATGGAGTAATCATAATAACTAAATAGGTTGATCCCATGTTGCTACTTCACGAGACAGAATGTAAAAATTATAACACAATTAATTAAATAGCTATACCTTTATCTATCTTCTTGGAACTTTCATGTTTCACAAAAAGTGGGGCAATTAATGTAGGGTATTTCTTGATAATCTGGAAGACACCCACTGTTTCCAGACCAGCAGCAAACTGATCCAACTCTGGTTTTATTTTTACTAGGGAATGATAATCTCTAATGGTACTCTTAAGTAATTCTTTGTCTGCACATGTAAGTCGGCACAAAGGCAATCGAAATCCAGTTTCTAAAAGAATTGATTCTTTAGTGGAATCTGTGAATAGTGACCTGAGCTGGTCATCATTCTCAGTTAAGTCAATATGTAAATGAGAAATAGAGAAGTTGTCTATCAAAGTTCTTTTTTTCTTTTTTTCAATTTACATTGATCTAAATAAGAATTGCAGCATTTAAAATTGAAATAGTTATTAGTGCCTCATATGTCTATGCATTGTGTGATTACATGCATGCAATTGTGTATAGGTTTTTTAAATGTGTGTGTGTGTATTGGTGGTGTATGCATTATGATGTGTATGCATGTGTGTGTTCCCTCTGTTCTATCGCCATCGTGAAGGAGTTTGAAATTGGAAGATGAAGAGGAGGGATAGAAAATGAACTGAAGGTAGCATTGATTTTTGTGGGGACACTGTTGTGACTGGGGCAGGAGCAATCCCAATGAGTGTATGTTCTTCACCTCACACTGCTAAGTGCGATAAAAGGTTCTAAATTTTATATTGGATTGAACAATGACTGATGAACAAAAATGATTTACAAAGTAATTATAATCATCTGATTGTCACGTGCCCCATGGCGCGCTAAGCCGTGGGTTAATTTGGTAATCAAATAGTAATGAATAAATGGAATAGAAATAACAGCCAACTAAAGATAGAGTTCTATGTTATGGTGGGGAAGATTACACTTATGTCTTCCCCACAATATTATAATAATGAGTATAGGTCATTCAAAGGTAAGTCTTCTGGTAGGGAGTGGAATTTAGAACAAGTAAAAAAGCATTTTACTGTACTTAAGTAAGCAAACACAGCTTTTTAAGTTATTGATTTCTGAATTTTTTTTTGAGTTTTGCTCTACTGCACTTACACACAAACATACTACATGCATGCATCTATAAAATACATTGTACCATATACTCGCAACACCAGACTAATCAAGATTATTCTAGCTCTTATATTTTATTTGATGTTAGTAGGGATTATCTAGCTTCTAGTCAGCTGTTAAAATATGTGGTCATCCTTGAATAATGGAGTATTGAAGTTGAATTGATGTAGAAAACTTGCACACTAAAATATCAAGGAAACCAAGTAGTGTATTTTCGCAAGATTCTTTTAATATCATTTATTAATTTACCTCTTGCAAAAGCTGACGAATATGAAGATCAGGTACATCATCATCCTTAACTATCTGTCCTAAATAATCACCCGTAGCCAGATAATTGTAAGCAGCAGGATGCAGTACAGGAAAGCCACAACCTCCTTGTAGTATTGACATCCCAGTCAATTTACCCATAAGAAAAAAATCGTTCTTCTAACATAAAAATAAGTCACAAAGTTAGTTAGCTTCCTATGATAAAACATACATAATAAATTATGTGTCTAATGGTTGATAGATGTGATATTTTCTCATATCCATGGCGTGTTAGAATTTCCTATATTTCATGTGTGGATATTTTTTTGATCAACTGCATCTGTCTACAGGCTAAGTATGAACAAGGAGTTGTATTTTGAAAAGATAAGGTTGCATGTATTAAGCATTCAAATAAAGTACTTATTTCCCCCCACTGACTTTATTTCACTGACAGTTGAAATATCCGGCAATATTTCAGCCAAAGTTATGCAATATGTACAATACAAATACCTGTAGTGCTGGAACATTCTTCATAAATAAACAAATTCCCTGCTTTCCTACACAGTATTTCATGACCACATCGTGAACAAAGAGTCTCCAGAATTCACGACTTAGACCACCAGTGTCTACTCCAGACTCTCCTACAAAATTAAACTAAAATATGCTCCCAATAAACAACTATAAACTACAATAAAATATAATCTTACAGAAAGCAGTTTCAATTCATCAAATCTTGGTTTTCTTGCTTCCTTTAAAATGTCAACTACAACAAAGTTTCTTCTGATATCCACTGATAATTTTGGTGTATCAGCCCAATCATTTTCCGTCCTGGGAAAGGTAAAGCCAGACGAATTCTGTAGTAAAATCACTATATCCTTCAAGCATTTGGGCTCTCTATAAGATAGAAGCAGTCCTGAGCTATTTATTATTATAACATTTTATACCATACCTTTCTTGTACACTTTCTTGTACTGCTTGAGCTATCATCTTGTCTTCCAAATATGTTAAATCCACAAAAGATTCCTAAATATAAAATATAAATACTTACGCATTGTAATAAGCTTAACTTAATTAAGTCTATTATCTTACATTGGTGACTACCTGAACAGGAGAAATAGGAGAAAATGAAGGACTAGTGGGAGACTCGGGCTCAGAGGCATGTAATGATTCTTGTGGAGACCTCTCAGGGGATCTTTGAATAGACTGTATAATATTAGGGTTTGGTAGTAAATTTTCTTAATCTAGTAGCATTTGATTTTTTATGTTAAAATTCTAGTTTCCTTCGCTATAAACACAACATTATGACCACAGACCATTTACATTTTTTGTTTGTTTTTCAAACAGTCCAACTGATAAGATTCACAATTTGAACTACTTTGAATTTAACATCAAAATCGAAACAATGATTTTTTTCTATTGAATTCTTAAATGAAAAGTAGCAATAATAGCTAATATTAATTGTATATTAATTTTCCTCAGTTTAAGGATACTATCCTTACATTGTCGAAGTTCAGAACTGGTGAACACTGTGAATAGTTTGCCTCTAAATTCACATCACAGGTTTTTAAGTGTTCTCTGAGTTGACAAAGAGCAATGGTCACGCCACAGTTCAAGCAAGTTTCTGTAGGGACACTATCCTAAAAAGAAAATATTTGGAATTCCATTTCAAAATATTATACAAAAAAAAAATTGTACCATGTCTCTGTTTGATGGAGGAGCGTCCAAAGAAATATGTTTCTGGATAGGCCGGACATATATCTTGGCTTGACTTACAATATTCTTTAGATATTCGACGGTATAACCTTCTGAAGGTGGTGGAATCACACATAATTCTTTGTTATTGTTTGGTACAGTTCGAAGCAGTTCATAGCCCCCACTAGAGGCAAGTTTGGGAAATGCAGTGATAATGTCATGATGAAGTTCACTGCTCTCACCATGCACAAATAGGCTGAGTTTACGTGGTCCTAGTCCAGCTCGCAATAACTCAGCCTTTTCCATTGGTGATGGGGGAACAGTTTGATCTGTACTTGCCAAACATATAAAGTCGTGCTCCCACATTGACAGTTTCACTTTCTTGGACTTCTTTGAACGGTTGCCAAATATGGAAGAACGTTCTGCCATCCATGATGGACGTTTTACCTGCTGGCCTTGCGTGAAATCAAAATTAGTTGGTGTAGATTGAAGTGAAGATCTTGGCAGCTGAGGACTAACATTTCGAGCAACTGGACCTTGCTGTAGTTGCAAAGTTTGCCTATTATGAGGAGCTAGGAGACAATGACAAATATCAACATTAAAAAATTATTTTATTCATACTCACGCCTATTTAACTGATGCCAACTCATACAGCCAAAAAAGAAAAGAAAAAGATAACAGCTTTAAATTGTCTTGATGCAAACAATTTTATCGGTATCACATAGTGAGCCAAAACCACAGATATGACGATATATAGACGCAGCATATTCAGTAGTCTGGCTAAGCCAAAACCACAGATATGACGATATATAGACTCAGCATATTCAGTAGTCTGGCTAATCAGACCCTTTTGGTACTGGGTTTAGCTATGCCAGACTGCATCTTCAGCAAATGGAGGTGAGTATTACCTTAAGATACAATTCTAAAGAGAGCAATTTACTTACACCGTTCAAATTGATCAAGCTGACTCAGAGCCTGCTGAAGATAGCTGCGTGCCGCAGTAACTCCAGACTGATTGTCTGAAATACTTGCATTCTGGTCACTACGCTGCCGGTTAGAAGCCATCTTACCACTGCTCACTCACCGACCGCCAACAGAGTAAGTGCAGAGTTATTAGCACATATACAGGAATAACACCGTGTACACGTGAAACACCGCACACAGATACCTACCTTTGCACACTCCCCGACGACCGCAACGTAACTTTGTACGTAAACAACCTCCTACACCCCCCCCCCCCCCAAACTTCCCCTTTATACCCTCAAATTCTCTCCCATGAAAAATCCAGGAATGAATTTCCCTGCATGGAAATATCGGTGAAATTTTTGCGAAAATATTTGGACACACCACTAGAAAAATGTCCTTGAAAAAAACGACGTATACATAAAAAGGTCGCAAAAAAAGACTATTGAATTTTGACACTAATCTCCCGCCATACTGCTGCGGCGCGAAGTTCAAGCATATTTTGCGTTTTCTATCTCGGGTTCAAGTCGTTAGACATCATGGTAAAGTATCGTCTAGTATAAAACATAGAAAGCTACTTTTGGAAACTTAATGGTATAGTACCGCCAAGTATAAAACCTTGGCAATATATTAATGGTAAAGTATCATCAAAGATAAACCTCGATTACAAAATATCAACAATAGCTTTTAGCAAACCATGAAATGCTATTGAGCAAATGAATACAGTATGGTGTGGTTACTGATGACAAATGAAAATGAAAAAGTGCATGGAAAATGAATGACACAGTAAATCAGCTTGTATCTATTACTTTGGTGGACATGACAAAATTATCCGTTCCTATGGTGACAGTTTTGGTGAAATCCAGTGTTACTTGTACAACTCTGACGCCTTCCAAGTTGCGGCTTCTCGTAGACTTGCTCCTGCTTCTAGCTTCCGGCAAACCTAACTCATGCGAAGACTTGCATTGCACCACAACCAAAACTCTTCGAAGCAGGCTCCTCGCCACGCCAAACAAGTCTTTCCTGAAGTAAATCTGGATGATAGGGTTGACGCAGACATTCAGCAGGTACAGAACGAAAGTGCTGGCGTAATACTTGTTAGGGATAACATCGTACGACCCAGCAATCATTCTAACGACTCCGATACAAGAATAGGGCAATCTAGACAGCAAGTTAGACAGAATGAACGCGCCGCAAATTCCGAATAAATTCTTGACACGCTTCGAGTATATTTGTTTTTGAATATCAAGATTTTGAGAGTTTAAATTTTCTTCGTGTCTTTTGAGGTTTCTCTTGAGGAAGCCGCGGGTGAATACAAAGGTCCAGACGGATGAAGTGACTATTATCGTGAATATGAGAATGCTGTGAATCCAAATGGGGAGCATGTCCCTGTACCCATTCCAAAATGGAATGCAACTTCCGATTCTGCTTGACCATCTGTACGTACCCAGTCCATAGTAGGGAGCTAGGGCAAACGGAACATCTACAATCTGAGAGAGACACACAAAGAATAATATTGACGGCATAGAAGAATTATTTCATTTATTTACTTCATTAGTTGTTGTTCTTGTTAATTCATGTAATTAATTATGTTTATTAGTGTATTTTTAATTAATTGATTAATTGGCGAGCAAGCAAAGTGAGCGAGACACTCTCAGGGGTAACACAATTGAAAATCGGGGATATTTGTTTGTTTATATATGTGTGTGGACGTATGTATGTCATTTTGTACTCTGACCCTCGCGTTTTTGTGTCTGCTTCGTGGTCTACCCCTTCCCATACCTCCAGTAAACAGAATCTTTAGGTTTAGCGATCCCGTATCATTCAAAGAAATTAATTATTTACTCCTTTGTATTAGGTTGTTTATGAATGCTGCAAGATGCACTTAAGACTTACTGTTAGACTCAACAGTGCAGTAATTCTTTAGAACTTCTTGTTTTTTCAAGTCGCAAAATGTTATGGCGAATAGTTACTATGGTATTGAAACCCTTTACCAGACGTAATTTTAAAAACTGCCATTTTTTAGTAGCTGTGAGTGCTTGTTGTGAAAAGCTACTGGTAATTCAGAATGACATATATTAGAGACTACAGAAAATACCAGTACTCGGGGAAATTGAGGTAAGAAAGCGGTTCTGTATTTGTTAGCTAAAGTATAAATAATGGTCACAATGGCTACATCCTTAGTTATACTTTTAGAAATGGACTGATAGATTATTTTGAAGTGTTTCATTTGTGACTGGCTCACTCGCCCTTTGTGCTCAAGCACATCACTAGTACATTGTTCTATTATACATTTCATTCTTACACTGAAAAAATATTTTTTAAAGTTTTCCTAACCATCTTTATACATAGCTCACACACACACACACACACACACACACACACACACACACACACACACACACACACACACACACACACACACACACACACACACACACACACACACACACACACAAAAAAAAAAAAGCATAAGGGCTTATAATCACCAAATAAAGTTATTATGTCAAATGGCAAATTACACAACTCCCACACAAAAAAGCTTAGGGGCTTTGTTAAGAAACATTAGGTACAGGGTTTACTATGTCAGATGGCAAACTCAGTGTGTTACACATAAAAACATTTTCAATCCTCATAACCAAATGCTGTCAATAAAAAGGTGTGAGAACTAAAATGGAGATTGTAATCATTCAATTACAAACTGCTAATTAAATCAGAGATGTGTGGAAACAAAAATGGAGATTCCAATAATTTCGTTGACCAACATCGAAATCTGATACAAACAATCAAGTGTGACCTTTGAACTTTGGAACCTGTTGGTTTATTGTTGCTGTGTTCATGGTTGCCTCACTGTGCGGGTCAGGCAGAACCTCAACAAACATTCAGAAGAAACGATACTATGCATGCACTTTATTTTTGTAAAGCCTCGCTGACCGCTTGCGGCCAGTCGCGGTTCATGCCCATGCCAACCGTTGCTACAAATATTGCATTCTTTTATTTCAGTTCTCAGTTATAGTTCCTAGTGTGAAATTAACAAACCAGTGAAGTTGTAATTACCCACCCCATACCAGCTAGCCGATTATTCAGACCTAAGCTATCATTGAGTTCTCTACTCGATAATCCAACATCCACAGAAGTTACTGCCACAAGGTCACCATCCCGACAGCAAGCCTTATACCGGGCAGACGACAAGGGCAGCAAAGTCCTTCCTATTAAGTCCCATCACTGGCTGCACAGCTAGGCCCAAACTTACAACACAGCTAGGCCCAAACTTACAACACAGCTAGGCCCAAACTTACAACTTGGGCTGCCTTTCCCAACTGCCGTAGTCAGTGCAAGTGAGATCACTCATTGATAATTGCAACCTGCACCTCTTAACACTTTCTAATGAACCAATTATCACCTATTCACTCTGCCATGTTCCACTGTATGTAACCTTGTTCTTGGATAAATATATCAGTCAGTCTTAATAGTGAGAGGTGGGAAGTTGCTATTGGATTCTCTCAGTTAAGGTAGCTGGAGCTAACCAACTTCTCTTACCTGATCCTCGGTCCCTCAGTCCTCCCGAGCGTTCACCACACCACATATTTATTGAACTTGTCTTTAGTATATGTATAGTCTTCATAGATACATAGTGAGTCTGGTGGCTCAGTATTCATGCGAGTGCCTCCAGCACAATTTGAAAAAGCGGCCAATCATATAAGTGATATTCTCCAATAATTAAAAGAACAATAAATGTATTGTGCACTGCAAGTATTGAGCAAACACTGAATGCTGCTATAGCCTGGGGGAACAAATTAACCCAATAACCAGTGATGTGCTTAATCAGGAGTGACCAATTGTGCATGGGTAATTTTAATCAGGTATAACATTTTTAATTTTGGTATATAAGTTTATTTTTGCCTTTGCAAGATCACATTTGTAGTTTGCCTGAAGGTAATAAATCTGGTAAAATTGTATGCGAAAATAACCATAAATCTATTTAATTAACCAATGTCCTAGCAGCTCCTATTCACCTAGACTAAGAAGATGTCATTCACTCCTTTTCTTCCAAAGTAGCTACAAGGGTGTCGCTGCTGACCTTTAATTTTAGCTAACAAAATAGGAAATTACATTCTTACCTCAAAATTTCTGAGTAATGGTAGCTAATAATACGCCATTCTGACTATCTAAATGACCTGTAGACCTGACAAAAACACTCAGCTACTAAAGAAAAGAACAGCCAATTTTTTATTAAATTATGTATGGTAAAGGGACTTCAATTTAATGCTGTAAAAAAATAATAATAATAATAAAGACAACCAAGTGTTAATTATTAACTAAGCAGTAGCAGACACACACACACACACACACACACACACACACACACACACATAAACACACACACACACACACACACTTGTGCACTGGATATAATAATGCAAGACACATTATACTCTTTGTGCACGATTTGACTATTGAGTGGATTTTAATAAGAACGATATTGTTGCGTCTAGTGCGTATACATAGCTATGACAAATAGCGCAATTATCAAGATAATGTACCACCACCACCGCCACCAATTCTAGTAGAAATTTAACTCAATTAAGTACATAGGATTCACTTGTCAGAAACCACCTAACCCAAAGGGTAAACAATTAAATTTCCTAAGGTACAGGTAAAGATTGATAAACCAATACATCCTGTTTAATGGAGTATGGGTCAACCACCAAGCGAACACAAAAATGTGAGGGTCAAATACAAAATGACATACATACGTTCAAACATATATATAAACAAACAAATATCCCCGATTTTCAATTGTGCCACCCCTGATAGTGCTCATTCACTTGTCAATAACCCAATCACTAAACTACATCAGCAGGCGAAGAGAGTGAGACACTATCACTGGAACACAATCGGAAATTGGGGATATTTGAGAGTATGTATGTATGTGTGAATATATGTATGTCATTTTATACTTTGACCCTCGCATATTTGTTGTTTGCTTGGTGGTCAACCCCGTACCATACTCCACTAAATCGAATCCTTTGGTCTATTGATCTTTACCCATATCATCTAAGAATTAAATTGCTTTACCCTTTTTAATTAGGTTGCCTCTGACATGATCTGAATGTTAATGGATGCAGTTGCCATCTATATAATCTTCCGTAGTTCATCTCTTGAATTAGTAGCAGTGGTAAGTTATCATGGTTAATGTGTTGTTGTCATAGCTACTACATGTATATATGCCGTTAGCCCAGCGTAGCCAGGCTAATCCTACGCAACAAGTTGTTATTACTCTCAAATGCATTGTTCAATAGTAAGTCACGAAGAAAATATAATGCAAGTTTTTTTTGTTGGCATATCCAGTGAACAAGTGTGTGTGTGTGTGTGTGTGTGTGTGTGTGTGTGTGTGTGTGTGTGTGATATGTGTGTGTTTCAGAGCCTGTAGGTCTAAAGTTCAAACCCCACTCTCTTTCCTCTGGTTTTTCTTCCTCTGCCTCCCACCAGCCCCACCAGTCCCCCGGGTACCTGGCATTTACTGGGGGTACAAATACAAGGCCCTCATGAAACAGCAATGGTCCAGGTGGGACTTCGGGTGCCCACACCACTTGCTGTGAGGAAAGGCCTGTTCTCCTGCGAGTTCCTAGCCCGGCTCAAGGAGCACGGCTCACAATGCCTGCTTAGTGCACAGGCATCCTGGCTCTGCCAGGTGTGTGTGACCGACCGCCTAGCGGCAGCAAGAAAATGTTTACATTGTAAAAGTGTTGCATGTCACAGCCACTGCTTAGCTAAGTAATAGCACAACTAACTATTAGCAGTTAGCATTCAAAAGAAAACTGTAAGATTTTATATGGCTTGCTCCAGGTGTGTAGTCATAAGCTGCTGCTAAGGTATCCATGGAATTGAAATCCCTTTACCTAATTATTATTTTATTTATTTATTTATTTTTTTTTAAACTACTAGTATCTGAGAACTTAGCTGTGAGCTACTGGCTCTTTAGGTAGAGATTACAGAAGTTCTATTAATCAGTAATAAGAATGCATTTGTAATAGTTAGCGAAAAATAGATAATAAACAGCTAAATGAAACTACTGAACTATACTGAACTTTAAAGTGTAGGCTTCATTAACCCTTTACCAGCTGAACTGAGGGAACAAAAATTGAGCTTGAGGGGCTTCATTAAAAGTGCCAATTACTAGAAAACTAAAATATAATTGTTCTACGTAATGTTTCAAATAAAACATACCAAATTGATCCTCATTTCATGCTGATTTCGTCTATTTAGATATAAACACGCATACGTCCCAGCATGTTGCGGTAATTGGGGCTTTTGTATAACCCACGGTCTGACTGGGTCAAATCGACCCCTATCCACAGGGAAAGGGTTAACTTCAGGTGAATGAAATAAATACAGCCCCTGTTATAGTGTAGTGTTGTGTACAGATCTCTTATAATAATCTATGTAGCTTGTCTGGCTCGATAGCCAACTTCACTCAAGATGTTAAACTCAGTTCAGTACACACAATATACAAGTATCCGTATCTCCACACCCACTGTATGGGTGTGGCTAGTGGGTGGTCCACTTATGCTTACCGAGTACAGCAAGCACACGCACACACACACACATACACACACACACACGCACACATACACACACACACACACACATCAAAAACTTACCCAGATCGTCATCATGAGCCCCAACGCAACCTTCCACGTCAGAATTTTGTGATAGAGATTTGCCTTAATGATGTACAAGCAACGATCCACCGCGATGACGGCTAGAGTTTGGTTGGACACTAATGCCGTATACAAGAATACAAACCCGTGCATCCGACACAGCAAACTTCTGACCCAGTCACTCCCTCCGAACACCCACTCCCCAACACCAGACGATACGACGGCAAACGGCATGTAGAGAACGCCAGTTAGTAGATTACTCAGAGCCAAGTTGAAGAGGAAGATAACTGAACTCTTCTGGAGATTCTTCTTACCATGATGAAGAGAAACAATGAGGATAAATAAATTGCAGGGGATAGAGGTGACTATCTCTAAAGCCACAAACGCCGTCACCACAGGACTACAAATATCAGCTGACACCAGCCACTTGCTGTGGTTGAGAGCTACCATTGACTTTCCACGATGATAAGCACTCAGCCAATCAATGCTGTATTTCAGTTCAAGTCGTGGAACTACACTGAATTAATATTTCCAAGTCAAACAGTTAAGTTCGCTGGCGCGCTACAAGAAAAATTCACATCAGCGGAGAATTCTTGAAATGTTCTTAGGAAGGTTGTCGTGTTTTTACACAAGAAAGGTTCCTCCGCTTTGAGATGAAATGTACCACAATGCTTCCTACACAAACAAACAAGATATGAAGCACATCTGATCATTGAAGTGATTCTGCACACACCCGATAGTGAGGGCTTCTCCTCTGACAACAAATGAGACACATCAATAAAGGAATAACTTAACTACGCAGCTTGGAAGCAAATACAAGGCATATGAAATCACTAACCTGACTTACTACTAAACAGGATGGGTTCAAGCACTTCTTACAGTGTTTAAAGCTTAGATGCAGATGCACTTAAGCACTTTGAAATACAAGTACAAGAACAAGTGATATATATATACCAAAGTGCTTAAAAGCACCATTAAGCACTTTAAAAGTACTTGAAGTACTTTAAGCACGAGCACTAAACGCTTAAACCCATGGGTATGCCCTACTAGTCTGTGTATACTTTTGAATGTAAAGAAATTACAAGAAAAGTGATTATATTCAATAGAGTGCACTCCTTAGTAAATTGTTATCTCGCCGGCCCATTTGAAGAGAAGTTACAACCACTACAGTACATGTACTGTTGCCTCAGACCTTTACTTTGCCTCGTTATTCCTCACTCCTCCACTAAGCTAGATGGATGGGAAGTAGTGACAATGGCTGTTCTTCATCGTGGAATCATCCACAGCCACTTGGCTGTCTGCTAGTTTTATCAATGGGTAGTATATACATACTTACAGAAGACAACTGAGTTAACATATCTCTTAATGAATATAATGGGGGGGGGGGTACAATGGCTAACTATCGGGTTAATAAATAAAATACGTCTGCCAATCCTCTATTACGCAAGTCCAATAATTGAAGGTGAAACAAAATGGATTCACTTAAACCATAGCAGAAGTGACGGCTCATTGGCTGACATAGAGCCCTCAACACAGAGACACTGGTTTCAGACCTCTAGACAGCAAGCATTCTCTGAACCACCAGCACAAGGCCTGCATCCACTTATTAGTTGCAATCACAAAAAAAAAAAAAAAAGGGGGGGGGGAAGCTTTGCATACAAGTATCATTATATTGCAAAAAATCCATTACAGTCATCCCACAGTATTACAGTGGGTAAAATCTCAAATTGTACTTACTACGCTGGATTTGCAAATGATCCACGTAGTCCAGTATATCTGCCGCAGGCAAAGGTAAAGGGTAAGTTGTCTACTGCAACCTTACTGGTGATTGGTAAGGGTTACCATTAGTTAATGTTCAGGTCTGGTAAAGGATCGCATTTGGTAAAGGTTTAAGTCTGGTAAAGGGTTAAAGTCTGATATCGGGTTCATAAGGTATTGAGGATGATGATGATGATGATGATGATGATGATGATGATGATGATGATGATGATGATGATGATGATGATGATAATGACAATAATAATAATAATAATAATAATAATATAATAATAATAATAATAATAATGAAAGTCATAATAATGATGATAATAATAATAATAATAATAATAATAATAATGCAAGTCCTAATATGATGATAATCCTAATAATATAATAAATATATTCACTCTAACCTCCTCCTCTCCTGCTTCTCTCCTCCTCCTCCTCATCCTCCTCCTCCTCCTCCTCCTTCCTCTCCTCCTCGTGGAAAAAAAGGGGGTGACATTATTACTCTACCTCCTCCTCCTCCTCCTTCTTCTCCTCGACTCACTCCTCCTCATCCTCCTCCTAATCTCCTCTCCTCTCCTCCTCGTTATCCTCTCATACCCTCCTCCTCCTCCTCTACTACTCACTCCTCCTCCTCATAATCCTTAATCTCCTCTCCTCATAATAATAATAATAATAATAATTAATAATAATAATAATAATAATAATAATAATAATAATAATAATAATAATAATAATAATAATGCCCCTTTTTTCTTCTATAATTCAACCTGTAATGAAAGAAAATATTTTTAAAGTCACCACATGCACTAGCTATAATTGTTAGCATGCAGTTGACCAGTGAATTGATATGCCCAAAGCAATAAGATAGAGTGGAACTAGACACTGATAATGAACTCTCTAATGAGAAAAATACTTCTATTTAGTGAAATTTCCTCTTGCTTTCTTTATTAGAAAATGTATTGCTTATAACCTCTTAATTAAAGCCGACAACCTCTCATTTGTGACCGTGAGCTGAAACCCCTGCATTGGTCCCTAATGTCCTCACTTCGGAGGTTTTAACGTAGCCTAGTTGTAAATATCTTTATCCTCGACAGCCATTACAAGCTTCTTGTGAGTAGCTAATCCAATCCAGATTTTCATGTCGATATCTATTCCACTCATTGCAGAAGCTATCTACCTAGAGTGCACTCCTACAGCTATTGTAGCTAATATAATTATCTATAATTTGAGAAATACAATTCAATAGCTCCATCAATAGTCATAATGTTCAGCTAGTGCTATAGCTAGTGCAGTAAACTGCTATTAGCTGAATACAACAGCATGCTTCTTTTTAACAGCAAGAGGTGTAACGGCATAGCTACTGTTAAAATTTCACTATTAGAAAAACTATAGTGGACTTTCAAAGTAATACAGCCAAAAATCTTTGGCTTTTACTGATCCTGTATTCTCTGCATTCTCTAATGTTATGTTTTAATCTTGGACTGGTATTATACGTTATTGCATTTTTTTTTTTTTTTTTTTTTGTAAAGTAGCTAGCTCGTTATATGAAATATAGAGCTAATGTTTTTATGCTTATGCACGATAATCACGTATATTTGGCGGAAAGTGTTGTCATGAAAGAAATATAGAAATATTATTCAGTTTAGGTGAAATTTTAACCTTCACAATTCAGTTGCTAATTTCATATTCTAGCTATGCTTCAAGCTTTACATTGAAATTTGGAACTGATACAGTCAAACTTTTTTTTACAAAGGAGGCCACCCTATGGGGGCAAGTGTTTTGACCCTTGTCAGAAAGTTTGGCTGTTTTAGAAGTTATTTTATATTGTGGATTATTATTCTGTTCCATTCATGTTGGCTGTTTGAGAGTCATTTAAAGTAAGGTGATTCCATTGTATTCAACTCTCCAACAAGCAATTAGATCACTGATTAGCAAATGTTTAGATTGGTCCCTCTAATGGAAAGTATAGGATAATGATGAAGCATACATTTCTGATTTGTGATTGAAAGATAGAGGTCCCTATAATTATTGTCAGTTCACAAGCTAGCTGATAGGAGACTACTGTCACTTTAGCTAGGTGTGTGACTACATGTAGTATCAACTCAAAATGGTTGTATTCTATAAGCATTTTTATATAAGTGCAACATTTAATTAATAACCCCATTACATGAATAGTAATATCACACAACCTGTTTAAAAAATACCAACAAATGTTGCCTGAATTAAATAAGCAAAGCAATAGTGAAGATCACTAATTCAACAATAACATGTTACATAATATTAATGAATTGTTCAACAAAAATATCTGCTCAAGGAATCTCTCAACTAAAACAACACCTGTTCACTGTATCTAGTGATCACATTCAGTTTATTGCTTGTGGCTATCACTGGATCAAAAAAGAAAAAGAAAAAAAAAGAACCCCCCACCCAACATTTGAATTTGCATTAATTTCAGTCTGATACAAATGGATGACAGATTACATTTTACAAAAGTATAAAATATAGATATATCGGCAGTTATTATTGCCGTATTCCAGGCATAAAAAAAAAAGAAAAAAAGAAAACTGTTTGAATCATGAGAAGTGCTGAATAAGGAAAAAGTGGTGACAGATTTAATACCCATTATGTAAAAAATTAGAATAATAAATAAAAAGTGGGAGGATGCCAGAAATAACATGAAATATCAGAACCAATTTAAAAGGAATAGGAACCAAATTCCTCAGAACAGAATAATGCACTTGTTTGGATCCACTCTCTGTTTGTAATCAGTGATTCTGTTGAAACACCATGGTTGTGAGGTAGGGGAGGAAGGCGGAGGAGGTCTGGAGCAAGAAGGATTGGTGGCCACGAAGAACTCTTGAGGAGAACCTTCCCAAATGGAGAGATTCAGTTGAGGAAGACGATTCAACACCTGAGGGTCACAGAGGGGGAAAAAATACAGTTTGGTAAAGAAGGAGAGTTTTGAAATTTTCATCTCGTCATAGGTAACTTAGCAAAACCTCTTTACAAATGGGACTCGAAAAGCTGTGTGTCTCTCTCAACAACAGCCAGCAGGAATAGAACAAAAGGACCCATGACAATACAAAATAACATATGAAAGCAATCAAACTCTCTACAAGCTGATCAATATTCACTTAAAGTATAGTATCACTGTACAGGATCACAATTTCTTTACAAGACTTCTTATATTCAGTAGAAGTATTCATTCAGGGTCTAGAAAAAAAAAAAAAAAAAAAAACAAACAAAAAAAACAAACAAAAAAAAAAAACAACAACAAAAAAAAAAAAAAAAAAAAAAAAAAAAAAAAAAAAAAAAAAAAAAAAAAAAAAAAAAAAAAAAAAAAAAAAAAAAAAAAAAAAAAAAAAAGAAGCAATACTTTCCTTCACCGTGTCCCACCCCCCCCCCCCCCCCCCCCCCCCCCCCCCCCAACACACACAAAAAAAGAGAAGGTATTATTCTTTTAAATCGTGTTTACTTGCAAACATTATATTTACACATAACAGAGTTTCCATGTAGACACAATAGAATACAAGTACAGGTAAATAGTTTTACTTACTGGGAAGTCATTGAAGAATGGTAGATCCTGGTATGTGAGAGTAGGCGTGTACGACAGTGACCCCACCCACCCAGGATACAGAGTGTGGGCGTGGTCTCTGTACTGAACTTCCCGGTAATGGCAGGCTAGAAACACATCCAGCCTGGGGGTTAAGGGGTCGGAGGTCAGCAGCATCTTAGGAACGGAAGTGGGGCCTGTCAAAAATAAATAATTAAATAAAACTAAGTATTGTGGATTAGTAACCTTTGACCTTACCCACACGAACATTCATATACCATAGACCCATCCTCGACAAACATACTCACACACAAACATACACACCCAACATACTCACATAAACACATTTACATACAGTTTTCAGACAATCACTCACATACAATTAAATATCACACGAGCAAAGCTAACAACGTAATAACACATGTACACATTCATACAAAACCTTTCAATCACACATACACACACACACACACACACACACACACACACACGGGTCAATACTGAAAGTAAACATGACCTTTGTTGAAATGGCGCAGCCTTACAGTAAATTACTGTATGAAGAAGTAAGCTAAGTACAATACTGAATCCAAGTTGTTTGGTTGACGATGCCTTGGAGAAACACAAACCACACCCACCAGTTACACTTTATAGTCCTTATCCCAGTACATGTGAGTACACACACACACACACACACACACACACACACACACACACACAAACACACACAATTGGGGTGGACATGTACATAACATCAAACTCACTTCACGCCCTGCATGATCCTATACCACTAATCTTGTCCACTAATATTTCCACGGCAACCACACACCTACTCATACTCCCATGGAAACCACTACTATTTCCACAGCAACAACAAACCCACTCACATCCTATAGCCTCCTGCACGGTTGTCCGTTGCTCCTCACTCAAGTCTTCACTGAAAGCCAACAGCTGGCGGCAATCCATTGCCGTGAGGCGACTCTTTGGGTCGGAGTTCAAACATCCATGTAACAGTCTCTTTATGGTGGTGTCCACAAACCCAGGAACCATGTGACCATCACCTGACCTTGCAATCTGTCAAGAACACATATACATGTGATAACCTTGTAGCAACAAACTAGCCATAAAAATACATACACTGAACTGAAAATACTGTACCAGTCCTAAAGAAACACCAAAACAACAAACAGCTTCATTTAATCAGTCAGGTGATATGTACACTCACTAATATCAGAAAAAAATAAAGTTATATAATAATCCATCTACAAACTACACTAATGGTCACTATAGAAATCCACAAACTGGAGGCTACTATATATCCATAGCCACAGTTGCTAAGAGTCCTGCCTTTACAAACAGCCTCCCCTCCCTCCCTTCCTTTTCAGACATTTTCACCAACACAGAAGAGCAGACAGCATTAGTCTGTATTGCTTGTGCTGATGCATCAATTGAGATTATTTAAGTCACTCCCTTTATCCTGTCTTCTCAGCCACTCCCCTTACCCTGCCCCTTTATCCCCATTCCTCAGCCATTCCACCTAGCAGGGAGGGAAGGGGATGGAGGGGGTGGGGGGGGAAGCTTTTTCTTGGCTCCTCTAAGCCACTCCCCTTAACCCACCCCTTTACTCAACCACTAAGCCACTCCCCTTAACCTGCCCCCATATCCCCAACCCCGCCCTCAAAGCCCCTCCACGCTCACCATGCCAGCATAGTGATTCTTGAGACCCGAGAATGATATCTGAGCCAAAGGAGGCGTGGGCAACCCTCTGGAGCACGTGCTCCTGTTAGGTACGGGGTCCATGTAAAGGTGTCGCCATGGACGCCTGCCCGTGCACATGGCAAGGACACAGCACCCAGCCTGCCACTGGTCCAGGGCAAACGAACACTCACCTTCTTCTCGATAGTGCTACAAGCAGAAAGAGAGAGAAGCAAGACTATAATAAATGCCAAAGAAGGATATGTTAATCTTTCCTTTGTACCCGTATGTCTGGTAGAGCCAACTGCGCTGGGGTTAATGGAAACTACCTAAACTATCCGACTGAGATGGTAATGACAGGAATAGCTAATGACCCGACTAAATCCCTGCATGGTGAGCAATCAAGTGATGGTATTAGATAAGAGCTGTGAAAGGTAGTTATAGGATGAACAAAAGACAACTAAAACATAGCAATAATAACAACAGGTAACTATGATAATGCACACATAACAAAACACAGAATACTTGACATGTGCAGTAACTAAATAAAAATTCAATGTGAATAATGTTCAGAGAATGATTCAAGACTACTCCCTGTCCAAACCTGCTTGTGAGGCTGTATGTATGTATGTCTGTATGTATGTATGTGTGTATGTGTGTATGTATGTGTGTGTGCATGTATGTGTGTATGTATGTGTGCGTGCATGTATGTATGTATGTGTGTGTGTATGTATGTAGCCAACGCCTACTCCATTAATAAAAGACTCAGCTCTAGTTCACTATAATAGCTAGCAACTACATGATCCAGATCACATACACCCTCTACCTCTACTCACTCTCAGAGCATGTGTTCATCACAACGGCCGTGTGTCCTGCGTGCATTGCATGTAGTATTTGTTATGTTAGGAACCTTGTGTACCATTTCTTGGTTGGTTTGTCTTATAGTTAGGACAAAATAGTAGCACAGGGTCCACACACACACACACACACACACACACACACACACACACACACACACACACACACACACACACACACACACATTCTCTTGCAACCAGTAGTGGTTATGTGCACCTGGCAGAGCCAGGATGTCTGTGCACTAAGCAGGCACTGTGAGCCGTGCAAGCAAAGCTCCTGGAGCCGGGCTAGGAACTCGCACACACACACATCCCCACTACTCTACGTATTTTCACACGTACCTCTGGTGGGTTGTAGTGCAGCGTTCCTCCGCAGTTACTAGTAGCACGGTCTCCTAAAGTCTGTCTTTTGTCCAGCAGTTCTGCCGCTCCGAAGTCAGCCAGCTTCACATGCTGAGCCGTGTAGTCTACCAGGAGATTGGCGGCTACAACAACAACAACAACAACAACCACAAAACAAAACAACAAGCAATGAAATTGCAGCTACACAAACACAATTTGAACTCTGACCCACTTCTTTGTTAATTTATTCTCCCTTGTCACACCCTCTAACCCTATCTGGACACGCCCCCTTAACCACTCCCACACTTACGCTTAATGTCGCAGTGAATGATGAGCTCTCTGTTGTGAAGGAACTCGAGAGCGTCAAACAGCTGGAAGGAAAAATGGTGGACGTCGGACATGGGGAGGGGCCCATTTCTATGGAGATACGACTGCATATTGGCTGCAATAAACACAAACACAGGGAAACTGAAACCAAATACAAAACTCACACACACACATACACCACACTTATCACACTCACCCACGCACATACTCTCACCCCACCCCCCTCCCAGCACATACATAAACACAAACTTAAACACACTCCCCCACCCACACACCCACACAGACCAACTGCAACTGTCATTAAAAAAAATTGTGTAAAGCAAAGCAAGTAATTCAAGTCTCTCTATAGCACACATGCTAGCTTCTCACCACTGGACACACATTAGCCAAACACCAACACTTACTAAACTGGTAAAGGGTCGGAAAATGTCAGAAGTTTTCCAGTCAACCTAACCACTGAAGGGAATACAGACAGACACTGTCCGTGAACACGAGCTGTCAATTAATACAAGCGTCAACTAATCATATCAACCAGTCTTCAGTTTCTTAACAAAACTCCTAAAATGAAGCACCAGGAGGTGCGAACCCTCAGCGTATGTCCACCAGAGATCAGCAGTAGAAGCGAACGTCTGTTAAAAATTATTTCAAACCTCTAGCATTTAGACACAGACAGTTACTACTTACGGCGATACAAAGAAAGAAGCAAACAACAGAGCGAAGGGAACGCCTCTAGGTTAAAATAGATCAGCTCCACGGTATATAACTCGACTCTAGAGCCCCCTTACACGCGAAGCGCGACAATTGCAACTGCAGTAGTACTACAAGCCAACCGGCCATTCTCTAGCTGCAATTTTCAGCTCACGTGATTATAACGTTCGGTAAAGGGGCGTTACTGGTAGCACAACGATCGTACGACGAACGGCTACAATCGACTAGCTTTTTCTTTAAAACTAAGTCGAAAAAAAAAATTCTAGCATATTAAAGGGACTTACTTTGCAAAGTTCTCTATCTCTACATCGTTTCAGAGCCTGGAAGGCCGTCATCTTTGAGATCCGTAGTTGAATGAATGAATGAATGAATGAATGAATGAATGAATGACACACAGACAGGATGACTACTGTAACCCTCCGGGCGCATGCGCGCTGAGGGTTAATAACCAGTCACTCCACTTTCTGTATTTCTGCACCTGAAGACCAGCAAACTTGGTCGAAACATTGTATAAGAATTAAAGTTTATTGCCGCGTGTTCAACAAATAACAGTTAACTACAGAATTATCTAAACCGTGTCACTATGCCTCTCATAGGACTCCTAAACCATGCCCACCACTAATAACTCACTGGGCATGATCTCCATGAATAGCTGCACGATGCTGGGCTTGTGGCTGTATCCAGGCAACAGAGCTGCACAGAAATACTCAACAATGTTGCGAGACACGTTGAACTCGTACGCTAACTTCAGGCACACGTACGCCTCGTCAAGGGACTTGTCATTCTCTAGCTCCTGCAAGAACATAAAGTGTTGAATTATAATACAGACATGTAATAAGGAATGCATGATTTAATTCTCACTACAATAGCCACACTAATTGAGATACAATAGCTATTGGTTTCCCTTACGCCTGTAGTGGGTTTTCACACACACACACACACACACACACACACACACACAACAAAACAAAACACACATAAAACAAACACACACAACAAAATGCATACACACAAAAAACCACATCCATAACAAAACACACACAATAATACACACACAACAACAAACACACACACAAAACACAAGCAAACACAAACTGGTACACACTAAAACACACACATATACACGCAAAAACTTCTTTACTTCAAAGACACTGTGTAATTCGAAGCAGAGAGTAATTTCAGACAGCCGTCTAGAATGAAACCACACCCACAATCACAATCCAAGTGAAGACCTAGAAGCTTGCAGTGAGGCAATGGAGGTTCAAGTCATGGTCATAAGACTACTAAACTCCTGCACACATCACTTAGTGGCACTTCATCCAGTGCAATAGAGATTGTTTAGATTGCACCACTCACAGCTGCCAGTCTATGGCTTCTGGATATGAGTGTGCTTATGTGTCAACTTTAACCCTAGACAATCCACAAGGAAGGAAGTTCGGAAATAGCTATAAAGAAAGGTTAAAGTATGCATTCTTTTTGCAAGTACAGGTATATATTACACATGTGCTTATATACTAGAGAAAGAAATCGCTTGCAAGCTAAACACAGCTATGCATGTCGGCCCAAGGATAATGGAAATCACATACCAACCGAACGAGGAGTGGTGCAACCGACTTGTACCGTGCCTCTAGGCTATAGGAAATAAAAAACAACAACTAATTTTGATTGGACGGTTTACTTATTCACCTCCTAGGAGGTGCGTATGACATATATTCATACGAATTGAGCAATCTGATTGGACAGTTTGAACGTACCGCTGTACAAGTATAAATCTACGTAACTTGATTTTTAAAGGTGCATTCTGGCCCAAATGATGAGCCAGTATCAGCAAATTCCTATACGCGTACCTGTATTATTATCTGCAAACACACTGTAGCTAGTTCACATTGAAATATCCAGCTGACTACCTAGTCATAAGGGATTCAGTTCTGGGAAAGACTGACATTCCATTGACAGGAATTCATACAGGATTCTTGCCGGGGGCGAAATACACCGTGTGGACTTAGCCACACCCACTTTTAAACTCGTATCACTTTGATGCACATGTCTGTATACTGAACGAATACTGGTCCCTCATATTTGTAAACTTTACTAATGTATGTATGTATTAATAGAATTCAACTTGAACTATTGTACTGTAATAAGTTTGAATAATTCTGGAAGGTAGGAGGGAGGGAGGGATTTAGGTCCAGCTTTCCTCTGTATTAATAAACAAAACAAAAACAACAACAACTGATTGAATGATTTTTATTTTTTGAATCGAACAAGAAAATATCTAACACTTCAGTGTACCAATTCAATGCATGCTCGAGTCAAACTAACTGGTAACTCCTTAGAAGGACAGTAGTAACCTCTCAATTACTAGTACTTCACCCTAGCATGACCTTTAACTACATATATTCATTGCTATCACATCACCATGACCACAGTATAACCAAATAGCTACATACATACACATTTTAAAACTGAGTGATGATACTTTACCAACCCACAGAATAGCCACCCTCCACCCACTCTTTACCTCTTTCAGTGCCAAAGCCAGTCGTGTGTTGTTGTCTACGATACTGTAGCAAGTGGCCTGCCCTCCTTTACCCAACTTGTGTCCTCTCTGCCAGTGAACTCCTTCTCTGTAAACTCTCTGATTGTAGAACTGACCTGTCAGATACTACACACACACACACACACACACACACACACACACACACACACACACACACATTGATATGAAACATGCTGGAGGTTGATCCACATAATCCATAGTACTAGATCGTGGAGATGTTAAAAAGACATTAACTATCTAGCAGGAAGTTACTATGTGTTTCGAGATTTAAGGGTGCTGGCACACCGGATACGCGCTCCGCCCACACAAATCAATTAAGGTTAATTGGCTGTTGCTATGGAAAATAACTCCGATTCTATACCTCGCAGATTCACGCAGCCAAGCGGATCTACGAGACATGCTGGCAAAATGTGGACTTACCAAGAATGACTGACACACGCACTGAACCAAAGAAGTTATGAAGCCTCAAAGTCCCAAAATAAACGGAACTTATTGGAGATAGTGGAGGACGCACAGAAGCCAGAATTTCGTCCACCGCTTCTTCAGCTCATTGTTTACAATATTGTCGTTTTTGTTTTTTTTCAATTCTATTTTGCTTTATGTTTACTCATATTTTTACGTGATTTTTTTCTTGTTGCGTCACAAATGTATACTGTATCGAAAAACAAAAACGACTACTTTTATTACCTTGTTAAGTTACGCCGCTGTACCAAAATTGAAACACTAATCATCCGCCTTTCTGTACTTGGAGTACAAAATAGATTCCAATTGTCTCGCACTTTTTTGCAGCTGTGCAATTTTCTAGCCCCGCCCTCCGTAAGCCGAGTTAACTATACGCGTATAAGGCTCTTATCTATGCGCGGGTATTTAAGGTCTGCCCTCTACCTCTACAACTCGGTGGTTTCGTGGTTTATTGCTCAATTAAGCCGCGCGCGAGCGTTGCTATGTGCCAGCACCCTTAAAGACCAAATATAACTACATACATACATACATACATACATACATACACACATACATACATACATACACAGCTGATAGCTGAAATAAACACTCCAGACCATTGGACCCCACCTACTCTACATATGTACGACAAGCATAAAACACATACATACCTTTAAAAACATACATACATGTATGTACACACATACACACACAAACATCTTACCCCCCCCCCCTCCCCCGCAAGAACCAGTTTTTACATTAGTGCACTAGCTTTGTGCTACTACACAAATATCAAGCCAGCCAGCCGAGTTATAATTCAAGTAGTGATACTTCAAAATGAAGTTGGTGTTCCCACGACACTAATGGACACTCGTAGATCTGTACCCACAACTCATTGTATCCACAAGTCCTTCTCTTAAAGGACAACCACAATCTACACTCAGACCACTATTACTTGAAATAAATGCAATTCCTATTCCTACGGAAGAACCTATCCCATTGATAGACACTGACAGTCAAAGATTGATCTTCTAAAATATGTTCAGGCACTCCATTTTTAAGTACAACCTTTGATGTTGACAGCCATTGAAGTCGGGAAAGGATAAGAGAGTATTGACAAACAAACTGGTGATGTAGACATTGCACAGTATTCACACATCTTGAAGAGCAATCACCATCAGAACTATACCTTCATATTCTGTTGCTTTATTTTTTTTTCAAGACTCTATACCAATTGATATAGATAGATGATTGAGAGGTCACTAATTATGAATAGTGAAGTTTGATGACATTACATTAGAGAGTGTTTGTCAATAAATTATCTATTAAACTTCTTAAAGAGTAATGTCTAACCTAACAATCATGATCGAGTACATGTCCCTGAGGGCACATGGTGCTGCCCCTTGCCCGGCAGGTATACCCTTAAACGTTAATGATATTCATAGCTGTGATCTTATCAACCCATCGGTCCAGTTGGTATTCATGGCTGCATAAACAAAGTCCAGGAATGCAGCCTGCCACGCCAGTAGACTAAATGATGGTTGCCATGGGTAACACTTATCACGAACAGTTATCACTAACAACTAAACTCTGACATTAGATTTGATTATTTTTCATGCAATTATAGTCACAATCTCCTCCCACGCCCACTCAATTAAGGCCAGATCATACAAGGCACGATATATATATATAACGTGTTGCGCAATCAAGTTGTTGTGAAATACACAGGTTAGCTGCATGTGTTCACACCAAAATTACATTTTGAGTGCATTCTACTGTGCACCAAAATAAATTACATTATGTAGTTCTAATTAAATCCTTTAGCAACCATAATAATAATAATACAAGTGGAGTGTTTATTTATTTATCTATTTATTATTCATTTATTATTTATTGATTGATTGGCACCAACGACCTTCACTTTCCTCACCTGTTTCAGCGACTCCCTGTGGTTAACTTCTTCTTTGGCCACTCTGTCCGGGTTCACTGGCTTCATTGTGTCTTTGTAGGCACTCAACTCTTTCTCATAAAACTTGGTAGGTTGCTGGCTGTCTTCAGATTCCTCCTCATCTGGGGGGATGTCCCCATCGTTAGACCAATCCATTGAGGACGGCTGAATGATAAGAGTAGAATATAAAAATTAATATTACATTTAAAAAAAAATAGTGATCCCATTTTCCGCATGTGTGTGAGAGCTGGTGTATGCATGAGTGTACATGTGTGCGTGTGTGCACATATATCTCGGCCGCTATCTTTCACCTCAAATTTCTCTTGCTTCACTTCCTGTCCGGCTGCCAACAAGGGTGTCTGCTGAGTCATCAATTTCCCTCTGTTCCGCATTATTGTCAGGTCTTCCTTGTGTAGCTCTTGGAGTTCGTCGATACGATCCATCATGACCTTTACCGGCTCCACCTCTGAACTCTGACACGCCTCTTGGCCCTTGCTGTCAAAGTCGCTGTCCGATAAGCTAGACTGGTGGGCGTGGCCATGGGGGAAACTGGCACTGGCTTCACTGTCCGAAATGCTGGATTGGTGGGTGTGGTTACTGGTCAAACTGGATGTGGAAGTAATATTGGAGAAGTTTTGCTGGCTTGGGTGGTTGGCAAAAATGTGGGGGTCAAGGGGCGTTTCCGAGACATCGCTGTCTAGAATGGGATTATCCAAAACCTCATTCTGATCTTTTTCCTGACTTCCCATCCAGTTTTCTTGTCTCAAACTATCGTCATTTCGAACGATACCTTGAGAATGCTCGCTCAAATGCACACGCCCATTATTTGGCAGAGCACAGCCATCGTATCGCTCCCCACCACTGCTGGGCGTGGTCGACGCGTCAGAGTGATAGATAACGGTACCTGCCGAAGACTCCGATTCCCTCTTCGTTCCAGATATAGACAATTCCGTGAAGTCAAAGTCCAGCTGGTTAGGTCTCGACTGATGGATTTGCTGCCGACCTGCCGGGGAAACTAAGGACTGTTCTGGGTCAACCTCCCTTGCAAAGGCCCTGACATTCACCTGGTACTTGTCACCATCTAGTCCGTTGGAGACACTCCCTCCCGGTGAGGTTTGAGCATGCCCAGTGTGCCTCGGAGATAAATTGGGAGAAGAAAAACACGTGTTGCCGGCACGTAGCCGGGAATATTCTTCCCGCTTTGTGCTGGCACGATCGTTCAAACTCCCATCTTCCACAGATCCGTCAGCAACCACCTGCTCTCTCGTATGTGAGCACCCAGTAATCTGAAAGAGGTTAAAGTTTTCAATATTTTTCACGTTGGCCAGAGTGATGCTGCCCCTTCCTGGGCAGAGAATCATCTTGTCCTTCTGCCCGTTTTCCACGCTGTAATCACGCTGTACCGGATACGAAATGCGACCTTCGTCGCGCGAACTTGTACCAGAAGAGCTAGTCCTGCTAGCATTGATGCCTTCGAACTCTCCACTGGACAGCTGGTCCTCAGATTCAGTGTCGTTGTCCCCGTAACACTCGTATGCGTGAGCCATGGGACTGCTCCTGTGCCCACCCACCAGCACCCGCATGCTGCTGTCGCCCGTCATGGCTCGCTGAATCGGAACGTGGTCAGTGGGCGGAGAATCGCAGCTCCTCTCCTCGGAGTTTTCTGGGACATGACCCGTGTGTATCAATTTGTTCTTTGAAGAACGCTTGCGCATTTTAGCCGGGGAATTCGTTGTATTATTGATGGTAGAGGATGCATCGAAGCCCGCAATGGTGCCTTCTTGAATATGAGCGAGCTCAGATTCTCCTGATCGTATCTTTCTCACACTGCCTAATCCGTTACTAGGCCCACCATTCCATTCCGCACTCGTCTCATGAAGAAAGAAATCGCCCGCTGCACTGGGGATGCTGAAATCAGGGACAGACTCAGAGTTGGTGGCCGAACTGCTTTGCCTTCTCATCAACAGCAAGAACTGGTGGGCTTGCTCGGTTGTTAGTGAGTTCTTCCCACTGACGGTGCTGCCGCTGAAGGACACGTTCCTGATAAAGTTCTTCTCTGGCAAGTCATCGAAAGCACCTAAATCTGCTCCCTGCGCGAGGACTTCTCCGTCTCCGGACCTCACGTCCGTCACAGGCGGACCTGACGGAGAAGAGACACATCCATTCTGGTACGACACGTTGCGGGAATCGGATATGCTGCGGGAGTCCGACCATGCCGCTATCGCTGACGGAGCTGAGTACAGTTGCTCGTCCTGGAAGTGGCTGAATCCGTCCCGAGACGAGTTGGCTTCATTGGGAAATTTGTACTCATCATCGTTCGGTAATGATGAGCTAGTTTCTAGCCTTTGGTAACTTGATCGCTGCCCTGCATCATTACTTCTTACAGTAGTAGTTTGTCCATTCCCCCAAAACCGAACAGAGTGGCTACCAGTCACTGGAGCAAGTGTAATATCATGTCTTGCATCTTGTCTCATATCTTGAGTCACATGACTTCCGTTTTGCATCACATGATCTATGTTCCGTGTCACCTGACTGCTACTGTGAGTCACATGACTTCCACTCTGTATCATGTGATTATTGGCAGGAAAGTTTCTTTGGGTAAGAAAGTCGCCATTGTAATGAGACGTTCCAGAGTGACTTGGACCTAAATTACGACTATGTCCATTCAGATGATCCATCGGATACTCGTTAAACGTCTTCGTAAAGTTACGTAAATACTTCTTCTACATTTATAAAGACATTCAAACAAACATAAAAGGCATCCTCATGATTAATCCGTTATCGTTATGAAACTATCTTCGTTGAACAACAGATACTGTATGCACAAGTTAATAAGTTACAGAACTAGCAGAGAGTAAGATACATAGAGATTATGTACAGTAACAATAGATGTGCCAATGGGTTTGTCTGCCCCAGACTTTCCTTTTCAGAAATGAGAACATTTTTTCCAGAATAGATTTGCCGATAAAAAGTACCGTACTAGCCAGTGTTGGATACAAGAAGACTTCAAACTAAGTCCTCTTCCCCCGCCTGCCCACAAGAAACTGTTCCCCCTCCTCCCCTTCAACAATGACTTATATAATCTCCTACTCACACATATGCTAATATGATTAGACTCATGAGATAATGGGTTCATCCAAACTTTTAAATTGCAGCACAAGTACACATTAAATAGTACATAGTAAAGCTGGGCTTATGTAAGTATATATGTAGATACCTCTATAAGTATTCTGGGGAAAATATAGAAAATATAGTATATTTATTCCATATAGTATACTATATCTATATGGCTGATATAGCCCAGCTTTAGACTATATATGTAGTAAGCACGCTCTGCCTACTAGCACTGGTGTCTCTCTCTCTGTTCCGCCCCCACCCTCCAACCACGCCCACAAAACAGCTGTATCAAACCCTGCTGTCTATAATGTGCCGACGATATAAAAGATTACTTACAATGGACGAACAACAAATGAGTTCTACTTTACCTTTGCTTCCTTGCAGAGAGCTCCCAGAGGACAGACAATTCCGTTCCCTCCACCTTCAGTGCACGAAGGAACATGGCAGTTCAACCATTCCACCAACTTCTTACATGACTGACACATGTCTGGAAACCATGGAAACAAGATAGGCAATCACACCAGCAAGAATAATACCTCGAGATAGAGACTGAATGTTAAGAAGGGCGGATGGGTAATGGGCGGATGGGTAAGGGGTTTACTTGGACTGGGGAATTGGGGTCAATTATGTATATTGCAACTGTATTTTAATGACATTTAAAAATAAATAAATAAATAGAAGAGAGAGAAAAAGAGGGCGGAAGGGAAAAACTATATTACGTGGGAGGCCACTGTGTATGTGTGTGTGTGTGTGTGTGTGTGTATGTGTGTGTGTGTGTGTGCAGATAGTCTACGCGATTTACTGATGTATAGCTCTTTCATTTTCAAAGTATTTGCATGCATTTGAACTTAAGTATTTGTATTTGCAATTGCATTTGAAGAGAGAGTAGTATTTGCAACTGTAATTAAATACTTCTGGAGTATTTGACCTCAACTCTGGGACAGACAGGGATTGACAGTGACAAGGGACTAATTGTTCCCAAACAGGACTGGGTCAAGTGATAGCATTGAGAACTGCTAGAGATTCCTGTGAATCCTTACAACAAGATGTTACATATACGTAGAGTCGAGGTTAAAATATCATTCTTACACAGACACACGCACACACACACACACACACACACAGACACACACACACAGACACACACACACACACACACACACCTTTGTGAGAGCAGTTCTGGTAATGGTTAAGGAACCAGTTCAAGTAGGTACAGCACGGGTCACTGCAGGCTGACACCTGGACTCCATGAGGGTGCGAACACAAGTGAGACACGAGGACACGCCCCACACCTTCCTGCTTTATCTGCACATGCACACAAACACACATAATACATACAAGCACATGTCACCGGCAGCAACACCTTACCTAACGCTACACTGAGTCATTCAATTACCTACTCACACACATACGAACACGTCTGCACATCCACACATGTATGCTCACCTACTTGTGTATACAACATACATTTACTCCATCTCCTGCAGCGTATGAGCATGTGATATGTACACATGCCTCTCACACATGTACATGCTCTACCAGCTAACACATGGATGAACTATGTGTTCTAGCTGATACAGACAAGCTCACCTAAAGCATCAACACCATCTTTGTACTAGATTAACATCTGATTTAATTTAACCGTCATTTCCTTAAAATACATATTTGGAGGCAAATCACACCTCCTTAATTAAGTGCTATAGGGAGAATGCTGTCAATAGTCTAGGAGCATAGATTATTCCACGAAGTGCCCCCAATTGAAATTTTGGAGTTTATTTTAATTAGAAACGTTCACTGTAGCCAAATGACGGGCACATCCAACAAGGGGGACAAAGGGTGGGTGAGAGGGCGGGGGGAGAGGGCGGGATTTCTTTGCCATAGCGCCCTTACACAAATCCTCTCCCAATTATTACTACATACATAATATTGCTAATTCTTGTAGCCACCCAAACATCAGCCTTGTCCGGATAAGTGAAATTCCACTGGAAACTACAATAAGAGTGCATCTTCTCTAATTGGTGTTTCCTACCAAGAATGGGCCAGTCATCTGCCATCACAATACACCACCCTCCTCCTACCCCCCAACTCAACTTAAGACAAATCATTGAAGAAATTAAAAGGTGACACAATGGACATCACCAAATGTTATTGACTGTGCCAATTCCCCACCAACAATCACTCCTCTCATGTCACATGACTTCCATTCCTTCTCCTACTCCAAGCCTAACCAAAAAAAGAGAAAAAAAAAAGAAAGAAAAAAAAAAAGAAAAAAAAAGAAAAAAAAAAAAGAAAGAAAAAAAAAAAAAAGAAAAAAAAAAAAAAAGAAAAAAAAAAAGAAAGAAAGAAAAAAAAAAAAAGCCCAACAATTGTTAAGCGGATATGGACACTTATCAATAACTCCGCCTGTACTCAGCAAATCAGCCACTTTCCTGGAATTGTTATCTTTCTATTCTACAGGCACATTCACAAACACTCCAACACTCCTGGTGCAATACACACGTGCCCATATATGGTAAAGTGTCAACAATGACTAAAAATCCTAATATCAATATCGCCATTTATCAGTGTATTGACACCCATTATATGAAAAACCTGTCGAATATAACCTTCTGAGGAAATTAAAATCAATCAAGACTTTAAGAACAAGTAAGACTTGAACTATTGCAACTTCCACAGTTTTCTTTTAATGTGGAGGATTTACTAAAAACAACAACAAACAAACAAACGTTGCATTCAGTTTAGGCCATGAAAATGCAGTGGGATACAAGTATACACACACAGCTAAATTAAAATTATTGGGTCAAGGACCCAGCAAAGAGTCCTGGGCAATTCTCCAGCAACTATCAAGTTTTTTCTCCTTAAAGCAACCACACTGATTGAGAAAAGTGCACATTAAATGTAGCTAATACTTAAAACCAGCAAACCAACCAACAAACAAACAAACAATGGATTAGTCTTGTTTATGTTTGTGGTTGGTGGGAGGTGTCACCACACCAGATGATTATGGGATGATATGTCGAGCATTTACATACAATTCATAGCATTTATAGATTATGACTAAGTACAGCCACACCTTCAACCTCAACTAATTAAACAGGGTGTAGTCTCATATTATCATACCCTCCCCAACTATTAGTCTTTGGGAAAGCTTCTCATCTCTACCGCCAACCCCTCCACCCACCCACCCCTCCCCCCCAAATTTCTACTCTTGTATAAGCACGTCACATGACCAATTTGCACGAATACAGAATATACTCTATAGCGTGACTGCTCCAAACTAAAATTTATTAATTACTACCCTATTTCCTTGACGATAGAACTTCAGATTTATAACTAACTGGTTAAATTAACAGCAAAATTATAACAAAAAAAAAAAAAAGATTACCATAACAACTAGACCAGGGCCTCTTTTAGTTTTTAGTAGAAATAATACAACACTGTACAACTATCATCCAAACTAAGCCAGATCTCTACACAGCTCTCTCTCTCTCTCTCTCCTGTCTCAAGTGGAGAGTATTGGTCTGTCTGTGTACTCTAGGCCACTGCCCATTAATAGTACTATAGAAACACTTATCAAGTTTTGACCCTTCATAAAAACTAGAATGACTCTTTCTAAATCAAAAGCAAAGGTAAAATGTGAAAAAATATTAGTTGTCACCGGGGTATCGAACCAATGACCTCTGACTTTAGCCACCAGTGCTCTAACCACTGAGCTACGACAACCCACAACTTCCAAGACCTTCACATTTTACCTTTTATACTGTTGAGTAGTACCGCTTGCTGCAGTCTCGTACTCAACAGGCCACCAATTATGTGCCGTCAGAACACCTTTTCGGTGTTGACTGGAAACACTTCCCCCTCCGGGAGAGGAGCCATAATTAGTGGATTGAAAAGGCTTCATCATCACGTGTAATATTTAGACCCCTTTGATGGAGAAAGTGTCACTCTATAAAAAAAACTTGTTTATCATTTGATACA
>WLWD01006119.1_pt1:37500-40514 | contig 40514 bp, 33 predicted proteins | sample 6712731 | NCBI WGS metagenome assembly WLWD01 (sample SAMN12718690, study PRJNA576275) | sponge metagenome | isolation source: marine sponge | host: Mycale hentscheli | place: New Zealand: South Island, Marlborough, Capsize Point | collected 2014-11-01
GAGAGGAGGCGAGGGAACTGGGACTGGGTGGGATGGACTGGAAGAAAGGAAAGACAGGACAAACAATGGGGTTGTAGTCAGGAAGTTAAAGTGGAATACAGGCATGGTGGTGGGAGAAGACAATTATAATTGATACAGGAATAGGAACAAATAATATATGCCACTAAACCTACCCCCCCCCCCCCCCCCCCCCCTCCTCCTCCTCCTCCCCACCCACCCGCTTGGAGGAAAGAAATAATAAACTTTGGAAAGAAAGTAAAAAAGAAGAATTAGTGGAAGTTGGGTATGTGTTTTAGTTCATCATCCTTGTTTATTAACTGCCCCTACACTGTTTTCTCTTTGGGATTTTCAATCAAAAAAAAAAAAAAAAAAAATCTGTGTACATTGTTGCATGCACGTTATGGGATTATGGGTGGGCATTAATATGTGGCAATGCAGTGTTAAAGAGAAAGAAACAACAGCCACACCAACCAACCAAGTGGTCTAGAAAGTACATGTCTTGTGTATGTATCCTGTGTTTCACAAGCAGACTGCACGCCCGTCCCAATGCGGATTAAGGCCAAGTTTACTTTGTTTCCAAGGCAGAGCTTAATTAAAATTATCAAAAATGTTCTGTCTGTAGACCTTCGTCAGAGAATGAAGTCCCTCAGCTATTTCCAGTCTGTAACAATCATTTCAGAAGTGGTACTGTACATTACAGAGCAGGTAATGCATGCTTACTCTAGTCCAGTAATTTGCTCATTATGGGATGCAAAACATAACAATAGCAAGAAAACTCTAGGAATACTGAAGAGGATAGAGCAATACATGTGTCCCTTCTATAAATAGAGAGAAAAGTCAAACCATATAAAACTCGTTTAAATTACAAGTAGAAAAAGTTTAATGCATGCACACCAGAGAATATTAGCTCACTTGCCAATCAACAACCAAACACAGTTTCAAAAGGATATGCAGTTGTTGCTAAAACTCCATTACCGTAGCAACTCCTAGTAATTAGATGAAAATATTTAGTCTACATTCATAAACACTTCCTATACACACAAAACACACACACACACACACACACAAATCAGATTAGAACTAAGAGTAACCACGGTAACCTAGACAACCATATCAAATCACCTAATAAAGGACATTAAAAAAAGTTTGGGCCCGCCAGAATTCCACCCCATCGAGTGACCACTGGGAAAAAAAAAAGGGAGAAAAGTATGAACTATATTCATGAGAGCTACAAACAACAGCACGGGCAGTCCCCCACCTGGAGATGTGAATATGGAAATGTGGGAATGAAAATGCCTGCTACCAGGAATCAATTATTGAGATGATAGGAGAAGGGACACAGGGCACTGGATATAGGGGGTTCTGTGTTCCCAAACATGGCTGGTGGTCCAATAAATTCTTTTTCCAGATGGGAATTGGCACTTGTATATTTGTGATTCAAAAGGAACGGTTGCCTAGTTACGGCATCAGGGTCTCACATTCACCAGAACTATGTAGAAGCGTGAAGCCTGTACCTACAAACGTAAAATAAATTAACACTTGCACAAAGAAACACTCCTAGAGTACAGCCGTTACCATAACAACAACAACAAAAATAACTTACACATGAATCCTTAGCATATAAGAATCATGAAAGTTAACAAAACAGTCTTTTTAACCCGACGGTGTAACAATTGTGCACTACTGTACATATTACTTCATTAGGAAAAGTAATTTCACCACGGATACATCTGCTTGCAATTAAACTGGCCACCTTGCCACTCAGAATCTCTAGAATTCACTTCTCAGAGAAGAGGAACACATTTCATGTAAACAGGCAATGCATGTAACCATAAAGATATGGACACACATAGTGAGTCATACACACAACCCATGGAGATCTGACAAACTATAAAACTAAAACTTCATTCAATTCATACACTCCCCCAAACTCCACGTGTTGTTGCTAGTGATTGTTTGCCTGTCCCCAATATAAAAACAACAACAAACACACACACAAAAAATGTCTTCATAAAGAAATTTCAATGCTGTGTATGCACCATATGTAAGCATTCACACTCCAAAGCCACACCCCCACACACGCCAGCACTGCACACACCCACGCACAATTTAGTTCAGATTGCATACTTCATCAGATAATGAGAGCCAACTGCAAGTCTGAGCACATCCCACATGAAATAGGCCTTGAATAACACCTCCAACATGACTCCATTTCCTCCAAAGAGTGGAGGAAAGAGATCAAGTAGGGAAGTCAGAGTGAGAGTCTGAACAACAGTTGGATACAACTTTACTCTAGTAGTAGTAGTAGTAGTACTGATTAGGATTTAATCGGAACTATACACGGAAATATACCGCCATTTCCTTCCATGTCCTAATAAGGCTAGTCTCTGCCAATGCTATGCTATGTCGTACAATTCCATTCTTTACAACAAATAATAAAAAATTTAAAAATTTTTTTCATTTAAATAACCAGTAAGAAAACTTGTCAGAGCCAAACTGACAAGTTTGGCTCTATACCACAACGAGGAGGTTGGTATGGGATTTACACAACCTAACTGCCAAAAGAGGCCCAAGGATAGTGTAAACCCTGTACTGACACAACGTAGTGGTGCAACCGATTTGTACCACGGCTCCAGGTTAAAGAAAAACGCGTAAAAAAACTACCCATTGTTTAGACGGTTCACATATTCACCTCCTAGGAGATGGGTGTGAAATTTATTCACCTCAAATTGAGCAATCTGATTGGATGGTTTGAATATACCATAGTACAAATATATAAAGGATCAGAACTTGATAATTGCAATTCCACTACATTTATCATTTGTACCACTTCTTTAAGTTCTAATGTATCAAGCCATCAGATGTCCTACCGAGTTACCGGATACACTATAATTAAATTTAGATCAATGAAGAACCTTCAAGAGACAGCCAGTCTGAGACGTGTCTGTAATGAGCATCTCGGCTACCACATGTATGTCAGAGCAGTGACATCATGAGGCAGATGCAGGAATGGT
>WLWD01003003.1_pt1 | contig 40500 bp, 39 predicted proteins | sample 6712731 | NCBI WGS metagenome assembly WLWD01 (sample SAMN12718690, study PRJNA576275) | sponge metagenome | isolation source: marine sponge | host: Mycale hentscheli | place: New Zealand: South Island, Marlborough, Capsize Point | collected 2014-11-01
GATTTTACCACACCGACTTACCTTGTCGATTCCACTCTCTTTTTAGTCGCATTTTTGCCCTCACTTTCGTACTTCCGCTTTCTTTTTTGAAACTTGTGCCGCCTACCCTCCTCATCTATTCAAACGTTTTTTGACGACTCTTAATGTGACGACGCTTTACGCATTCAAGTAATGACGATGCTTTACCAAACTGTTTAAGCTCGTGAATACAAACCTTGGCCGTTACCGCTACATAGGGTATTATTACACAGATGGTGTAATCATTACACAGATGGTGTAATCATTCAATAATTTTGGGCTCAACTTGCGGCAGTATTCAGAGGGTGAAAAGAGTTTATTTACAACCATAACAAAATCCATATAAACTGTCTTGATAATTAGAGTTTAAAAATTTACTAGGCTGTAGAGGTTAACAAACTAATTGTCAACACATTATGCACTGATTACGATAATGTAATGGTTATCAATGGACACTTTTCAGGCAGTGATTTAGCTAAGTTATATTTAATTTTTTTCAACTTATTAATGAAGTTGTCAATGCACTACCTTATACTTAAGTTATAATAAGAAACATCAGAACATAAACACTATAAGCTATTGTATGCATGTTCCTTTACAACAAGAAGAAACAATGAACAATAATGAAATGAACAACAGAATACATTGTTCTTAGTATTAGAATAAAATGAACTGCAAAAGTAGCTTTTTTATAAAAACAAACAAACAATCCTTAACTCTTTCTTTGCATCTTGCTACTAGCATAAAAAATCTTCATCTATTGAGTTGTTGATACCTGAACCATAGAATACATCTTGCCCAGCTAAAAATACAAAAAAATGTAGCGAACATAATTTATTTCACATTATAGGAATCGTTGTGGTTTTTTTTTTTTTGTAACTACTAACAATAATATACAATAAATAAATAATAAAAGTACATTAAGGCCTAACAATAATGATAGTAATCATATAAAGGCAAGATCTCTTTAATTTTCAAACCTTTTGAAAATAACTGTAAAGCAACAAGGCTTATTTTTGATATGTTAAAGTAAGGAACCAGAATTTAGCTTATAGTAAAGTTTGAGTATCATTCCAAATTACTACCTTTTATATTTTTTGTAATTATTTAAATGATATGGTATCGAACAAAATTTAGTGCAAAACAACAACAACAACAAAAACTATATCACAGTGGTCAAATTGTGATTACCTGAATTTGAGCTTTGCTGCAAAGTTATGTCAGTGAAATTTTGGGCTTTATAGAATGTACTAATGTGTGGTTTACATTCTGAAACAATAACCAGCATCGACTTCTCATGTTGTAATCTCTCCTGTATTTCAATGCTTGAAAAAGATTTATTCGGTGTTATGACCAAAGCCTAAAGTAAAAAAATGCAATGACTATAAACTACTAATTTCTTTAAGAAAAAGGTTACAAAATACTTTGTTCTTATTAGCTAAATAATTGTCCTAAATCACTTACCTCACCAATGTCTTTGTATTGACGGTGTTGAATGTATATAATATTTTGTAAGTCAGAGTATGATTCTGTTACATTCATGTAACACAATGAATGATCTTCACACTGAGTTGGAATATGAAAGTCACATTCTGAAGAATACGATTCCAATTCTGAGTCTGATAACTGAGGTTCCGATACCTTTTCTGTACTTTCCATAGCGTTTCCTTTGGATAGCCACTTATCTTGATATCTGAGTTTTTCATTAGTAATGGACTCCACTATATTGTTAACGAACTTGGTCTTGATGTCAGACACATGGCTACCATTATCAACATTATCACTGATATTGTTGATATCATCAGGGTTCGAACTCAAGCTATAGGAGGAACCCGAGGTTGTCTTTTCATCATGTAATGATGAAAACTCAGATTTCAAGTCACACGTGGACTCGGTGGTAGAAGCTTCTCGTTTCCACAAAGCCATTATGGATATTTCTTTGTGATCGTATCGCACCAAAATTAGTAGCAAACGTGCTACTTGTAATACACTTAGTCATTGACTTGAAATAGAATTGTTAAAAGCAGCACTCTTAATTCTTCAATTTGTGATTCCTAAGGCAACAAACCAGTAAGTGTGTCATATTAATAAAGAATTGCTAATTTCTAATTTAATGACTAATATGCTCTATCCAAAATTGTGACCGGATTTGTGAAAACCCGGCTAAACGCGGCATCTAAAGTTTTCTAATTTATTCTACCAGTAGGCTGCACGGGGCCTTGGGATGCCTTCCTCCTAATTTGGAAGCTGTAGCACAAGCCGTCTTCGCCCTACGCACTACAACACTTTCAGTATTTTTGCTAAACTTATTATTGCTGATTTCGAAAAAACGCCCGGTAAAGGCGTTGCTAAGGTCAGGGGGCGTGGCTTGTGTCCGTATACTATTACTGCGTGTCTCCGGGACACTATAGAATAAATCGGTTACAGACGGATTGAAAGAAGTCTAAAAGACTTAATGCAGGGCTCCTTAAGAAACTATGATGACGAGAATTGCGTGAGTACGTGAATTATGTAGAATAGCAAGTGAATTAGTTAGCTACAGTTTTTTCCCGGCTGTTAGTGAAAAGCCCACCAATAATTTCTTAGCAACTCTCCGTACACGAGTCCAACCGGCTAGTGTTTCTAGCCTCCTAGTGTGAGTTCTAGAGCACGCCAGAGCTTACAACTGCGTCATAAGCTAGAGCTAACTGGTGTCTATTCATTTCTGCCATAAAAATTTTTTCGAAAAAAATCGACCCATAAGGCTTTACCGGGGGATACTGAAAAAAATTGTTTGCCGCGTTTAGGCGGATTTTCCCAAATCCGGTCACAATTATGACCATAATTTAAAAATGCCAAATTCGTTATGTTGTTTCTCACTGTTGAAAAATCATAAGTTAAGTGGAAGGCTGTGAGAGTGTGAAATTTAGGCTGACCACCAAATTCTATCAAACATTTTAAATAGCTACTTTTGAAAAAAAAACTAAAACAGAAAGTAACTTTAGGTTAATAAAATCGAAACAATTAATTAAAAAAAACATTCTGATTACTTCGATTAATGAAGTCGAGAATTTAAGTATACAGGTAGTAATTTTTTGCTATGTTTATTAAAGTGCCATATACAATAATATAATTATATATAATTATAATATATATATATATATAATATAACTAGTGATGTGCTTGAGCACAATTGGCGAGCAAGCCTAAAACAACACTATTGTTAAACGATTGATATTAACTTCTAACACTCAAGCTACTAAAAATAAGTCAAATTCTTAAATTACGTGTATACAGTAAAGGGGATTCAATGCCATAGTAACCACTCCCACAACAGTTTGAAGAAAAAGCAACAAAAACAAGTAACATTATTTACCCGCTTTATTTGTGATATTCTTTAGCTAAGTAGTGGTTGTAACGCACAATACTTTCACACAACTGAACATACCTACACAAGGCTTACCTTCATGGTTACTCTAGTGGACAAATAATTTTCAAGTAAATACTGTTGCGTAGGGATTATAACTGTGACAAATAGCGTATTAACTTAGTACCGCCTCTAACTCAAATAGAAATGGAACTCCGTCAAGTTTTTTTGTTTTAACTAAGAATTCAAAGTAGTAAACAATTCAGTTTTTAGGATGATACGGGTAATGATTGATAAACCGGAGGATTCCATTTAGTGAAGTTTGGTACAGGGTTGAACAACGAGCTAACACAAAAAACGAGAAGGCCAAAGTACATAATGATGTACGTACGTCCAAATATATAAACAAACAAACATCCCTGATTTTCAATTGTGTTATCACTGAGAGTGTCTCACTCGCTCCGCTCGCTCGCCAATAATGAAATTCAGTATGGCAAGTAATCATTGCTATCAAACATGAGGTAAAATGTTTTGTTTAAGAAGAAATAGCTAACATGCAGCAATAACTGCTCATACCACTTCATGAAAGTTCAAAGTTCTAATAGGTGGCTAGCTAAGTCAATCACGAGATAGGGGTGGATAATGCAAAATCGGGTATATGTTATATACAATTATGTATGTATGTATGGATGGTACGTATGCTCATTAAACGCGCGCGCGATCAGTCAAAATATTCACCAACTACAAACTCATGCATACAAATACTATATGTGTACCACATGTGCTATTGTCCATTGTTGTAAGTATACTTCAGCTTAAAGTACCTTGTATTGATGTATTAACAAATGAAGATTAAATGATAGATATAATATAATAATTCTTTCGTCGAGTCCAATTCCCAAGAAAAGCTGCTCAATAATTCTACAATAGCTCCAAAAATCTTTTTGTGATAGTATTATATCCTATACCTACAAAACCAACAAAAACAAACAGCAAATAGTGTTTAAATAGAGCACAATATCTAACACAGGAAATAATTCTCCCACACTTTGCGTTAGTGATCCAATTCTAACTTGGATTATCCAGCAGTTGAATGACAATACAAGTAGCTAGCTAGCTAGGCGATGCAAATAGCTACATGAATATAATCTGTGCCAATTAATTAACCCTCAGCACGCATGTGCGAGAGGGTTATAGTAGTCGTCCTGTCTGTTTGTCTGTCTGTCTGTCTGTCTGTCTGTCTGTCGGTCTGCCTGTCACGCTCTGATTTTGGAGAATACTGACAATTAACAGTTGATTTAGGTATGAACTTACTCAGGACGAAGATTTAAGACCTTTTATTGTGCTACTTTTTTTTTATTTCGGGCTTATCGTTGAGAAAACGCGAAGCTTTCAGCTCCGCGGTAAGTACCAGATTTTATGAGCAATGCCCCCTAGCATCACATCATAATCTCGTGAGCAAATAATTTCTTGCAGCTAGCGGTGTAGTTTGATTTATGCTCAGGGAAGTTAACGGAGTTGAAAGAGGTGAAGTTTGGCCTTGAAAATGCATATCCGTGGGCGTTTCTGGCTAGTTTAGCTTCTTCTCTTATGAAGACAGCGTTTCCGTGTACCATTTTCATTGGTCGAACTATTTGATGCCTCATTAAAATAGCTAACAGATTGCTTGTTCTTTTGGAAGGAGATTATTGCAATAGCTAGGTAGTGAATAGCGTTGAGGGTTCGCACCTTAGGTGCTTCATTGGTACGTAAATAGACTTACTAAATTGTAGCTATAGATAGCTTTATATGAATTTCGGTGAAATGTTGACTCGTAGCTAGTGCCTTTGATGGAAATGGTAGTTATTTATGAATTTACAACACTGGGTAAACATTGTTAGGCATAGCATATTGCTAGATGGCTAGCTATAGAGCAGACAGAATGCAATTATCCTTTGTGAGAAGTTAAACAAGTTTAAGATTATCATAGAGATGACCACTACAGCATTAAAAAGGCTAGCTAGTGTTGCCCTAATACCAAAAGTTTCTGTCCTCTTGCTACTTGTCAATTTTGTATAGTAGTTATCATTGGGTGAGTGAAGCAAGACCCTCTCTAATATTCGAAGTCAAGTCTTAGAAATGTAGTGACTTCATTTTCTACTGTATTAGTGGTGGTGGTAAGTTACCTTGGTTAATGTACCATCTGTCGTAGGTAACATCTTGTGTAACCGATTTGGTCTTACTAGAAAAATCAATTGTCCAATAGTCAAGTAGCTAACTAAGAGAACACAAACTGCACTTTATCTACTAGAGCTCTGGGACAATAGAGAATTTTCAATGTAGCGTACTTTGAAAAGGTAGCTAGCTTAAGAATCCTTTGGATTATTGATCTTTACCCAGTATCATCCTTTAAAGTTTGATTACTTACCCTTGAAAATCAATTGTCCATTAGTCAAGTCTGGGGAGAATATAACGTAATATTGTGCATGTATATCCAACAAACAAGTGTGTTTTGTGTCTACTAGCTCCAGTTAAGTCTCTACACTCCTAGTTAAGTCTCTACAATTTTAGTTAAGTCTCAGTCTACACTCCTAGTTGTGTTATTATAAACTTACAATAAATTTTATGGATATATAGGGAGAGAAGACAACAGAATTAATATCTTGTAAACAGGTGACTGTGGAGATAGTGCAACAGTAGTGAAGAAGTATTAACACACTCTTTTAAAACGAATATAAGCCTTCTTACTTCGCCAAAGTATGCTGAAACTCGCCGAACACAATAAACATTGCGCAATGCGCATGTATTATAATGTACGTATTATTATATTCCGGTTGCAGTGAGCACGTGACTTCTCCTGCCACACCTTTTAGTGGGACAAACGCGCGCGAGCAAGAAGTAGCGTGGAGTCCTCATCAGCACTGCCTGATAGTTAACCAGCCGTTCTCCAGGTGCAAAGGGGCTGGGAACTGGGGAAGGAGAACGTCTGGTATTGACATCCCATGACAAAACCCTTAAAACTGTTTTGTTAACCTCGTTGCCCCAAAAATTGGCGTGACATAAATGTACTGGTTGGGTACTAGGTTTTATACTAGTTTGAGTTTTGTATGGGTCTGGTCAATGGACCCATTTCATGCAGTGAATAATCCCTGGCTGAGAAATGAGTGCTAAGAAATGGTAATAGATTTAGCTTGCAAGGCTAGTAAAAGATTGGTGGTAAAGAAGATACACAGGACTGGCATGGGTTGATGAGTTTGGGGCTCCCTCCTTCACAGCTTTGGAAAGGTTTTTTTTTATTTCACAAAATGTATAAAGATGCAATAAGGTAAATTCTAGCTTCCCCCCCCCTTCACACAAAGATTTTGAATACAATGCAAATTTACTGAACTGAAGAGGTGAGCCAGTCTGCCTCCCCTTCAAGTTCATTGGAAAAATTAATACAGACTTTTAGACTACTGCATGCTAACTCCTTACCTGTCAGTTCACCCTATACAGGGCAGGGGAGTGTTCAGAGGTGGCATTGTGCCACACCTCTCCCTTAGATAATGTAGTGTATAGACATTTGTCCCCAAATGTTCATCTAGTTCATAAATTACTTGCCCACTAAAATTTCCAAAATAGTCGATCAACTAGGACCTCAAAATTTTGTTTAAAAATTCCTGTATTAATTACTAAAAACAATTTTAGTGCAAAGTTACAACTGCAAAGTGAACAATTTGGGTACACATACTAAGACAGTGAAACAAAAACAGCTGAAGTGCAGAAAACAAAATGTGCAGATGTAGAAGTGAGTGCATAATGTTGAGTAAGGTCCACTAGCCAAATTCTTCATAACTCATCGCATTCATGTCTCTGTCATCTCCCACTGGAGTTGTGAAGGGCCTCAGGCTAGAATTGAAGAGCTTGTATGCACGGTAAGGATCATCAAAGTAGTGCACCTTCTCTGGCGCAGAAATCGCTATATGAACAAGAAATACAAACACAACTTCAGTCATCACATGTACAAAGAACTCACATTTTGTCAATTAAAATTTGTATTCATATTACACACTAGCCTCACTAAAATACACTACGCCTAAGTTTTGAAGTTTCATTAACCCTTTCGATGCCGACTTTCTTCAACACTTCAGGCGTCATTTAGAATTTGATTTTTGAATTTCTATCGCAAAGCAACCACAAAAATCCATAAACAAACAACCAAACATATAAAGTAGTTAATAGTCTTATAACAAGCAAATAAGCTCCTAAAAGCCTGACAATGATGAACAAGAACCAGTCTATCTTATAGAGGTTTCGAGGAGACTCAGGAACTAGCCTAATCGATTGCTCTCGATGTGTGGTAGGAAAAACTTCATCCATATTCTTCCAAAATGCTGAGGGACTCTCTATAGGCTATATACTGAGAAGTCCGTAGGCAACAAACAATACAAAGTTCACAATCACTGTTTTCACAAAAAATAAATAAATAAAAAATAGAAATAATGATTTCATATAAATTCGATTATTTTTTTTTAATTCGGAGAATGCGGACTTGTTTTCGCCCGCATATATGCGGTTATGGTGTTGAAAGGGTTAAAAATCAAAACAAAACAACAAAAAACTGTCTATGGCGTACAATAAATAAATAACAAACAAACACAATCTCACTGATGTTGTGATGTTCAACAGTCGAAGGCCTCGTGAACTTGTGTACAGGTGAGGAGGTATCTGGTGATGAATGAACAGCCGTAACCAAGGATGGTGACGCCACATACAGCTCTGGCATTACACAGGAGGAAACACCTACTTGAGGAGCTCTCATTGACACTTTGTGGTAAGTATACAAGTTCAGTGAGACAGTTACCATGTCCTAGACGAATAAGAACACAATAAGATATATTGAAGAGTACCAAATTATAAATAAGCGAGAAAAATTCAAGACTATTGTGTGTGTGTGTGTGTGTGTGTGGGGGGGTGGGTTGTAAGTACCAGTAACAACGCCAACAGTGGTGGATGTGTTTGTCATGAGCTAAGGCTGAGCAGAGTTGGTAAAGTATCGTCAGTACAGCTGCCGATAGTGGTGTGTGTATATGAAGGGGAGGAGGCACACACATACCACCCCCCCTCTCCCCACCCAAAGAAAAAGTTCCCATGCCCCTTTAATAGTCGCAATTGAATGCTCTGGTTTAATTGTCCAATAATCATATGGGCAGTGCGTATAGTGCTCACAATTTTCAGTCTAAAACACTATAGAAATTTGCTTTTTCTGGTTAATCCATAGCCCCACCCTCTAACACTAATCCCCCCTCCCCACCCGAGCGAAATTTTCTGTACCAAACACTGATGATAAAAATACCTAATACTACTGTATTCCTAATTTGCACAAGACAGTACATTAAGTGCCACGGTGTGGCAGGGATTTGCTGTAAGTTAATTATGCATTGGTCATACAGTATCTAATCTTAAAAATTCAGTAATAAACGGTGATACTTGCACCTCATTAACCCTCAGCGCGCATGCGCCCAGAGGGTTATAGTAGTTATCCTGTCAGTCATTTCTATATTGGTTGTGACAAACACACACACACACACAAAACAAAACAAAAAAACAAGGTTGAAAATAGGGAGCCGTCAATGAACAGTGGTGTAGAAAGATGTTTCAGTATGGATGGGGTCAAAGGGCATGTTTCTAATGGTTCATAGGTGTTCATGCGAGAATCACATTTTTAATTTGTGCCAAAAAATTATGAAGGAGGGGAGGCTCCAGAGCCCCCCACTTCCTATGCCAATGATAAAGCCTCATAGCACCCATACAGAAGTAAGGAATTAATTTTCGTCGTGTCTATAAGTTCTACAGACATACGTACATGTCTATGACATGCTATTCTCATAATAAGCTCATCCTAAACAAATCCGCCTGTATTCCCACCCACCTCAACCTCAGACAAACGGTGGTTATAGCAGCATTCTCAATTCCACAGGCTATTCTCATTATACACTCTCCCCTGACTAACAATGTAACAATGGACAACATGTACGTACCACATACATATAAAATACATGCAAGGCAGTTCATGTGAACGCCATACTTGTACTTGGCTAGGAATTCCACTTGATTATGAATTCAATTGAACTGTACACGCAGAGGAATGTCAAGACGAGTCCAGACAATTATAACAACATCACCATTCACACACTGTTGTAAAGGATAGATGGGAAAAGCTCAACCACATTACTCTATGAGATGGTTTTTTTTTATTAAATACACAGGCAATCTTGAACATACGTAAAAAAAATTGTACTATTGCAATTGCACAATTGTTGAAGGTATCGTTTTAGTGCTCCTGCTTGCTCATACACAATGCTACATTGAAATACACATTCTAGTTCACTGCTTTAGAAAATAAGTATGCTCAATTACAAAGTGTATGTTTCAAAGTCAAATGATAATTGATGAAAGAATAGATACATAATACTAATACGACAACACACAAAGAAACACGGAATAAACTAAAACCTAGCACTTATTTATCTGACTGGTTTGAAACACTAAAGGCTAACTTACTTTGGTGAGTGATGCCATCGTTGATTCATCAGTGCACTCTTGGGGAATCTTCTGCTGTGCATACTGCATCAGTTGCTGACTGTAATGAATACAAGCCAGCTCGTTGATTCCCTCTCTGTCCCCGTCTTTCTCTTCACAAACCTCAGCGGACGACAGCTCACTCACAGTAGTGTCATCATTCAAGGAAACGGCGTCTGAAACACTTGGCGAATTCCTATCAGAAGTACCTTCGGACTCCTCGTAATTGTTAGTATTCGAAGGACCACTAACAAGTTGCTTTTTCACTGTGCATTGCTTGCCCGATACTACCACCACAACATCGTGCAAATTGGTTTGCTGGTGATTCTGAAAGTCCACCTCTTCTTTCTCCGTCTGATGGTCATCTTCATCATCAGAAGTAAAGCTATTAGCCTCAGTAAGCCCTTCGCTGCCAGACAACTGATTCTCTGCCGGATTCGAGTCGGCAATATCGCTGTTGTTGTTGTTGTTGTTGTTGTTAGCATCGAGGTCATCTGTTGATTCAGGCTCGGTCGTGGTTTCATTGTTTTGCAACACTAAATTGTTAGTTTCAACACTGATAGCAGGCTCAAAAATTTGATCCCGACTGACTCCTTTGGGAATTACCTTGTGGAGTTGCTTAGGGCTCACACCAGAGCCTGAGTTGGCATCTGAATCATTGCCATTCAGGAACTGCTGTCCAGACTGCAATACTGCATCCTCATGTTGAGCATCTAGCTGTAAGGTCTGGGACAAGCCTCCAATACCATTATTGTCAGTAGAAAACGCTGGGAAACACAAACACGTACATGTTAAATTGATGTACATATTAAAGAAAATATTAATTGTATTATTCATGTAACAGACAAGGTAACTCTTGCTTCATGACAAGTGTTGGAAATCTGCTTTGCGCTGAGCTTATCACCAAACATAAAAGAGAGATAACAGAATACGCTGTTCTAGCAGAACGAGAATCCAATGAACATACTCAAACATATGAAGACCCGCACATAATCACTTATAAGAGAGACCGTCTCTCTCTCTCTCTATATATAAAAAATAATAATTAAAAAACAAAAACAAAACAAACTAATCAATGAGAAAAAAGAAAGAGGAGTTAATATAACTATAAATTTATGAAAAAAAATTGAAGCTGAAGGAGTCATGCCCCACCTACCAGTCAATCCCAACAGATTCCATTCAACACAAAAAATGCAACTGCTATGTTATCTCTCCAATTCCCACTCGACTAACTCCTTACTGTAACTGTTCAAGACTAGCGGACTCATATAGGAGAGAACAAAGAACTAAGCAAATAGGAAGACTGAGCTGATTTACTACACACATAACTTTTCATATAACCTTACTCTCTCTTCCCCCTCCTCCTCCCCCCCAACCCACCCCTCTTTCTTTCCGATTTTTAGAAATAGATTATATTCCAGAAACAACAAACAAAAAGCCGTGACCCACATTGGCTTGTGAATAGGTCATACAATGCCATACCAATTTCTAACCAGTCGCAGTACTAGATCTGTGCACATTATACAGTTCAAACATGTGTTAGGATAAAAAATAATAATAATAATAAAAAAATTAAAAAAAATTAAAAAATAAAAATATATATATAAAAAAATAAAATAAAAGAAAAAAAAATGGAGAACTACATGACCAAAACTGACGAAGTTCATTAAGAAATACAGCAGTGGAAACTAAATAACGACAAAAGAATCTTTTCAACGTGGCATCGTAGTTTTATAATGCGGTCATGGCGCTGCTATTTACAGATTTCAATGACCTCTAGTCATGTAAACAGAGCGATTATAATTATAACACAATTGGATCAGTTGATATTAAATACATAATATGTTCTTAATATTTACTGGATCTACTGTGTTGCTAAACACAATGGGATCAGTTTATATTAAATACATCATATGTACCAGATCCTGGGCTCTGCTCCATCATCCTCAAGTATGCCTCCACAAATATCACTTCTTTATTTCAGATACTACACAAGAATATCATATAGTTAACAAAGGACTACCCTAATGATTCTTTCATCACTGAATATTATATGCTCTCACACCTCTCTTTATAATCTATTCTTCAAGATATTCCCAACACAATACATCTTCACTAAAACTTCATTCCTATATGTGACCGGTTTTGGGAAAATCGGCCTAAACGCGGCATCTAAAGTTTTCTAATTTATTCTACCAGTAGGCTGCACGGGGCCTTGGGATGCCGTCCTCCTAATTTGGAAGCTGTAGCACAAGCCGTCTTCGCCCTACGCACTACAACACTTTAGTATTTTTGCTAAACTTATTTTTGCTGATTTTGAAAAAACGCCGGGTAAAGGCGTTGCTAAGGTCAGGGGGCGTGCCTTATGTCCGTATACTATTACTGCGTGTATCCGTGAAACTATGGAATAAACCGGTTACAGGCAGATTGAAAGAAGTCTAAAAGGCTTAATGCAGGGCTCTTTAAGAAACTATGATGGCGAGAATTGCGTGAGTACGTGAATTATGTAGAATAGTAAGTGAATTAGTTAGCTACAGTTTTTTCCTGGCTGTTAGTGAAAAGCCCACCAATAATTTCTTAGCAACTCTCTGTACACGAGTCCAACCGGCTAGTGTTTCTAGCCTCCTAGTGTGAGTTCTAGAGCACGCCAGAGCTTACAACTGCGTCATAAGCTAGAGCTAACTGGTGTCTATCCATTTCAGCCATAAAAATTTTTTTCGAAAAAAATCGACCCAAAAGGCTTTTACCCGTGGATACTGAAAAAAATTGTTTGCCGCGTTTAGGCCGATTTTCCCAAACATTCCCTTTATACTAAACAGAGAGTAGAAATTCACTACCTTAAATATGGTTAAGTCCTACTTATACCACCCTTACCAATACACAAAGCTAAGTCCAATGTTTTAAATATAACTTGGTGCATATTTTACATGAAGGATTACAATTGGCACAAGAAAAATGTAAGATCAAGTTAGTTTCAGCCAATTCACGAGTGAGGGGCACCGAAGTGTTCCACCACGGGTGTTAAATGCCTAGACTTCTCACCCTAGGAAACATAAAACACACCACTATAGCACGTAGACTAAAGCGAAGCCTCACACCAAAACATGCTAAGGTTTCTTCACCAGACACACACTCTGAACTAAATTAATGGCAATCCAATAACTTACGGTCCAGCACGAAAATAAATACCGATCCCAAGGCACTTTTCGATCCACTCGCTCACACACCACCACCGCCCGAGGCAGCTTAGAATCTCCCTCGTACGAACCTGTACGCAACTAGTCAATCCGGTCCCAACCGCCTCAATCCAGTCTCAGAAGACTCTCCACTTGCTCTTTCTTCCGGAGATGTGGGGGGGGGGGGGGGGCCAAAAGGCACCACAAAGTCACGAGATGATTGCGGGCTCCTTGGGGGGGGGGGGGGGGGGGGGTGGAGCTTATCCGCATCATTAACTCGGTGTGCTCTGCCCTGCTCCATTACAATTTTACGCGAGCTCTAAAAGTGGGTTAGTTGATCAATTCTTTGCGATCTTGTGCTAGGTGGGGGGCGTGCAGCTAGGCCCGCAGTACTTCGTGTCGGTTAGGTACGTATGATAGCGCAGGGAAGAACCAGCTCCTCTAAAGATACTAACTCCACCAGAGCAACCGCTATGTCAAGGGTAAGCCACTAGGAGAGTGAGTGTGCAAGCTAGAATTACTGACTATGCTGGTAGTCAAACTTCAGCTGTACTCCGGCTCAGTTGATCTGTGGTAAAAAAGAAGTCCTACTTAAGCACCACTTAATTTTGTGTAACATAGGACAGACAAGCATGACTTGTGAACATTTATAATTAATTCTTTTGGTGAGTACCTAAAAAAAATTGACACATTGCTTTTGTGGTTCTAAAAAATGCCAGGCATGTTCATTAGTCATTGAAGGACAGTTTGTGACCACATAACACATGTATTAAATTAATGGCATAGAAGTGATCATTTTCTACTCCAAATTATGAAAAATAATGTTGAATGTACATCACGATGTTTATACTCTTCAGACTTTCATCAAGCCTGTACATCTAGCTTTATATAGTAATAGTTGTGTGTGAAGATATTAGCAATAAGTGTATGTGCTACAGTGTATAGAGTGACTCCTACTCTTTGTTTCATTGTCTAGGCTAATTCACTAGCCTTTGCAAATCTTCACATGCAGGAAGTGAAAGTTGGGTGGAGGAGATTGGTGGGATATTAATAGTAGCATACGAATGTATGTAGTCTTTTTCACCTTAAGTGGATCTTCTTTTCTCTGCTGGTATAAAGTTAAAATAAGAATACACTTGTCTGTCAAATGTCAACCATGATGTGTGTTTTCGTGAATAATTCATTAGTTGAACCCAGCCAGTAACAACGACAGTTGTATGTGCATAGATCAAGAAAATTGAGAATAAGGTGACAACAAAAGTAAATTATTAATTAACTGGTGGGGTGGCACTGGTAACTACAACAACGATTGAGTCATATTCTTGAGTATAGCTATAGCCGGTGACCTGGGTTTTGTGTGTGTGTATTCATGACTACATGGGTCAAAGAAAGAAAAAAGAGGATCAATGTAACTAAACCAAGTGGTAGAAGATAATATTATTGGATAAAATACATTATTGAACTGCATTCCTAATTTACTAAAGTTGAAATCCAAGAATAATTATGTAGGCTTGCTGTTCTCACCATCTTTTGATGAAGTGTATCTCTAATAAGACATTTTAAGAGAGAATGGAGAACACCTTTAGGATTGGATGCAGAACTTGTTCAGCGGTGTTGGAAGATGTTTTGGTATGGGGGGTAGGGGGCGGGGGGGGGGGGGGGGGGGGGGGGGGGGGTAGAAAGAGAGGAAGGGAAATGTCAGTGTTTGTCTACACTCATTTAGATTTGTACATGCTGAAATTTATGAATGAATATAGTCACTTGAGTCAATTTAATTCATCTTACCTATAGTGTCCCTTTTTCGGCATTAAACGCTATAAATTTAAGCTTTCATTTATCATTGAAAGTTGTTGTTGTTTTATCATAGATACCCACCAACTCTCGTTTGATAGCATATCTACCCAGCTTCAAGACCATTGTTCAGCGATTGAGGGCTACATCTGCCACTCCCTCTTCCCTTATGATGGGCCACAGCCACATGCCACGCCCAACCACACAGGTCGTCGTCATTGAGAACATCGAGAAGCTACAAGCAAGGAAAGACATCAGAGCATCCAATCCACAGCATGGTAAGGGGTTGTCATTATGGTATTTATGATTACGAGTCCGGCCTATTTTCAGGTAAAATGTAAGCACTTATTTGTATGAGTAATAGCACGGGTAACCATGCCATTCGGGATTAATAGCACAAGTAACGTGATTGAAATAGCATGAGATGAAGTAGAGTGTTATTTCAATTGCTTTACGAGTGCTATTGATCCCTAATAGAACAGGTTACCCGTGCTATCACTCACTAATAGTAGGCCAGTTTGATATTACTTTATCACTTGCACTGTAGCTACACTGTATCGTTCACTCACACTATCTCCGTGTGTCAGGATTAGCTTCCTATGGAACTTAGTTTTCAACCTGTCATGGCTCCTCCTCATGTGTTGAAAATTTTCGTCTAATACGGGTAGAACTTCTGCGCTAAAGAATGGCATAGTCTCCAACTAGAAACTACTTGAATTATATATGTTTCCAAGGCTGAACTTGCATGCATGCACACATACCTAATCACACAAATAACACACACAACATGTGCACGTGAAATATACAAAGTATTCTTCTAGGTATTGCACACACATCTATAATTACGCACTCAACATATAACACACAACTTACACAACCTGCAACTGTCATGTGATTCACACCTGCACACCTACACGTGCTTTTCTTTAACTGACAGCTCAACATATTTCTACCTTTTGTTAGGAGCGTGCCTACATATATGTGATTATCAAATTTTCATATTAGTGAGGGAAAAACTCATGTGTTCATTGTTCAGTTCTTGTTACTTACCATGTGAGGCTGTCATCAGTATGTCCGAGAGTGATGGCTAAATAGAAAAGTATTCACAGGTGAAGATTGCTACTGATTTAATACAATAGGCAATAATGAAATGTAATTGTAGATTTGAATATGAACATATGTACGTATGCAGGGCTACATTTAAAGGGGGTGGAGGACGAAGGGGTGTATTTGGTGCACCCTGAAAAAGACACCCCCCTTCCCCCCCTCCCCCCAACAATTTTATTTTGATTGTACAACATGATATCACAGCTCATTGGCCAAAACTAAAAATTGTTTTACCGTACCTGGATTATTTTTCTGTATGATACCCAGGTATGCCTTAGTCTGCAGGTGTAGCCAGACCCTTTACCTGACCACTATGTGAAGAGAGTCTGGAGTCATTCATGCACCTTGGCAGTTCTCTCCCTTACAAAAATCAATAGCAGCAGCTCAGATGCAGCATACATTTGACACTTATTGCTGCATGTGTGTAACCATGCTTATGGGCTACATACATGTAAGTGTATTCCACATGCATGTGAAAATATTGTATGCAAGATACGTACAGAGTGCACATATGCACAAAATATGTACGCAAAATGTAAGTAAAACGTACTTTTGCACAGGTAATATGTGCAGGATAGATGTAGATTGCACATATGCACAAATATCATATACAAGGTAGATGCAGAGTGTAATTTTTGCATGAAGTAGTAACATAAATCTAAAAGTGAACAAACACACATGATGTGTATAAATCTAATAAACCCCATAAGGATTGATGTCATAGCTACTTTCTGTATAGTCACTACTAGCAGAGAGGCTGGAAACACTTTCAATGGAGTATGTTGTGTTCTTGAATAATTGCCTGCCCTAGTAGTGACACACGTTGCCCTTTTATCAGCAGGTCTAACACTCACATCATAGTGTGAACTGCATTCCAATAAACTAGGTTCTTGACAACAAGATCAAATAGAGGATTGATGTGGCAAATTTCTGTTCTAGAGGTGCAGGCTTTCCTATAAAAATGTACAGTAGTTGTGCATTGAGTCCTAGCCTCTGAATTAGTTATTTGATTCACTTGCACAAAGTGAGTTGCTGCTATATATGTATTTTCAAATTGAAGCAGTGTTTGCAGCTGCATTTTGTTTTGACTGCTGGTATTGATACACCATTTATGGAGAAAAGTGGCTATTCCTTCAGTAGATAGTAGACAACTCTTACTAATATGAATAAAGGCTTCCGTAAAAATGGAGAGATGAGGAATAGGCTGTGGAGAGAAGAGAATAGTAGCAAAGTATATTCTACACTAACGAGAAATTTACTAAGTTTACTTCCAACTATTGGGTAAGCTACAAAGCTACTCCATCTCTTTAGCTGCTTGACTTCCTACTGAGTAAATGTCTTTTGGAGTTCACTATATGTATCTGTTGGTGCAGTATTGCTCATTACAGGGAATGAGAAAAAAGTATTGCAGGAAGCAGCAAAGCAACTAGTGGAGGAGGATGAATGCTAGGTTAACTACAAAATTAGGAAGGGAAATGACATGAGAGTGAGAGAAGGAAGAAGCAAGATATGAAGAAGGAATAGACTAGAGGAGGGAGTTGTGGGAGATGAACAAGAAATAAGCAAGAGAGACATGAAAAGGAAAAGGAGACAGACAGACAGGAAAAAGGGAAAGAGAGACATTAAAAAAGGAGGAGAGCATAATGTGAATAGAACTTTTTTGTTTATTTATTACTATAGATTACAGCAAATTCTACTCATGTTATCCTCTCTCCTTTTTTTTTTTTTTTTTTTTTTTTTTCATGTCTCTTTCCATTTCCTTTCTTATTCAGATCTCGGTCTCCTTTTCTATTTCATGTCTCTCTTGTTCATTTCTTGTTATCTCCCATAACTCCCCATTCCTTCATTTGCCTTCTCTCTCACTCTCTTGTTATATCCCTTTCTAATTCTTCCTCCTCATTCCCACATAAGCAAAACACGTGCAAAATGAATATAAGCAAAATATGACTATATGAAATGTATGCCAGATATATGCAGTATAGCAGCATAATGAATGTGCGCTGCACACACACAGCATCTACGTATATATTCCTCAGAATTGCGTCCTGCATGTGTGCAGTATTTACACATGCATTCCTTTTGTCTTGCATGCACTGTGCGCTCATCCTGCGCACATGCTCAAATATTAGCATGCAGCACATATTCTGCATATGTGCAGGATATGGGTAAAATAAGTGCAACTTGTATACCACATGATATAAGCTGGCTGCACACATTTATGAGTGTCACACACATGCAGCATTTTTGTAAGGGCTAGGAATGTGGTAGTGGTTATCTAAATTACTGTGATGGTATATGATTATGAAGAGTCATTCTTGCCGTGGTACAGGTAATTTTAAGATTAATTTAATGGACTACTCACTTCTGTTTTGGTTTTAAATTTTAAATCACAACAGACGTGAGTAGTCCATTAAATTTGTCTTAAAATTACTGTTACGGTGCCCACACTTTGCATGACGTGTTGACCCAAACACAACCACGGAGTATATTGCACTGGCACGGCAACCACCGACAATTTGATATTTCAGGGGGAGGGGAATGTAGGCTCTGGTATGTACACTCGAGGTAGGATGCCCACTCATTTCACCCGAGAGCTGCGTAGGAGATGGCAAAAACAATGTTGACTATCCACATCCTATAGTCTAGGCTCTAGAACAGCCAAGGTGCATGATTGTCCCCACACCCTTTCTCCGCGTAGTGGTTAGGTAAAGGGTCTGGCAGGTATGTATGCCATTAGTTTTCATTACCTGCACTGCATGTATGTATGTACAAATACATACTAGGGATTCATACAGGATTTTTCACTGGTGGTGGTGGGGGGGGGGGGGGGGGGGGGGGGGTTTGTAGAGCCAAAAAACTGACAAGAAAGGCATCAAAGCTTTATACCTCAGAGCAAGGACATAATTTTTCGCATGTTATACTGACAAGCCAGGGTAAAAAAAATATTGAGGGGAATCCCAGGGCTCCCAAAGTCTGTATAAAACCCTGCATATTGCACAAACTCTACGATTGATGGTTTTATCAATGTAATGAAATATTGTGTCATCATGCTATACACTACGAGTATTAATTATACACTGTAACCTTTATGTGACACTTTCTAAAAGAATTAGCCAAACGTGTTTTATGTTGTTCATAACAATTGTGATTTTGTGCAATTTTACGTAATCTTGTTTCTTTTGTGGCTGTTGTGACAAGGACATAAAGATTCAATAATGGCTTCAACTTCAGAGCCATGTACTACAGTAGCAACTCCAGCACTAAAATGCACACACACACACACACACACAACACGAACTACAGTGTATGTGTATTTCACAGGCACTAATATTTGTTGTTGTTGTTTTGTTGTTTTTTGTATTCATTGTTTACACCATTCTTTACAATTCAAGATTGAAATTTCATCTACAATGTTGTTATTGTTGTTTATTAGATGTTCTGGTGACGCCCACATCCTCTCTGGCAGCACAGCTCTTCCTCCCTTCCTCCCCTCACCCGCCTCCCTCCTTCTCTTCATTTGCCACACCTTCAGAAGCTACTTCCACATTGTCATCTATAGCCACAGGAGACACGCCTCTTCTTACAGCACAGGATGCTGATCATTTAGAAGAGGTGACAGTTGACGAAGAATCGTATGAAGTGGACGGAGACGGCAAAGAAAGTGGGAGTGTCCAGATTGTGAGTGGTCCGCTAGACAAGCTGGATGGTACCGTTGAGTGTGTCGTGCAGACAGTGCCCGACTTCTTGGTGACCAATCTACTGCAGCTGTTCCCTGGCCTCACCTTACCAGAAGGCCACACGCTCAATGTGATTGTGCTGAGTCAGCACACGATGAACGACATGACGTCTTGGTCTAGCGAGGTCGAGGAGGAGAGGCAGCAGTTGTTGGAACATGTGAGTCAGTGGGTGGGGTAATGGGTGGAGTTTTATGCGAGACGGACCAGTATTGTCTGAGCATAGAATATATATGACGTGCACAATAACGGCCGTCGCACGATTAAAAAACGGGGGGGAAACGGTACGCCTTTTGTTAAAAAACGGCCGTTCCGTTCGACCGCGTTATCATTTTTATCTTTCTCGTTCACCGTATGTCTCGCTCAAAGAAATATAAAAAATGGTTTATCCAATAAAACGTTCCGATTTTTTGTTTATAGGCTCCAGAGGCGGAGCTTTTCGGGTTAAAAATTTTGAAGCTGTCCTATTCGAAGTTGTCTCACGGAGAATTGTTAGTTCGGCCACTGCACAGTATCGACGTTTTCTTGATGTTAGGGCCTTCTCGGGCTTAGATTTTTTACTACTGGAGGTCCATCAGTAGCTAACAGATCTACGGTTATAGTTCTGTGCCCATCGGAACTTCAGTCTGCAGCTTTATTGAAGCAAGTACTTTACCCAATTCATGGTCACTGTACTTTACCCATTTCATGGATAACTGTACTTTACCCATTTCATGGTTGTGGGCCCTTGGCTCCGAAGAATTGTTGTCAGCGCACACACAAGATGGACAGCTTATAGATCGCTGCCACCAGAATCTGAATGCCGAGGCGCAGGTCTCAAGTCTTAACTAAAAGCTTGATAAAATTCAGACTAAATTACAGGAATGATGGTGGGTGATTTTATACTAAGTACAAGACTCCACCCACAACACAATGACTCAGCACAAAAACGACAACACGTGATCGTCACTTGACACTCTCTCACTTTCATGTGAATGCTTGCTTGGTCTTGGAAGCCCACATCTCCCCCCTCCTCCAAAGACGGGGTGACCCTGTCACAGACATCTACTTCAGCATGGTACCGGCTCAACTCATCAGCTACAACATTCAACTTCCCAGAACGATATATCATATCAAAGTCATATTCAGACAGTTTAAGAGACCAATTGTATAGTCTACGATTCTCCTGTCTCCCAGCCCTCAAATTCACGAGGCCCTTGTGATCCGTGAACACCACAAACTTCCGGCCATACAAGAAGTAGGCAAAATGTCGCACAGAGTCATACACTGCTAGCCCCTCCAGTTCCTGGGCACTATATCTCGACTGAGCGCCATGCAGCTGTCTGGAAAAGAACGCCACTGGCAGCTGATCCTCTCCTCGCACCACGGACAAAACAGCACCAATCCCCGTGCTACTCGCATCCACTCTAACACAAATGAATCTTCCACACATGGCACACACAAAGAATCAGAATCACATAAAGCATTACATAACATACTGAAGGCCTCCAGCATCGGCCCAGTCCACCTCAGCCCACTAGTCTTCGCCACAGACGTATGGGGTGTCAGAAACGACGACCACCGGTGGAAGCCCGCAATGAAACGCCGATAGTACCCCACCAACCCCAGGAAGGCACGAAGCTGCCTCCGGGTCTTTGGTCTTGGATGTTCCTTGATTACCCTCACCCTGGCAGCTGGCACACTGATGGTACCACCACCAATCTGGTGACCCAAGAATTCCAACGTCTTTCTCCCAAAACAACATTTGCTCCTCTTACAAGTGAGACCAGCCTCCCTCAACGTCTCCAACAACTCCCGCAAGTGACCTAAATGCTCCTCCCAATTCCTCGAAACTACTAGTATATCATCGATATAAACCTTCGAAAATTCAGTACAGTTCACCAACACACCATCCTTTAATCTCTGAAATACCGAAGGGGCGTTTGTCAGGCCAAACGGCATCCTCTTCTAAAACGGAATTTCCCGAAGGGACACACAAAGCTAGTCTTGTCCCTATCGGCCTCACGCACTAACACTTGGTGGAAACCCTTCGCCAAATCAACTTTCGACAATACACTTCCCTGACCAACCTTCTCAACCATTTCCTCCAAAATATGGTTCTTTCATCGTTACCTCATTAAGTTTCCTAAAATCCACGCATAACCTAATCCCTCCATCTGACTTCTTGACCGGCACGAGAGGTCACGCCCAACAACTGTCACACCTCTCAATAATTCCACATCGTTCCAAATTCAGCAACTCCTCCCTCACCTTATCCCGGATTCCCAAAGGAACCGAGTATGGTGTCTGCCTAATCGGCTCACACTCTCTGGTATCTATACTCATGACTACACGATCCGTACACCCAGGCACCTCCGAGAACACATTACTAAACTCACTCAATACACCTTCCATTTCACCTACATCATAACCATCACATATACCATTCAACACACTCCTTTCCTCACTCTGTTCTTCCACGACTACATCCAACCTCATCAGCAACCTTCTCCTTATACTCCTTAAGACAATTAATATGCACTACCTTGGCATGTCTCTCCGCACCCACCTTACCTATTTTATAATTTACCTCCCCCTTTCTCTTGATCACCTTGTAGGGCCCCTCCCACGAGTCTGCCAGCTTACACGACATACCCGGCACACGGTACAACACTAGAGACCCCACCCTCAACTCTCTCAACTTGGTTCCACGATTTAAATAAGCCATTGTTGACTCTTTACCCTTAGCTAGCTTCAGGGCTGCGCAATCGCGCATCATCTCCAGCCTCTCTGCCATTGTAACCACCCACTCACACACGTTCAATTGCTTGCTATCTACTTCGAACAACCCATAGTAAAGGGCGTCCAGGGGAGTTCTAACCCTAAACCCATAGACAAGATCAAACGGGGAAAAGCCAGAGTCCGCGTGCGGCATCTGACGTAAAACAAACAAAACAAAACTCACTTGACTCACCCAATCTACTTTCTCCCTCACACACTTTCCCAGAATGGCCTTCAACGTCCCATGCATACGTTCCACTGCTCCGTTGGTTTCCGGGTGGTACGGGGAAGTACGCACCTTCTGAATCCCTAACCACTCGCACAATTGTCTCATCACCTTCCTGCAAAACTGGCTCCCTTGATCGCTCAACACACATTCGGGAATAGAAGTTCTGGAAAAGATAAGACCAGAGTCCATCCATCATAGACCTCACAGTCACGTTCCTTAAAGGCACAGCTTCAGGCCAACGAGTTGCCATACATACATACGTTAACAGGTATCTACAGCCACCCTTCCCCTTGGGTAAAGGGTCAACAAGATCAATTGCTACGTTCTCAAATGGCTCGGAGAGAATAGGTCTCTCCACAGCCGGTGCTCTTCTGGGCTTATACTTGCTTCGCCTTTGACAAAACTCACAACTCGAACAGTTCTCAATTACATCCTTTGCCATACCAGGCCACACAAAATACTTTCCTATCATCATATTCACTTTCTCTGCCCCCAAATGGCCATTCTTCTCATGCCCCAATTCCAATATCTTCACTCTAAAACTCTTGGGTACCACTAAAACATCACGGAACTGTTCCCAAGTAACATACATACTTCTAACTAGCACATCTTTCTTCCAGCTAAATCCTCTCTCACCTCTCTTCCCCAATTCACGCCACTCTTTCAAACTCATATCACTCCCACAACTCTTCTCTGAAACTGTCTCCATCTGACCCCTCCTTCACGGGGCCAATCTGCTCAGCTAACTTACACAGCCTTGCATCTACGCCACTCACAGGTGTCAGCTCATCCAGGGTAATTGGAGTTATCTCCCCTGACTCCTCACTCTTCTCTTCTTTCTCACACTCTCGCACACTCTCATTCTCAACACTTACTGTAGCCTGGGGTGGGTCTGGCTTTGGTGACACCTCCGCCTCTTCCACCTTGTGGCCTTTCTTAGCCTTACTCTCTCTTTCAGGCTTTTCCACTCTCTCAGGCTCAGCTCGACTTATCAAGGTATGATCCTTCTCTGCCACACTGACACTACTATCATTCTCAGGAGTAACAAAGTGCTTCCAACTTAAAGAGTGGATTTTTTTAAACTACTGTATAGACCCTCACTACAGTCATTTAGCATACACATACCTTTTCTTCATCATCCCAATAATGTTTACAATAGTAAAACTGCCTGTTTAGAGAATGGAAAACGGAGAACAGCACTTTTCTCATTCACTCTAATACATTTTACGCCATTTTTTTTTTACGTCAAGATTTTGCGGTAGTTCGTCATTAAACGTAGCTACTGTAGTTAACAAGCTAAGGTCGAACGGTTATTTCCCTGAGCGGCAAGACGGGACTTTCCCTAACTGCAAGCGGCTGTATGGATTCTCATCGTTCTACTAGCAGCAGTAAGCGAAGTCGAAATCAGTCAGAATTGTTGGCTGGTAGCCAAGCCTATCCAAGAGGTCCTCTTTTTCAAGAGCTGAAGAAAAGCTGAAAGAGTTTAATACTCCCAAGGCTCATAGATCGCTGCTACCAGAATCTGAATGCCGAGGCGCAGGTCTTAAGTCTTAACTAAAAGCTTGGTAAAATTCAGACTAAATTACAGGAATGATGATGGGTGATTTTATACTAAGTACAAGACTCCACCCACAACACAATGACTCAGCACAAAAACGACAACACGTGATCGTCACTTGACATGCGCACACAACAACATCTAAATGGCATAGTTACAAAAAAGAATATCTCTACACATATACAGTTTCTTTATCTTCCATCTTCTTTCTTTCTGTTCTTCATCATCTTCTCTCTCTCACTTTCATGTGAATGTGGGCTTGCTTGGTCTTGGAAGCCCACAATGGTCCCTGTTCTTTGCCCAATTCATGGCCACCGTACTTGACCCAATTCATGGTCACTGTACTTTCCTCACTGTACTTTCCTCAATTCATGGTCACTGTACTTTCCTCACTGTACACTTCATGGTCCCTGTACTTTACCCAATTCATGGTCCCTGTACTTTACCCAATTCATGGCCACCGTACTTGACCCAATTCATGGTCTCTGTACTTTACCCAATACATAGTCAGTGTACTTTACCCAATTCATGGCCACCGTACTTGACCCAATTCATGGTCCCTGTACTTTACCCAATACATAGTCAGTGTACTTTACCCAATCCATGGCCACCATACTTGACCCAATTCTATTATCCACTGCAGTTCAATATGCCTTCCTTCCTGCATTGCATTCCTGGTACACCTTTCTTTACATATTTCATGATATACCAATTTCACCCAATTTGTGTTAACCCTACTGTACTCCAAGACTATAGCCCAGTCCACGTTTTTAGAGGTGTTCATTTTAACGCTAAGTTCAACAGCTACAATTTTGTTCTTCATATTTCCAATTGGGATTTATAGGCCATTCTGGAGCATCCTTTGGAGGAAGTGAACCAGATGATTCCCCCAAGTGTCTCTGCTTAGATTGACTTGCCAGCTTTCTTTAACCTTCTGTCAACTTCCACCATCCACTTGTTTAATCCTAGAAGCCACCACAATAGCAAAATATGAAATTGGTCGTTTGAATTACATAAATCAATATTAAACTTACCCTCAGCCCTCCAATGATGCTTGTGGACAATAAAGCCATCCTCTGAGCCATCTGACTCGTCAGTCATATCTTTTTTGTCAAGCTTATTATAATATGTTTTTTTCTTTTTCTGTTATAACACTCTGCCTTCTTTGATAACACTGCATGCAATATATACCTTAAATAAAAAACAACGCTATAAAGTACTATACATACTCGTTGCTTTCGTCGATCATATCGAGCTTTTTTCGCATAAAAATCAGTTTTTGTGCTATCATTATCTTTTAAATGTCTTCTAACACTTTCATACTTTCCTTTTACTCCCACTACAATATAATATAATATATATATATATATATATACAGTAGGTAGAGCTGGGCGATATTGAAATTTGGCTAACGATATATCGTCCCCCCAAAATATCATGATATTACTAAATATCGTCAATTCCATTTAAATTTATAGGTGTATGTAAGCAAATTTCTACTGATTATGTTATCAAATTTAAATCAATGCAAAAAAAATACTTTCTTCCAAGTAACTCATATCTAGAATCCAAAACTTTGACTAGCTTCTTGAAACCATCCTTCTCTACAGAATAAAAAGGCTGCACATCCTTAGCTAGACAGTAGGTCACAGCATCAGTGACTGTGCCCCATCTATTACCTGAGCGAGGGTACTTCGCCATCTCAGAGAGGCCCTGTTGATTCGAAGTAGTTACCTTTGATGATGACGCTACTCCACCAGCACTTTTCTTACTTCTAGGCTCTTGTACTGCCGCGAACTCCGCCGGCTGGTGATGTCGAAGATGCGAAAAAAGATTGGAAGTATTTCCACCCTTGCAGCACACCGACCGTTTCACTTACATTCTTCCAACAAAGTCGACAAATAGGAGACTCCGATTCGCTAGGATGTTCATTAAAAAATCCGAAGTAGTTCCAGACGACCGATTTAGTAGGGCCCTTTCTGGCCTTCAGCTCCTGCTCGAAGTCGAATCCCTCAGCCATTTTTTGCTGGAACTAGCTAAAAGGCAGCTGCTCTATTGCTCGTGACTCGCTTGCGTGTCTAAATTTGAGTCATTAATTGGCGCGCGAATGCCCGCATTTTACAGAGTCGGACCGTTTTTCGATATATTGGTATAAAGAATCGCCTCGATATCGATAACAGTATTCCGATATTTACCGGTATGATCCTGAATATCGATATACCGCCCAGCTCTAACAGTAGGAGTCAAAAAAAAGTTTCGAATTCCGTTCCGTAGAACGGCCGTCGCAAAATAAAACGGGGGGAAAACGGTATGCCGTTTGTTGAAAAACGGCCGTTCCGTTCGACCGCGTTACCGTTTTAATCTTTCGTTCGCCGTATGTCTCGCTCAAAGAAATATAAAAAATCGTTTATCCAATAAAACGTTCCGATTTTTTGTTTACAGGCTCCAGAGGCGGAGCTTTTCGGGTTTAAAAAAAATTGAAGCCGTCCTATTCGAAGTTGTCTTGTGGAGAATTGTTAGTTCGACCACCGCACAGTATCGACGTTTTCTCGCTGTTAGGGCCTTCTCCGGCTTAGATTTTTTACTACTGGAGGTCTGTCAGTAGCTAACAGAAGATCTACGAAGTGCGGACCTCGTTATAGCTCTGTGCCCGTCGGAACTTCAGTCTGCAGCTTTATTGAAGCAAGTTAAAATTTTATACGAGCTTTTTTGCACTATCCCCATAGCGTTTAATGGTCGATACAAGGCCTTAGCTTGCTGATATAGCTGGAGCCTAACCTGCTTCCGGATGCCGTTGTGTCTCCCTCCCCTTGTCCCTTTACTTTAGGGGTTGTAATGAGTGGGAGAATATTCTTTGGCCTCCATTGGCCTACTCTTTTAGGCGGGGCCCGTTCCTTCATCTTTTTACTTTTCCCTAATTGATGCTCACTACATGTGCTCCCAGCCTTATATCCTTTTTCCCCCAGCATTTGCGGGCTCCACCCTTCCAGTAACCACCTTCCGCCTTTACCGCTGATAACCTCGGCCCGTTACACTATACCTGCCGTAATGGTCACATAAATTTGGACAATAATTATCTTCATATACATTTCATGTAGTGTGTTAGTTACTGATATTCTTGTTGTTAGTCACTTTGTGTTGTTATTCGGAAAGACTGGAAAGTAGGCATGAGAAAGGATAGAGAATACAGTATATTAGTTTAAATTCATCAGCAATATTAATTTCATGAATTATAATTATGAATATTTATATTTAGTTCATAGACAGTGCTAAGGAGGTGTGTTCTCGTTTGAATGGAGCGGACTACTGGGCAGATTTTGTAGACCCATCCAGTGGAAGAGCTGTGAGTATTGTATAGTGCAATTAGTTAGTTCCACTCATTCATACATTTCTTTACTCATTCCTTCAATTATTATTTTTATTCATATAACGTTATTCATTCTTCCTATATATAAGAGCATAAAGACTTGTGGTAACCTCGTGTACAAGACAATCGAGTACATTGTGGTGTGTGTGTGAAGATATTGTGAAGGGATTGACATGTATCTAGAAACCTGTAGATTGGAATGAGTAGTAGGTCCCTTATGTATGTTGGCAGTGGTTGAATCTACCTTATGTATGTATGTTGGCAGTGGTTGAATCTACCTTATGTATGTTGGCAGTGGTTGAATCTACCTTATGTATGTATGTTGGCAGTGGTTGAATCTACCTTATGTATGTATGTTGGCAGTGGTTGAATCTACCTTATGTATGTATGTTGGCAGTGGTTGAATCTACCTTATGTATGTATGTTGGCAGTGGTTGAATCTACCTTATGTATGTTGGCAGTGGTTGAATCTACCTTATGTATGTTGGCAGTGGTTGAATCTACCTTATGTATGTATGTTGGCAGTGGTTGAATCTACCTTATGTATGTATGTTGGCAGTGAAAAGGGTTGACACATCTACCCTTATGTATACAATGTTGGCAGTGGTGGAATCTACCTTATGTCTGTTGGCAGTGGTTGAATCTACCTTATGTATGTTGGCAGTGGTTGAGCATCTACCTTATGTATGTATGTTGGCGTGGTTGATCTACCTTATTACTGGGTAATGTTGGCAGTGACGTTGAATCTACCTTATGTAGTATGTCTGGCATGTGGTGAATCTACCTATGTATGTTTGGCAGTGGTTGATCTAGTATGTTGGCGGGGTTTAATCTACCTATGTAATTTATGTTGGCAGTGGTTGAATCTACCTTTTATGTATGTTGGCAGGTGGTTGAATCTCCTTATGTATGTTGGCAGTGGTTGAATCTACCTATGTATTGTATTTGGCAGTGGTTAAATCTACCTTATTATGTTGGCAGTGGTTGAATCTAGCTGTTGGCCGTGGTTTAACTACCTTATTTATGTATGTTGGCAGTGGTTGAATCTCCCTTAGGTATGTATGTTGGCAGTGTTGCATCTAACCTTTATGTATGTATGTTGGCACACTTTGGTGAATCTCCCCCTTATGTATGTTGGCAGTGGTTGAATCTACCTTATGTACAGTATGTTGGCAGTGGTTGAATCTACCGTGTGTACAGTATGTTGGCAGTGGTTGAATCTACCGTGTGTATGTTGGCAGTGGTTGAATCTACCGTGTGTATGTTGGCAGTGGTTGAATCTACCGTGTGTATGTTGGCAGTGGTTGAATCTACCGTGTGTATGTTGGCAGTGGTTGAATCTACCGTGTGTATGTTGGCAGTGGTTGAATCTACCTTATGTACAGTATGTTGGCAGTGGTTGAATCTACCGTGTGTACAGTATGTTGGCAGTGGTTGAATCTACCTTATGTACAGTATGTTGGCAGTGGTTGAATCTACCTTATGTACAGTATGTTGGCAGTGGTTGCATCTACCGTGTGTACAGTATGTTGGCAGTGGTTGAATCTACCTTATGTATGTTGGCAGTGGTTGAATCTACCTTATGTACAGTATGTTGGCAGTGGTTGCATCTACCGTGTGTACAGTATGTTGGCAGTGGTTGAATCTACCGTGTGTATGTTGGCAGTGGTTGAATCTACCGTGTGTATGTTGGCAGTGGTTGAATCTACCGTGTGTATGTTGGCAGTGGTTGAATCTACCGTGTGTATGTTGGCAGTGGTTGAATCTACCTTATGTACAGTATGTTGGCAGTGGTTGAATCTACCTTATGGAATGTTGTCAGTGGTTGAATCTACCTTATGTATGTATTTTGGGCAGTGGTTAGAATCTAATACCTTATGTCTGTAGGTGGGCAGTGTTTGAATCTACCTTATGTAGTTGTTGGCAGTGTGTTGAATCTACCCATTATGCTATGTTGCAGTGGTTGAATCTACCTTATGTATGTTGGCAGTGTTGAATCTACCTTATGTATGTATGTGTCAGTGGTTGAAATCTACCTGGTTATGTATATATTTTGGCATTGGTTGAATCTACCTTATGTATTTGCAGTGGTTTGAAATCTAACCTTATGTATGTATGTTGGCAGTGTTTGAATCTACCTTAATGTATGTATGTTGGCAGTGGTTGAATCTACCATTATGGATGGTTGGGCAGTGTTAGAATCTACCTTATGTATGTATGTTGGCAGTGGTTGAATCTACCTTATGTTGTATGTTGGGCAGTGGTTGAAATCACCTTATGTATGTATGTGGCCAGTGGTTGAATCTATCTAGTATGTTGTGTCAGTGGTTGAATCTACCTTATGTCTTTTGCAGTGGTTGAATCTCCTTAGGTATGTTGGCAGTGGTTTGACTACCTTATGGATGTTGGCATGGTTTGAATCTACCGTATGTATGTTGGCAGTGGTTGAATCTACCTTATGTATGTTGGCAGTGGTTGAATCTACCTTATGTATGTTGGCAGTGGTTGAATCTACCTTATGTATGTTGGCAGTGGTTGAATCTACCTTATGTATGTTGGCAGTGGTTGAATCTACCTTATGTATGTTGGCAGTGGTTGAATCTACCGCTATATAAAACTTAGAGAGCTCAATATTTGAAAGTGTTGGTGAATGTGTAAGTGAAAAAAATTATTTTTTTGACATGACCCACTTTGTGCCCAATTTGCTTGTACACATGATGTGATTTCTAAGGGAAATAAATTCACTTATTAACTTACAGTTGATATAAAGTTTTATTAACTTATAATACATTGGTCATTTATGGCCTTCATTCATCTTTAAACCCCCACTACCACCCCATAAACTAAACCAATTACATCATTCTTAATTGAGTGATCTCAACGTTGGCTCGTTACCACTTTTTTATTCAGAAGTTTCAAGTCTTGTACTTGACCTGATCACAGTCTAGACCATATTATTGTGCACTTGCTTTAAGCAGGAATAGGGCTCAGCTAATTCTGGAGGTCATTGCGGGAATGTGTCAGCCACTGTGGCATGCAGGAGGTTTTGCTGTGGGTTGGAGACACCGTGTGTACAACCACATCCATTTTAGAACCCATTCTGCATTGTTACACATGCTCTACTCATAGGATTCATGTATACATATGTATGTACATGTATATCCTATATATCAACTTTAGCTAACATATATGTACTGTGTATAAAATGAGGATGGTGAGTGTGTGTGTGTGGGGGGTGGGGGGGGGGGGGGGGGGGGGGGGGGGAGTCAGTCTTAGCCCCCTATCTACGGAAGGGATTATGCAGCAGTTGGTGTGTGTGTGTGTGCGTGGCTGTGTGGTGTAGTGGTTGTGTCCTTGGTTCAGGGCCTGAGGTCCTAGAGTTCAAGCCCAACTCAGGCATTTTCCATCTGATTTTCCATCTGCCTCCCACCAGCCCCACCAGTCCACCCAGCTGTGATCGGGTACCTGGCATTTGCTGGGGTGCAAATTCAAAGCCTTTCCTCATGAAATAGCAATGGTCCAGGTGGGGGTGCCCACACCACTTGCTGTGAGGAAAGGCCTGTTCTCCTGCGAGTTCCTAGCCTGGCTCCAGGAGCTTTGCTTGCACGGTTCACAGTGCCTGCTTAGTGCACAGGCATCCTGGCTCTGCCAGGTGCGCGTGACCGCCTAGCGGCAGCTAGAGAATTTCCTTCTTTTTTTTGTTGCATTTGTGTGTTTTATGAGGGGAAGGTTAGACTTAGCCCCCCATCTACGGACAGCCTGTAGAATATGTAGCAGTTTGTGTGTGTGTGTGAGTGAGTGTGTGAGGGGAAGGTTAGTCTTAGCCCCCTATCTACGGACAGCCTGTAGAATATGTAGCAGTTTGTGTGTGTGTGTGTGTGTGTGTGTGTGTGTGTGTGTGTATGTATGTGTGTGTGTGTGAGTGTGTGAGGGGAAGGTTAGTCTTAGTCCCCTATCTACGGACAGCCTGTAGAATATGTAGCAGTTTGTGTGTGTGTGTGTGTGTATGTATGTGTGTGAGGGAAAGGTTAGTCTTAGCCCCCCCTATCTACGGACAGCCTGTAGAATATGTAGCAGTTTGTGTGTGTGTGTGTGTGTGTGTGTGAGTGAGTGTGTGAGGGGAAGGTTAGTCTTAGTCCCCTATCTACGGACATCCTGTAGAATATGTAGCAGTTTGTGTGTGTGTGTGTGTGTGTGTATGTCTGTGTGTGTGTGTGAGTGAAGTGTGTGAGGGTACGGTTAGTCTAGCCCCCTATATACGGACACCCTGTAGAATGTAGCATTTGTGTGTGTGTGGGGTGATTGGGGGACAACAAATAGAAGATAGGCAGAGAAAAGGAAAAAATTGCTAAGGATGGAATGGAAAGAAGAGGAAATGGGAGGGGTTGGATAAGGAAGCGTGAAAAGGGCGGGAAAGACGGGAGTGAAGAGAGAAAATTAGGGAGTTGGGTAGATAAACAAGACAAATAACGGGCGTAAGGCCCCTGTGTCTGTCTGTGTGTGTGTGTGCTTGGTTTGCCGGGCCTCTGTTTCTTCTTCCCGCCCCCCCTCATCTTCCCGGCCCGCCTGTCGCCTCTGTCGCCGTTTGTGTGTTGTTTGTTTGTCTCTCTTTGTGTGTGTGTCGTGCGTGTTATGCCGTGTTCCCTGATTCGTCTTCGCCCCCCTCTCTCCTGCCCGCCTGTCTCCTATGGACATTTGTGTGTGTGTGTGTGTTATGTAGTGTTGTGTGGGTGTGAGTGAGTGTGTGAGGGAGGTTAGTCTTAGCCCCCTATTACGGACACCCTGTAGAATATGTAACAGTTTGTGTCTGTGTGTGTGTGTGTATGTATGTGTGTGTGTGTGAGTGAGTGTGTGAGGGGAAGGTTAGTCTTAGCCCCCTATTTACGGACACCCTGTAGAATATGTAACAGTTTGTGTCTGTGTGTGTGTGTGTGAGGGGAAGTTTAGTCTTAGTCCCCTATCTATGGATGGGAATACGTGTATGTAGCAGTTTTCATGTGGAAGTTTATTTTGAAAGCTATGACAACTAGTGACGTGACTACTGACAACTAGTGACGTAATTAACTCAATCCCCTTTTGTCCGGATGCCTCTTTACTGGGCACAAGTTAGCCACTCCATTAATCAATTCTTACCTTGTAATTTCACTAATTTGGTGACCTTTGCCAAGCGCAAGCTGTTTTTTTTTTTGTTTTTTTTTCCCCCTAATTCCAGAGAGTTGTAGAAAAGCATACTGTGGGATGCAAGTGAAAGCGAACTGGGCTTAAGATTGAAAAAATCCTGAAACTTATTGACAAAACGTTGGTTCAATGTGTAGAGTTGTAGAAAACTAAGTCTTTCCGTTAGTAACGGGAATTTCTGAGATACGGGCACCCTCAGGTCCCAAGGTGCCCTAATAAGAGGGGATTGAGTGTTGTTGTTTTTTTGTTGTTTTTTTTGTTTTGTTCTTGCTATCTAAAGTTGAGTGCTACATGTAGTACAATGTAAGCTATTCTATTACCAGAAACTCCAGAACTAGTAACGTTGTTTGTACGCAGTTTTTGAAGGATTGATATTATACGTAAGTCTGAGTGCTGTAAGGAAATGTGATGTTCGTGATTTATGTTTAACAAGTTGTAGTGATATGTAATGTAACAAGTGTTGACCGAGAATTCTCAGCTCGGACAGTCAAAGGTTAAAAGTTCTTTATCACCCGTGATTGTGTTGATCCTACCTGATGTTCATTTATATATGAGTGAGTTGATAAAAAGCTAGTCCAGTCGTTCCTGGAGAACATCTGGTAATATTTGCCAGGGGTCTGTGAAATGCTGGAATGCAATTAATTTTGTATTTGTGACGTCTTAGACCAGTACGATATTTACACATAATCACCATAAAACGCAAGTGTGAAGTTCAAATAACTCGTTTAATGAGTACGGGTGATGTGTATATACTGTAACTGTGGTTGTCCTGATTTTCCGGGACAATTCACGAAAACTAGGCAAAGGTTACTTGACGTACTTCTTCTCCTGTGCCCCACCCCTTTATACGCAGAAAACGGCTGGTTAACGAGACAAATAAAAGCCAAGTTTTGTAATGTTAATATTTTTGTTATATTTGGCTACAACATCATGTGTATGTGTTTGTACGCGTGTTTGTGTTGCAGTACTACAGTCCATATTCCACGTCAACCTTGTTCGAGACTGACGACAGGTATCGATACTTGGGAGGATTTGACATCATCGATCTCGGCTGCTGTAAATGTATCAGACATCCCTACTGGGGGGCCTTTGCCTTTGTGGGCAGTGTTTTCACCACAGCCCCCTTAAACTCTCCTGCTATTCAATCTATCATCGAGTTATAATAACTCATGTTTTAACTTCAGTATTTAATATTATTTGGCACCGCACATTCCTCATGATTTGTATTTGGTTATTTATTGTACAGAATAGTTTAATAAAGATTTGAAGTGGCTATGATAATGAAATGATATTTTAGATGTTATATAGTGGGATTGAGGATTGTGAGTACTACAGACATCCAATACAGGCCTGTGAGGCATATCAGCAATTCACAATTCTAGAGCATGCACAATGCATAGGTATAATGACACACAGTAGACTGTGGTTGTTACGTGCCCCTGCTTGTAACTCCAAAAGGTAAGGAAATGGTGCTATATCCGGATGCAACGCATAAGAAGTTGCATCTTTTTTTTATTAATTTATTTTTTTTATTTAATTACTAAGCTAAATTTCAATATTTCAAGCTTGGAATCGATGTGACAATTTTTCATTCTCATTTGTCTGGGCATTTGACTGTACTATTATTACAATGCTATGTAAATGAAAGCAAGAGAAGTTCCATAATTTGTATCTTCTTATAGCTTAGTCTGGCATAGCCGACCCTTTACCTTCTATTATTGAGGGCGTGGCAAAGGAATCATCCCACGTCCCCAATAATAGGAGGTAAAGGGTCAGCTATGCCAGACTACTTATAAGCTAGCAATCACAGCTATAACTCCACTGTAAAGCCTCAAGTGTAGCTAAATATTGCAGGAGTATAAAAAGCAGCATATTAGCTACCAATAGCTATAGTTTAATAATTATTAACAAAAGCGGAGCTACACTCAATAACTTTTTTGTGGACTTTTTCTCTTCATAGCTGCTGTATTTCAACAATAGTACTTGTTGAGCTTTATAGGTATTTGTGGAATAGAATTTGATTATAACAAACAAACCAAAAAAACAAAAACAAAAAAACAATTTTACTTAGCTAAAGTCCCGCAAGGTATAAGTTACGTCAAACTAAATCTACCAGCTAGATTTGTGCTTTAATAAATATACTTTATAATATTATGATGCTGTTTTTTTTTATGTACATAATACCATATATTGCACACCTATTCTAATTAGCCATTACAATAACCACTAATATTGCTAGCTATTAATATTTTTGTTAAATTGAAGTAAAAAAAAAAGTTAATATTTTTTTTTAATTGAAGTAAAAAACAAAACAAAAAAAAAATTGTTTAAACACCACTAATAGATTAAAAACTATACTTTCAATAATAAAGCAAAACTAAATAAAAATGACAAAAATGTATGTTATAATAGCTGGAACAAAAAGCAAAAGAACCTCAACAAAACACACACACAGTAAAACTACGTAATAGTTAACTTAAAACTGCACTACAACACAACAGTACTATCATTGTTCTTACTCACACAAAGAATTAAATGTTTTGACGACGGAATTTATGTCTGTGTGATAGAACACATTTATCTCGATACAGGAATTGGCAGTATTATGCAGTTCACTACAACACTCGCCATCACTGGATCTGCACATTCAAATAGGCTCAAATAATGATGTGCTTTATAAAGTTTACTAGCTAGTAATTTATTATTCTGTCATTAAAGAAGGTAAAAAGGACACATATTTTACAATTAATTAACTGTACTTGTCCAGTTAATTACGTTTGTTTTCAATTACCTGGCTCTAAAGCAGTCTCACAGGAATGTCAAAGACTGTTAAGTATTACTTTGTTCCCCTAAACTACTACGTAGAAAAAAAAAACGTTAACACAGTGTGTGCTGGCAGCTGATTGGTCAGTTGTTAGGCATGCTTTCCAGCTGTGTTACCATGTTAGTTGTTTTATTATCACATTTAGATGTATCTCATACTTGTGGTCACTTGACTCTAGTATTTTGTGGTCATTTTCCCTAAGTACTTGTGGTTCTATATCAAACTTGTCTTACCAAAGTCTTTAATTCTGTGTGTGTGTGTGTGTGTGTGAGACAGTGTAACTTGACAGTGGATTTACAACCCATAAGAGTTATACATTCTAGTTTCTAATACATACACTCAGCACTCTCTCTAACTCAGGATTCACATTGGATACTTTCAGTGTCAGAATGTAGTACACAAAATTTGAATATGAAGCAAGTTATTATGACTAGTAGCTATATTATAACTTCAAATATAACCTTGACAATTATTCAATCTGAACTAACCTTTGAGTAGGATATTTATCAGTGCATTGTTCAACTTTCATCTCTTCTAATGCCTAATGTGGAGTGGACAATGATAATAATATGATCTTTTTTGTAAGAAAATATGCTTACTTCATCACGTTCAAATGACCTTGAATTTGAAGGGCAATTTTCTTGTAAAGAGAAATCCTGATAAAGAAATATCATGTAATAGCTAGCTTCTATTATTAAATTTTTTAAAATAATTTTTTTACATTATTAGTGGCTGGAATAAAAGCCTGCAGTCAATTAAATGGTACTATTATTAGTAACGTTGCAGATTGCATTTATGACAATATATTAAAGTTATCCAATGATTTCATTAACTTAACTATTTTTTTAAATTTATCAGACTTAGTAGTGAGACTAATTTGACTAGTATTAGCTATATCAATTAAAGTTCTATTATTATTGCTTATTAATATTGTAGAACCCTGACCAATGAAAAAAATTGTATGTGAATTACAAGAACAACATTTTAATACCAGTTCTTGCTGTTAACTAACAATGTAGCAACCTCGAATATAACTACACAATAATTACTTGTCATTCTTTACCTTTTTTTCAAGTATTAGATTTCCATGATCACTGCCATCAGCAGTATGATGTGCATCAAACTAGCAAAATACCAAAACCGAAAATTATAAAGACATATGTAGAGGATTGAGCTGAGATTACAAACCTTTGAATCTCCATTGCGGTCAGAAATCTACGAAAAAAGCAACAACAACAACAATAAAAACAAAAACAAAAAAATAAACAGCAACAACTACAAATTAGCTACATGTAGCTCATTGAAGTGAATGATATAGACATATACAGGATGTAAATGTGGGCGTGGCAGTCGCCACCCCCACATGAACTGTCACATGAACTATATTTAGTGTTAGCATGAGTTATAATTAGAATGAGTCGTGTTGCATTATGTGTGTATCCTGTATTATTATTATTTTGTGCAAGTCATATAGCTAGTGTTAATTGAACTGTGTGTGAGCGTGCTGGTACGTGCTAAGTGTGATGCACATGTTGTAAGACAGGAAGTTTAGATCGTTTTGTGTCAAATGTAGGTGTGGTTCACGTTGTATAAAAAGTCTTGTGCCACGTGTCAGTAGTCAGTCTTTGTCAGTCTTGTCTTTGTGCAAGTTTCATCCGTGTCGTTTTTGTGTAGGGATACGTCCCTAATAGCTTTAACCCCCTGTAACCACTATACGTAGTCCGGGAACGGGAAGGGTAGCTAGAAAGGCGTCATTGACAATGACTCTGGTGGCAGCCTACTAACTGTCGTTGTGCCTAGCCCCACAGTAAACATTGTTTAGAGAACGATGAGTAATCAATAATTGTATACTTCCCTATTGTACTGAACACTGTTTGCTATGGCTACCAAAGATAAATAAATAAATAAGTAAATAAATAAATTAATATATGAATAATTAAATTAAATATTATACATTATATAAATATATACTTAAAAAATTAATAAATATAAGCTCTCACTTACTTCTTCCTGATATACTGTTGGGTTTTCCACATCCAAATTTTTGCTATGATTAATAACAATTTAAATGAAATTAAAGCATTTCACTTCAGACATATACTCTATAGTATTGACGAGCGAGCAAGACAGTATTAGGGGTGGATAATGCAAAATTGGGAATACGCTATATTTTAGGCCTTATTACAGTTCCTTCTGATACCACAGCATTCAGAATGTCTTAATTTAGGGTTAGGGGTACACCTTACCTCATGAATTATTCATATTTTTTGTTTTTCTTTATTAATTAATAAATAAAAAAGTTAGGAACTAAGCAACATCACAGGGTTAAAAATATCAATAGCAACTCTGTCTTCTCTAAATTGAAGCCTAAATACTGTATAGCTTGAGGAAGTCCAGTTCTTTAAACTAGCAAAGGCTTCTGCGTCAACTCAATCCCTAAAGATACGTCCAGGAGAGCGAAATATCAATCCAACATTTACTAATCTACATACTCCAGTGACACTTGCATTTAGAAATGCTAGTCTATTATACTGGCGCTTCTACCGAGTCACCAAACAAGAAGTTAAGAATGTCTATTATTATTAGTGGTTCACCATCGACAGAAATTATAACTCAGTGAATCCGTATTGCACTTTGTTTATTCTGGTAAGATTTTCTAATCTAGTCAGTAAATTCGTTGTTTTTTTTTGGATGAAATAATAATAACATGTCATAATTGTTATTATTATTATTATTTTGTTGTTGTTATCATTATTATCACTACTTCTGAATACAATAAAAATCGTAAAAAATGAGTCTAGCTCTTTATGATCTTATTACTACTACTTATTATTTTGTAATTATTAATACTATTATTACTACTACTTATTATTAATTATTACTGTTGCTATTATTACTAGTAATAGTTAGAGCATAAGCGCTTGGGTACTGGTGCATTTAGTGCACTGAAGCCCAAGGGCCGTAGGCCACCTAAGCGCATGCTCTAACTATTTTAGATCCCTTTTACCCAGAGGCCTGCCCAGTTTCCACTAGCAACTTTGTTTAACAGCATTTTAGGTGTCAAGCGAATTCTTCCGCCCCAAAATTAAAATTCAATTAAAATTTATTAGCATTGTAGCTGCCAGCTGTTATCTCCAGATCTAACTCTACCTGGGCTGCTCTGCAGTAAGCAGTAAAGCAGCTAGCTATGGTAAATTCCTGCGGTACCAGAGCGCAGGAGAGTTATATGATAGGGCTGGTCCCATATAGGTGGATATGAGAGAGTAGTAGACCCTCCCATATCCGGGCCTCATACAACCTGCTCCCTGCTTTATCTGGCCTATTCTATTAAACTAAAACTCAAAAATAGCAATACCCCAAGGGTTGTTAGTATGCACAGTTCATATACCTAAAGGCAAAAAATAGTGCACACTTACCAAGTTAGTACACCTAGTAACAATATAGCAACAGGTTCTAATACTAATTATTACGATTAGCTCATGAACTATTTATGAATACCTACGTTGTGGTCAGTCATGGGTATTAATTTTAATTGTCTGTTAAAAGCAAAACTATAGCATATCTGTACCCCATAACTTCAGAATTGGAATATTTGGTTGCTTGTTGATTGCCGTAACTCAATGGTTAGAGCACTTGTGTGTTAAGGGTGCTGGCACATAGCAACGACTGAGCGCCCTTAGTAGCAAATAGCCCGTGAAATACAGCTGTGCCTCACTCACTATTATGCGTGTACGGTTAGGGCGGGGCGGAGTCAACTTACAATTTTAAAAATCCTCGAGCTCTAAAGTAATGGATCCAGAATCTTCTCTCCCATACTGCTCAGAACGGCTATGGTTCAATACGTCAATATTACAATGTGTGCTCATCCAATCTTTTTTACAAATACATGTATGCAATATTCAATGTGGTTATGACTTGTATATACTGGGAATTGGCTACCAAGGTTGATAGTGAGATGCATATACTGTGTACAGATGAGTGGTTTGGAACTTGTAGTTGGTTACCACTAGTGGTTTATAATGATATTCAATGCACACTGCATAGGTGAGTGGGCTGAACAGGTACCCCTAACCTTAAGCTTAGGCTCCAAATGGTAATACATTTCCAGTGAAGTGCTTGTTTTTCAAGTCACATATAGTTGCTGCGATCAGTTATTATAACATTGAAAACCATGTGTAAGACATAAGTTAAATACTTGTTGTTTTTTGGAGCTGTTAAGTGCTGCTTGTTGGTTGTCAAGAGCCACTGGTAGTCAGGATGGCTTTTAAAAAAGCTACCACTACTTGGAGGAAGCCGAGATAAGTACTTAGTATCATATTGGTTTACAAAATAACTCCGGCCTTTTTTGTAGCTGAGAGCTTGTTCAAGAATTACTGGTAATAGAAGTAGTCAGAAATTTGATATTATACAGACTACTCAGGAAGGTAGAAAGTAATTCTGTATATTTATTGACTAATTACAGCTTCTTCAATGTAACCTAACAAAGCAAGCACGCTCACAATTATTGTGCTCAAGCACATCATTAGTATGCATATATAATGTAGCATACAACATGCACACTTACAAATACTGATTCTTACATAGATTAATCATTAAATACCACAGAAAATCATGTCTGTTGGCTAGCATTTGCACGAGTGGCGCAGGCACGAGTGTAAAAGCCACCGACAGACAAGTGATATTTCCGCGGTATATAATGATTAATCAATTTATTGTGTACTGGTCATGCACGAATGGCATAGAAACCGAGTGGCTAATGTAATGGATGCTGCCACGAAGTCTTTCGATTGTTTTATTCTGATGAAGTCATTGAAAATCTTTTTTCTAATATTTGAGGTGGAGTAGAAAGGGAATGTGAAAGGCAAGAAGTAT
>WLWD01003299.1_pt1 | contig 40480 bp, 27 predicted proteins | sample 6712731 | NCBI WGS metagenome assembly WLWD01 (sample SAMN12718690, study PRJNA576275) | sponge metagenome | isolation source: marine sponge | host: Mycale hentscheli | place: New Zealand: South Island, Marlborough, Capsize Point | collected 2014-11-01
GTGCAGACTTCGATTTATGGTATCATCACAAGAAAATCTTGGTCAAACAACTTATGGCATGTACATTACCAAAGTCACAGGGGTGGATACCGGTCTACAGGAAGATTGTATCTAGACCTCTAGTTAATAATGAGTATAAATCCTAGGGGATGTCTTCACAGTTTTAATTTGTGTTGTTTGTTGTGATTTTTTTGTATTGGAAGTAAAATGTCACTTCAAGAAAAGCAGGCTATGATACTTTATTTGGTGGGTTCGTGCATCATTAGTGAAATTTGATGTATTGAGTGTGTGTGTGTTTAGGCTGAACGGTATATGAGTCATGTAGAGTCTACTCACTGTGTTCCTCTGCCCTCTGAGTACTTTGTGGTTCCTTCACAGATAAACTAGATCCACCATTGAATAGCTGCCCCCTCAGGACTCTCTCACAGAATGAAGCTAGTGCATAGCTACATTTTGTAATTGATCTAGATAATTTTTTTTTTTTTTTTTTTTTTTGGTCATTTGTAATTTTTAATTGAATTAATAATATTTCTATTTACAAAGTTTTTATAACATCGGTATATATGAGCATGTAACAAATTAATTATCCGAGCACAGAAAACCGGTTAATTAAGAATTACAAGCTACTTTTCAAGGACTGCCTTTGTTTGTCACTTTGCTGCTTCTTTTTGTGTTTTGTTCAACTGAGCAGGTAAGTAAGTAGCTACAGATTCAAGCAGAATACATGCAGTTATGTTAGTAGTACATGAGCAAAATTGTTTAACTTAGCAATACAATCTGGATAGCTAGCTATAATTCTAAATTTTGTGCATGGAATATGACACTAGTTGTTATTCACAGATGAAGTATTATGCGTGAGTGTAATTTGCTTCTGCTCATTTTTAGTAGAGTATGTGAAATAGTACTGAGCTTGCAGTTCTGTAAGAATCAAGGGCGTTACATAGCTATAAACTTAGTTACCAGAAATGAACATCACCTGTCCATTGAGTGTGGTGTGTTGTAGTGGTTGTGTCCTTGGCTCAGGGCCTGAGGTCCCATAGTTCAAGCCCAACTCAGGCATTTTTCCGTCTGATTGTCCAGGCCTGTTCTCCTGTGAGTTCCTTGCTTTGCTTGCATGGCTCACAGTGCCTGCTTAGTGCACAGGCAACCTGGCGATTCTTAAATAAAGAAGGAGCAATGAATTGTACGGACTCGTCAATCTGTGGCATCATCACATGCAACTGTATGGCATGTATAATACCAGAGTCAATGAGCTGGCACATACTATACATGTACCATGTAGCTAGCTTTTGGGCTTACAAGTTTCCAATAGTGTGACTCAAAATGTTAGCTACCTATAATTGGGAAGTGTGTGTGTGTTTTTGTGTTGTGCATTTCTTAATTACCAATTGTTTGTGGGTGGAAACAACTTTTAATTGTGTTAATGAGTATGTATTGGAATTAATTTGACCTCTAACCAGAAAATAACAAGTGTAGTCACATGCAGTCACATGCAGTCACATGTAGTCACATGCAGTGTGAGGGAAGCAATTCAAGTAGACATCTTTCAAATGAAATCAGATTGGAACAACAGATCCATAGCTACAGTCATTTTGATTCATATTTCAATGTTTCTAGTCCATTTGCAACATTGCTTATCCAGTCCGTAACTTTCTTTGGAGGATCTTTTCCCCATCCTGACTTCAAAACCGAGCCGTAGTCTGCCACATCTATCGTCCCATCTTTAACTTTCTCCTTGAATAGTCTTTCTGTTTCTGCATCATCTACCAGCAACACGTAATGCCACGCCTCCTTACCTCGATCCTTCCCTCGTACTAAATATATCCTTTCCAGATCCTTCTGCATTTTGAAAGTGAAGTCGGGTACCAGTGCACATGACTCCTCTACAGGCCTCTTGCAGGTGATGGTAGTGAAGTCAATACCCTGTGTAGTGTGATCGGGACCCATCTCCTTTTTGTGATAAACATATAGAGCTCCTGTGTTTTTGTCATTGGATCGACCTCTTGCAGAGTACAGGAAAGAGCTACCAATTTGATGTGACATACACGATGCCCTTACTTTTAACAAAATTCCTGTGATAAACATATAGAGCTCCTGTGTTTTTGTCATTGGATCGACCTCTTGCAGAGTACAGGAAAGAGCTACCAATTTGATGTGACATACACGATGCCCTTACTTTTAACAAAATTCCTGTGTCTCTGGCAGAGTGACCACATGGCTGTATTCCAACTTCATCCATGAAGTCTTTGGCATACTGAACCCAGTTCCCAGAATAGCTGCAGTCACAGTAAAGTTCCATAGTCTTGCCTCTAAAATGCTCAGTATATAAATCAATGAAATCTGTGAAGGTAATGAAGCCTTCTTCAAAGCACCAGTCTCCAGTGTTTCTCTTCCCTGGGCCCAAGTAGTTGATGGTCACTGTGTAATAATGTAAGTATAGCGATAAAATTCAGCAAAATAAATGGTCACAGACTTACCTCCAGGCTGAGTGCTATTTGCAAGAACTTCCTCTATTTTACTCAATACATCTTCCTTTGTCAAATGTCCATTCAGAACTACAATCTTCTTGAACCTAGAAGACTCTGCTGAGTACCTTGCTTCCATCAATTTGCACTCATCTGCCTGACACTCGAGGGGTATTCTTTCATTAGTTAACCTATTCACATCCTTCTCTGTCAGTTCCCCTACATTCCTGGGCACCACTTCTGGATTAGATATGGAAAGATGACTGGAGGATATGATGAGAACATCTCTGGGACCAAAAGATCCATGGCTGGTCGCTCCTTGAAGTTTGCTAGACCAAACTTCTGCACTGTTTATCTCTGCCATTTCATACTCACACCCACTTTGCCCACATGGTAATTCATGAACATTAAATGAGATTCACGACATATGAATCACTACTCCAATGAACAAATTGGTCACCTTAGACAGCTGTGTTGGACAGTTTAGAACAGTTGTTTCTTTGAACTAACTGAGTTATTTTACACTACCAGAAAGAAGAAGAAAAAAAACTATTGGTCTCCATGTCATCAGTGTGTGTCCTCCAATTAGGTTAGGTAAGGAATGGGCAAGACTAGGGATGCACCTACTTTTCTGCAGTATGAATTGGTAGGATGGGGATAAAGTAAAGTAAAATACTATCTTTGTACAAGATTATAAATGTGGCCTGCCAAGTAAAAGAGAAGTCTATGGCTTTTTCTTAGATACAAGAGAGAATAATAGCACAATACTAGTTCGTTAGTATATAGCTCGGGTGGACTTCCATAATGTAACTTTTCAGTTCTTCATTATCTTCATCTAATCCTCCTTTCACTCCTATTAAATTCATCTCCTATCCTCAAAAAGGTCATGGGTCGTCACAGAGATCTCCATTTCAAATTTAAAATTGTGTACATACTCTCAGTATAAAAAAAGCAGGTTGCTAAAATTGTTTTGGGATAGTTACAGGGTTACAGCGCAAGTTTTGCAGGGGGTGGTATAGGGCTTTAATACAGAGATAACCCCACAAGTCTAGCCAACTCGATAAACCTGCCACCACCAGGTCCCCTGCTTAAGCTCACAATGCGTAAATATTAACGAGACACGAATGTTATGATAGCAAACAGGAGAACAAGGGAGTGAGCACTGAGTGAGAGTTTAAATACTTTAGAGCTTCAGGGCTCACCTGATACATAAAAAGAGTAAATGTGAGTGGTTAAAAATAGATGGAAGGTTCTAGAAGTTTGAGTGACATGAGATCTACAATAAACAGATTGTTGAAGTGATGAACTTCCATAGAAAAATATGTAAACAATTAAATGCTATCTGTTCAGGTGACAGTGCTCCCTACAGGTGGGACTAAAATATTGTTTGGCTAGGTGTGGGGTAGGATCTCGCTGCCACCTGGGAGGTTGAGCGCAGAGCAAACTAATGGAAGTATGTGAGATATACTTAAAGACTAATCGCCCACAAGTCCCCCAGGTTGGCAATACTAGACAGGCCGTAGAGCAGATATCGAGCTTCTTATGTCAATAATAACCTCTGTCTCAATAGCAAATCTTATACTCAGACTAAAATCTCCAACAGAACTATGCTCAGCCAGGGTTTAAATAGCTGAGCTGGTGTGTGTGTGTGTGTGTGTGTGTGTGTGTGTGTGTGTGTGTGTGTGTGTGTGTGTGTGTGTGTGTGTGTGTGTGTGTGTGTGTGTGTGGTATGACATAAACTAGCATGAAAAGACTACAACATTATGAATGAAAATGTTAATTATTTAGTTCTGTCAATCCTTCGAGATTTCTCAGGGCTACTCATCTAAGGTGTAAGGCTCCTCACTATTTCAACATTAGATTTCATTCATCTGGGGTGAGCTCTAGCAAACTCCATGAAACTTGCCACAAAACAAATCATTTCCAAGTTCAACTTTGCAACAAGAAAGAAGCACACAGTCCAACCATGTCACTTCAAAGGGGAAAGAAAGCTTCAGCCCTTACAGCCCACCAGCCCCCACCCCCATACCACCCCACCCCTTCTTGGATCTGAGCTTGAGTTATGTAATGTGGTTTAACTTATGTGCTGTACACAAATACAGCATTTACTGTAGTAACATTCCTTTTACCTGTCTGGTCACATGAGAAGACATAATGTAATGAAAGGTAAAAGGTCGTAGAAACAATTTTGTACAGTGCAATTGGAAGCATTAGATTAACCATATGGACATTTATGTAGTCATAGAAGAGCACTTGTAGACACATGTATTTTTAGAGAAACTGTACTAATACATAGCCCATCTATGAGGTTAGGTTGAAACAGGAGAATCATACAGTCATCTCGACTCATCGTATCTCAACGTTTCTAGTCCATTTGCAACCTTGCTTATCTAGTCCGTAACTTTCTTTGGAGGATCTTTCCCCCATCCTGACTTCAAAACCGAACCATAGTCTGCCACATCTACCCTTCCATCTTTAACTTTCTCCTTGAATAGTCTTTCTGTTTTCTGCATCATCTACCAGCATGACGTAATGCCATCCTTCCCTCGATCCTTCCCTCGTACTAAATATATCCTTTCCAGATCCTTCTGCTTTTTGAAAGTGAAGTCAGGTACCATTGCACATGACTCCTCTACAGGCCTCTTGCAGGTGATGGTAGTGAAGTCAATACCCTGTGTAGTCTGATCGGGACCTATCTCCTTTTTGTGATAGACATAAAGAGTTCCTGTGATTTTGTCATTGGATCGACCTCTTGCAGAGAACTGGAAAGAGCTACCTCTTTGATGTGACATACACGATGCCCTTACTTTTAACAAAATTCCTGTGTAGCTACAGATTCAAGCAGAATACATTCAGTTATGTTAGTAGTACATGAGCAAAATTGTATTTAGCTTAGCAATACAATCTGGATAGCTAGCTATAATTCTAAATTTTGTGCATGGAATATGACACTAGTTGTTATTCACAGATGAAGTATTAGACGTGAGTGTAAGTTGCTTCTGCTCATTTTTAGTAGAGTATGTGAAATAGTACTGAGCTTGCAGTTCTGTAAGAATCAAGGGCGTTACACAGCTATAAACTTAGTTACCAGAAATGAACTACTGTTCTCTTTCTCTGGGGTTTAACTTGACAGAGATCACCTGTCCATTAAGTGTGGTTTGTTGTAGTGGTTGTGTCCTTGGCTCAGGGCCTGAGTCCCATAGTTCAAGCCCAACTCAGGCATTTTTCCATCTGATTTTCCAGGCCTGTTCTCCTGTGAGTTCCTAGCAGGGCTCCAGGAGTTTGCTTGCATGGCTCACAGTGCCTGCTTAGTGCACAGGCAACCTGGCGATTCTTAAATATAGAAGGAGCAATGAATTGTACGGACTCGTCAATCTGTGGCATCATCACATGCAACTGTATGGCATGTATATTACCAGAGTCAATGAACTGGCACATACTGTACATGCACCATGTAGCTAGCTTTTGAGCTTACAAGTTTCCAATAGTGTGACTCAAAATGTTAGCTACCTATAATTGGGAAGTGTGTGTGTGTTTATGTGTTGTGCATTTCTTAATTTGCCGATTGTTTGTGGGTGAAAACAACTTTTAATTGTGTTAATGAGTATGTATTGGAATTAATTTGACCTCTAACCAGAAAATAACAAGTGTAGTCACATGCAGTGTGAGGGAAGCAATTCAAATAGACATCTTTCAAATGAAATCAGATTGGAAAAACAGATCCATAGCTACAGTCATTTTGATTCATATTTCAATGTTTCTAGTCCATTTGCAACATTGCTTATCCAGTCCGTAACTTTCTTTGGTGGATCTTTTCCCCATCCTGACTTCAAAACCGAACCATAGTCTGCCACATCTACCGTCCCATCTTTAACTTTCTCCTTGAACAGTCTTTCTGTTTCTGCATCATCTACCAGCAACACGTAATGCCACGCCTCCTTCCCTCGATCCTTCCCTCGTACTAAATATATCCTTTCCAGATCCTTCTGCATTTTGAAAGTGAAGTCGGGTACCAGTGCACATGACTCCTCTACAGGCCTCTTGCAGGTGATGGTAGTGAAGTCAATACCCTGTGTAGTCTGATCGGGACCTATCTCCTTTTTGTGATAAACATATAGAGCTCCCGTGTTTTTGTCATTGGATCGACCTCTTGCAGAGAACAGGAAAGAGCTACCTCTTTGATGTGATATACACGATGCCCTTACTTTTAACAAAATTCCTGTGTCTCTGGCAGAGTGACCACATGGCTGTATTCCAACTTTATCCATGAAGTCTTTGGCATACTAAACCCAGTTCCCAGAATAGCTGCAGTCACAGTAAAGTTCCATAGTCTTGCCTCTAAAATGCTCAGTATATAAATCAATGAAATCTGTGAAGGTAATGAAGCCATCTACAATGCACCAGTCTCCAGTGTTTCTCTTCCCTGGGCCCGAGTAGTTGATGGCCACTGTAGTATTGTAAGTATAGCTATAAAATTTCAGCAAAATAAGTGGTCACAGACTTACCTCCAGGCTGAGTGCTATTTACAAGAAATTCCTCTATTTTACTCAATACATCTTCCTTTGTCAAATGTCCATTCAGAACTACAATCTTCTTGAACCTAGAAGACTCTGCTGAGTACCTTGCTTCCATCAATTTGCACTCATCTGCCTGACACTCGAGGGGTATCCCTTCATTAGTTAGCCTATTCACATCCTTCTCTGTCAGTTCCCCTACATTCCTGGGCACCACTTCTGGGTCAGATATGGAAAGATGACTGGAGGATATGATGAGAACATCTCTGGGACCAAAAGATCCATGGCTGGTCACTCCTTGAAGTTTGCTAGACCAAACTTCTGCACTGTTTATCTCTGCCATTTCACACTCGTGTTCGCTTTTCCCAAATGGTAATTAAGGGGATTCATGACATATAAATAGAACATGATGTGTATCCATGAGCATGTGTGTGTGTGCGTGTGTGTGTGTGTATCCATGAGTGTGTGTGTGTATCCGTGTGTGTGTGTGTGTGTGTGTGTGTGTGTGTGTGTGTGTGTGTATCCGTGAGTATGTGTGTATCAGCGAGTGTATGTGTGTTTCCCTATTGTTAGCTTCCATTACACTATGGCTTCTATGTAACCTGACATGCATAAGGAAGTTGCTATGGCTATACCTTGGTGTAAAAAGTCACACTTCATGAATATCATTATACTATTACTAGTAGCATATAGATATCAATGGTAGCACTAGTAGCATAGGTAGTTATGGTAGAACTGGTGGTATATTCAAATTCTTGAGGAGTTGCCTTGGCAACCACTTTAATGAGGGCTGGCCCGAACAGGTAGCACTAGTAGCATAGGTAGCACTGGTAGCACTAGTAGCATAGGTAGCACTAGTAGCACTAGTAGCATAGGTAGCACTAGTAGTTGGGGGCTGAAACTATTCATTTTCCCCTGATTTAATGATATTTATGATTGGACGGTTGTTTCTAGTCTCTTTAGTTTCTTTTGTCTCTTTAGTCTCTTAATTTCTTCTAGTCTCTTAATCTCTTCTAGTCTCTTTAGTCTCTTCTAGTCTCTTTAGTCTTATCTTGTCTCTTTAGTCTCTTTATAGTCTCTTTTTTTTCTTCTATTCTCTTTAGTTTCTTCAGTCTCTTCTGGTATCTTCTAGTTTCTTTAGTCTCTTCCAGATTATTTTTATAGTCTTTTAGTCTCTTCTAGTCTCTTTAGTTTGTTCTGGTCTCTTTAGTCTCTTCACCTATTCTAGTCTCTTTAGTCTCTTAGTCTCTTCTATTCTCTTTAGTCTTTTTATCTACTTCCCTTTAGTCTCTTTTAGAGTGTTTAGTCTTTTCAGTCTCTTTAGTCTCTTCAAGTCTCGTAGTCTCTTCCAGTATTTTCTAGTCTTTTAGTTTCTTTTAGTCTATTTAGTATCTTAGAGTCTCTTTTGTATCTTGTAGTATCTTTAGTCTCTCCTTCTCTTTAGTCTCTAGAGACTATAAGAGACTAAAGAGAAGCTAAAGGAGAAAAATAATGTAATAAATTTGCAACTTAGAGAGTATACATGACAACTTAAACAAATAAAATGCTGGTCTTCGACGAACATCGCCGAAGATCGACGATGGAGAGGTACTGAGCATGACATAAAGTGTTAATGAGTACGGTGGTTAAAATAAGAAAAGTTATTGTTGAAGCTTTGAAGCCTGAACAGGGGCAGTTTTTACACTTTGCAAGATCTCATCCCAGATGAATGTTGGAAACAATCTTTCCGCCCCACCCCCTTCAAAACTCCAGGTCTAATCTTGTAACTATCCCACAAAAACCCTTAGCAACCAGCAACTTGCTGCTTTGATACTGAAACTTAGAAGTCACACAATTATAAATTTGAAATAGAGATCTCTGTGATGACTCACAACCTTTATATATCGATCAATGTAGCTATAAGGTAGGAGATGAGCTTAATACGAATGGAAAAGGAAGACAAAAAAACTGAAATTTACCACTCTGAAATTTTCCACCTGAACTACTAATGTGGGGGGGGGGGGGGGAATAGTCTAGTCTTTTTAGCCAGACCCTTTACCTAACTGCAACGCAGGGAAAGCGTAGTGGTTAGGTAAAGGGTCTGGATAGCGAGACTTCGGGGGGGGGAGGGGGGGAGGAATTCTTCCTAGAGACACATATCCTTGACTACGTAGAAATGTTTCTTCCCCTGGTACTGCCACCTCAGATCTAATGCACGCACTTGATATGCCACCAGCCCTAATCTCCTCAGGTATGGAAACTTAGAATAATGAACTGCATGCTATTAGAACTAGACTCGAAGAATGAAATGGAAATATGCTCAACATGGAGGGACATAAGTGAAAACCCATAACTACAACAAGCACAGTTCAGTCACACACACACACACACACACACACACATGATGTCAACATGGCTCCTTTCTTCTGTTAGCTATATTTATTCCTGTGGAACTGGCCCTCAACTAACCATCAAAAATAGTGTAGCTATTGTAACTCATAAATATCCTCTTTTGCTTGGCAGTTCCCATTTTATTAAGGAGGTTTTTTACTGTACCTTTACAATTACAAGCCCCGTAGGTAAAAGGTCGTCAAACAAGGCTACACTTTACCAGCTATTTAAATTGTATGTAGGCAGTAGTACTCTGTGATGTGAGGCGGTAGGGACATTATTATTGTAGTAGAGTGATGCTCGCCTATTTCTCTGGTGCGGACAATAGCTCTCAGTTTATCTACTGTCCCAATGTTTCCAGCCTCACTATACAGCAAGCCAAGATAGCCAACTATGTAGTTACCATTTCAGCTGCAGCATGTCTGGCTTTCATGCTGGTTCAACTATCCCTCCTGCTTCTCTACAAGGCTTACAAAACTGCTCTTCAGAGACTATTCTTCCACTATGCATTTTCCACTTCAGTCTATTTAATGAGCACTGTCCTCATGATTGAATTACAGTTCAACATCAGCAAGAAAATATGCAGCTGGCTGGCCTTCATTAAAGAATGGTGGTACCTCAATGCAAATCTACTCCTACTAGGGTTAGTCGTGACCCTCACTGTAACCACATACAGCAAAATGCGATCGAAACATTCACATTTGTGCAGATCCAGAAAACTATCCTTAATCTTTGAACTCCTTTTCACTGTTTTGGCATTTCTTCTTCCGTTGTCTTACTTGTGGAAGATAATGGAGAGGCATAGGTTTGGCTTATATGGAAGCATGTGCTGGATGGAGATGTACAATGAGACTTGTGATCTTGTGAGTGAAGGAGAGCTGCGATTCTCCACAGTCATTGTAATCCTACAGCTCTTGGTTGTGATCATTTACTCCGTCTTACTCATTGTATTACATCTGGTTATTGTAAAGAAATACAAACAAGATAGAAAAAGTAGGCTGAAATTCCTGGGTCGAGCTCTATTCCTGCTGGTTATTTGCGACATTTCGGCGCTGTACGTCATAATCCATCACTCCATGAGTCACCCGAAAGCATACTCTAAGCTAAACCATGTCGTGTATGATATAGTGGACGGGCTTTTGGAGAACATCTTGGGAGTTTTGCTTCCAGTTGCCTTTGGTTTATATATATACTCTCCTAAAAAACTGCTGTGGAAAGAGCTGAAAAAGGCGTTCGACGAGTTTCCCATTTGTTCATTGAGCTCTTCCAATTGCTGCAAACTGAAAAATGAGTCTAGGGAATTTGACAAATTGAACGGACACTCGGAAACTTTTGAGGCCTCTAGTGATCGCGTGGTCCCTAGTCACACAACTTACAGCTCTCCGTACACCAACGAATTTACTGACATAACAGAAATTATAAGCAAGGAAGTGTTTTATGGAAGTACAAGTGTCAGAGTGGCGATGTCTCCTCCTAATAATACCTCATAGAAATAGAACAAACAAGTGACAGCAAATGCGCATCTGTGCAGGGCTCTATTTGGAGTTTGTTTCTATGCAAGTGTTTATGTAGCCACCAATTATTGTATTATTAGCATTTCTAATTTTTCACTACATTGAGAAATTCACAAGATTGACATTCCTGGGAAATTGTAGATGTCACTTTGTCATCTAGTTAAAAATGCAAATAATATGATCTACTTTATTGCATATTTGTAAGCCCTAGAAGCTTTAACTATATTAATATTGTTATTGTGAGCAAGCGATCCTGGGTTCGATTCCTGGTGGCGACCAAATATTTTTAATTCTGTATTGTTAAAAAAAAAAAGCCTGTGAAAGAGAGAGAATACATCTAATTACTATTATTATTACTATTTTTTTTTCTATATTATCATTATTCAACCACCAGTAATATTTGCAGCTGCAATTACTTTTGTTTGATATTATTGTATTCTATGCACTTATAGAGTATCCATCTCAAGATTATGACAGCACCAGACATTTCTTATTAATACATTTTAACTAGAAACTGATTTAATCATTAACACACAACACACATGTGCACACAGCACTAATAGAATTGGACTGGTTCCTAGTATATATATATTATTCATTTGATACAGGAGAATATCACGAGTCTGTTGGCTTAGTATTTACGCGAGTGCCACAGGCACGAGCGTAAATACCGCCAATCAGACGAGTGATATTCTCGGGTATCCAATGGATAATAAATTTATTAGGTACTGCTCATGGCAATACCTTGGTAACAAGAAATTTACCTAGGGGGACGTAATAACCCAACGTAATAACTATGAACACAGGTGATATGGGAAAATATTGCCCTAAGCCACATCCTGTTTAGTTTAATGCATTTTCTATGTGGCAACAGTTATCAGGCTCTGTTCAATACCTAATAATGGGTATTATAACATCTTGTACCAGTGTATAGAGACAAGGGCTAATTGTAAGTGTGAAAGTGAATTAGCTCAACACCAGCAGATGATGAAGCATTGGAAGTCAAGCAGTGACAACTGAAACACACATGTATTATATTGTATACAGTAGAACCTCTCTTTGTTTTTTTGTTTGTTTTTTTTGTTTTTGTTTTTTGTTGTTGTTGTTGTTTTTTTGTTTTTTTTTTTGGGGGGGGGGGGTGCCATCTCACAATAATACATGAAAACACATTACATGTACTCTAAAAATGCATTATAATATGTACATGTATTATAGAATCACAAAATAAGTCCTTGCTAAGAATAACTGAGTTCAAGCAATTCTTAATTAAGCAGCTGTTCATTTTTTTACTACCCTGGAAGATAACTTAACAGCTGCCCGGTAGAAGGAGGTGCCAGTATCTTAGAGGTCAGATAAGGGAGGTTCTACTGTATACATGTATAACTAAAGTATTATAAATACAAGTGGGTATATTAATACTTATTGCCTAAGAAATGAATTTAGCTCATGAGCCGATGGGTTTAGCCTTCATAAAGAAAACAAGCAGCTAAACAATTTGTTGACTTGCAAATCTCCAATTTTCCCCTATTATTATCTAGCTAAAAGTACTCTATAGCAGGATGTATATAATAGAAACTATCTTGAGAGATGACAGATGCAAAATGTCAATTTTCTTGTTAAGGAAAGTGAGTTCATCAGCAAGTTAGTTTAAACTAAAATTATTACATATCAGGAGCTGCTTATTTACATAGCTAGCTAGCTGCGCTTCACTTTCAGATAACACCTTGATAAAGAATCATTTTTAGTGACCAGTTGACATTCCATACCATATATACCATTTAGAGTTATATATTTTAGCTACCTAGTGCTTTACTGACTGATTTTGTTTGTTTGTTTGTTTTGTTTTTGTATAACTAAAAATTAAATTATAATAATAATAACAATATTGTTATATTTTTATTATTGTTATTGTTGTTGTTATTATTTTGTCTAGATATTCGTATTCAGTGCACTTATGGGATATCTTTAGATTTAGTTATTGACAAGATCACAACAACTCCAGACATTTCTTATTATGAACACAATAAAATATTCTAACTTGAAACTGATTTATTATCATATTAAATTCATTGTTTAGGTACAGAGAATTATTTATCAGCCAAAATATTTGGCACTACACGGCGGGGCAAAAACTTTGAATTTTTTTAAGGAAATTCTACTTTTTACCCCGGTGTGTCAGCAAAACAGTTGGCTTAAATGAAAGAAACAGAAGTTATTACCTTCTTATTAACATTGAAATACAAGCTATAGGGGTAGGAATTGTGCAGCTCATGGGATAAGGAATAGTTATAATATGAAGGGATTCTTCTCTTACACAATCACACATACACAATTAAAATGGGAAGCCGCCATGTATTGGAGCTCCATTACTAAGGATGTTGAGCTCATGTCACTCATGGTAAGTCGGAGTGTGCTGGATGCAATATTAGCCATGGGCTATTATTACCTTGAGAAGCACTTGTTTGCTATGGCACACGCAATACTACTACTACTACTACTACTACTACTACTACTACTATAACATAGTTGCCAACTGTCCTGAAAGCTCCGGGACAGCCCCGGATTTTTCACTTAGCCACTATCCTAACAGAATTGTTACTCTTCTATTGTTTGTCCCAGAAATGATAAACTTTGTATCTGTTTACTACGCATAATCTACCAAACTACCGAATGCTTCCACTGTTCTAAAATTTGGAGTGTTTATTTGATTCTGGAATTGCTTTTTTTTTTTTTAATGAATATATCAATTCAATCTGAAGAAAAGTGACCACACAGACTTCGGCGACCAGTACCTATTGTCGCTGGTTGCAGAAATCACATTAAATATATACTTTTAAACTATCATTCTATCATTGTTTCTTTATCATTTTTGTGATTTTGGGTGTGGTCTGGGGTGTGGCTTAATGTCCCTGAACTATGATTAGAAGGGTTGGAAACTATGCTATACACTATGTGCCTGCCAGTAGCTGTTACCACACACACACTCCATATTTAGGCATCACCACAACGTACTCAAGCTTGTTAGTTTAGAAAATACACTTCACATACCTTGGTTGTTTGCGTCACTACACCACAGACATAAAAATGGTATATATGCTGTTATAAAGAACAAGTCATTGAACTATGTCATTGTGTATGTATATAATTATTACATAGTACAGAATGTGAACTTTTCTTTCCCTTTACCTCATGTATTTTGAGTTCCATACCATGACAAGGAGGAGGTGAGTACAGGTGTGTCGTTCAAGTTGCTGGGCTGCCTTTGGAAGAGCCCCTCCTTGGTGTCAGTAGAGAAAGGGCTGAGCCATCTCAGCGCTTTAGTGCAACAATTCATTCCCTTGGTCTTCCACCTCCAGGCCATGTGTCGAGTAGAGTCCCACTGGAACTTCCTGACTGTGTTGAGATAGAACAAGTAGGCCATGGGCTGGACACACTGAACCACTGCATAGTAGGCACTCAAAAAATCCACACCCACTTTATTGCTGGCAATTTTTTTATTCACCATATACATGAAGATAAACAGTGTGACCAGGTCAGACCCTGAGGTAAAGATCATCAGAAGGATTAATATCAAAGTTCTTCTTGCTGTATTGAAGTATTGCTTTCTGGCCATCTCTGACTTACACGCTAGCCAGCAAAACAAGCCTATCAAAACAGAGTAGCCCAGGAAGTTGAAGGAGTACAAGACACCCCTTACTACCATCAGACCAAACACGACAGGATTGGTGTTTTTGAGTATTTTCACACATGAGTTAGATTGGAACAGCTGTATCCAACACACTGTGCTTGACAAACCAAATTTATTCCTCGCCATTAGTAGCAGAAGAGTCGAAGGAAACACTGTTAACGCAACCATCCCAAACTCCAAGACAATGGCCTTCTTTTTACTTAAGCAGGGAAGATTCTTGTGGTACTTGACCTGAAAATACATCTTGCAAAGCAAGTATGCGCATATTTCGCTGGAAAATAGAAGAGCTATCATTTGTAGGGACACCTTCAGATATCCCGTCCATCTGCAATACTTGTTATCTAAATCAAATAGCAGTGAGCAATCGGTGAAGGATGCTACCATAGGACTTGTACAAGAAGATGACAATCAGTAGGCCAAGGGTCGGAAGGAAAGCCACCATGGATGAGATGCTGGAGGCATAGTTGTAGCTCTTCAAGGTTGATATGTCTGCATGGAAACAAGTGGCGGTCCAATTCAGTCCTTGGAGATTCTCTTCCTCCATGATGACAACAGTAAGGTAGGAGCACTCAGTGTTGCTAGTCTCCTACTCTAGTTCTGATTCAACGCGTCTACTTATGGAACTCAGCCTTATATGGAAATGAGTTTAAGTAGCTATATGGTGGTATTTAAACCACCGTGAGTAGAAGTGTAAAGCTTCTAGTAATGGAAATGAGTACACAAGCTAGCTAAAAGAACTAGAGAAGCAAGACATGTCCCTCTGCATACTAACAAGACATGTCCCTCTGCATACTAACAAGGCTGAATGCAGAAACACAATGTCCAAAAAATAGACTCACTACAGTTCTGTTCCTCCTTTTTGTTTTTACAAGTGTTCAGTACTTTCTAATCTTATACTTAACTGCTTATAGAATGCACAAGGTTTATGAGAGTAGTTTGTTGTTTTTTTTATTTTTGTTTTTTTTTATACCCCATACTTTGCAATTGAGTAGTCAAATTAAATTCCTTCAAATGTAGTGATGTACATTAGTACTGTACCTTGTCATCATTACATTTACATTGACTGAAAATCAAAATTGCAGCTAAGTTTATTTTACTTGAAAGGTACACCAGAATGAGGACTTCTAAAATGAACAGCAACAAGACCACAGTGTAAACACTGTGTGGCCATGTTTTCCCAAGTTTCTGCTTTCAGATGAATACAAGAAGCCATACATCACAATGTTTACCACAGTGAAGCCAATAAATTGTCCAGACTTTTATCTTTGGCAACTTTGGTTAAAATAGCAGCAGTTAAATGGACTGCAGTCAAGCAAATCCAAACCACTACATAGCTACACACATACACACTAAACAAATAATAATAATAATAATAATAACTAGTAACCAGTGCTCAGTTGGGGCAAAAGTGTGATTTTTACTGATGAATAAAGGACAGAGGGAATTGAAAATAGACCTTGCATGTGAGTTAAGTCGTGAAACGTCTCCACTAGCCTCCTCCACATTATGTTTTTCCATGGTTTTGAGAGCCGTATAAAGACATAGAAGAAGACAATGCTGGAGTCTCGTTCAAATTTACATTGTGCTGAGTTGGAATCAAAACGTCAGATTCCATGCTGCTAGAGAACGGGTTTCCTAACCACTTGAGAGCATTGAAGCAGCAATTCATCCCCCTCCTGCTCCAAGTCCTGGCCATAGTACGAGTGGAGTCCCAGTGGAACTTCTTGATGGAGTTAAGGTAAAAGAGATAAGCTATGGGCTGGACAAACTGAATCGCTGCATAATATGAAGTAATTAGCACTACACCCACTTCATTGTCCTTAATGACCCCGGCCCTTTTAGTGGTAACAAATGCGAAAATAAAAGTGGCAATCAGGTCCGTACCTGAAGTGCAGATCATCAGGAATACTAATATAATGGTCCTCCTTGCGGTGCTGAAATAGTGCTTCCTAGCTACCTCAGACTTGCAGGCCAGCCAGCAGAAGAGTCCTATCAAGACAGAGTAGCTCATGAAATTAAAGGTGTAGAAAATGCTTTTGACAACCGTCAAGCTGATTATAACGTGGTTAGTATTGTTGAGAAGGGGAGTACAGGAATTGGACTTAAAGAGCTGTATCCAGCAAACTGTACTGGACACACCAAGCGAGCCTGAAGCCAAAAGTAGCAGAAGCATTGGCAGTAAGACGGTGGCACTCGCCAGAGAAAGCTCAAAGACAATGGACTTCCATTTGTTCAGATGGGGTAACTTTTTGTTGTACTTTAGTTGATGATACATCTTGAAGAGTAAATATGCACAAATCTCACTTGAAAATAGAAGAGCTATCAGGTGCGCCACCATTTTTAGGTACCCTGTCCATCTGCAGTATCTATGGAGTTCAAATTGCAGCTGCAAATCAGTAGCACTGGCAGCAAGGAACAGCATTATGGACAGAGTAAAGTAGATGACCAGTCTTTGAAGAATAGTGTTGTAGGAGTTGTAGAAGATGATGACAATCAAAATACCAAAAGTGAGGAAGAAGGCTACTATGGAGGAGATGCCTGAGGCATAGTTGTAGACTTTTAAGAGGGACACAGTAGTGTTGAAGCAATAAGCTGTCCAGTTGAGGCCATTGTAGTAATCCATTGGCTTACCAACTCTTAAGTGTTTACTTCATTCAGACCAAGTCTACTCACTCTAATCAACTATATGAATGACTTCCTGTTCCAGCATTACCATATAAAATACATGTATTGTATATACTAAAGTACTTATCAACGTAAACAGCTGACCCACCAAGTACCCAGTTTACAATCCTAAGTAGTGGCGTGGCAATGATCGATAAAGAAATTCTAAATTCTAAAGAATAAACAAAGTTCAATGGCGCTCTAGGTTATCCCCCAATAAGCCGAATTGTACGCACTTAATTAACTTTACTGTAACCACCACAGAGTCCTGCGCACGCGCCGCCAGGCGCATAATTTAGTTGCTTCCGCCGCGCCGGCTTCTGAAAAAAATGTGCGTCCATTACCAGCCCCACCCCATTCGTGACCCAGCCCCCCCCCCCCCCCCCCCCCAAATCTCATTATGGACTGAATCCAAATAAGTCAGATTCCAAAGAAGTTTTTGTTCCTGCCGCACACATACACTGCTTTGAACCAGCAGCAAAGCCTACGCGAGTCGGATCCGCGCACTCTGCCCTAAGGCTTTCCAGACCTTGGCCAGTCTAAGCGAGGTAAGACGCTGTAGCTAGCGTGTGGTACGGACGGATGGCGGGTTTACGTTGCGGTATGGTAAATACGATTAGATAAGCCTCAAGTGTTTAGGTTAGTTTTGTGGCTAAACGTACGCAATGCTTGTTTGTGTTAAAGCTAGCTCTGTGTGGTATCACCTCAGTGCGTTGTTTAGTGGTCTAGTTGTGTGTATAGCGAAACCTGAAATCACTTGGTACTTATTATTGTCCTGGTTGGTTATGGTACCTTGTCCTACCTGTATACCATGGAGTGGGCATGGGCAGCAGTGTACAGTGTGTTGATAGATACAAGCTGTAGGTTTGCTCAGATCGGTTGGCTGAGGTGACCGCTTTAGAACAGCTGATCATTGCTAGTGAGCGGAGGTCTCACTGCAGCTTGAAGGGTCTTCTTTTAAATATAGACACCAATGGAATCTGATCTGCAGCGACTTCTGTCTTTAACAATGCAATGGGTCAGGTACAATATTACCGGCACTATTAGACTGCAATATCCCCTCTGAAAATGTTCAGGGCAATTGTTTACAAGATCTCATTTCAGCATGCGGGTAGTTCTCTCTTAGCACCTTGTTTTACAACTACGGGCCAAGCCTGTTGTAACAATTGGGTTCAAATTATGCCACAGTCTCTATACAGTCTGTATTAGTAATGATCAGGATGTATAGGAGCCACACACTACCTCAGACATAATACTATAGTTTGGATGTTTCTGCAGAATTCAATATGTCTGCCCTTTTTCTATTTAATACTGCTAATACTTGATACCTAATTCATTTTCTACCTGAAGAGAGTGGTTAATTCTCTGTAAAGACGGCATCTAGCCTACAAACTTTGTTATATTGTTTATCAATGCAACGACTGTTTTTCATTGCTAACAAGATGAAAAGCTGTGACTGCAGAAAGTGTGTGTCCAGTCAACCTTTGCAGACAGTGAGGCTGTAATATAAGTATCCCTTCTTTGCAGGAAGGGATGGGTGATTGGCATCAAGTTGCCATAACAATAAACATCTCGATATTTCACCTGTCGACTTGACCACAAACGTAAATCTATCCACTAGAAATGTCAACTTACAATTTACTTTCTACAAGACAATTCTAACAGGGACACATGGATCATAATATTTATCATAATATTTGAATTTTTTTTTTCAATTCTGGAACGGTCTCGTGTTGTTTTTAAATTGGCCTTTCTTCTTTTCTTTTCGTAGTTGCTTACAATTCCTTTTCACTTCAAAGACAGAACTTCCCACCACTGCAATTTGCAGTGCATAACTGTGGTTGAGTATCTGTGGTCACCATTCTGACGGGCAATATACACATGAATGTGTAGCTATTTGTCGTGTGTGTGAGTGTGTGTGTGTGTGCATGTGTGAGTGTATGTACAGGAGTGATGGAAGGTGCTTTAAAGTTTGGTTGGAGGGGGGAGGGGTAAGGGGGAGGGGTGGGGGGGGCACCATGTATCACAAGCCAATTTACTCTCACCACTTAGCTATTATATTTCATGATAAAATATAACTTCATATTCTAAGCTAAATAAAGTTCCCAACGCAATTCAATGCTCAACCTGCACAGAATGTGCCTCCCCAAGCAATTGGGGGGAGGGGGGGAGTGCCCCTGGCCCCTCCCACTTCCATCATCCCTGTGTGTGCATTAGTATTATTATTATTTATGGTGGTCTAGATTTTCTTCTCTATGAGACCAAACCTTTCTTGACTTTAAATGCAGCTACAAAAGGGTTTGGTGTCCATCCACCTTCTAGCTCCTTCCCCCATAATCTAGAGAACACTCTTGTGTGCAACTTGTGGAGGGAAGCTGCATATGTAAGTGTCATGGCGACAGTATGTACGCAGTGATAGTCTTCAGCCATTCGATTAGCTATGCTAGAATCAGTGAGAGATGGGAGGGGGTGGGGCTGCATTCATGAGGTTATGCTAGAATCAGTGAGAGATGGGAGGGGGTGGGGCTGCATTCATGAGGTTATGCTAGAATCAGTGAGAGATGGGAGGGGGTGGGGCTGCATTCATGAGGTTATGCTAATCAGTGAGAGATGGGAGGGGGTGGGGCTGCATTCATGAGGTGTGAAGACACACATAGTGTGGCCATGTGTACGCCATACGCCCGGGCATGAAACATGTGTGATGTGTGTGAGTGTGTGTGTGCTGACACACAGACACCAAATAGTCAATAATTACAGGGAGCATTCTAATTAATGATAATTGACTGTACTTCCTCCCCCTTTCCTCTTGCCTTCCAGTCGTCATGGACGATGGCAACATGGCGGACTACAGCTATAATGATCTCCCGGAGAGCTACGATCTTCACGACACCGGAATAATGGGCGAGTCTTCGGAGAGCGAGACAGACATCCTGTTCAGGAACTTGGAGGAGGAGCTTCGCGGACTCATGCGCAGGTACTCCGTGCAGCCGTCCGACTTGGAACAGCTCTTTCAGGTGGGTAAAGGGTTGCTTTAAACGTGCCCGTGTTTTATGACTACCTGCAAGCTGATTATAAAGTAGCAATATTGCATGTCATTTTCCTAATTGTGTATCCAATTCTTCCTCTCTGTGATAGGTATATCTCTCCATTACCTTCCAATACGTTCCTCCTTGGCCCTTCCTTAATTTCCTGTCTCTTAGGTGTCCTCCAATCCTAACACTTAAGGTTCTTTCCAGCCCCTCCCCCTTTCCATTCCCTACCCTCTTGCTTAGCCTCCTTCCAGCCCCTCCTCTTTCTCTTAATCTCCTTCCAGCCCCTCCTCTTTCTCTTCACCCTTTCCAGCCCCTCCCCTTTCTCCCCCTCCTAACCTAGTGTTCTACCGTTCAGACAGAGTATGGAGTATTATTTGTCAAATTCTGCGTAACTGGGTATGTAAGTGGCTTCTGTTAGTGCTGCCAAGTGTAGGAGTGTGAAGTAAACATGCCCTCAGGCCATTAAAGTAAACATGCCCTGAAGTTTAGGAAGCAGTAAGGTTCAGGGGCTCATGAGACATCTGTGAGTATCAAGACAACAATGGCACTCTCTGCAGGGAACCCTGGAACTTAGCCAGTAATGCTAACTTACAGTGATTTTCTTCAGTCTTCCACTTATCATGTATGAAATATTAGCTAGACAGCAAGTGGTGGCTGTGTCACTGTGTTTAAGGTGGAGATGTGCTCAACTTCAAGATATCTCACACATGATCATTCCGTGTGGCTGACATCTTGTAAATATTGTAAATATTCCGTCTCTTAGTCTCATACTGGGAAAGATGCACTCAATCATGAACTTTAGATTCCTTTACTCTTTCTCTTCTCTTTCTTTTCCTTCTGCACGAGGTGGCAAATATAAAAGCTAAGTATTAAGTGATACCTTTAATTATTTAATAATTATGGTATTGGATTGTTTGTCCAGATGAGTCATGTTGCAGATTTCACAAATTGATACATACGTATGTTCATGTGTATGTAAGAGTGCACTACATGCAAGCATGTGTGTATTCATGTGTGTGTGTGTGTGTGTGTGTGTGTGTGTGTGTGTGTGTGTGCATGTGCTCATACAGGTGGTGCATCAGATGTTTGAGATCATGGATGCCAACCAGGAGGCACTGAGCATAGCTCACTCAGAGAAGCAAGAATTGGAGAACCTCTGGATGCAAGCCAAGGACGAACTCAAGCACACCAAGAAGGTGAGAGGGCGTGGCAACAGACAACAGGTTTTATACACAACCAAGTTCCACGTGCCCATTTCTGTTTTATAACGTGCACACCTTTACCTATCTCGCACTTATCCAGCAGTTTCAAAACATTAATTAGCAAATTGTAATGCTTCGTTGATTATAAAGCAAATGTTTGACTTTCTTAATGCTGTTAGTTTATATTTTATGAAACGATGTACAATACTTAGTTTCTATTTATGCTAATAATTTCAATTGCTGCATTATTTGAACATTTGAGTGGACTACACATAGCAATGAACCTGTTATGATTTAACAGCCAATATATATTTAATTATGACTTAACCCAACGTTTCAACTCCTTGCTGCTAAAGTCCTTCAATTATTTCAGCTGAGAACAACTGAATATTATTTTATTGTATTTTATTTTGTTTGTTAATTGTTGTTATTTAGGACAAGGCTAACTTCCAGAGTCTGTTGGAAGACGAGCAGATGAGACACGCCAGTGAGGAGGTGGAGTATGAGAAGGACAAGGCCGTCATGGCAACCAAGATCAAACAAGTGGAGGAATACAGTGAGTATCAATTACTTACATTGAGACAACTCTCAAGTGAGAGGCTCTTAACCTTCACCGTGCTGGTCACCGTGCTGGTCACCGTGCTGGTCACCGTGCCGGTCACCGTGCCGGTCACCGTGCCAGTCACCGTGCCGGTCACCGTGCTGGTCACCGTGCCGGCCACCGTGCTGGTCACCGTGCCGGTCACCGTGCCGGCCACCGTGCTGGTCACCGTGCCGGTCACCGTGCTGGTCAGTGGATTTTATTTTCCTGTTGGGTGGCCAAAAAGTATTTAAAGTAGTTTTATAAATTTGAGCAAATAAATGGCTGGTGTAAATGTGTTTATATGGTAACTTCTACTCACAGTGCTGATAGGGTAAGTCATTGTGGTTTCTGATGGATTTCTATTCATAAACTTTAGCTACTATATATGTATATATACGTGTTGTCATTGGTTACTACTTGACTTCCCATGCTTCATCGTCTGCTGTTGTTGAGCAAATTTAATTTTCACACTTATGTATCCGTCCATGTCTCTAAACATTAATACACAAGTTATTATACCAGTTACTAGGAACCAATAGTCTAATTCCATTAGAGCTGTGTGCTTATGTGTGTGTATGAGTTGTGTTGAATGTGTGTCGTGTGCAGTGCACGTGTGTGTGTGTGTGTGTGTGTGTGGTGGTTGTGTCCTTGGCTCAGGGCCACCCCCCCCCCCCCCCCCCCCCCCCCCCTTCCCGTGGTCCTTCCATCTGCCTCCCACCAGCCCCACCACTCCAGGAGCTTTGCTTGCACAGCTCACAGTGCCTGCTTAGTGCACAGGCATCCTGGTTCTGCCACGGTCCACACGTGACCGCTAGCGGTTGCAAGAGAATTTGCAATTTGCATGTATGTGATACAGCATAGGGTGCTCTGATTGATAAGATATTATTTTTTACAGAGCACATTGTGGAGCAAGATCTGGTCAAAATGAAGGAAAAGATGAACCAAAACAACCAGAAGAGGACAGAGGTAAAGTTAACAACAAGGACTTGGCCGATGGAGACCCACAGCATAACACAACCCACTGGGCATGCTCAGTCTTGCATACTCCACCCATGCACTTCATTAAACGGCAGCTCAACCACACTAGTTGGGAGTAAATTCAACCGATAGCTAGTCTTAGAAAACAGTAAGGAGAGAGGTCATTTCTGCAACTGTCACCTCCATTGTCTAGTGAGCTAGCTATAATAACAATATTTTGATAAACTAGATACAAAGGTTAAATACAGAGATAGTGGAAAACAATCTCTATAGCAACCAATAACATTTGATAGTAGATTAAAGACAAGTGCTTTCTTTGTAAGATATGACATTCTGTCTTATCTCTAGTGCTTTTGGTGGTGTTATCTGTAGATATTGGAGTTGTACAAGAAGCAGCTGGATGCAGGGAAGACTGCCACTTTAAAGAGGTGTGTGTGTGTGTGTGTGTGTGTCTATGTAATTATTGGTAAAATGATAGGGTCTAGGAGGACATTTGGTGATTGTCAGACTGTAGTGCACCATGCAGATATATTGAGTGACACACACACACACACACACACACACACACACACACACACACACACACACACACACACACACACACACACACACAGCATGATGTGAGTTGGTTGATAAATTTAGATCAACCTTCTCTTCTTTATGATACTAGAAAATGTTTTCTCATCTATAGAGAAGATAAAATAAATTGATTAATAAGAAAGTCATATTTTTTAATGAAAAGTACAGCTGCTATTTCAGTTGTTGCTTAGATACACTATAAGCTGAATGCTTATTCCCAAAGATCAACAAATTGTTGCTCTCTTGTGGGTGGGTGTGTACATTATGTGCATGCCTTACTTAGAAGTTGTGTGTGTATATGTCTGTGTGTACGTATGTGTGCATGTGTGTGTGTGCACATGCTTGTGTGTGCACGTGTGTGTGCACATGTGTGTGTGTGCATGTGTGTGTGCATGCGCGTGTGTGTGTGTGTGTGTGCACGTGTGTGTGTGTGTGTGTGTGTGTGTGTTCCAGCTACTCTAATTGATCTGTGCAGTCTTTAGCTAGCGTCCTACTCAGTCAGTACCAGAGTAAAGATAATTGAAACTACTAGTACATGTAATTCCATTTGGGAATTAGAGTGCATTTTTGTTAGCTATAATAGAATCAAAGAGAGCTGAGGAGTTGAAGTGATGGAAGACTAGGTATGCAAATACTCGACTACATTTTGAAACGTTCCGATTCAAACATTTTAATATCAATGCTTTAGATCATGTATGTATGTGTGTGTGTGTGTGTGCTTGCTAGCTAGATTAGAAAGATGATATGTGTTAATTATAACTTGAGGTTGTTTTATTTGTTTCCATGGTGACATTATGTATGAATTATTTCCATGGCTAGGTTGTGAATCAGCAGGGTATATATTCTAGAGCATTAAAGCTACTGCCTGGTATAATTATAAGATTTAAGAAACTATTTTTGGCTGGTTATACTTTCAATGAAATTTGATCCTCCATGTTCATATTTTTCTTGCAGAAGAGGCGGTACTGGTACTCTCAGGCGACGTACCCTCCCAAGACCAGTAAAGTACCACACTGGTGCCGTCTCGGTGGGCGGAGCTCTGGACAGTAGCCTGGAGGCGTCAGTGATATCTGAACGGTTCTTGAGCATGACGATGTCTGCTAGAGCAGGTTAGTGAGACATCTCTCTGTGTGTGTGTGTGTGTGTGTGTGTGAGAAGTAACGTTGACTACAACATGTGTTCACATGCCCTAGGGTGTGTGGGTGTGTGTGTATGTGGGTGTGCATGTATGTGTGTGTGTGTGTCTGAGTGTGTAAGGGGGCGGGGTTGGAGGAACAATAGTACTGGATGTCACAGTGTAGATGAGGAGCTGGAACAGACCGGCTAGATAGTCGTGTGATGAGGAGCTGGAACAGACCAGCTAGATAGTCATGTGATGAGGTAGCTTCCAGGAAGTAATGTGTACTAACTTATCACTAAAGCTACGAGCGGTTCCTTCAGCCAATTTCAAATGCTCATCTACTGAGCAAGCTAATAGCGTGCAATGTAGCGAAGCCTGACTGCAGACACTGACAGACTTATTTCTTCATGATCTGAAATTTCCATCTCATGAGTGGAAATATAAAAAAATAATTATTTTGTTAATAATTAATTGTAATGTAACAGTAGAAATTTTTCTCATTCTAACAGCCAACGTGAAGTTTTTAACTGTTAGAATGAAAAAAATTGCTATTATTATAATTATTTTAGCCGAGAATGACTGAATCATAATTATATTGTATACTAGTGTTGTAGCCAGAGCGGTTTATAAATGAAGACATAGTAATTAGAATAAAATCCATCAGTTCATTACTCATTAAAGGTCAACTTTTATAAATGGTAGACTCTCTCATGGAATCTGCTGAAGTTCCAGTACAAGCAACTTTCCCTCACGACGAGCAAGACGAAAAAGACGTTAAAAACCTCTCCCACCCATCCTGGGTCGCCCAATCACAGCCACGCCCAGTCAACCAATCTTCTCTGGCAGAGGAACTCCGGAGTGAGGGGGAGGAGATCACATCAAGCCTCGCCCCCGGGGTCAGAGTCAACCCGTACACCAGCGCGGGTACGAGTGGCCACACGACAGAAGGCAGCAATGACATGGCAACGATGAATGTACCTGAGAGAGAGGGAGCGACCAATCACGTCACTTCGTCAACAGACGAGTATTTGGAGGAAGAGTTTTTTGAAGAGGAGCTTCTGGCTGTCGATCCTCAGATGATCACTGAAGTGGAGATGCTACAGAATGAGAAGGAAGGTTGGGAGAGCGAGCAGAAGCAGCTGGAAGAAGAGAAGAGGAAGCTCAGGGAGGGGAAGGACGATTTTGAAAGGTAAGTTTAGTTTGTAAATACTCCAATTTAAGGTTCAAAGTTTTTTTTACCAACATTGAAACAAAATCTGTAGTAAGTTTTTACGAACACTACTTCAGAATTTAGACAACACATTACTGATTTCAGTTTCATCCGTTGCAAGTGAGGAAGCATTGTTTTATGTCATTTTGAAATCAAAAGCACTGACAGAAGAGACAGTTTCTGTAAGACTGTGTAGGTTTGGGAAGGCTGAGGACTTGGTGAAAACTTGAATTCTGTTTCTGTATGTGGAATTCAACTTTCCATTTGTTATTCTGAAATTAAAACTATTAGAGTCACTGTTTCATGAGCAGATTTCTGAGTAAAGCAGATATATAATGAACTGGTTATCATTGCTTTATCACCACAGCTTACTTTATGCTTTTGATTTTGTGCATTCTTTACTCATACAAATGTAAATACCCTAACTACCTTTATCTCTCCATTAAAAACAAAACAAAACAAACAGAATCTCAGTATTTGAGAACACAGGGGCAGAAATTACGAGTTCATGATTCAGGAAATAGCTACTATTCCTGAGGGTGTGTTTGAACAGATATATTACTCTTCCAAACGCACTTTATCCAGCCCCACCCCTTATGAACTGCACATAGTCCAGCCCCACCCCTTATGAACTGCACTTTATCCAGCCCCACCCCTTATGAACTGCACATACTCCAGCCCCACCCCTTATGAACTGCACTTTATCCAGCCCCACCCCTTATGAACTGCACTTTATCCAGCCCCACCCCTTATGAACTGCACTTTGTCCAGCCCCACCCCTTATGAACTGCACTTTATCCAGCCCCACCCCTTATGATTTGCACTGCTGTGACAATAGCTTCAGAAACTCTTCGTCTGGATTGCACTGCTCATATGACTGACCCCTTTTATTGTCTTCTAGGAAAAATATAGAACTTCAAGTGGACATGAAGAGGCTGAGAGAACAACACAAAGAGCTGCAAGAGAAACTCACTGAGTAAGTGATTCTAAACAAACCAAATCATTGTGTAAAATATAAATACTTAATATTTATTTCCAGTGTTAAAAACGAAAGAGATCAGATTCTGGACAATTACCTTGAACAGGTAAAGTGTAATTTAGTGTGCCTATAGCCGGTGGGTACAGGCCTCCAATTAGCATACTACAAACTAAATCTAGCTTGGCACATGATTGAGCCATCAGCACGTGCCACAGTTAAATAGCACGTGTCAACTTATATAGTAAAATCAGTATGATTAAATTAAATATTTTGTTTATCTTGTAATGAAAGGATTACAGTTTATCTCAATTTCTATCTTCCTGTGAGACATCAATTAAGACATCACCAATTATATCTTTTGATAGCCTTTCGATGAGTACTGTATAACAAGAAAGGAGTTGCACAAACTACTCACGGAGCAACAGATCACCAAGATGGAGCTGGAGAAGGCCAAGGAGGAGAAGTACAAGCTACAGCAACAGCTGCTCTCCAAGAGATCCATATTTGAGAAGTCAGTTAGACTCGTCTTCCAGTGGAGGGGAGATGGTGGCTGGGTGGGTGGGTGGATTGGATATTGAGGAAGAAGAATTAGTATTAGAAAGTATACACCAGTGATAATAATACCCTTCAATCATTATTTGACAGTACATGATAAGAATTAGCTACTCCTTTTTGCTGCTTATCTTCTACCATAACTGTCATTACTAATCCTCCCTCCTCTTAAATTCCTCTGGAAGGTTCCAGAATTCCTGTATGCATTATACTTTATGAATTAAAGTGAATATGATCCTACCAATATGGAATATTTATAGTTGCAATTAGACAAGCTGCTAGTTGTTGTATTTCTGCCTTGTTGTTGGGTTGTGATTTTTTTAATTGCAGGTTCAGGCATAGACTGAAGAGAATGCTAACCAAACAGAACCAACAAGTAACTATTGAGAAGAAGGAAATAGATCCAGTACTCAAGTGAGTCCAGTTTTCAGTTTTATGTAACTGTATTTACTTTGTTGTGTCACTCATTCGCAGACTTCTGCCCCCATCCATTCCACTTGTTAAAGATATTTCACGTATTGTAGAGAAAGGGGAGTATTTAGTGAAGAGGGGCTGGTTTATGTCACATGACAGTAATATACTGGAGCACAAACTTCCACATTGGATGGGTCAAATTACTCTCAAAGGAGTAGACACAGAGAGGGTAAGTTAAAAGCTAGTGAATAACCTCTGCTTAGCAACTGATCCCATGTGGTCTAGTGGTTAGGATCCGGCGCTCTCACCGCCGTGGCCGGGGTTCGATTCCCCGCATGGGAGCTTTTTTTTCGCTTTTTTTTTTTTTTCTCATTTGTTTTTTTTTCTCATTTTTTTTTTCCCTAGGTGCATTTTTGCTTTTGTTTTTTTTTTTTCTTAGTGCATTTTTACTTTTTTTTTACTTTTCATTTTTACTCTTTAGTGTATTCTTTTCGTTTTTTCCTTCTGTCATGCTTCCCCTCATTCACACAGCTATACTATACATCTTATATAGCATATACACTCTGTGTTTCTTCTTACTCCAGTACCATTATTGATAAGCCTGTGAGATAACTATAAAGCTGGTTCAGTTTTTGGAAGAACTGTAACCCCACAAGTCTTTAGCATTTTCACTTTGCACTGATAAAATTCTTTCACAACATGTATTTCATAGGCCACTCCATGTGTTTGTTTTGTGTCCATGGATACAGCTGGAGTGTTCTGCAGTTGCTAGAGTGTTCCAGTCTCCCATGAAAGGCAAGTCTCTGAATTTGAAGAACCACACCCCACAGCAACAGGTGGCGTTGCTATCCAGCGTGCAGCAGCTGCACGTAGAGGTGTGGACTGCCACAGTAGAGGGTCCTGCAGTCAGGATAGAAATCATCGACATCATTGCCAGGGTAGGGTATGTGTGACACTTACTGTACACCATTGCCAGGGTAGGGTATGTGTGACACTTACTGTATGTACACCATTGCCAGGGTAGGGTATGTGTGACACTTACTGTACACCATTGCCAGGGTAGGGTATGTGTGACACTTACTGTATGTACACCATTGCCAGGGTAGGGTATGTGTGACACTTACTGTACACCATTGCCAGGGTAGGATATGTGTGACACTTACTGTGCTATAGTGTGACTTTCAGACCACGTGAACATCTGCATTTCTTTTAGAACTAGCTGATAAATTAAAGCTGAAAACTCAAACTACATCTATTGCACTTTCTAGGCAAAGTGGGTGTTATTATTACTACTATAACCCTCAGCGCGCATGCGCGAGAGGGTTGTAGTAGTCGTCCTGTCTGTTTGTCTGTCTGTCTGTCTGTCTGTCACGCTCTGATTTTGGAGATTACTGACAATTAACAATTGATTTAGGTATGAACTTACTCAGGACGAAGATATAAGACCTTTTATTGTGCTACTTTTTTTAATTTAGGGCTATTCGTTGAGAAAAAGCAAAGCTTTCAACTCTGCGTAGGTACCAGCTTTTATGGGCAACGCCCCCTAGCATCACGTCATAATCACGTGAGCAAATAATTTCTGCAGCCAGCAGTGTACCTGGCTTTATGCTCGGCTCCTAAGCGTTACTCCGGGGGAATTAACGGAGTTGAAAGAAGTGAAGTTTCGTATTGAAAATGTATACAGGTGAGTGTTTCTGGCTAGTTTAGCTTCTTCTCTTATGAAGACAGCGTTTCCATGTACCATTTTCATTGGTCGAGCTATTTTGATACCTCATTAAAAATAGCTAACAGATTGCTTGTTCTTTTGGAAGGAGATTATATTGTAATAGCTAGGTAGTGTTTAATAGTGCTGAGGGTTCGCACCTTTGCTGCTTCATTATTATTACTAGTGATGTGCTTGAGCACAAATCACGAGTGAGCCTAAAACTACACTATTGTTATATGATTGATTTTAACTTCTAACACTCAAAGCTACTTAAAATAATGTCGAGTTTTTTAATTACGTTTATACGGTAAAGGGATTTAAATGCCATAGTAACCACTCGCAGCAACTGTTTGAATTGAAAACAAAAACAAAAAACAACGGCCAAACAATACGCGTTATATAAACGTTTTCTTTGTGATATTAAGCTGTAACTTTCACACAACTGGACATACCTACACAGACATACCTACGTGGTTAGTCTAGTGGACAATAATTTTCAAGTAAATACTGTTGTGTACGACTTATAACCATGACAAAGAGCGCATTGAATTACCACCGCCACTAACTCGAATAAGACTACCTTTGTGGTTAGTCTAATGGCCAATGAATTTTTCAAGTAAATACTGTTGCATGGGGCTTATAACTACGACAAATAGCACATTGGCTTACCACCGCCAGTTACTCGAATAGAAATGAAACTCAGGTAGGTTTTAACTGCACCCGCAAAAGAATTCAAAACGGTAAACAATTCAATTTCTAGGATAATACAGGTAATGATTGATAAACAAGAGGATTCTGTTTAGTGAAGTTTGGAATGGGGTCAACCACTGTACTAACACTGTACTAACACAAAAATGCCAGGGTCAAAGTCCAAAAATGACATATGCACGTCCAAACATATACATATTAAAAAAATATCCCCGATTTTCAATTGTGTTACCCTGATAGTGTCTCGCTCACTCGCCAATTATAAGAGCAAACTATAATTATGATAAACCAGTAAAGTGGATATAGTGAATATATTCTAAATAAGATGGTCAAATTTCATTTGTACATTACATTTTAATTATTATTTTTTTTTTTTCTTTTTCCCATTAGCCTCCCAAAGTTCGGCAGAGGTTTGTCATGAAGCCCAAGACTAGTCACATAGTGTGCATGAACTCCATCCCCGGAGAAGTCGATCCTTCCATAGATTTCACAGACTCCATCAACACCTCCCAAGAGCTCGAAGAGACCACCAAGCAGTACCAGCCATCCAACAGACGCCACTCCTCCTATTTAGGGCCTCGCTTCAGTCAGAGGAAGAATCGGCCATTGAGCGCTCCTAAAGAGAATACAACCAGGAGTTTGAGCACGATGTCCAGTACGCCCAATCTGAGTCTGTCTTCAGCTTCAGACACAGGACCTCTGATCCAACATGAAATACCTTCTCCAGGTACGATCCATTAATTAAGGATTCCCGTTAGTTAGGGGGCGTGGTCAGACTTAACACGACTCGTACTAGCTTGAGAGGAGTAGTATTAAGTACGCATGACGAAACACATATGGTGTCGACCTTTAGCACTTAGTACAGGTATGTGTGTGTGTGTGTGTGTTACATGTGGTACACACATCTTTCTGTAGCTGAATTAAACTGCTCTGAAGTTAAAAGCACCACAGAGGGAATGATTCTAATACAAACTAGTGCAGATTCTTTCCAAATGGATATAGAAACAAGTAGCATGCTCACTGCTAAATATGTTGTGTGTGCGTATTTACTCATTTCTATCTCTCTCTTGTTTTCACGAAGACCTTGCAAGATTTGTTCCACCAAAGAAGCCACCAAGGAAGGGAGTCTCCAAGATAGCCGACACCAGCTACAAGGCAGACAACCTCTCCTCGTCTTCCTGCACTATGCTCACCATTCATGAACACACCGACGGTGCGTCTCGCAATAGCGGCGGCGGTGGAGGTCAAGGATCAGATGTTGCCACAGGAACACCAACGGACGATAACAAGCTGGATTCTAAGACGGAGGACGATTCCAGCGCCACTCTTTCCGTATCGTCAGTGGAGGTGGAGCAAGACGACCACTTGAAGTTTGCTTCCAGTCATAATGCATTGCAAGAAAGCAGGTCAGGGTTCAGTGATGATGAAATCAGGGATATGACAGATGGCAAGAATGGCCAGAGAGTTCACACGTTCACTTCAACTCCTAAACGACCAGGTAAGTTGTTTAACTTATACCCAAAATTTCAATTTAAAGCATTATGATTAAAAAAATGGCTGAACAAAACAATTCATATGCCATTAAATTCTTTAGATGGCACACACAATTTATGCAAGCTTCAAGTATAGTAGCACGGTTCAAGTAGTAGCACGGTTCAAGTCTCTCAATCTAGGCATGCTTAGATCTGACCCTAAAGTACTCAATGTATTATATGTAATGGCATACTTTACCCTACTGGACATTTTATAGTAGCATTTTAAGCTTACCCCTCTGCTAAATCACAGCCTACTTCTAAACATTCATGTGCATTGTTGCCCAGGGGAAACCCCTTTGCTAATTCTTGCACCTTCTGGACTGTCTTAACATGCTACTCATACCTGGTGTAAGCATGACTACTTCTTGGTACAGGGTCGCCAAATAAAGAATGTAGTAAAGGGTGGCATCATGTAACAATTCTTCAAGCATTCCTGACTTTTATTGTTGTTCAGGTCTTGGTGCTGCTGGAGCTGGGAAGTTTTCAGAGAGTGCCATATATGATGGCTTCATTAATAAAAGTAGAGAAGAGCAGCCTCAACTAGAACTACCCGAAGAGTACGACTATGATTGCACGGATGGAGGACCCCCTGCAGTATCAGCTCCTTCTTCTCTTAACCCTTCTCCCCCAGTCATGTGGATCATCACAGAAGAGCAGAAGTGAGTCTCTTAGATATGCACTATACAACCAATGCTAGTTTAGTTCTACATCCTGGATTTGGTTATGTTGTGTTCAATTATTCAGTTCAACAAAAATGACGACCCCTTACCATTCAGATACGTGGTGTACTCTGTTCCAGCGAGTACACCTCATTAATTAACGGTTTAGTGCATGCCTCATATTCGTTGAAGTGGCAAACTTGAACTTGTTTTGGGTTAGCAAAGGGGGGCACAGGGGAGGTTGTTATAGAGTCTAAACAAGGTTTCCTGTCCTAATGGAGTTTACTCACCACATCAAAGAGGTTGTGCTCCTGCACTTCGGTCCCTCACAGCATCTGAAGATACTGTGTCGTTTATTCGGTCTATGTCAGGGACTTTTCAGTAGAACTTGCAGGCTCTCCTCTATAAGACCTTCATGAAGACAATTCATCTATCTAGCTTACCTTATGGAAATGACCAACTCTCCTGAAATTCAATTGATTTGGCCTCAATGAAATGTAACACGCAGTATCTGATCTGTTGGAATACCAATGGCATAATTTAAAATGGATTCCAGGAATCTGTATGCTAATAAAATTGATATTAACAACGTATACAAGTTACATGGAGTTTTTGATAAGTTTGATAGTTTTATTTTTGCCGATTTTTTTAAGTCCTGTGTGTGTATGTTTACAGTTTGTTGTTCTATCCCACAACGGACCCTAGCCACAAACCCATCAACCGGGTGAGACTACGTTACCAGGGGCTGTGTATGACATACATCCCTAAGATAGGCGAGCAGTTGCCCAGGGTGATGGTGGGACATGCCAACGCCAAGATCTCAGTCTACTGTATGGATGAATGTGAGTGGGTGTGACAGGAAGTAGTGAGTGGGTGTGGCTTGGGTGGGCATGGCAAGACCCATCGAGTGGGTGTGACAGAAGCTAATGAGTGGGCATAACAGAAAATCCCCAGTGAGTGGGTGTGACTGGAATTGGCGAGTGGGCATGACAGAAACTGTTGAGTGGGCGTGGCAGTGAGGGTGTTTTGGTCTTTGTATTGTGTACTTCAAGTGGTGTTGGTATATTCAGTGTGAGTATAATAACCGAATGGAAGAGACTCTATTAGGAAATCAGCATGTTTGGCAAACCCACGGGTTTTTCTAGCAACTCCCTGAGTCTCACAGTTGTTAGCCCAGAGAGACAGTTGCAGCTGTTCTCACAGCACATCTCAGTACTGCCAGGTCACTATTGCATTGCCACACATTTGCTTGAGTCTGATCTATGTCCTGATGTACTGATGTCCTGATGTACTGATAGTCCAAGTTCTCTGGTTTTGTTGTTTTGTTTAATTAGTTTGTTGTTTGAAATCCTTCCACAAATGTTGGGTATCTGCCCCCCCCCCCCCCCCCCCCCCCCCCCCCCCCCCCCCCCCCCCCCCTCCCCACCCATCCCTCTTCTTTTTTTTTTAATAGGTTCATGGCATTGTGTGTGTGTGTGTGTGTGTGTGTTTGTGTGATGTGTGTAAGGTGGTGGGGGGGGGGGGGGAGATAGGTGTGCATTTATTTCAAAATTCTTTATTGAAAACTCCTACAAGTCTGTCAGACTAACTCCCATAGACATTCTGCTATTGGCACTTAATTTAGTAGTTTAGTTGTCATTATTATTAGTAACATTGACCCACTGGGTGCCCCCAGTTGTCTGCCTGGCTGGCAGTGCTGGCTGTTGTGGGCGACAGATTTCTAGAGGGCTCACTTCTTCTTTTTTTTTAATTTAAATTTTATTTATTTATTTTATTTTATTTTTCTTCTTCCTGATTTGGTGAACTTGATGCTGGCTAGTTCCATAAGTCCATTGTTAATAAGGGAGCTATTGTAATCCTCCCAACCCCTGGGATAAGATGAGTATCTGGTGGTTGATCACATGCCTCAGAGTGGCATCATCATTGGTCAGGGCACTGTATGCATATTTGGAGCAGGGGTGCAGGTGTCCATGGCGATATTATATTATTATTATTATTATTATTATTTTTTTTTTTTTGCCCCCTAACAGTGAGTGCTGTGGTGGAAATTCCTTAACTTCACTGTGGCTGGCGGGAACACTCTTAGATAACAGATAATAATCCTCATCATATTATCAACTCCCTCCCTTTCAAGGGGGTGGATATTTTTAATAGAAATTTTGATTAAAGATTTTTAATTGGCTTCTCATAAATTTACTGTTAATAACTTGCTGAACTTTAGATAAGGTATTGGGTTATTTTAGAGGGCCTTATTTAGCAGGCCTTAATTAGTTAGCCTGAAAATTGAAAACAAAAGCAAAAACAAACAGGTTCTCTGTGGTTCTCTGTGGCTGCATATTAGTAGTTGTTTGCGAGAAACTTGTAGCATTACAAAAAGATTTTTTTACATTCTTACATACATACACACACACACATCATCATCATTATCGGCATCATCATCATCATCATCAACATATTTTTATTGAACCAATGAGTTAGAAGTGATAATTAAAGTGGTGGGTTATTTAGAGAATGAATTGATGGTGTGCATGCATGTATGTATGAGTTAATTTACTAGACTTGTGTAGCATCCTCACTCCATCTGTGTGTGTGTGTGTGTGTGTGTGTGTGTGTGTGTGTGTGTGTTTTTTGTGAGTATCTGAGTATCTGTCAATATATGTACGTGTGTTACCTACTGGGATTATGATTATGATGATGATGATGATGATGATGATGATGATGATGATGATGATGGTGGTGGTTGCCGGTGGCTTTAGGGTGTGTGTGTCCCTGGCTAACAATTAATGACATCCCCCCCCCCCCCCCCCCCCTCCCCCCTCACACCCTTCACATTTACACACACACACACACACACATGGCACATGTAGTTTGCTTGTTTCTCGCTACTGGCGAGTTTGGAGTATGAACATTGTTTGTACCCTTCTTTGAATAATTTTACACACGCATGCACACACACAAACTCATAGTACGAACACCACAGAAGAACACGTTCTCTCCATCTGCTGAAAACCTTAGAAACCGCATGACGTAAAAGAAGTTGTGTTCGGCAAAGGGGCAAAGGGAGTCAAAGAAGGGAGGGCCGGGTGTATTGTTTATCGATAAGCGGTATCGCCAAGCCCATACCACTAGACATTATTCTCTCAGCGGTTTGCTATTTGCGTGATTGAGGCGTGCCTGGGGAATACCTTAGCTTTAATTGGAAGGAAGAAAAAAAAAAGAAAAAAAAAAATACATGTGGGGTTACTATAGCAGCCAAGTTATGCAGACCACCCTCACAGTATTATCTTGGCCTGAGCTTGGTTAGGTGAATCAGATTGGAGGATGTGACAATGGTTCTAGTGGGCTGGTGGTAGTAGAGTTAAGGTTTTCAACATGCAGCGCCAGGCCCTAATGAGCCTGGCTTCTGCTGACTGAGGCTAGCTGTGTGAATTGCTCTAGTGGGCCATTGACAATGCCTAGTGTTTCCCTTGTATTCTTTTATATTTTATTTATTTACTAATGAATAAATAGCTCCTGGTGTGTTAACCTGGAGGTGCAGGTAGCCTCAGTGTTACTAACGCCTTGTAGTGGGCAGATCATGGTGTTGGACATGTGAATTTTAATGTGTGTGTGTGTTTGTTATATGTGTGTGTGTGTGTTATATGTGTGTATGTGTGTTATATATGTATGTGCTTATGTTTGGTGCTCACTATGGTCACATTTTCTTGTTATTTTAACACTCTGTGGGTGTGTCCCCAGTACTCATCCCCCTCCCTACTTTCAGTCAGTTAGGATCTGTCTGTCTGTCTGTCTGTCTGTCTGTCTGTCTGCATGATCAGACCCCATTGGTGATCTTCTCTGGCTCTGGCTACTGACTAATTCATGGGAAAATATTGTCTTATGTAATGTGAATTGAAGGGCATCATCACACTCTGACAATATTATGTAATCTCTTCTTTGGCAATTAGTTTGGTAAATACAAATAGCTCATACATTGTTTCTTTCAAAATTGCAAATTCTCTTTCACTGTAAAACAGATGAAGTTAGCTTTCATTACAGAAGTTCTAGGGGCTACTAAGTGCCCCCCCCCCCCCTTCCTTCCCCACCCCTACCTCTTCATTCCTAGGAGTTCTTGTATCCCATCTCTTTCTATATTGTGAAACAAAACAGTATCACAACAATAACAACAAAAAACCACAACAAACAACCACAATATAGTAAAAAACAACAATAAACAATACTTACAGACAAAAACAACAATGAATTATAACAACAGCCATAAAGCTCAATAACTATTGTACAAAGAATGCAGTACTACAGAAGCAAAACTCAGTGACTTGGCCTGCCCAGTTGATGAATGGTGAAGATCACTGATGCCTGATGGAGTAAATCCAATGATTCCAATCAAATTTCATAACCAAAAGCATACATAAATAAATTTTAAAGAACCATGGTTAGTTTATTCAATGAAGCTAGCTGTTCCTGGAAGCAGGTTCTACCAGCACTGAGTATGAGGACAGGTTCTACCAGCATTGAGCACCACTGACAGTGTAATCAACAATATTAGTCACAGTGACAGTGTCCCCAGGTAAGGCATACTTTCAACTAGACTTTGTCTTACTGGGTTGGGGGTGGTATTTAGCCAAATATTACCTTTAGAAATATAAATAATTATTTGATGCAGCTATTATCTCTCCAGTTCTGCCACCCCACAGGTAATAAAGGTTTGCCCCACCCATCCTATGCCTCCATTGCTCCATTGTTCTGCTCATTCTGAGAACTTGTGAATATAATTATTTCTGCTCATTCTGAGAAGCCTTAGCTTATTCAGGGTCCATTTGGGGCAGCTGTTGCTATGGCTATGGCTGATGCTATTCATAGGCTGAAATTATGTAAGCATAATATAAAAGTCATCTATTATATAACGATGATGTGTTTATTTGTTTTGCATTTGGTCTTCCACTGCAGACTAAGCTATTGAAAGGTTATTAAGTAAGGAGTTTGGGTGGGGCAGTGGGTGGGGGAATCACCTGGGGACTTCCCTACCCTACTCTCAGGCCTTCTGGCCAAGTCCTCACCAGTGGCAATATATTCACAACTCTCTCCTTCTAGTGAATGCCTCAAAGTAGCAGAAAATAGTGGCTGCTACAGTTTTGCCTGTTTTTTGTTGTTGTTGTTGTTGTTTGTTGTTTTGTTTGTTAGTGGTTTCTCCTGTGTTGTCTAGCACTTTATTAATCTGTGCCTCTTTTAATGTGTGTTGACCAAGTTTGAGTTGTCATAATTTCCAAAACCAAACATTTTTAAAGCGCCTGTCACGGCAGGCAATAATTTCTGAATTCACTTCATTTAACCAGACAAAGCATTTATTGAACTTTCTTAATCATTACTCCTGAAGTTCACGATATTTTCCATTATTTTTCACTGCCTCTATCTTGCCAGAGACTGGCTAATTTTATATGCTGATGACAATGTAAACAAGACCAGCTCCTTTGCAAAGTTGAAGCACCCCAGCTGTTTACTATCTTCATAGTTTGTAATGGATGGCTAGCATTGGGGGAGAAAATGTCTGTATGCAATTTATAAGATAAGCTGCTTTACTGTGTGCGATTAAAGAAACAAACAAACGAAACACAAAAACAAACAAAGGGCAAGTCCTTTGCTTCCTCCCTCCCCCAGGGACAAATTTGTTAACCAGAATGGTTGCATGGAATTGTTTTGTTTCAATTTCTGTAATTTGTGGCGAGTCCAAATCTATTGCGGCAGTGGAGTCCATAGCTCCAGTATTAGCAGCTGGAGGTGGAGTTGTGTGGGCGTGCTGTGATTGTGTGGGCGTGCTGTGATTGTGTGGGAGACCCAGGTATGAAAGTGAAGAGAAAACGATGAGAATTGTTTTCAAAGTCTAGGTGAGTTTCTATTGGAGGGAGATGTCTGTCCGTCTATCTGTCTAGCAATCCACCCCAGCCTTTTAAGTGGGTGGCCATTGTAGGTTCTCTCAGTCCCAGCAGTATTTTTATATTTTTATTATTCTAATAAGAAATCCCCACCCGACTGCTGGTTTAATGTCTTCCTCAGAATGTGGTATTTTAGAGAGACCCTAGCAGTGCACGGCTACGTAAGTGCAGTTTGATGGGCACAGAGAATGGGGGGGACTTTCTCAGAGTCAGTCTAAAGACTTTCCCAGTAATGTTGCTAGCTAGCCTGTTCACAGACACGCTAGATATAGTTTGCCTCGGTGGCATTAGGGGCTTTTATTTGTTTTGCTACTGTGGGTCCAATTCTCAAGATGCAAGTGGATATAGTGTTGACACTCTTGACCTGTGTATGTATGTGTGTGTGTGTTGCTTAAAAATAATTCCTCGTGTTTGGAAGTGTTTTAGGAAAGTTTTTGTTTTTTAGTTTGTTTTGACAGCTCGTAACCGAGCAATGAATAACTAGAGGTCACTAGAGGTCACTTGTCTAGCCTAGAATGGCTTGCTCTGTTGACTTTTTTTCTTTTCTTTGGACTTTGGAAGGTTTCATTTGCAGCTTTTGGATTGTTTGTGTGTTTGGGGAGAGTCCAACACTCGAGTTCAGAGGGAAATGTTTTCTTCTTTTCCCATTGGCTTCACTGGAAATTTAATTAAATTGGTTTATTTTATAGCAATAAAGTTGTAGTGAAGCTCCGCCCACCTTGTGGTCATTGTGTTATAATTTTTAGCAACCAGTTTCAAGACTTGAATTATTTGTTGTTGTTGTTTGTTTGTTTGCTTGTTGGGACATAGTTAAGAGAAATGTGTGGGATATTGACAATCCTGACGAAGTCTCACTGCCTTCTCTCAATCCCAATGAGTCATGTGACGTGAGGTGCATTGCACATGTGAAGGACAGATTGTGGGTGGCAGCTGGACAGTCCATCTTCTTCCTCAATGCCGAGAATCCTACCATCAGAGAGGTGTGTGTGTGTGTGTGTGTGTGTGTGTGTGTGTGTGTGTAATATTCTGTACAGCTGATTATGTTTGAAGGTGATAATAATAATAATAATAATAATAATAGCAATATAAAAGGGAGATTCTCTGGAGTAATTTAAATTATGTACTTGTGGCTCTCTCTCTCTCCTCTTTTGAAGGACCCTGAAATAAGAATGGTAAACTCGCAACACATTCAGCTCTCCCATGCACTGGAACTGCTCTGTGGCCCCGCCCGTTTCTTGGACAGTTATTCTGTTATGGCATACCTCATCACACCTGATCTATTTTGTTTGATTGCAAACGTTTAAGCCATTCACCAACTTACAAATGTTATTCTAATTTATTAGGTACTGAACAGAGCCTGATAACTGTTGCCACAAAGAAAATGCATTAAAGTAAACAGGATGTGGCTTAGGGCAATATTTTTCCATATCACCTGTGTTCATAGTTATTACTTTGGGTTATTACGTCCCCCTAGGTTATACCGTGTTACCAAGGTATTCGCGCATGAGCAGTACCTAATAAATTTATTATCCATTGGATACCCGAGAATATCACTCGTCTGATTGGCGGTATTTACGCTCATGCCTGCGGCACTCGCGTAAATACTAAGCCAACAGACTCGTGATATTCTCCTGTATCAAATGAATAATATATATTTATCACTTACACAATTTCTTTCTCAGCTTCTTTTACTCATTAGATGTATTCTCTCTCTTTCACAAGCTTTTTAAACAATATATTTTGTCTCCATTTTAATGCAATCTTGTGATTTTTTTCTTCCTAGGGTTTTATTTTCTTGGACAAGTCTAGAAAGAGTGCAGAGTTCATCATGAGTGTGGGTGACGTGGTGGTGGTGACCAGTAAAGGGTCCATGTTCTATGTCTTTGACCCAGACTCCGCCCACGAGCTGAGACGCTTTGATATCTGTGCCATCACCAGACAGCTGGGTAAGGGCTAGACTGGATGAGACCAGGCGGTTGGCTACTGGTGAAGTGCAACAATAACTTAACTACGTCAAGTTCAGAGCTCTAGTTTCCTCTTTTATATCTAGTTACACATATCAACTAATTCATCTCAATT
>WLWD01003251.1_pt1 | contig 40466 bp, 30 predicted proteins | sample 6712731 | NCBI WGS metagenome assembly WLWD01 (sample SAMN12718690, study PRJNA576275) | sponge metagenome | isolation source: marine sponge | host: Mycale hentscheli | place: New Zealand: South Island, Marlborough, Capsize Point | collected 2014-11-01
TGTACCAGCAGGTAAATAACCTGTCAGCCAATTCTATTTAAAGGAATGTACCCAACAACATTATATACGATTTTGATGTGCTTGAGTACAAATGGTGATCGAGTCTCTCTAGTTAGAGGTTACATAAAACTACAGTACCGAAAACTGTTATAATGATTAATTTTAACTTCTAACACTCCAGCTACTAAAAAAATTGAGTTTGTTAGTTACGTACATACGACACTTTGTGCTTGTTAACTTAACTGGACATACCAACACATGCACAACCTTCGTGGTTAGTCAAGTGGACAATGGATTTCAAGTAAGAACAATACTGTAGTGTAGGGCATATTATAACTATGACAAAAATAGCACATTGACTAACCACCACCACTGATGGAGCTCTGGTAAATTTTAACTGCACCCACAAAAGAATTCAAAACGATAAACAATTCAATTTCTAGGATGATATGGGTAAAAGATCAATAAACCAGAGCATTCTGTTTAGTGAAGTTTGGGACGGAGTCGAACACCGAGCAAACACAAAAACATCAGATCAAACAAAGTACAAAAATGACATACGTACGTCAAACAAAAAACAACAACATATATATAATATATAATTATACTAGTGGTGTTCTTGAGCACAAAATGGCAAGTGAGCATGCCCAGTTATGTGACGTAAACTATGGTAATACTTGCTGTTGACCATTAATTTTAGGAATAACCCCTCTTGAGCATATGCGCTGAGGGTTAAAATTATATTGTGATTCAGTCATTCTAGGCTGAATAATAGCCAATATTTCTAATTAAAACTTAACCTAATGTTTCGACTTCTTGCTGAAGTTCTCTTCAGGGGTCAACTGATAGAATTACTTTCTTACCTCAACTTCCAAAGTAGAGGTAGATTCTGTAGCATCTATTTTTAAAGCCATTCTGATTGCCTGAATTACCAGTAGCTAACTTGTGTCAATAGGCACTTAGCTAGCTACACACACACACACACACACACACACACACACACACACACACACACACACACACACACAGAAAAAAACAAAAAAAAACGGCGAGTTTTTTTCTTGTAATTTTTAGCAGCCATACAATTACATACTCACCCCAGTTTTTCAGTTTTTAATATTAAGGAATTCTGACTATCTGAATTACCTCTTGACAACCAAACCAACAAGTGAAGTTTTGAATTAACATCTGGTAAAGGGTTATCAATGCATAGTAACCAATCGGAACAATTTTTTTTGTGGAAAAGAAAGCATTTCTAGGTAACTTTCATAAAGTTTTGAGGTTAGCTATATATATCGAACATATCCCCAATTTTCAAACTTGTTACTCCTGACAGTATCTCGCTTGCTTCACTCGCTCGCCACTAAGGCAAGTAGTAGTTAGTCTTGTGTAGCCAGACTGTATCCATTTCGCACACAAATATGCTAATTATTGTATTAGATAATATTATGATATAAGAATGATCCTTTTTTTCTGTAGAATATTATAAAGAAAGAACCTGGCTATGTGAGACTTGTAAAGCAAAAGCCAACAAGCAACTTACAGCATAAATGTCACGTCACAATTATTTTCTCCAGACTTTTTTAAAGACAAAACTGACTGTTACCAAACCTAAGATCACTTGCTTAGAAAGAAAATAGCTAAATTTAATGAACATCACTGTCATAAATCATTGTTAACTATTATACTCCTGTATTTATGTTCAAATGTAAATTCAGCGATATTGTAAGCTGTGTGGCAGTGACCCCTGAATTCTTCAGAATAATTGGAGCCCATAAATCTATCCCTGATGCCCTAATATAATGTACATGTATAGTTATCTTCTAGTCACGTCTCCTTGTTTATTTATTTTCCTTACATAATAATGCCTTATCTCACATTTCCAAATATGTAAATCACAATAAAATGTGATTTAATGTAACACCATTAAACAAAAATTAATAATAAATCAGCTACAGTTAGCCAACAAGCTTAGCCAACAAGTAACTATAGCTAACCCTGCTTAACTGCTACGATACTTGCGTACCACTAACTTACATATTTACTTCCATTTGTCAAATCCAACTCGCCGCCGCAATAACGGCACCTAGTGAAAGTAGCGCTATCAAGACGTTCGTCGTCAGCGCATTTCTTGCATAAGCGGCAGCCACACTCCAATTGAACAGCGTCTTGCATAATTTTACGGCAACACGAACATACCATCCTGAAATAGCCGTCATGTGTATCCACACATTCAGCCATATCTTCAGTGTGTTTAGTGAAAGGTTCCCTTAATTTTGACTCTACCACTAAAAACGATACACCAACTACTGCAGCTTTACCTCACATACACGTAGCTAGGTACAATATAAATTGGTTGCCAGGGTGTCTCTGAGTTTCATTTCAATATTCATCGCTGGCCAAAAGTGGGAATTCACCCGGTGAATACCCTGCCTGGTGAATCGCCGAGCTTATAAACTTTGACCCATAACTATATCTTAGTGCAACTAAAGAGTGTTATTATTTTAAATAAGTTGTGTTTAAATTTAGAATATATAATAAACTATGAACAGTAAAGTGATTATAAACGAAAATTCAAACAACAAACTAGAGTTAAAGTTATGTAAATAAACAGAACAGCCATGAAGATAACATGAAAAATCATACTGTTATGAATATGTGACACACAAAGTAACACTGCTATAAAACACACATACAAAAAGTAATGCTACTGCTACGTTAATGCACAAAACTAAATAACCAGAAAGTTTTTTTTATTTTATTTTATTTTTTTATTTTTTTTATAGATCGTTTGAGAGCCCAGATGTTAACTCGAGAGTACATCAACTGACTCCAAACACACAGCTACACCACAGGAAGATGTTAGACCAACCGAAGACAAGTAGACATGGCATGACAAACTACACGAGATGGAACACTTCTACAGCACACGACACTTGTTAGGGCACAGAAAGTGCATAGAACAAATTTGCAGTTGACAAATATTACATCATCATCACTCATGAAAGCAAAGAAAACTGCTTAGAATACTTTGCAGTTAATAAGCATAGTGTCTTCTTTGACGAAATCACTGCAAAATATGTAGTGGGGAAGGTCGACAAATGCAGCCACATTCCCTTTATCACCACTTGAGTAGCATCGACCACAACGTGGTGAAGATTTAAATTCTGCAAACAGATCGTTTGACTTCCCAAAACTGAGGATGCCAAACCGAACTGCAAGATCAAAAGGCCACGAGAGAGAAGAATCAAATTCACCACTCGTCAGCAAAAGGCTTAGCTTGCGAAGAGCCAAATCGAGCTGCAGCCGAAGCTTCCAGCCTTCAGGAGAGGAGTAAAAATAAGGACTCAATAGTGATTCATATTGAATCAGCAAATTTGAAATGTGAGCTATTTTCCAGCGAATCATGCCCTCCCTCTCCAAGAATTCAATAGGTAACTGCTCCTCGATACTACGTTCGCTGCGATCTATAATGTCTGAAATATCAAAAGGAGCCTCATACTCTCTTACGATGTTACCATTCGCTTTAATCTGAATATTATGCGAAACTGTATACTGAAGGGGTAGTGTTTTTTTACTCGTGTCATTTAGTAAAAGTTCACTGGTTCCAGAAAGCCACTGCGTCTCTCTAACACAACAACAAAACAAACAAAAAAAATAAAAAATGTAAGTATTCAATAATTTCACTCACATCAGGTTTGTGATAAACAGGTCCGTTATACTGCAATAAAATTCCTCGACATTGAATTCTGTGGCTTTCATATTCTTTAATTAAAACTGGTTGACCACACTCGCCACAATACGGATTATCCAAGATTTGCTTGTCATCTTGCATCAAATCCGGAACCACTTGCCCAGTGTCGGTAAAAGATGCCTCCATAGAAGCATCTGGGACAATAAGATCATCTTCATTATCAAAATCAGATAAATTTTGATCAGAATCTATTAGCGATTCATTCATAGAAGAATTAGAATCCTCAGGAACTACTTGACCAAGATCACTGGAAACACTTTCCTAAATCCAAACCAAAGCATTGCAATTATGTATAACTATGTGGAAATGACTAAATAGAGTAACTAATTAACGGATCAAATGGATTAAAAAAAAAATAAATAAAAATAAATAAAAAAGAGAGAGGAGAGAGAGAGAATGAATAAATAAATATAGCTACAAAATTAAAATAATGAACTCTTACATTAACGTAAGAAGGAACGGCTTGATCTGTACTATCAACTTTGGCTGTAACCATTTCATCACATAAACTCTCGTGAAATTTATCTAAGTGATCCTGTCATATAATAGTAATGCAGCATTGTTATAAAACTGGGGATGGGGTAGGGGTGGAGTTTACTTACCTGATAATCAATGACAGGTCCTACCCAAGGACATTTAGAGTCCTCCTCGCATGATATTTTAAACTCACTCATTTCTTTCACAATTCTTTTATCTACAAACTACAACACACAAAAGTATTCCCCTGCTTAATTTACATTATATATATATATAGTATGTATGTATATCGTTTTATATTTAAAAAAATTTAATTTAGCTTACATGTCATTTTTAGGAGTAGCTAGCTATAAAATTAAGATACCAACATAGACATCAACATTCCCCCAGAAATACAGTGAAATTCTCTACTAAGGGCACCTGACCAGCAACTTGTCTTAATGGAACAAATGATCTACCACAATTGAGGATAGTCTCTGAAAGTAGCGAACTCTTACAACCAGCGTGAAAGAAATTAGTGTCAAGGCTGGCCATTTTAGAGTGGTTTCATAGTAGCTGTCTAAATAGATCCTCAAACATTGCTTCCACTAAGAACTCACGAAGTTTTCACCGGTTGATGTTCCACACGCTGGACATCGCCGCAACATTTTCACACAAGATAAGCATAAACGCCGTCCGCAACATTTGAGCTGCTGAGGTTTCAGATATATTCTCGCACAAACAAGACAGTTATATTTGCCTCCAACGGGGTTCATCGTAAGTCCGTTCTGTACCATTTATTGTACACGCCTCACTGTGTCTCTTGAACGGCGGTTTCTCGCTACCTTGTACGGGGGTTTCTCGCTACCTTGTACAGAGCCTGAGGGGGAAAGAGGAAAGTAGGAAAAGGTGGCGGTGATCGATTTACAGAAACTTCTAGAATATTCCAAATCCGTATAGTTGAGGGTTTACCCAATCGCTACATCACTTACACTAGGCCACACCCTCCCGGTAACTTAGAGAGCTCCGGGGGGTATTTCCACTCGCCTGTGGGGGAGGAAGTGCGCGGGGCTCGCACGATTATTAGTGGACAAGTTACGTAGGCGCAAATAAACCCTTTACCAAACCTACCAGGGAAGTAAGGGGTGCCGCTACGCTAGAATGAAGCCCTTCCCCAGAAGAAAACAAATCAGCTGAAACTATTGTAGTCTGAGCTAAAGATATCACAACTAAAAAGTATATCACAACTAAAAAGATGGTCCTTCATATAGCTAGTCCTCGAATACTACAGAACTCGCTGTCTTGCTAAGCATATCGTTTGTTAACTGCTGGGAGGGGGGGGGAAGAGGTAAGGCGGTAAGGAAAGCGTCAAGGGATATACAATTCGACTTGTAGCAGTCTCTCTAAGATTTGAATTACCTAGTGTTGATCTGTTATAAACTTTCAGATGTGATCCTTACTTTTCTCTACTAGCACTATCAGGTCCTCTTGATACTTCTCTTTCATTCAATATTACCTCCTCACTGACTTTATCACCCACAACTTCTTTACACTTCCCATCTCCTCCTCACACCGTCTCACTACCCAGACCCTTTACCTATCCACTCTCCACCTAGCAGTTAGGTAAAGGGTCTGGCTAGCGAGACTAACCTAGCACCATGATATTAAAAAAAAAAAAAAAATCCACTACAGTTTATTTGCAAATCCTTAGCATTGTATTGACACATGTACAAAGTAAGATACAACAACTATTCAACGCTGATAATAATAATAAAAAATATACACATATTATGAGGAACTAAAGACTTGAACATCTGGAAGTGGACACAACATTCCCATGTTGCACTGCCACAGTCTTAGGAGTCTAGAGAAGGCAGTCAAATTTCACTTTTTCAGTAATCTTTATTCGTGTGAAGTTTCTTATGTGACAGGCTGAAAATGACCAAGATGTTTGCCTTCTTGCTACCCAGCCGGGCTCCATCCACAAATTCCAGATGCCCATGGTACCAAAGTCATGCTATCAGTTCTTTTGGCATATGCTTGAATAAGCCCTGGAAGCTTCAGTCTGGGAGGGGGAATTCCAGCTGTTAGCAATTCTCCAGTGAATGATGTCATTGAAGGCATATGGTAGAGTGGGTCTTCACTCTTCTTGCAGCTTAGTCCATATAACAAGTTGTAGAACAAGAATGGAACTGCAATTATCCACGCAACTCGATGAGTCATTTGTTTAATTTTTTTTGAGAGTTTCAAACAAAGTTCATGCTGATATACTGGGTCTTTAGAAAGTAGATCAGAGAGCTACGGAGACAAAAGAGATATTCACAGTTAAAGTCTTGTGGATTTCATTTTCCAATGGAATTAGTAGGGGTTCAGAATGTGGTGAGTGAGATTCCAGATTTCTTATACAGCAATAAATATCAAACAAAACTTTCGTCTCTTAAAAGAATTGATGTGACTTCATCGTCCTATGCAGAAGCAACTTGAACATTACAGTTTATGTAAACACCGTCTTCATAAATGAAACCGTTGTGCTTAAGCTTGGGAATAGTAATTGAAGCAGCGACATTACTCCCGTACTTGGAAAAGCATTGATCAGCATTACAGTCAATGGACTTCAAGTATATACCATCTGTATAATCAAAACTAGGGATTCCGATAGTAGCTCGGCCATGAAATGGGAAAGTTAGATGGGCATCATTTTCACTCTGATGAAGTAAAACTAAGAGCTCGTCTTCTTTCTTTCCGAAGATAAGCACAAGGCTCAAGCAGTAACCATTGATAGAGGAATAAAAACAATGGCTGCGAAGATTCTCCAAGCGAAGTGAAATATTTGAAATCTTCCAGCATGTGCCTTCATAGTCTTGAATAACCACGGGTGAAAAATACTGCAGAGCCGCTTCTACGCATTTCACCATTTTATCATTTGCTATCTGAATACTTCGACTCAGTGATGTGCTCTCTCCATAAATGACTCGTGGAGAATGATCCATGAGATATGGGCTTCCAGTAACCATCTCACTGGCTCCAGAGAATTGATTGAATTCTTCAAATATAATCTGAAATGCAAACATTAATAATTAATAATTTGTTGGATTAAAAAAAATGACTCGGCAAAAAAAAAAAAAATAATAATAATAATAAAAAAAAAAAGATTGTAGCATAGGTCCTCAATTATGAATCGACCTATTTATTATTGACCACTATTATTGTAGTAATATATGGCTAAAGTAGAGATTTTAGTAAGCTTACAGCAATCACTAAGGTTGGTCAAGCTAGAGTGCAAAGTCATATTGGTGAGCTTATTACTTGCCTGCAGAGAGTTGAGGGTGGGCAAAAATTTTTACAGAAATTATAAATCAGGCAATACTCTGTAGTTTAACTAGCTATTTGGTAGGCTATACAGTTGCAACAATTGCTCCAGAAAAAAACAAAAAAACTTCGCCACAACAAAAATTACACATAAGAATATTGACTACCTTAGGTAAAGGGTAATCATAAGTTGAAATTACAAGGGTGCACATTAAATAGCAGTTCAACGATGTGAGTGGAATCTTTTTGTTCGTGTGTCAATAATTGGACGCAACACTATGGGCCAATATTACAGGGTTTGATATAGAATATTTCGCTGGGGATAGGGAGGACATCAGCAACAGAGGGTGGGGCCATATACTGTGAGATGAGTGCACACATTCAGCAATTTGTAAATGGAAACTGGATTAACCAAAAAAGCAAATTCTCTATTCAGTGAAAATTCTGAGTATAATATCCTCACTGCACATATGAATATTTGGATTGGACAGTAAAAGCCAGAGCAGTCAGCTGTATCTGTAAAAGTGGGGGGGGGGGGGGGGGGGGGGGGGGGGGAGGGGGGGTTGGGAGGGAATCCCAGTGTTTCCCTACCCAACTCCTTCAGTATCAAACACAGATAATTGATGGCCATAGATAGTCAATAATTTGAGCCTTACTGCTTTCATTGAACTTGGCCTAGAGTCCTAAAAATAGCGATACAAAAAAGAAAGTAAGGCCAGGTTATCTAGTAAAAAACTATTATATTGTTAGTCTATATAATAACTTTTTAGTCATTTAGCTAGCGAGTTGTGTTCTTCAAGGCGCTAAGTTATGCTAATAATTAAGGACTTACACACTAATTTGTTGTCAATGGAAGTCAACTATAGTATGAAAATCAACTAATAAATCACATATGTGACCGTCTACAGGAAAACCACGCACAACGCGCCACCCTTCGAAAAAAAAATTTTTTTTTGCACTTACAGAGTTGTCGGCGTCCAGATATTGAGCTCTCCAAGTATTATCGTCGTAGCTTAAGTCGTTCCCACTATAACAGACCTAACCGTTCCCTTCCGTCGGCTTGAAACAATACATTTTTAAGAAATCGATCGATCTTTTCTCGATATTTACGCATGCCGCGTTGTGCCCGGTTTTCCTGTAGACGGTCACATATGCTAGCTAAATTAGTATTACATGCAGCCAGAGGAAAACTATAAGAGAAAAAGAGAGTCGCTCATTTACACTTACGTGTATGTCACATTCTGATAGACTTACCTTTATATACGAATAAGATATGTCCTTATATTTATGCAACTTGTAACACGTGTCTCTATGTTGTTTTAGCTTCAATAATGTCACCAGCAATCCACAGCTTCCACAGCGAAGTTCAATACGGTCTTCTTCATACAAAGAAATAGGTTTCACAAAGCAAGTGCCTGAACTATTATAAGAATTCACCTCAATATCCTGTAATAAATAATTAAGTATTGTAAAATTTAAGTTAGTCTTCCACTAACAGATTCTCAAGTACTTACTTGATAAGTATAAAAAGGCATGAGATCATCACCAGCAATTCTTGGACTATCCATATCTGGTTCCAAAGAATTTACTTTGAAAAGATTGACTACCATTATTTCATGTCTAGTTGCCAAATGATCCTTAAAAATATATAATAAAAAATTGAAAAAAAAATTGAAAAAAACAAACAAACAAAAAAAACCCGAAGTAAATATTACAATACTGGTGCATACCTCAAAATTATTCACTTGTCCCTTCCAGGATTTGCACAATGAACAAAATATCTCAGAAGTAAAGAAATCTTTCAAAATTGCTTTGTCTTCGAAGTACTGTATGAATATAGAATGATGAAATCAACCACGATCACAAACACACACAAGGCTTACCTCTAGAGCTATTCCGCAGACGGCACAAGTCTCTTGCACGCAAGAGCAGCACAGTCGCTTTCCACAGCAAATGGACTGCACTGGGTCTTTTAGTAGCCCCGCGCAAGTGACACAAACATACTTCTTCAACTTTAGCTTAACCTCATCAACTCCACGATCCATGTTTACTCCATAGCAAAACACAAGACGTAAACTAAAACGCCAGACTATAGTGAAAAGCGGTTGCGTGGAGATATTGGGCTTACTTTATAGACTCCGGAGAAGAAACTTCTAGAAGATTCTTTAGTTAGCGCACACTAATAAATACGTAGATCTCATTGGCTCGCGCCAAAACGTAATTTTACCGCGTGTTGGCCACGTGGCTGTAGCGTGAACCGAAGACTCTTCATTCACACCCCCGCGACACATTCCGCAATACGAAAAAATATCTCCGACTTATTGAAAACCAATTGCGGTGAACAGTCTATTCTTTAGCAGCTTGAAATAAACAATAAACGGCCAAGAAAATATTTTCAGCCAGTTGTGGGCTGAAAATTAACAACAAGCACATGAGCATCTTGCAGTCAGAATCAGTCTCAATTTCAGCATTGCATTGAGATGAAAACAAAACAAAACAAATAACAACAAAAAAGTTAAGAGCTGTCTGGATACATAATTCATAATACCACCTTGCTGCTATCATGTGTAGCTCTAGACATGCCACTCCCCCACCCCCTCCCCATGCAGGGCATAATTACTTCAAAATAACTTCTAGCTTTGCTGCAGGGGAGACTCCTAATAGCTTCGCTTTTTCAGTCCTTCAGAGAGGGTCATTATAGTCAGGTGTCCCCAACGTCTCAAGAGCAGGGTTATACTAGTATTCCTTGTCAGGAATGGTAGCTATTTCATAATTCATCAGGCAATGTGCTTCACATACTATTGATTGTAGTTTTAGGAACAGTCGCTATTAGGTGCTGCACAGTCTTCGCAATCAAGTATCTATAGGGTCCCTCAGGTCGTAAGTAGCACCCTTGCTTTGCTAAGATGCTGCATCCGTTCGGGACCAAGACAATACCTATATAGTAACTTTAAGTGTTTTGCTGCTATGCTCACTTCATCCCACCCACTTGGCGCAGAGAGTCCTTCAATACCTGGTAACACAGGTTAACAATAGCCATAGGATTATACATCAAAACGTTAGTCTTGATTAAGGATATTCATCCAGCACATTAAACTTAATAAACACATGCAGGTGCTAACAGTAATGGCAATGTCAGTTGGTTAGAGTGAGTATTAGCTTCTCATAGAGATAGCTATTTATATATATACATATATATATTATATCTTAATGGCACTCAGTTGATGATTACGAACCACATGTATATAGCAGAATTGGGCTGTATCTTGTGAAGTTTATCACCACAGATTGAATGTGTGCAAGGCAACAGTTATACCAACCTTCTATAACTATAGTTTAATATACTACTCGAACTTGACAACACACATCCGTCTACTACATGCCTAAAGAAATCTCTGGGAAAAAGAGTTGAATTCCTCTGGTTCCTGTACCAGCTGGTAACCCTGTATTGGTAGCGGTAATATTTCCCACATCCTGCACAGTATGGTGATAATTAGAGGATATAGTCCTACTTAGCTAATTATGAAACTAATTATTGCTAGCTAGAAATATGCTACTCACAGCAACCCATGATGAGAAGTCCTCTTTCTGTTAGAAAATTACTTAGTACAGTTTGTGTACTAATCATAATCCATGGAGTGGTCCAGTTGACAGTACAACATTCAAGTGATCTGACTTGCAATCAAAGCAGTCAAACTTTGCTGGTTCAATAATAGAATTATTGTAAACATACTGTATTCTGATTGTTATCACTGCAGAATACAGAAATGTGTCACACGTGTGTTTAGCAATAGCTAGATTGAGGCTATCTCTCCAGCTTTTATCATAGCCCAAGGAAATTCTAGAAGAATAAACCATGCAAGTGTGCTGAGCGTGCTACAGTCACACATTCTTTCAAATTAATCATATTCATAGCAGTACAACCAGTTACATACAACATAATACAGACACTATGCAGGCTTCAGCCAATGGCTTACTCTTGTAACTTATCATAACACTGATGGTGATCAGACTTGGAGAAACCTTAATATTATATATTACTGCAGCCTCTACCACTGATTTTAAAACTTACCACTTCGCAGTGTGGACTATGAGGGACACTTCTTAAACTGCACCAATTTGGTCAATTTGGATATCACAGCACACCAACGATACACACTCTGACAAGCAGAATTAAAACTGGTCATTTTAAAGCATTGGAGCCTCTGATGTCATAATGTAAGTTCTTACATGAGCACACGCATACATTGTGCGTTGCAAACCAATTTGGAATGTCCATTGAGCAATACAAACAGGAAGTTGCGCAATACTTCACACAGATGGCCAGTTGAAGCCATACAAAATCCATGTCTACGGTTCAAAACTAAACATTCTTTTTGCTACTGAATTATGAAATCGATTTCCCAGGCAACCACTGGTGGGTGGTTGAGTTGGTAAATGATATTCACACAGGTGTTAGACACGTCACATCACGAATGATGTTCCAAATTGTGGGTCTGCAAGTCGGTCCCTTTCAATGCCCGGCCTCAGAAGCACACAATGTCGCCCAGGAAACTTCCCTCTATCGCAGAAGCTCCTGGACTTGGAAGGGGTTTGGTATGCTGCCACCAGAGTTACTACTCCTGAGTGGCCACTGATCTGTTCCTAATACTCTAACTAGTCCCTCTACCTAATCCCCGAGTTAAGGTAGAAGGTGGCTTGAGGAATAAATTATATTCAAAGTAATAAAGGTGACAGAATAGTGCAGTGGAGCACAAACTGAGCAGTGACTGAAAATGGGTTTGCTCAAGGCCAGAATATATACAACCCAGGCAAGCCCGGTGGGAAACAAATAGAAAAACAGTGTGAGCATGCCCATTGGGTGAGCACATGGCACTCTAACATGATCACACACATATTCCACACAATACAGATGGGAGACTGTAAGAACACAAAACAGATGAAAACAATAAACAGATAAATGACGATGAACAGTCAATTAAAGTTCTAATCCATCCCTTAGGACGGCCCCACACAAATCTTCCATCAACCTACTATGACACATCTACCCAGCATCTTCAAATCTGCCATGTACAACATAATATAGCTACACAATTTCATGACACATGTATAATGAGTGATAGGGTCTTGCTCTCCTAGCATATGCAAGTTGTACTGTAGTGTATAATTGGCGAGCGAGCGAGACACTTACAGGGGTAACACAATCGAAAATCGGGGATGTTTGTTTATTTATTTATTATATATATGGACGTACGTATGTCATTTTGTACTTTGACCCTCGCGTTTTTGTGTTAGTTATGTGGTCGACCCGGTCCCAAATTGCACTAAACAGAATCCTCTGGTTTATCGATCAGTACCCGTATCACCCTAGAAATTGAATTGTTTACCGTTTGAATTCTTTTGCGGGTACAGTTTTTCTATGCAAGTTAGTGGCGGTGGTAAGTCAATGCACTCTTTGTCATGGTTATAAGCCGTGCGCAACAGTATTTACTTGAAAATACATTGTCCACTAGACTACTGCGAAGGTAAGTGTGTAGGTGCATGTCCAGTTGTGTCAAAGCATTGTGTGTTACAGCCACTACTTAGCTAAAGAATATCACTAAGAAAACTTTTAAATAAAGTGTATTGTTTTGTTGTTGTTGTTTTCCCTTCAATTCAAGCAGTTGCAGAGAGTTGTTACTTTGGCACTGAAATCCTTTTACCGTGTATGCGAAATTTAAAAACTGGACCTTATTTTCAGTAGCTTCAGTGTTAGAAGTCAAAATCATTCATATAAAAATAGTATAGTCTTTAGGCTCGCTCGCCATTTGTGCTCAAGCACATCACTAGTAATAGCTATAAATAAACTTGTTGGTCTTAAAAAAACAACTGCCAACTATACCAACTACATACCAGAATAGCCAAAATGGATAATTACATGACATATAACTGTGTATATATACACAATGTGAGGTAACACTAATGGCAAAGATGTGTATATGCTATCACAGTGGTGGATCCAAGAGAGGGAGGATAGGAGAGCAAAGGGGCATTCAAAAACTGAATCTGTTAACAGTGGCATAGCTACAGGGGGGGCTGGGGGGGGGGCTAGAGCCCCCCACTTTTATAATAAGTGGGGCTAAGCCCCCCCCACTTTTATACCAACTATACAATACACATGTATTGAATATAAGTAACCAGACACATTTGTATTTACCTGATTTTCACATTATATTCATAAATGCCGATCAAAAGATATGGTAATTACTTGTAAGGACATGCTACCATCTATACATAAATTACTTCTTCTTATGTGTACAATTCCGATAACCTCTGCCACCTCTGAACGAACATTTTCAACTATGAAGAGAATAAATGCTTACTTACGTTCAAGTATGACAGAAAAACGTTTAAATAACTGTTTACTTTTAAATGCTCACAAAGAGCTTACAGAAAACTTGGATTTAATTTTGATAGCTGAAGAATTTGTTGAAAAACTTGATGAAAGAAAAAGATACTTTGGCAATTTTTTATTTTTGTTTAACTTACTACAATAGTGAAATAATTGTGCATTACATTAACTTTAATGTAGTGATTGCTTTGGCACGATATCAGCCCCCCCACTTTAGGTGAGCTAGCTAAGCCTCTGGTTAATAATACCTCTACAGAAGTCCATGGGACAGCTTCTGATTCAAAATTTTGCATTGGAATTGATGGTCACTCTAACAACCTCTAAATTAATTCCAAATCACATATAAGACTAATTATTCATCCTTTAATAGCCTACCTGTTTTCTACCTGCCTGACATGTGTTGTACATGTGCTACAAAAATATTTCGCACTTCATTTTTAGTAAAAAAAAATGAAAATCGTTGACGTTAAAGTTAGCAAGTGCTTCTCCTCACTGCCTCAAATAAATGTTGACATTATGTGCTATGTGCCTAACTGGTGTACATTATACATGTACCAGCTATTCTTAGTCCACGTATTGATATTCATAGCTGCTAGCTGAGTGCATTGCACCACGCGCTGTGCATGTTGCACAAACATAACAATATTCACGATCCAACCCTCTGCAACAAATTTATACATGAACGAACCATTAAATTTTTAACATAACGAAGGTACCAAAATAACAGAAGGGTAGGAACAGGTGGGATGAGGGGGCAGCCAACTGATCAATTTGGGATAAACTATTTTTCATGCCAATTGTTGTAATGAACATAGACTAAGGGTCTGAGGTGGCTCAAGGCTTTTATTGTAACACTCACTATATGGCTTTGTCTACCATTGAAATTTTAAAAAAATTGCTCATTTGTTAGTATGACTTTGCTCAGTGGGGAGAAAGTCAAAATGTGTTTCAATGCAATGTCAACTATTCTGTACACTTTCTTGCACTTTTCATCAGCCAGCATAGCAAGATCCTTCTATTATAATTTGTGAGGATTTCTATAATTTCTCAGGAAATAAGTCACCCCCCATGCAACAACAGTAATCAGTAATCGACTTGAGATTTGCTCAAGCTATTAGACAATTACAATAGTATACTTCACAGTTGATATAATCCATGAAAAATAGCTACAATTCAGTTGATTATAGCTAACAAAATCTAAATGGGACTTGAAATTTTGTCACTCTCTTGCAGGATTAGTTGAGTAATACAAAATTCTACCTCCAGACATTGTACAGCTGGATAAAAATACCCAACAGGGGATTCTGAACACACACACACACACACACACACAATGGTTGAAGCAATAATCTTCAGCTATATTAACTTGTGAGGAGCATCAAGAAGAATGAATAGGCACACTGAGAGTACCACAATGAGACACTTCCAAGCAAGTAATACATACATTGCAGTGAAACCTCCCCTAAGTGAATCCTCCTCCCCTAAGTGAACAGCAGGCATTATTCAGAGGCTTCAGCCCAACCACATCCATGGCTTGACCAATGCTGCCACTTAACAGTTCATATCAACCTAGAGGTATTGGGTAAACTAGTGTACATGCCCCTACTATATATTATATTTTACTACTCATCACTTTTGATATGTAAAATGAGAAAGGCACACAATATTAATCTTTGGCACAAATATGCTGTCTCCTTATCAATATATCATCAGAAACTCTGCGTAGCAAACTGGTCATTTAGTGTGCCTTTTATCATTTGGGTGCTGATATGTTTGTTACACGTATAAAAGTATTACACGAGCACACACATACAAATGTGTTGTGTCATTGTAAGTTATGTAGACCGGAAGTTGTGCAATGAGACCGAGCAAGCTACCTAATTAAACTAAGTCGCTTGTGGAGCCATACAAACTCTGGGGTCTAGTTTTGAAACAAAGCGTGAGTACTCTTTGCTACTAATATGAGTGACTGATAGGCACTTGCCCACTTCTATTTTGTATATGTTGCAGTTCCATATATGTATATGCCTTGCTGGGGCTAATGTAAACATATGGTTAGTGGTTAGTGTGTGTTTGGTAACCCATCATGTATACACATATAAGTGTATGGATCTGCTGGTGGGGTGGTTGAGTGTGTGTGTGTGTGTGTGTGTAGTGTGGCTGTGTGGTGTAGTGGTTGTGTCCTGGGCTCAGGGCCCGAGGTCCTGAGTTCAAGCCCAACTCAGGCAATTGTTCCATCTGATTTTCCATCTGCCTCCCACCAGCCCCACCCAGCTGTGATTGGGTACCTGGCATTTGCTGGGGTGCAAATTCAAGGCCTTTTCTCATGAAACAGCAATACCACTTGCTGTGAGGAAAGGCCTATTCTCCTGCGAGTTCCTAGCCCGGCTCCAGGAGCTTTGCTTGCACGGCTCATAGTGCCTGCTTAGTGCACAGGCATCCTGGCTCTGCCAGGTGCGCGTGACCGCCTAGCGGCAGCAAGAACATTTGCATTTATTTTATTTGTGTGTAGTGTTCCAGGAGTTCATATTCATAGCTGGATGTACTATAGCCAGTCTTGTGCAAACAACACTCCTACTGAATCAATCTGCACATAGCTATCATGTATTTTCTCGTATATTATCAACCAGCTTTAAATTTAAATATGCAGGAAATGGTAGCTCTGGGTTTCTGAGACTTCTATCAATTGCACTTACAGTTCAGTGAATACATCACTGTGTAAACTGTTGTACGAACTAATTTCCCCCTACCATAGGGAATTTATTACAGCAAAAATGACCTCCCCCCAACTTTCCCTCTTCCAATATACATTGAGTTTAAATGTAGAGGTCGCGTTTAAAATTCAATGCTATTCTCTGTACTCGAATCTGTGAACTCGTTTATCACATTCTGAAATCCTTCCAGAGGTCCGGGTATAAAAGGAAGAATCTCCGGGAAGCCATGTGACCTCTAGCTCCTTCTATTCAAATTTAAAAAAGTAGCTGCGTATAGAGAAACCTCCATTATAGCTCACTATCCTTTCAATTGTATATAATCATTTTTGTGAGTGATATCACACCTCAAGCCTATCTCCTATCAATGTCGTGACTAAAGTATTTCTTGATTGAAGATGAACCCTCAGGATAGTATGTTGCAGAACTCAAATGACAAGCTGTATTTCTTTTGCACTTGAGTTTAGCTACGTCAATGGCAAACAGTACCTTCCTTCTTTCTCTATTTAGAGTCCTCCATTTGTTTTGTTTATTGTTTTGTCTTCTGTAAAGATGCTCAAAACTTATCCATGACAGCCTTTGTGCACAAGTTGCTGTAATGTGTACTAAAATGGATTCTGGGAAGTCAGCGCCATTTTCCACTTATCGCGAAATATGTCCCCAGCTTCGCCCATTTATAAGTGACCTCCTTTAAGTGACGTTATGATGTGTATGTGTGTGTAACGTATGGCATGTGATATGCGTACATGTACATTAACAGAGCACATGGTGTGTCAATCCAGGGGGATGGAGGCAGAGAGGGCCAGGGCCTTAGCCCTAACCCTAACCCCACTGCTGAACCAAGTTTATTGCATATGCAAGGGTAAAAATACAGCCAATTTTGTTTATGCTCTTCATTACATAAATGTCCATATCATTTCTTGAGTTTTGACGTAAATATACTTGGGGCCCTCCCACTCATTAGCACTGAAACCGCCCCAGCTATCTAAAAACTACCATTCATTCTATTGCTTCTCACTTTTATGGCGATTCTCTGAAGTCTTCGGTATCTTACCGCGGGCGGCTCTAGGATGTATATAAGCCGCCGTTAAACAGTGGGCTGTACTTGGCAGTGGTCGTCAATTTCATTAACCTCAAAGTAAACGTCGCGACGTGATCACATTTTTACCCCCCATAATAATCAACATTCAACAAAAGGGCGCATACCCCGCTTAGCGGTTAGGTAAAGGGTTTGGCTGCGAAATAATAACAATAGGTGTGGTCTGGGTGTAGTTTAGGTGAGGCCAAACATAATTACCCTTGTTTTACATACCTTTTAATTGCCTAGACCACTTCAATGCAGCTATTCTACCTTTCTGTGGGAGAAAAAGCGATGTCATTGATAACAATAGTAATGATGGTGGTATAATCCGATTTCAAGAGCTCTTCCTCAGTTGGATAAAACTAAAATATTGAGAATATAATATAAACATTAGGGGATATAAGAGAGGGTGGCGACTAAAATTGCAAAAATGTGTAAATGGCTTTAGGAGTACACATTGAGGATGATGATAAAATGACTCAAGTAAGGAAGCTGTTTCAATAATTACAGAGGTAAATACGTAAACAAATAAATATAAGTGAATATAAATAGACTTGTCTTCATTTCTTGTTTTCATCCATGTTGAAGCACCTGTTAAATTACTTGAACATTTTCCTTTTCTAACTGGATGATCATCTCTATTATTTGGGACCAGACCAATTTAAATTATGTCCAGTGCTCCAATAATGCATTGTTCGTGTTCTTTGTTTTGATGACGTATAGTATAATTATTTGTGAAAGTGTTCTATTGATTTCACCAATGTAACATTTTGCTATTGTAGCTAGTCAGAGGTCAGCTTGAATATTAGACGAAGACTGCTGAGGTAAAGAAGTTGCCTGCTGTGAGCCTGGCATGGATTGGTGAGTAGGTTGTTGTTGTTGATAAAAGGGCTGCTGTAGAGTATTTTGCTCAGGAAAAATCATGGACGGTCGTTGAATATTGAAAGTGCTAGTTGGTTGAGGGCTAAAAGTTGCTGTATTAAAGAAAGTCTGCTGTGTTGGTCTAAATAACTGCTGTTGACGAACCAGAGGTGGCCGGGGATTAAACATGGGTTGCTGCTGGTAAGGACTCATTGGCTGTTGTTGGGAATTATACATTGGTCGCTGCTGGGGTCTAAGCATACATGGCCCTAAAAAGGATTGTTGTTGAGGAACCGACATTGGCAGCTGATCTGAGAACTCCACATCAAGCAGCACTTGCTGAATTTTTGCCTGTGCGATAGCTTTTTGCTTTGGTGACATCTTACCCATTCGTTCCTTCACATGACATAAAAATGATCTGTCAGTGTCATCGATCTTTGACACTTCTATTTCTATATTCCTTTCACTCTGCTGTTCACTGTCAATCTCCTTGATGAAGTATATTTGCCGCCTCTTGCTACTTTGGTGTAGGTCGTTTGATTTAGATGCTACTTCAGCATCAGATGATGTGGATGTAGATGAGCTGGATGAAAAAGTAATATAATAATGAACTAAAATATGGCATTACAAAATTACATAAGTACCTAATAATGTCAAGTTCAGAAACCACATCCTCCTCATCCTTCTCTTCTTCTTCTTTCTCTTCTTCTTCTAAAATGGAAGTTTCTCCACCAAAATTTCTACTTAAATTATCAACAAGAAATTGAAACAAAGACTATACATATTGAAAATCACACAAAAATACAGCATAAAATTAATGACTCACTTTTTAACTCTCACTGCTTCTTTTAAGAATGTCATGTTGTTAAAAAACTTCCAACTTGTGGGAGATTCTGTTTCTTTCTCTCTTTTCAATTCCCGTATAAATTGATCCCTTAAATTCTTCCATTTCTTTGAGCACTGCTCCACAGTAATATCACCTCCAACCTTGTGTCAAATGACAAAGAATAGTTTAAAATACTATTATCAAATTAATTTATTATCATTTAAACTTCAGCGTACATGCGCGAGAGGGTTATTGTACTCAATTTGTGGCAGTCAGTCAGTCATTCAACAGCAGATTTCAAAGATGGTGGTCACTAAAGCATTGAAAGAGGCATCAGACCACTGCACTGAACATTAAAGTCCTTTTTAATGTGCCAAAATGCTTTGGTTTTCAAGTAAAAATTGTCTTTTTTGGCCTATGATTATAAAATGTGTGGATAATGCCCACTATTGTCCTGTTTTAATTATGAGAGCAAATATTTCCTGCTTCCCACTGCTTTATGCTGTGCATAGACCCTCAGGGAAAGGGCACAATCTATGAAGAAAAATGAAATCACTTTGAACACATAAAAAAAAAAGGTCATTGGTATTTTTAAACGCCCGTGGAACTAAAATACAATGAATCAATTAGGACTATTGTAGTTCATTAGTATAGCTACCCAGGTTCTGTGTATTATTGTAAATGTCACTTAAATACTTAAATTACATTCCACAAATAGTTTTTACACCAGAGACCCATTTCCAGTGTAGCAATTTGGTAAAGGGTTTGGCTATGGAAGACTACCTAACTACTTGCAGGCAAGATTTGCTTTGATTAAATGCATAGGTAAGAGTTCAAATGCTTAAAACTACAACTCGAACTCTCCACCTCAGTTGACCCTGCAGAGGACTTCGGCAAGAAGTCGAAATGTCGGGTTAAGTAAATGTCGGGTTAAGTTTTAATTAACAACAAATTGGTTGTTAGAACCAGAAAATTTGCTGTAATGCTAGCTATGGACAATTTTAGACATTCAGAGTGAGGAAATCACTGATATGGCTTTTCAACAACCAATGAAGTCCATTTCTGATAACCACCGGAACATTAGGACTTCATGACATGCACATTACACTAACACTTAGAACACACTTTTACTTACAGTTGATGAGAGAACAACACCTCCAGCAACAGAGACTTCCTAACGTAAGATATACCAGATGAAAAGACCAGCACTGGAACTGGGAGTAGTAAAAAAGGTACAATCATGTGTGTGTACATGATTCTAAATGGCAGGTAAGTGAATAAATGGGCATAGCCATATAATAGCAATCACCGTATCTGCCATTTCTCTCATCTTCGCAAACACCATGCCGAAATTAAAAAAGTGGCAAATTAACAGGGCTTAACTAGTCTCAGTTCCTCTACTCTCAAGGCATAAAAGTCCGCCATCTTCGAGATCCGCTGTTGACTGAGTGACGGAATGAATGACAAACAGACTGATAACCCTCACGCTCATGTGCACTGAGGGTTAATAAAATAATTTCCACAAGAGTTGGAGGAAAAAGGGAAAAAGAACCAACTAACTTAGTATTTTTGAAATTTTAGTAGCCTCAGACCCTCCACACTTCATCTACATTTTGGCTCAATTACTTGTCAACAGTATCCCAGAAAAAGAAATAACTTTTCTCTCTTGGAGAAAGCTACTTGCATGAAACTATGGTAAAGATCCGTCACAATGTACCTTAGTACACCCTAGTGTGAGCTGCACCATGCATGCTGTGGGGGAATAGGTCAAGTTATTAAGCCTGATCTTCCTCCTGAGAATGCCGCCACCAGTTCCGTGACCTTCTAGTAGCTGTTGTATTAGCTACCCCTTATTGCTTCCTCAACTGAATGAATAAGTTAAGGTTTTAATCCAAACACACAGACAGAAAACAACAAAGACTAAGGCAAAGAACAGAACTAACTCTAACATGTGCTCTGGCTATAAGAACACAGAGACTCTAAATAACACACACCTCACATGGCTCCACTTGCACACGACACAATGACACAGCACTATTCGTGACTCTAATTCACACGTACACATAATGACCACATCTTGCACATGGCACAATGGCACACAGTTATACAGTCTCTTATACACACACACACACACACATACATACACCCTGACAGTACAGTTCATGGGCATTCCAGCCCCACACATGCCGCTAATTAATTCTCCTCCTCTGCCCCCCCCCCCCCCCCTCTCTCCCAACTTTTTGACTTGCTCCCACCCGTCTGCATTTGCAAACAAAGTCACTACTGTTGAATCCACAGGAACATTTGGACTTTCTGACATGCACATTATATGAACACTCTTTGAAGAGCAGGCATAATTAAAGAGAATCCCACCTCCAGCAACAGAATACTTCCTAACATAAGACACACCAAATGAAAAGATCAGCACTTGGAACTAGAGCTTGCAGAACAAATTGAACCAGGCTTGGTAAAAATTATACGCTCACATGAGAGCACGTGATTTTAAATGGCAGGTAAAAGAATGAATGGGCGTGGCCATAGTAACACTCATCATATTATCTGCCTTTTCTCTCGTATTCTCAAAAAGCCAAAGCTCAATAAAATCGTTCTCTAGTCTGAGTTCCTCTAATAAACTCCTCTCAAGGCGTCAAAGTTCGCCATCTTTGAGATCAGCTGTTGACAGAGTGAGTGAATGACAAAGAGAATACTATAGCCCTCACTCACACGCACAGCTGAGTGTTATATATGAAAGTGAAACATGATTTAATGCTATGTTTATAGTTACCCTATGATTTCTAAACATACCCATAGCTATAAAATGAAGTGCATGTTAATAAGAGACAACCAACAGCTTGATAATATTATAGAGCTGGAAGCCAGAAGAGAACCAGACACTAGGAGTAACACTCAAGAGGATGTAAACAAACAACACCCCCAGATGCAAAAACACTCTAAATTATACATACATAACTGGAAAGCATCAAAATACTGTATTGATGGTGACCAGATACCTCCTTTCTCCTCATCCCCCCTCCCTCCCACCCACCCATCCAACCCTGGTCTGGCTCAAGACTTCCTTTCAGTTCAAGAAACAACAAGATATTCATAGTTAAATTTCTTATTCTGTAAGAAAACAAAATAGCTACTGCTAGAAAGAAAGTTTCAGATTAACCATTAAAATTAAAATGGCATTATACTCTGACTAGAGCAGAGCTAAACCTCTTCCAGAAACTAATAGACTTTTAAGACAACGCTTGCGGGCGTAGCTCTATAGCCATAAACTTACCTCTGAGGCAACTTCCTTCCAGGCATCATCTCTGTCCCTCTTTCTTTTGCCCCTGCTACAGTCCCATAGAATTGGACACGGCTTAATCGCAGCGATTAGCTTCACTGTGTCCATGTCCTGGTTCTCCAGGTAGGTGTGCTTACTTCAGGCAGAGAGCAAAGTTTTGGCCGAACATAGCTAGTGACTTCCCTGGCGGCGGGATACGTACAAAAATACGAAGTAGAATTGTCGCGCGACAATTCGCGCGATACGCATGTGAACGCATCAATTTGAGATTTTAGTTGAGTGTGTTTACTTTGTGCTAACCACTCTGTCAGCTCATCTCAGTGGATGGAATAAAATGCTGATGAATATAGTTGCTAAAGTAACCCCTTATGTCATCACTGATGGTAGGCTTCTATTAGAACAGTTCTGCGCATAGCTAGGAGTTATAGACAGTCATGTTTTTTATATGTGTGTAGCTAATATCACAAAGGCAAAGCAAGAAAAGGTACAAAAATAAATAAAAAAAATAAAAGGGGCTACACCACCCCATCTCGGGAAGGGAGGGTGGGGAACCGGTGGAGTCATGTCACTATGCTCAGAACTGTTCTAATAGAAGCCTACCATCAGTGATGACATAAGGGAAGTACAACAACACCCAGCCTAATAGGCGATCAGCAGATTCTACAGGGCCCACACACTACTTCTTACCTAAGTTCACTACAATCCAGACACCTAAGGCTGGTGTATAGCACTATGAAGAACGATTGGCTAGGTCAGTTGTAGGATAGTTTAACCGTGTACAACAAGAATTGGGAGAGGGAGGATGCTTCAATGGCTCATCCCACAACTGGCTGAAGGCTCACAGACCAAAAGTTGGTATCTGTCCACACCAGGAGGACTACTGTAATACTTGTTCTTGTAGAAAGAACGAAATTCATGCTAGCCGATCCTGACAAAGTCAAAAAGCTAGAAGATGAGGTCACAAATCTTGAGCAAACCCTCGAGAATCATCGCCATGATGCACAGGAAAGTCACAATTATTACACTGAAGTTGTAAAACATTGCAAGAATGACTGGAAAAAGATAGAAAAACTACAGGAGAGGCTACTTTAAATGATGAAGAAACAGAAAGATTAGTTTATTTGAAGAACACTTTCAATCTGGTAGTAGCTGCTGATTATCAGATGTATAAGTTAGTACCATACTGGGGGCTGTCAGCTCAACCAGGTAGTAAGTATTACCTGCAAAAGCTCAATCATGACATCTTTGGTAGCGTGACTCATGCTCTGGATTTATCTACAGTTTACCTGTTTGATGAAATGGTTGGGCCTAAGAATACGGATCACACTGATGTATCTTACCTTACTGACTATTTCTCTGAGCTCCCTGACTGGATACACCGTGTCCACTTGTTCCTTGATAACACCTCAAGCACCAACAAAAATTCTATACAATGGGTTGGGTTTATGAAATTATTCAACAAAGAAAATTGTCCTTCCTCCGGATCTCTTACTTAATAACTGGACGCACAAAGTTTTCGCCTGATCTTCTATTCTCAAGAATAGCTCAGACGTATAACAGGAGTGATGTCTTTACAACGCAAGAGCTAAAGGATGTTATTGCTTATGCTAACATTGTCACTGATAATGGGAGTATAGTTTGTGATTGGAGAAATGCAATGGCAAAGTATTCAAAGCTGCCAGGAATCTCCTCTTTACATGACTTCATTTTTACCAGGAATCCCGTCACAAATGCAGTGATTGCTAAAGTTAGGAAAAACTGTTCCATGGGAACGTTTGAAAATGCTACCACCAATGGCCGTGATGTTGAGGAGGGTGTCATTCCTGATCAAGCCAGTGAAAGCTATTCAAGTTTGGGTCCTAACATAAGCATCTAGAGCAAATGTCGAAAGAATTTATTCCGAGTGATCGGCACTTTCCCTTTATCAATATTACATAAGGAACAAAGAAACAATACTCATCAATTAAACAATCAAACAGTACTCATCAGAATAATCACATCACCTTGATTCATTCATTTAAGCCATATTTACTCTCTAAGTATCAACATCAGCCTTGAAACGAATTTCGTATTCTGAATTTACTGATTTAGCTAATGGTGACAACGGTTCAAATTTTACTTGATTCCACTGAAACTATGCATTGTATTTGCATCAAACTTGGCATGCAGATAGCTAATATACATAGATCTAACCATATACATCAAAAAATCAAATTGGGTATGGTGTTGCATATTCCTAATTTTTACTTCATGCATTCAGTATATACATACATGGCAAGAAATGGCACAAGCGAAATCCCTCCAAGAGCTTTCCAGACCATGCTTTCATCAGTGCCACCATGTCACCATTGGATGCTATACTACTACCATGCTCATTGGGTGAACCAGAGGGTGAATAAAGTGACTTTTAGGATATTTATTAAAATAAAAGCTTTCTCCTTTGAGCGAGAATGAACAAATCCAAAGGACTATTATTAGTCAGTAGGAAACACTATATTTTACACTCAAGAGTCAAGACTTGTACATAGGCACCAACTACAGTGTATCCCAATGAGTCTAGAAGTGTTGAGCTATTAGAATCCCTCAAGAAGCTTAGATAAAATTTTGCTTAAATGCAAGCAGAAAGGAAATTCACAGCAAGTTATTTTTTGTAACATGGAGGTGAAAGTCAGCTGTTTAGATTGAAAAAGGGAGTATGATTGCAATAATTTATTCTTGTGGCATGCAAAGAATATTATGTCCTCACCCAGTAAATGTTTTTTTGGATCAGCCACTGATTGAACGCCCCACAACTAGCTAGAATGTGAAGGGCACAAGCCACTATGAGGTTACAAGGTCTGCATTTACTGAGCTTGACTAATGATGGACTAATTTTCCCCCAAGACAATTTACAATGCGTATATTATATGGAAGGACAATTCGATTGAGAAGAATCATGAATACGATTAACAATATGCAGACTTGCACACTGTGACCGACTAATCTGTATACATACATGTCGCGCGATCAAACAAATCCGTCGCGTTGTTGTAAACCTGTTGCGCTACTTATCGCGTTTGACATAAGGCTATAAAAAAAGCTTTGCCACCAGAAGCGATCTAAACAAAATCATGCAGTCTCTGAATTATCAACCTCGTTGTGGAGCGTCTTGCAAGTTTCAATGCCCCAGGTGCGAATTGGAGCTAGCTAAACCAGTGCAATTCACTTGCTGTGGAGGGAGACTATGCCATTCATGCTCAGCCTGTGGAGTCTGTCCAGATTGTAAGAGGACAGCACTTTATTTCCCTGATAAAGCATTCTGGAAAGATATGCATAATCTCTCCTACTCATGGAAAGGAAAAAGACAAAAGGTTAGTGCTATTTGCTTCTCCTTTTATTTGGTTTGGTACATTTCATTTTCGTTATAGCTACAGTCACATCTGAATAATTGCCACGCAGCAAGAAAGAATAGGTTCTTATCATGCCAAGTTAAAAAAAATGATAGCTGTGAGGAGTACTTTCACTTGGATTCTTATGAGAGAGTAAGCTGAGGGTGTGTATATTATATACATATGTAGCTATACATATATATACACACACATACACACACACTATATGTAACATAAATCTAGGATGGAGATCCCTTCTTGCCACCAGTTTCAGAATCTAAAGTGACACTGAGACCATTTGGTCGAAGCTGTGATTTGAAAATGCAAAGTAACCAATCAGCATCAAACATGTGAGAGAAAAAAATAGTTTACTTGACTATATAGCTACTGTTACAAAATATATAGCTACTCCAACATGTCAAAAAATAGTAGCTATTAGACTTTGAGCAAATAGTGTACTTGAAAAAACAAAACAAAAAAACTACATCTTAGTCCCAGATTAGCAGCATATTTTTGCTTGATCAAACATTTTCGCAACTGAGCAAAAAGGATTTTCAAAAATGTTTACTTGAGATACTTTTGTATTTAGCAAGCTAGCACATTCAAAAGTGATTGCAAACATTGTTGAAGGTGTTGAGGTATAAGGGTTATATTAATTCACCCAAATAATACTTGTATCAAAATTTATGACTTTTCAGCGTGTGTGTGTGTGTGTGTGTGTGTGTGTGTGTGTGTGTGTGTGTGTGTGTGTGTGTGTGTGTGTGTGTGTGTTCATTCATTTAGTGATGGGGACACAATTTCATCCTGTTCATGAGTGTACAGAAATCACAGTACCAGAAAATATCTTCAAAATCATCTACAATTCCCACAGTTTAAAATCTCAATCAGGTTGACAGATGAGGCAACTGCACAACTTTCACTATCATATTTTTGCACATAAAGACTGTCCTGATTAAATTAGCTAGCTATTATACACAAGTTGTTTGTAAAGCAAGTTAACAATGTATTAATATAATGTATATAATTAGCAGTATGTAGATAATAAATTATATCTTATTATGGTACATTAAATATATATAGCAGTTGTATTAATCATGGTGTTGTTTTGGTTTAGAGATTTCAGACATTTTTAGTTATAGTTCATACTAAAGAAAGATCTTAAGAGCTTAGTTTAAAATTTTCCCTTATGTTCCCTGTAGTTCCAATATTTCTTCAATATCATACAGTAGCGTAGGAAGTGGGGAGGGGGGGGGGGGGGCTTCCAGCCCCCCCTCCCCCAATTATTTGGCACAACTTAAAACGTGATTTCTTGCATATACACCAGCAAACCACATGCATTTGGAGCCCACCTGTATTGAAACATCTTCCTATACCACCATCATGTAAATATTTAGTTAGTTTTACTATCAATTAACTTAGTTTGGGTAAAACAACTTTAAAATAGATCACTTTGTTTTAGTAATATAATTTTGCTTAAAGGTGTCCTCTTGTAGCTTCTTGTTTCAGTATGACCACCTCACAGTGCTGGACGCTTCACTCAACTACTGTAGCTGTTGGGTAAAGGGTAACCCGTGAACACACAGCAACTAATACTAGTTCACTACAATGAAGATAATTAGAAGTGCTGTTTATACTACCATGGGTCACCATAGGCCTGGCACATGGTGAGATAGGCGATCGCCTTACCCAGATTTACATAAAACCACACCCACTATGAAACCTTGTGTCCTCATTTTCCAATTTGTCATCAATCATTAATGACGAGAGCATAAGTTAATGCCTCCCCATGACAATTTTATAGCTAGGTCTCTGTGAAAAGTGGTGACTACCCAGCAACTATGAGTCACAGACCTCTCAACTCTCAATATTTGGAGGTGAGACTCAATATTTGGACATAATCTCATTATCTCTGACCCAATTCTCCATATTCCTCAGATACTCCTTTTTTACTAAAGTAGCTAATAACCATTTTCTAATTTAATGCCAGTGGGGATAGAAAATTTTCAAACAAAACACCTGGTCAAAGTTTGAAGAAACAACAACAAACCTTAATTTAGTATATCATTGACCTGAATCTCAAAATTCTTGTTGAGAGGTCTGCATGAGGCCACAGTGAATGAAAACTATTGGAAAGTACCAGGGAATAACTACACTGTAACCCAAAAGGTGTGTAGTTCACGCCAAATTAAGTGTGAACCACTTGTAATAGTGTATAGTCACTCCGTAATATGATGTGATGTGCACACCTCATAGCTTTGGTGTGAAATACACGCCAAATTCAGTGTGAGTTCACACCAAATACAGTGTGAATTATCACCCTAAACAGTGTGAACTCATACTGTCATTAATACTAAATTATATTGGTGTATGCTCTGTGCCTGAATTCCAGATTTCATTAATCAGAGGAGGACCAAAACCTTTGTCAACTCTCTTACCTAGCACACAAGTGTACAACACATTTATAAGGTAGATTACAATAATAATAGCATTGGTTTCTGCCTGCACATGAACATTATTAATGTTCGGTAACGGATACATGCTATTTGAGTGTGAATTTCACGCTAAGTGTGCATTCACACTAGGTGGGAAGTGTGAAGGACACACTATGCATGGATAGTGAGCATTCACACTACCAGTTTGGTGTGACTTTGATGGGTTTTCATGCTATAATTATTTCAGTGTATTTTTTATAGTAGCTACAGGGTAAAAAAACAAACATTGGTGAGCACAATGACAAGCATAGCTAGCACTGTATTACTGATTCACCGCCTACAGAACAGAGAAGCTAACACACACATCCACACACACACGCACAAGAAGAAACTTCAATTGAAAATAAAGCATGGTACTCCTCAAAACAGTTATCTGTATTTTGTTCCCAATTTACTCTCATCAAAAAACATCAATAAATTCTTTGAATTCCACATATAATTGTAATTCAGAACATAGTTATTCTGTGGGCCATTCTCCGGATAGAGTTGGTAGGGCTGGCTACCATTCTGTGTGATCATTTACTGAAATAGATATCTTGCATTCAATTGGTTGGGGTGTGGCACATTTAGAGCTTACTAGCTATAATTGTGCAACACTTAACATTGTACATATTCTGACAGTTTCTAGTTATTTATTTATTATTTGCTTATTGTTTGTTTGTTTGTTTGTATAGGGGGAGGTGGGGAGGCTTTGCCCTCTAAAATAGCTTCCCTACCTTCGAGCAACTAAAACTAATATCCAAGTTTGAAAACCCAAAGCGAAAACGAAAATTATAGCTATTAACTAAAACTAAAATTTAAATGTTTAACCAAAGTAACACCAATCTAGAGATATTAAAAAAAAGTGAGGCCAGTGGGGGAAGGGGGGTGGGGCTGTGCACTGTGCAGAACCCTTCCCCCCCCCCCCAACCTCAAGTTTCTCTTTTTGCCTCTAATCCTCATCGTAAGCATTTCTGAAACCCTTTACCATATTGCCTTCATGACAATGTGATATTGTCAATGCCTTTCCCCCCCTACTCCATTTTTTTTAAACATTCTACTAGCATAAAACTAATTCAAATTGCAGCTTGAAATTTCTGTCTATTTCTTTATTAGTATATTCTTGTGTACATAGCATTCTCTGTACAGCATTGTATTGTTTGTTTGTTTGTTTGTTTTTTGTTTTGTTGTTGTTGTTTGTTTTGTTTTTTGCTGTGGCTATTCATTCCTAATGACAGGAGAATGTAGCTTGCAGTCACGCACCTCTGTTCTGTGAGATTGCTGCTGAGATGGCTGTCTGTAAGTGAATTGGCTATGCATAGGTTGCACCACGATGTGGAGGTTGGTATGGGATTTGCACAACAAAGGGCTGAAGGCCCGAGGATAGTATAAACCCGGTATAAAATGAATGCATGGAGTTATGCAACTGACTTGTACGGTTGTACCATGGCTCTAGGCTATAGGAAGTGGATAACACTAATTTTCGATCGAACGGTTCACTTATTCACCTCTTAGGAGGATATGAAATATATTCAAGTCAAATTGAACACTCTGGATGGTTTGAACGTGCCACAGTAGCTATACTTTCTGTGGTGTATAGCTGACCACTTGTGGTTCATTGTTGTTAGGCAACTTAATTGTACCACTCATTTACTAACATATATGTAATACTTCATTGTGATGTATATGGTAGCCAGATACAGTTTAAAGAGGGTTATCGGCTAGTATTGGACAGTGTTCAGTTTAGGGTAAGTCCATTAGTAAAGATGGGTTGGTTGGGTCATTATACAGCTTCAGGAATCAGACATCTACTGGTATAATAAATTAATGGCAGCATAACATGACTGAAAGGTGGTCATCTTGCAACTTTACTTTATACAAATAAATCTGGATATTAGATTGAAACTTTCTCACCTAAAGGGGTCTGGGAAAAAGCAAAGGAAAAATGTGAAAAATCTTAGTTGCCACCTGGGATTCGAACCCAGGGCCACTGGCTTAGCCACCAGTGATCTAACCACTGAGCTACGACAACCCTCGACCCCGGCGACAACTCACCATGCAAAAAGTAGAGAATACTGATGTGTATTGGGAAGTGTATAGCACTAGAATAATTGAGTTATACTCACACGTGTATTTCTAAAGTAATATTTTTATTGTACTAACAGGTGTATTCATGTAGTATACTCATACTTACCACATGTGTAATATCACTGAAATAACATGGTTATATTCAGGCATGTATACTTGAATTACACCATGCAAATACATCATGCGTATTACAAAGTTATAGCATTGTTATACTTGAGTGTTGATACTTCTAGTATACACGTATACACACTCGTGTATTACTCAGTAATCCTCCTGTTTTAACAGTACATTTATTCTAGTGGTATACACCACACAAAATGTGCATATATCAGTAGTATAACACTATGCCTTAAAAATTGACTCACAAATCATCAAATTTTAGTGGGTCTATCTTTATTCTTCATTCATTCATTCATTCATTCGTCTTATTTATGTATTCATTTAATTATTTATTTATTTATTCATTCTATTTATTTTTTTATCCTTCTATTTATGTATTTATTTTATTTTATTTATTTATTTCATTTAATTGTTTTATTTATTCATTTAAATATTTATTTATTTATTTTTCACTTGCTTTCTTTGCTCATGTATTTTAACTTATTTTAATTTATTTATTCAATAAATAAATACTAAGGATTAGGTGGTGATTGTTCCCAGGACAGAGGCATGTTCCCTCGCTGCACAGCCAGCCACTGAGAGATGCTGGAAAAGATAGTCTAGCCCATGGGTCTCATGTCTCCACCACTATGTGGTGTCCCACGTCTTTCAAGTGAAGCTGTAAACTTTTGACTCACAACACCCACAGTCTCAATTATTTATTCAATTACTAATTAGTTATTTATCTATCATAAAATTATTTATTTCATTCTTCATTTCTTATTTAATTAATTTATATTTTAGCAAATAGCTAAATAAAATATACAAATAAACTAATCATAAAATATAATAATAATAGTAGTAGTAGTAATAATAATAAATTAATTGAGTGTATTTCATTCCAACAACCTTTTCAGCACTGAAATAGGTAAGTTGAAAGACACTTTACCTAACACAGGTTAAGTGTTTGGCACGGCATCGTCACGAACAATAACGGCTTTTACAATCATAGCCTTTTAGCCAGTGTTTTACTTTACCAAACGCAAACGAGCGTTCGGTAAAGGGTCTCGCCAAAGCACAAGATTGGGCTATTGTTTGTGGAGTATTTCAGGATGTGTGCCAGAGTTTTTTTGGACCCATTCTGCTCATCTTCTATGTTCTAACCATGCTGAATTATGTGGGCAGAGTGCAAACAGTTGCGTTTCTTTGCACACAACAGCTGGAGAGTAACATTTCATAACCAAAGGACTGGAAGGTAATTTTTAAGTGTTAGTAGCCTAAATATAATCTCATGAGCTGGTGATGTATGTTTTGGATATGAGACCTAGCCACACCCTGATTCCATAGTTGTGGTGTGCAATAATTAGATTCGCATTACTATGCCAAGAAAATAAGGCGACTTGCAGATAGTTCTCGTTCCCATAGAACACTACAAGAATAGAACCTTTGCTCATAATATTCCCCCTTTCCTCCACCTTCCCCTTCCTGAAGTTAGAGTGAAGAAGTTTTATTAGTGTTTGAACTGTGGTCTGTAGGACTTCTGTCAGTGGTGTAATGTCTGCTTGCAAGTATATGCTACACTTGTCGCAACCTACCCAGTTTATCAGCTTGTTTTTAAATTATTGAATGACATATCTGCTGTGAAAAATACTTATGATTGAATGTTTACTAAATCAAGTGTAAGTTGACACAGTTGGTTAGTTGTTGTTGTTTTTTTGGTCGGTTTTTTATCTGTGGATAAAATATGTGACGTATCAGGTTTTAATTTTTGGTTAAGAAGCTTTGGATGATCATTTGGATAAGCGAAAGAAAGCCACATTGTTATCAAGAAGTCTGTTCTATATCTAAATCAACGTGTGTGTATTTAGATGATCATTTTTATGCCAATGGCAGCATTCTTATTGTCCCAGTGTTCCATCCAACACGTATTCTGAAAGTTATGATGCACTCAGTTTCCAGTGATTGTGAGCCACTCGCTAGTTGTGGTGCTAGTCGGAGCAACTGGTCAGCCTCTCCTCAGTTCCCCTAGTGGTCATTCACATTTGACTTGTGATTGGGTTGAAGCACTTTTGTTGGAGTGTTTAGTTTCCCTGAAGGACTATTTCAGATGTCCGTATATTGAGTAGAGGAGGTTTATCCATGGTTAGGTACACTTTGATGTTGTTTTTTGTTTGTTTGTTGTTGTTGTTGTTTTTTGAGTGGGGGGGGGGGAAGGAGGGGGTTGTTTATTTTTTTGTTTGTTTGTTGTTGGTTGTTTTTTTGTTTGTTTATTTCGGAGGAATAAAGTAAAGTACATTTGCAAGAATTTTTTTGGCCCAGCTACCTTAATTATGTAATAGTTGTTTTCTATTGCGTAAAATATATGTAGTTGAAGGATATATTAGCCATGTTCTAGATGCCGTAGTTTAGCTTTAGCGAATCTTGCCGCCATGTTCTAGATGCCGTAGTTTAGCTTTAGCGAATCTTGCCGCCATGTTCTAGATGCCGTAGTTTAGCTTTAGCAAATCTTGCCGCCATGTTCTAGATGCCGTAGTTTAGCTTTAGCAAATCTTGCCACCATGTTCTAGATGCCGTAGTTTAGCTTTAGCAAATCTTGCCGCCATGTTCTAGATGCCGTAGTTTAGCTTTAGTGAATCTTGCCGCCATGTTCTAGATGCCGTAGTTTAGCTTTAGCGAATCTTGTTTTGGAGGAAAAATTGTTTCCCCGCATTATGCATTACATCATCCTTGGGTGCCTATAAACTCTTGTGCCGGTGAATGGCTTAAACATTGTGCCCCTCCCCCTCATATACAATAAGTCTTTATTTGTGGAAGTATGTTGACCCATTTGTATCAGTTTTGTTTGAGATGAAAACATTTTATGATGAAGGCCAGTGTATAAGTAATTTATGTGACTAATAATGACTTTCCGGTGGCTGCTGTTGGGGTGGAGGGGAATGTGTATTTGTATAGCCTATAGGTTGTTGGTCTCATTAAATGCCACTATTGCCATTGTGAATACTGGTGAAGAACATGTTATTAGTTTAAGGTATACTTGCACAGGGCATGATATGCATCTGTTACATAGAGTGAAGTATGTGTAGGATGTATGTGGACTCATGTCTCATGGAATAAGCACATGTAGCAACAGTTTAGGTAGTTATGTGAGTATTTCAGAAGAGTAATTACCTCTCTAAGGCTTGGCATAGAGATTGGAGACTGGGGCTTATGCTTTTATCATGTCTTTATGTACTTTGACCCTCACATTGTGTTCACTTGGTGGCCGGTTCCTTCCCATACTCCACTAAATTGAAACATTTTTTTTATCAATTTACCTGATCATCTTAGGAAGTTTAATGATTTACCCTTTTGAATTAGATTGTCTCTGACTGTGGTTGGTTAGTTGACTTGATTATGCTGTGGTTTAGCTGAACGTACCTCCAAGCTGTTTCAGTTGTGAAAATTGTTTTGCTGGCTGGAATGAAAGCGCTACAGAGTAGAACTTGATTCTTGCAGTAGTAATACATTTGGTGTTGGAAAAATTCTTATGAAATTGATGGTTTCAAACTGCATCAATATGCTAAAATAATAATAAAATAGTAGATGCCAAACAGGAACTTTCCTGCCAAAGAAAAAGATTGCTATAAGCCTTAGGTACTCCTATTTTTCTTCAGTACAGAGTGGAGAGGCAGACTGGGACTAAACATACCAGAGTTACTTAATAGCAGCATAAACCACAAATTAATTTTAATTTTAGTTTCTCGTGAGTGGGCCTAACCACACCATAAGCTATAAAAGGTAAAGTGATGAATGAAACAAAATGTACAAGGTCGAAGTGCACCCTTTCCCAGCATAGCAGTCAGGTAAAGGGTCTGGTCTGCATGACTAGTCTGTGACCTGGTTATGTTACGGGATGAGTTAAGTCTACAAACTTCCTGGATTTTTTTTTAGAATTAGTGGTGGTGGTTGGTCTTCTTGGTTATTGTGTGATTAGAAAGGGAACATTTTCGTTTAACACTGTGCAGTAATTCTTTAGAACTTCTTGTTTTTTCAAGTCGCAAATGTTATGGTGAATGGTTACTATGGTATTGAAACCCTTTACCAGATGTAATTTTAAAAAATTCGGCTTTTTTTTTAGTAGCTGTGAGTGCTTGTTGTCAAGAGCTACTGGTAATTCAGATTGTCAGAATGACATATATTAGAGACTACAGAAAATACCAATACTCGGGAAATTGAGGTAAGTAAGTGGTTCTGTATTTGTTAGTTAAAGTATATAATGGTCACAACGGCTACGTACTTAGCAATTAATATTATCTAAGCACAATTAGAAATGGACTGATAGATTCTTTTGAAGTGTTTCGTTTGTGCACTGGCTCACTCACCCTTTGTGCTCAAGCACATCACTAGTAATAAACCTATATTGAGGTTTGTATGTATTGCAGTTACTAATCTTGAAATATGAGAGTAAAGCTCGAGTGGCGACAGTTTGTTAATCATAATACAAACCAATTAGCCTGTGGACATAGTTACCATTGCATATTTCTGTTCTTTGTAGCCATTTTTAAAGATTGCCATGGTAACTATGTCCACGGGCTAATTGGTTTGGTCACCTCAGGTGTGGCCACACCTTACCACATAATGTGCCAAACTTGTTGCAGCAGTTGGAGATAAAGTTAGAAAGTAGCATTGTAGTGGAACAGATCATTCCATACAGCATTGGACAAATGTAAGGCTTTATATAATAATGATGATGATGATGATGATTATGGTAGTGATGATGATGAGAAAGATGGTGGTAGTGATGGTGATAGTAGTGATGATGAGGGTAATGATGATGATGATGGTAGTGATAATGATGATGAGGAAGATGATGATCATGATTATGGTAGTGATAATGATGGTATGATGATAATGATGATGATTATGGTAGTGATGATGATGATGTTAGTGTTGATGGTGGTATGATTATGGTAGTGATCAGGGATTCATACAGGGTTTTTCATTAGGGATGGGGGAATTTTGTATAATCACAAAAATATTTTAGCCACATGAAAATGGTGACATCATGACTATGAAAGATTATTAGATGAAAACTTCGATAAACTATTACAAATTGCTATTGAAGCACCAGAACTAGACCGTCATGATTTTGAAGAATTGTTTGCCATTTTAAAAAACAACTAGCAGTAGAGTAATTAGATATAGTTTTTCATACTTGTACTGAGCTTTTTTTTTTTTCATTAAAAAAATTTTCAGTCAGGGTAAAAAATATTTAGGAGGGGGACTAAATTTAGGGGAGGGAAACCTGATCGTAGGGTGGGGGATCCCAGGGCTCCCATAGTCTGTATGAAACCTTGGTGATGATGATGATGATGATGATTATGGTAGTCAGTGATAATGATGGTGACGATGGTGATTATGGTAGTGATAACAATGATGATGATAGTGATTATGGTAGTGATGATGATAGTGAGTAGGATGCCGATGGTGATGATGATGGTAGTGAAGATGATGATGATGGTGATTAATTATGATGATAGTAATGATAATAATGTTAGTGATGATGGTAGAGTCAATGATGGTAGTGATGGTGATGGTAAGTGATTAGAGCTGGAATGAATATCCGGGTTATTGGGTGTCCAAACAGGTAATTGAGTGTCTTTTTTTCTCATGGTCACCGACCCATTATTATTTTAGCATCTCCGTTGACCCTTGTATACATGCACATTGAATGGTAGTTTTTTTTATATCCTTCGAGCTCTGATGATGATGAGGATGAGATTAGTGGTGGATAAGTAATGATGATGGTAGTATGTGCTTATACATACGGATGAAGAGATGAGTTAGTTATCAGTAAGGTCACTAAAACAGATGTAAGGATCTGTAAGATATGTTGATGTGTAGGTAGCTAAGAGGTAAGAGTCAATTACAAAATGTTCATAGGTAAAGGTCACTAATAGATGTGTTTGTAAGGGTCACAAAGAAAGATGTGTTTATTGGTAAGGGTGCTTGAATAGAAGGGTAACTGGGAAATTAAGTTGGTATGGGATTTACACAACCGAGGGTCATAGGCCAGAGGATAGCGTAAATCCTGTAACCAACCGAAAGGAGGGGTGCAACCGACTTGTACCATGGCTCTAGGCGAAATGCACAAAAAATAATTACTTATTCACCTCCTAGGAGGTCAGTATGAAATATATCTTGAAATTAGCAAAATGATTGGACAGTTAGAACGTGCCATGGTACAATTGGTAGTAACTGTTTGTTAGATCAGTAGGGCTCCCCCACATCCTGCTGGTATCTCTACTGCTTGACTTTAGGGTAGCTAGCAGGGTTTCATATAGACTATGGGAGCCCTGGGATTTCTACACCTAAAATTAGTTTTACCCACTAACTTTTTAAATTATGCCCTCACTCGTTCAACACTCCTTCAAAACCAACACTTACTAGTTCTAGTCCTTTCACTTTATGTACATTTAAGACTCTTAGCTATAATGAAGCTTTGATGCCCTCCTTATCAGTTTGTTAGCTCCCCCTCCCTCCCTAGCTAACTATCCTATATGAATCCCTGAGGATCACAAAGAGAGATGTGTTTATAGATAAATGTCATCCAACAAGTGAGTTTATAAATAAAAATTGCTGAGAGAGATGGGGGTCATGTAAAGATATAAGTTCGTAGGCAATTGTCACCTAAATAAATGTGTTTTCAAAACATGTTCATACGGTAGAGGTTACTTAAAGAGATTTGTTTGTAAATTAGGTCACCTAATGATGGGTAAGGGTTGTTTAAGATGTGTTCACAAGGTAAGGGTTACTTAGAGAGATGTTTTAGTAAGCTAGGTCACCACCTAAGAGATGTTAGTCACGTTAAAATAGGTAAGGGTCATTAAATGTGTTCATAGGTTAGGTCACCTAAAGATAGGTAAGGTGTGTTCACAAGGTAAGGGTCACTTCAAGAGATGTGTTCATAGGTTAGGTCACTTATAAAGATTTGTTCATTGGTTAGGATCTCTAGTAGTAGCTATGTTTACTTTTTATAAGGAAACTGTTACGTCAGGTTGCTAAAAATATCAGTTCACATCGTATGTAGGTATGGCACTTACTAGTTAGAAATACTAAGAGATGTTTTTAAGAAAAGAGAGATGTGTTTATATGTATAAAGAGTCAATAATTGAGAGGTGCTTGATCACAGCGATGTATTTATCATTAAGGGGACATGTTCATGAGTAGGAGAGGCATTTTGGCAGTACAGATCAACAGGGTTTCATAATAGATAGGGCCACCCTGAGACTCTTCCCAGCTGCAGAGTTGATAGGTACAGGGTCATTGAGCTATTCAAGGAGTTTGTTATAATGGTTACTAATATACATGAGATAGCGGCATTCTTATTGATGGTTCAAGTGAAACTCGATTAAAAAGATGTTATTAATAATAGGTAAATTGAGTAGATATGTTTATAGGTAATGGTCACAATAAATATTGTTCATGGGTAAGGGTTGCTAAGAAAGTTGTGTGCATAGGTAAGAGAGGGGTTTAAGGTAAGGGTCAATAGTGGATTTGTTTATAGGTAGGTAAGGGTCACTGATAAAACATCAAAACAATTTCTTCAACAAAATGGCCTTTGATGTCTATGTAAAGTTCCTTTCTATATTGACTGATATATGTATAGACACGTAGGACACGAGACAGAATGGCCTTTGATGTCTATGTAAAGTTCCTTTCTATATTGACTGATATATGTATATATGATATAGACACGTAGGACACGAGACAGAAGAGAGGGAAATACATTCATCTGTGCAAGATGAAGAGTATGTCAAAACAAGGTACTTGCTATTAAACTTGTTTTTGTTGTGTGTGTATGTTTTGTTGCACTCTTGCTCCATATAAGGCACCACAAATAATATTTTGTTACAGAAATTTGAGAGGTGAAGGTGTACTGCCGAAGAAGTGGAACGACGTCACACCTACAATGATGTCGGATAAATATAAAAATAATGTCCTTTGATTCCTTGAAATTCCATTGAAAGTGGACCTACCTAAAGAAGCAAAGAACTAATTTTCAAACTGAACAACTCTATTTAATTTTTTGTGTGTAATTCACAATTTTTGATAATATTTTTTTACTACGATTATTTTTACAGCATTGTAGCTAAATAATACCAGTGTAATAAGCAGTGGTATAACAAAGTAATACCAGCGTAGCAGTGGTATAACAAAGTAATACCAGCGTAATAAGCAGTGGTATAGCAAAGTAATACCAGCGTAATAAGCAGTGGTATAGCAAGGTAATAATCGTGTAATACACAGTGTTATAGCAAAGTAATAACCATGTAATACACAGTGGTATAACAAAGGAATACCAGCATAATACAAATACACAATGGTATAGCAGAGTAATACCAGTGTATTATTTGGTTATTATTCAAGTATACACACAAAATAACAATGTAATACCAGTGTATTATTTGGTTATTATTCAAGTATACACACAAAATAACAATGTAATACATCAGTTTTACACATGTGTACACACTAGTGTATTTCTGGAGAATACTACTGTTGGCAGGGAACCTGGGGACACTGTGTGTTAGGGAACTCACTAAGGCAGGGAACCTGGGGACACTGTGTGTTAGGGAACTCACTAAGGCAGGGAACCTGGGGACACTGTGTGTTAGGGAACTCACTGAGGCAGGGAACCTGGGGACACTGTGTGTTAGGGAAACTCACTGAGGCAGGGAACCTGTATACCTAATGGCGTATTATTACGGTACTTATAAGCCATTTTTACACATAGTGTATATATACCAGAAGAATACCAGGAGTATTCCAGTTGTATACTAGAAGATTATACACTAGTGTATATCACACTTTTTGCATGGTGTGAGATTTTTCACATTTTCCCTTTGCTTTTTTCCAGACCCCTTTAGGTGAGAAAGGTTTGTATGAAGGGTCAGAACTTGATAATCTGGATATTTCCTACTGTGTTTATCTTTCAGGTTGTTAAACTATCTCAAATTTATATCTTACGACCAAATAAATAAGTTTGATTCAATTCAATAATAGTGACAACTCACACAGACTGACAAAAAAAGCACAGGAAAGATGTAACTAATGTAATGCAATTAAAATAATGAACAATAACTATTTTTATACTACATTATTTAAAAACTGATGAGATGTATATTTGTTGACTGATATGAAAAATGTGTGTGGTGGAATAAGCAACTAAAATGGAACTTGTCATAAAAAATTTAAAAAATGTGAAATTAGTCTGCCTAGCAAGATCATCACAGTGTTTCAGTAAAGAATCTGTTAGCCAGACTAATATGAAATAGATAGCATGCATACAAAAAAAAAAGAAGAAGTTATGATGAAGATTTCTTTTCTACTTGGAAGTATTCTTTAGTAGCTTGAGCACCATTTGTTTATTTTATCTATGTTCTAAATCCCTTGAAACTAATTCATAATCCTTTTCTCTTGTGCTACACACTTTATGTAGACGTCATCTCCATGGACTAAATGACTGCCACTAAGACGAGGAACAGACAGTGAGGCCGCAATACTACCTTCACACTCAGAGAAACATCTAACAGCATGACAATCAGAAAATTCCTTGTATAGTCCATCGCTTACACCAAAACTAAGAATTCCAACTTCAATCTGTTCTCGAAATGGGAATGCAAGACTGTCATCATTTATGCCCTCTAGTATCATCACTTGTAGCTCATTTGCTTCAGATTCAAACTTCAATTTCAAATGCATTTTATACCCATTAGG
>WLWD01006383.1_pt1 | contig 40464 bp, 37 predicted proteins | sample 6712731 | NCBI WGS metagenome assembly WLWD01 (sample SAMN12718690, study PRJNA576275) | sponge metagenome | isolation source: marine sponge | host: Mycale hentscheli | place: New Zealand: South Island, Marlborough, Capsize Point | collected 2014-11-01
GCCCACTTTGAGGACACCCTTCGCCCACTTTGAGGACACCCTTTGCCCACTATGAGGACACCCTTCACCTACTTTGAGGACACCCTTTCCCCACACCCTTCCTCCACTTTGAGGATACCCTCACCCACTTTTAGGACACTCTTTGCCCAATTTGAGGACACCCTTCGCCCACTGAGGACACACTTCGCCCACTTTGAGGACACCCTTTTCCCACTTTGAGGACACCCTCTGCCCATTTTGAGGAACCCCTTTGCCCATTCTGAGGATACCCTTTTCCCACTTTGAGGACACCCTTTCCCCACTTTGGGGACACCCTTCGCCCACCTTGAGGACACCCTTTGCCCATATTGGGGACACACTTCACCCACTTTTGTCCACTTTGAGGACACCCTTCACCCACTTTGAGGACACCCTTCGCCCATTTTGAGGACACCCTTCGCCCACTTTGAGGACATTCTTCTCCCACTGTGAGGACACTCTTCGCCCACTTTGAAGACACCCATTGCCTACTTTGAGGACACTCTTAGCCACTTTGAGTACACCCTTTGCCACTTTGAAGACACCCATTTCCCACTTTGAGGACACTCTTAGCCACTTTGGGAACACGCTTTGCCCACTTTGAGGACACCCTTAGCCCACTTTGAGGACACCTTTTGCCCACTTTTGTGACGTACTTTATCGACTATTGTGACAAAATTAACCCCCCTTTTTATGAAATACTTAAGTGACACTTACCCGACAACTCTTTACTACTGCATATTCTTACCTCCTTCCCTAGTAACAATATACTTCAAGTGGACTGTTTGCAATATGTCCTCCAAATCATGGTCTGTAAAGCCTTTGGCTATCATGTCCTGCCTGGTATCTGGATAGATCACCTGATCTCTCAAACTTCCGAGGCTCATGTATGGCCTGAAAAATATTAATTTAACACATAAAAAAATATTATCATTTGCAGATACTTTTAGCTTGGAAAAAATGTCTTTTAAATGCCAAAAATGGCTTTTAACCCTTTCCCGCCGAGACGCGGTAGATTCAACCCGGTTAATACCTGGGTCGCTTTTACCCCGCATACCACAAGAATTACTAAACGCACATTATTGATATTGATAGCTACGTAATGACAAGAGAATGGGCTTTATTTTGAACAAAAAATCAAGTCTGTAGTGTGAGTAGCTTTGGAGTTATGGCCGCGAGAAATTATAGTACGGCGGAGGTTCTCGAATTACTTGAGAATGAAGAATTGCTAAATGATGAGCTAGAAAGTAGAATCAATCTGGTAGATTTGGATGGCGAAAGTGAGGATGATGACACTCCTCAGGGAGATGGAATTGATGCTAGTGGATCTACAATTCTGCTTCCTAATGAATACCTTGATACTGACTGTATCCCACTTCTTACAACTGCTATTGGTAATCCTACTCCAGCAGAGAAAGATTCTTTACTCTACTCAGATACAGAAGATGAATTCAGCAGTGAGGAAGGTAAATAGTAGTATCTGCTAGCTGTTCATTACTTTAGTTTCAAATATAGCCAGATGCATGTAGCTATTAGATAAGCGTGACTAAAAAGGTGTTCAAAATTTAACATGAACAACGGGATATTATGAACAAAAGCTTACTAGTGCAATGAACTTGGCTAGCAAAATCAATTATACTTGTTTATAACATACATGAGCAAAATATAAATATATGAATAACAAAAAAATTGTATTTCATTGCGTTGTATTATCTATGCTGGTAAGTGGTTACTGAATTACAAGATAAAAACCTTGCTAAGTTGTTGCCATGGCAACTACGTGGTTTTTGTGTGGTTAATATGTTAGAGTAATTCATACTCTATAATTTAAGTGTATATTATGTGCTCTCATTCTTAATGGTTTCTCTGTTATAAACAGTTTAATGCAAGTAGCTTAAAACATTGCTTTTATGTTTCCTTAATTCAGGCTGGAAAGGGTTAAATACCAAAAAATGATGTATAAAAATTTTTACCATGAAAATAAATAAAAAATTTGGTATGCTTCACGAATTTGCGTGTCAAATGTCTTTTAAATGCCAAAAATGGCTTTTAAATGCCAAAAAATGATGTATACAAGTTTTTGCCATGAAAATAAATTAAAAAAATTTGGAACGCTTCACGAATTTGCGTGTCATCCTTGCGCAGGGGCCATGCTAATCTTCTCTGTATCGTTCCAATTTTAGTATATGTAGGGCCGAAGCCACTACACTATACCTAAGATTTCACTTTTATATAATGAGATTGCCAATGTACAGCTACATGCCAGTGGTTTTGTATGAATATCATTATTTTCTGACCAACTAATAAAGATACCCTTTACCATATACCTCTGAAGAATATATAACCATAGCTACAAGCCATTGGCTTTGTATGAATATCATTAATGGCTTCTAGTCAAATGATAAAAATCACCCTTTACCACATACCTCTGAGGAATATAGAACATTGTTGAAGGTGATGGCCTTTCAAGCTTCCCTCCATATGTAGGCCAAAGCCCACTAAGTATTCTAAATAGAGAGCTCTTGCCACACCCATTAGGACCAGCAATCAGCAGGTGGTCTCCAGGAGAGACTCGAAGAGTGAGTGGAGAAGCAACAAGATCTTTGTTGGGTGCTACGATGGGAACGTCATTGAGTACAATGATACCATCACTCTCCACCACTTCACCACTGCCTGGCTCTAGAGGTTGAGCTGCTGGGGGTAAAACCACAAGACATTACAATGAAAAATATCTTAAGTAGCTCCTCCCATTCAATAGACACCATCTTAACTGTCTTAAATAGCTCCTCCCATTCCAGAGTTCTGCCCACACTGGTCGGCACTGGTCGGCCCCGACCACCAGTATCAATTGGGCGACCACCACTACTCACTCTCCGACCAGTAGCTACTCTCACTGTAACCAGTCAACAAAAATAGCCTTTTCACTCCCTTATAGTTTATTTACTTTTCAAGTACCTTTGCTATATTCTCACCGCTCAATCCTAAAGGGTCTGGTCGGGTCCGCGGGACTAACCTTTGCTGTCGCTATTTAATTTACTGCGGAATGGTGTGCACAAAAAAAAATACAGTTTTTGCGCATGCTCACTATCAGTCCTCAAGCAGCTGTAAGCAGTTAGTTCTCTCCCTGTTGCGCTTTTGTGTTAAGAGAAAGAGTGGAGGTGAGCCGCCTAGTCCTAAGCGTTCACGGACCGAAACAGTTGCTGTCGGAGAGGAAATGGATTGTTGTGTTGTACAAAATGAAGATGCTAGCATTGAAGGCGATGTTACCGCTCCGGCTGGAAGTTCATCACAACAGAGGAAAAAGCAAGCTAGTAAGTTTAACAAAGAATGGCTTAAAGGAAGGGAACACTGGTTGAAGTATTTTCCAGAAAAAGGAATGTTTTGTAGTCTTTGCCAGAAGCACAATAAGAACCCCTTTGCTCATGGCACTTGGAACACAGTGCCATGCTCTAGACTTCGACAGCAGAGCATTACAGCACATGAAGCTTGTGCAGCTCACAAAGATGCCGTAAAGCTTGAAAGTGAAAAGCTTACTACTATTCCTAATTCTCTAAACCCGAAGATACCAGCTAAAGGAATAGAGCAAGCTTTTGTTTCACTTTATTTTTTGGCAAAGCAGAGAATCCCACATACTACCAATTTTGAGCCTCTCCTTGATTTATTAGAATTACTAGGAGTTAATGCGAAGTCTAGGATTCAGATAGCAAGAAATGCCTTGTATACAAGCGATAAATCTGTTCAGGAGATGGTTTCAGTTATTTCTGACGTAATTGAGGTACGTATTTTGGATGAAATGAAGAAGTCAAATCATTTTTCTTTAATGATTGATGAAAGTACAGATTGTACAGTAACTGAACAATTAGTACTTCATGGAAGATATATTGATCTAGAAACTGGGGAGCTCAAATCACATTATTTGAAAGTGCTAGATGTTTTAGAGCCTGCTGTTCAAGCAGTTCATACTGGGTCTTCAGAGTCTAATCCATCAATTAGTCTTTCTGCTGAGACAATAGCAAATAGAGTATTTGAATACATTGAGTCTGCTGGTCTTGATATAACAAGGATGAGAGGAATCGGCACAGATGGTGCCTCTACTATGATTGGGTGTCATAATGGGGTTGTTAAGAGATTAAAATCTATAGCACCTTCTCTTATAGGTGTGCACTGTGCAGCACACAGATTGAATTTAGCTTCAACTCAAGCAGGAGATAAAGTTTTGTATGTTAAAAAATTTAGTGTTATCCTTCGTCAACTCTTTGATTTTTTTGATAACAGTGCAGTTCGAACTGCTGGTTTGGAAGCCATTCAGACACTTACTGGTGGTGATGGAAAACTGCTAGCCCCTTGCTCAACCCGATGGCTCAGCACTGAAAGAAGTGTCAACAGGCTCAAGAAATGTTATGTTCCAGTTGTTTTAAGTTTACAGCGGGAAGGAGAAGAGCGCTCAGATGCTAAAGCTGTTGGTTTAAACAATCTTATAACTGAGTATAGATTTATATGCACAATGCTTATGTTGTGTGACATGCTACCATTGGTTTCGCACCTTTCTAAATGTTTTCAATATACTTCATGTGATTATAGCATTATACCGAGAATGGTTTCCAGTACAGTTCATGCACTAGAAAAGCTAAAATCTGCAGATGGGATCAACTTGAAGGAAATAACATTATTTTTAGAACAGATAGAAAGTTCAGGAATTGAAATCAGGAAGCCAGCTCATTTAGGGGATGATTACTTCAAAAATTCTATCAAAGTTCCATATTTAAACCATTTGATTAAAAATATTAACAATCGATTTGATGACAAGTCCGTGATGGCTGCATTTGATATTTTTAATCCATCAAAGTTACCACCTTTGCCAACAAACCCAAGCACTGAGGACATAGAATTGTTTACAGAGTATGGTAATGATAATGTGGAGAAGCTAGGCAGTCACTTTCAAGGTGTCGTTGCTGACTCTAGTATCGAATGCATTGAAGAATGGAATAGTTTCAGACAATTCATGAAGGATAACTGTAGTCAAATGAAACAATGTGAAGTGATATCAAAGCTTTGTAACGATACTGCATGGGAGGAGATTTATCCCAACATGAGTACCTTAGGCAAAATATGTCGAGTTATTCCAATACATACAGCTGATGTAGAAAGAACATTTTCTCAGCTAAAATTGACAAAAACAAAAGTTAGAAATCGAATGAAAGAGAAGACACTGGACTCGTTATTGAGAATTGTAATTGAAGGCCCTCCTACTTCAGAATTTGCTGTATCGGAGACTGTAAAACTTTGGGCTGCAAAAAAGAATCGGCGACTGACATATTGAACTTTTAAAATATATCTCATCTATATGCCATTATGATAAAAAAAAATTTCATATTAATTCATTAGTAATTTCAAGAAGTTATTTAAATTGAAGAGTTCAATTTGGTTGCTTTTGCTTGCATGCCACCCACCACTGTCACTTTGCTGTTGATGGGAAAATAATTTTGTGTTGAGATGGGTTGTTACCGCCACTCCAGAATTCCTGGGCAGAACCCTGCCATTCAATTAACACCCTCTTAAGTAGCTCCTCCGATTCAACAGACTCCATCTTAAGTAGCTCCTCCTATTCAATAGACACCCTCTTAATTAAGTAGCTCCTCCCATTCAACAGACACATCTTAAATATGTAGCTCCTCCCATTCAATAGATACCATCTTCAGTAGCTCCTCCATCCCTGCTGCATGTAGCCCCACCCTCATTCACTGCTGATGCAGCTTTGCCTTCATTCAATCCTACATGCAGCCCCACCCTCATTCATTGCTGCAAGCCTCCTTACGCCTTACAATCCCACCCTCACATAATTCCACCACAACTCACTACTTTCTGATGGGCCATCATGTGCCTCAGTTGTGTCTTCCTTATTAGCAGCCACTGAGGCAAGCTGATAGTGACCAGCTTGCACCTCCTCAAACACAGTGATCATCTCACTAACTCGGGATGTGTAGCCTGCCAATTCTGTAATCTGAAACACACACAACAATAACACACCCCATGCTGATGTGCAAATCTAAAAAACAGTGCTTAAAATAATACACTTTCTTAGAAATATGCCCCTCCCACCAATATTTCATGCACCCAGTATACTTGCATGGGCAGCATAATTATTTTTACCTGCAGAGTTTTGCTTACTTTACTTTCTACTCGTCAACATTTGACAAATTGTACAGTATATTTACAAACGGTTGTAACCAAATGGGAATATTGCAAGTATTGTAGTCATGATTATACATCAAACCACCTAATTAAAAGTTGACAACACCTCTTAGTGATGCTGCAGCCTACACAGCTGTAAGATCTAACCATCAAATTAACAGTGTTTCACACTAGATTGTGGAAGAATACCCTGGTACAGTAGACGTCAAAATAACGTGCCGGTTTTCGCACTGTGCGACGGGCGTAGTAAGGTAAAACCGTTGCCATAGTTTACCTTGAATGTGCGAACGTACTACGGCCGTACCATTTGTAGAAAATGTCGCACCATTTCTGCGTAAAACGGTAAATTAAATGGTTGGACCGTTTGTGCAGTACGTTAGAAATTGAGTGCATTTTTAACTTAACCTGCGCCGGGAGCCACTCAATTGGAACCTGGAATTTCTTGCAGTCAAAAAATTCATCATCAAGAAGATACTGAGTAAGGAATATGCTGCATTTAGTGCAGGAGGTTTTGGGTTATTTTCCTTGTCACAGGTAACACAGAAAATACACTTTATTGGCTAAAAAATAAAACTTTATACTGTTATTTTAAAACTGCACCAGGATCGTCAAGCTGCATTACTAGTTGGCAGCAACAACACCAAGAACAACTAGCTAGTAGTCATAGTAGTAAATATTAATTCTTTGATAGAAACTCTTTGTGTACCATTGCTAACCAACATAAGCGTGATCCGTAGCTTGTTGTGACAAACTTGCTGCAGGTGGTGTCATTACCACAAACCCATTAGTGATATGACCAAATAGGGCAGTAATACTGTCACTCTAGGTACACTATAAACAATAACAGAACATAATAATCATAGGCATTGTTAGTTATATATTTCTATATCCCTATCCCAAACTATTAAATCCTAGGCTGCAAACGTAATTCTAGATAATCCAAGTTTAACTTTACGGCTTGGCTGCTCATTTCCACTTTTTCATAAAGCTTCCCAGTCTACCACCCCGACCTCACTATATTACAATACTTTCTGATATATCAGTGAAGCCAGTTCCATCAGCAACTGTGTCAGTAATAGCAGCCATACTGTCTACAACCACCATCCACATATCCACAGCAGCAACACCATCCACAGCAGCGACTCCATCCACAACAGCAACACCATCCACAGCAGCAACACCATCCACAGCAGCAACACCATCCACAGCAGCAACACCATCCACAGCAGCAACACTATCCACAGCAAAGACACCATCCACAGCAGCGACACCATCCACAGCAGCGACACCATCCACAGCAGCGACACCATCCACACCAGTGACACTATCTACTACAGTGACACCCTTTATAGAGTTTTCTACCGTCAAATCCACACAATTCATCCCATAATAAATCAATTTTATTCAGAATAGTTGAGAATGAAGAATTCTGTACTGATCAGGTTAATTTTGTTTAGTGGCAAGTTATAAGGGAACTTGTTTTATCATTGAGAGTAGTTAGCATAAATTGTTATGAACTAAATGTTGTACTTTTTGGGATCAGCCTCAATAGCATACAGCACACGACAGTATACAAATAATATTGGGGGGGGGGGGGGGGGGGAGCAGAAAGTTGGGGAGAACTTTCCTGCTCCTCCCACCAGATTGAACTCTGACTTTGTGAAGACTGCTTACCTGTAATTTTACAGTCTGGAAAAGGGGAAACTTTCATCCAGCAATTCTAAACTGTAGCGTTATAAGCAAAAAGCTAAATGGTAATAGTCTGATCTATCATAAAGTAGCTTCATAATTTTTTTAAAATTTACTAAGTAAAAGGAAAATGGCATATTCAAAGTTATTTCTCTAAACTCAAATGTAACTAACTGGAAGCCTCCAAATTATCTAGGACAGGTAATTCTGTTAAATCTCGAGCAAATCATCTTGTGCACTATGACTGGACTCCTCACTGCAAGCTCCCTCTTTGAAATTATCCAAAACGGCAATAATTAACAATCAATACGCAGAAGAGTTAACGGTTTACCGTTGCGGAAGGATGGGAGACGGTGGTTACAATTAAACGGAATGCCCATTTTACATCAGTACTATGATGAGGTGCTTACCATTTTATTGCCTTTTTTTTTTTTGGAAACGGTGGCGCAGTAGTACGCCCGTTCTACGGTGCGGAAACCAGCACGTTGTTTTGACTTCTACTGTAATATTCACCCTACTGGTTTGAATATTCACTTCACTTTAATTAACCAGTGGTTTGTAACAAGTTAGGCAGTAGAATTGAAAATATTAGGTCGCCACTGTGAATCGAACCCAGGACCACTTGCTGCTAATTTATCACTTGCACAAATTCTTTCTCAGCCTTCTTTTACTCATTAGATGTATTCTCTCTCTATCACAGGCTTTTTCTAAAACAATACTGAATTAAAAATATTTGGTCGCCACCACCAGGAATCTAACCCATGACCGCTTGCTTAATGCACAAGCACTCTACCTCTGAGCTACCACAACCAGCTGGCCAACTAACACTCAATTCTACTGCTATGCTACAGTCTTGCTGTCAACAGACGGAAATCTTCTTTTTTTTCAGAGATTGTTTTTATCTTTGAAAAAAAAAGAAAATTTCCGTTGATCTGTTGAAAGTGAGACTGTAGCATAGCATAAAGAACAGACAAACACTGACCCATCACCACTAACTCACACCAAACCCACCATAGCTCACTCACTCACCTCCTTGAAGGAAGTCATGATTCTCTCCACAGCATCAGCTCCACTGATGAGAAGATTCTTGGAGGTGGTGTAGGCCTGCGTACGATCACTCACTGCTGCTGTGTCCTCGTTTACACTGCCGGTAAGTATGGGCCACGCCACTATTATCATTCCTGTAGCACACACACATACAAACACACACTCTTACATACACATACTTATACACACACACACACACACACTAAATTAGAACCACTTGTTTCATAATATCAACTCGCCAGGGCAATATACCAGCACCAGTGGAGCACTACTGCGACCATGGCAATCAAACATTACAAAAACTATCACAGGACTCCAAGAATGGGCCATATGGGAGAGTGAATTGAGAAAGAGTGGTTGGAAAAGTAGTAATTACAACTAATCAACAGTTGCTAATACTTATTGAGAGATCTGTGCCAGTTATCTAGTACACAAATTAAGTTCATTGTAGGTCAGGTAGAAATAAATAACTTGTACTTACAGTACAGTGCAGTTCAGTGTACGCACATCCCATGCTATACATTAGTATAATCAGAGGAAGAAGCCAGCAATAGCAGGGCTTTACAATTTAACAGCTCAATATTTCAATGAATAATGCAATATAGTTATTCTCAAGTAACACTTCAAGTAGATATCGTGTCAACGTAAGTACTCTGATGAGGTGATGGTACTAAAATACAATCTTACCCACAAGTCCCCAAATGTACTTCATGAAGAATTGCTCCAACATGACATACCACAGCTTATTCCAGAACAGCAAATTCATCTGCCGGGCAAGAGCTGCGAATGTACTTCTAAGCAACGACTGCTCTACCTGTTAGCACAATGAATAACACAATGGAATCAAAAGGTCAATTAAAATAAAAGCCTCAAAGAAAGGAACTTAGACAAAGTGTAAAACTGGACATTTTTATGCTAGTCATAAAACATCCTGTTGTTACCATGGCATCACAATTTACGTATCATCCTTTCCTATCACTTTTAGACACCCACTTGTTCCTCAAAGCACTAAGTCTACTAACTTTGTGTCCGTTATAAAAAGCCACTTCTTCTGCGTTGGTAATGAGCCGCGAGTGAATGTACCGCAGGTGGGCGTTCCGTCTAGCTTCCTCGGCGACAAGCTTCCCAAAAGGTGGAGAACAAGTTTTCAACAGCCATCCAGTCAAGAAAATAGTGGAAAAGCCCAAATACGCAGGAAACCGTGACCGGTCTCCTTGCTTCCTTGCAACCATTCGGACAGCATTTGTCATCAAGATAACATCCAGGAACGGCTTGCTGAGGTGCGAGTATATGTGGGTGACGGCGGATGAAAATGCCTGCATGTCTTCGGTGAGGGAGTGGTCCGGGTTCGCAAGCCGGCCGTCCAGATTACTCACACGGTAGTATGTTTGGTTATGAAAGTAGAGAGAGTAAGCGTAGTCCACCAGCCTTGTGCGAATGGCCAAAGCTAGCCTGGATTCAAGATAGCGTATGAGGCTGTTAATGAACGTGGCCGGCACAGCTAGCATGACCCAGTTGATGCAATGCCTAAGGAATTGGTATGGGTTCTTGTCCACTATAGACTTGACGAGCCTCCCATCCAGATGGGCTACGTATATGGAGAGGAAAGTGCGTACCAACAAAGAACAAGTATGAATGCAGAGTAAGCCAAACTCTTTGGAGAAGACACTGGGAATGGCTATTTTTACTAGCTTCAGTAGTTGCTTCAGGAATACTTTGTCCACTGCAGGGGCTTTCTTCTTCTTGTTTCTTTTCATGAATTCTTCTAGAGCGGAGCAGTGGTATATTGTTCCATCTTGTTGGCTCTTGTTGCCCTGCAAACCACCGTCGTTGCTACCAGAAGCGGTTGCTGCAGGTCCAGCATTCCGCCTTCTATTTCTAGTTTTTAAATACCTTTTTCCAGCTACGCAGAGGACAATGCCTGACGCACAAACCACGGCTGCCACTCCAGCCTGCCGTCTAGTCGCCATTGTTTCTCCCTCCCCGCGGAAAACTGGCAGCGCTCTATGGGATTTGCCAATCTAAAATTAAATGTCTCCTTCTCTTGAATTACCCTTTACCAGACAGATATGACTGAAAACGGTTGGCAAGAAGTAGGGACCAGCGGATTATGCTGGCATAATTTTTGGCATAATCGGTTCATCATAGCATAAGGCATAATTTGGCATAAAAATAGCATAATGGGCCATTTTTCCAGCTTGTAACTAAATATATTCTCTATTCAGTCGGAAAAATAAATTATAGGCCTGAGCTTGCTGTTGTTACTCAGCACTGCAAGTGTCACGACTCACACCACACATGACCCACTGGCCAGCACACTAACCACTGCACTGATAGGTAAAGCCCATGACCAGCCCACTCACTCTTCCCTTCTAGCTCTAACATCATGGCAGAAGCTGAATCTGGGTTGTCAGACTACTCTGAATCTGAGTGTGAGCTTCAGCCTGACTGCACAGAGAACTCTGAAATCCTTGCAGCTATGAGGGATGAAGCCAGTGTTAATGGTGTAGCTATGGATGTTGTAAAGATTATTTATCCTAAAATAATGGATGTGCGATGTTTTTCCCATACCTTAGACCTTGTTGGAGACAAATTCAAAACACCTCTTCTTGCTAGTTTCTGTTCTTATTGGATATCTCTTTTTGCACATAGTCCTAAGTCTAAAATGCTTTGGAAGAATCAAACCGGCAAGTCTGTAGCCTCTTATAGCAAAACACGATGGTGGAGCAAGTGGGAAATCCTCCACCAAATAATGCTACAGTTTGGTGACATCGAGCCTTTTTTGACTGCTAACACAGATATTGGTCCTTCTTTAAGACCCAAAATGCTCGAAATATTGCACAGTGTACCTGGCCTTGGTCAATTGAAGATGGAGCTAGCTGCTGTGATTGACATTGGCGAGCAAATTGTGAGGTCTACATACAACTTGGAGGGAGATGGGGCACTGATGGTCAATTGCTACAAGAGATAGTGAAAGTAAGTAGTGTAATAAGCTCTGCTTATCATCCCAACACTACTGCAGTCCCCACAGTCTAGCACCTGGGAATACCCTTGCTCAACAACAGTATGTGGCTTATGCAATGTCATGTGTTCAGCCTGGAATCGATTACTTCCAGTTGAAATTTGGTGATGATACGAAACCTCCCTTGAGCCAATTTAAGCTATGAGATACTTCTGACCAACAAGAATTCAGGAACTTCAACCAATAGCTTCAGATATTGATTCATTGAGTGCTATACCATTCTTCAATGACACAGGTGTTATTACTGGCCTTAAAGAAAAACTCCCAGCTTATCTTGCCAGAGCTAATGGAGTGTAAAAAATAATCTTTTTGTCAGCATAATTGGGCATAATATTGGGCATAATAGGGCAAAAAATGTGGCAATGCCAAATAGCATATTCGGGAGAAAAATTGGCATAATCCGCTGGTGCCTAGCAAGAAGCCGGGAAGCGACCGCGGCACCGCAAAAGGAAAACGTTATCAACCTAGAGCGTCAACTTCAGATGCTGCAGTAGGAAGGCAAGTGCTGGTTTTTAGCAGTACAATGACTTGTTATTGTAAGCATAATAATATGTAAATATAATAGCCAGTTTTTGTTGTATGGGTAGAACTTAAGTTTTACCGCTTCTCTAGTACACGCCACCAATATTTTAATCGTGTTGTAATGCTGTGGAATGCATTCTCTCCAATTGATCTTTCCCCTTCCTTCACTACTATCAAGAAAACTCTTCAACAGAAATTCTGGAATACATTCACCAAAAGATTCAACCCCAGCAATCCCTGCACATTTTGTTGTCTATGTCCCTGTTCTCAATGTCACACATCTAATATCAATATCACTTTGCCTCCCACATCATGAGCCTATTTATTCATTTTTGTTTATACACTTTCTTCTTTTGTTTACTTGTTTATTTCTTCGGGCAGCTCTAGTAGTTAGAGTTTGACCCTCAACCACAAACACTTTACATTTTTCACTTCACTCACAATACTTGTTTTGTCCCATTGGTTGTAAAGTCAATAATAATAATAATAATAATAATAATAAAACCACACCCACAAAAATTCTAAAAATCATTACCCACCACTGCACAACTAAACCGCTCATCTTCAAGATCAATACTTCATTTTTAGAAAGTGGTTTGAATTTGTATAAAAAAAGGAGTTTTTGATTAAAATTTGAAGGAAAAAAACATAAAAACTTAACTAAAAATAATATTGACCAAGTCACTTTCAAGAGTATACAAAATAGCTTTCCGATGTATCACTGTAAAAAAATAAAGAGAACAAGTTATGATTTTTAGAAGAGTGACAAGTTTCACTTTGAGATCATTGTGGTTAACCACAACACAAATTATTCCAGCTGAAATGCCTGTAACAGAAGAAAATGAAGCACAAGTTGGATTGTGAGCACAGGTCCCTCCACAAGAGTTTAAATAAAGGGGTACTATGAATGTAGAAGCTATTATACATTGTATTAGGCTCAGGGAGGATCTTGTGTTTATCATTGCCTCAAAAAAGCACCCTGACTTAATCGTTCAAACTTAGTACTCAATTTCCGTCTTCCAAGAGTAACCCTGGGGCAAAAGTAGTACCTTCAACAGCTTGCCTCTGTGTGTTGGAACCATTGGCAACTGTACTTTACACAAGAAACCAACCTCTGCCGAACACCACTGTTTTCTGAAACTGTGGAGGTATGCCAATGGTAGGAAGTTGAATCACCACTAAACTGCCCAAAGGCAAATCTTATTTAGGTTTGTCTATTCTGACAGTTCCATAACTACTGTTTGGAAGTTCAGGAAAGAATTCACTACCTCTAAGTTGCAAAACATTGTAGAGCATCCCGCCATTAAGTTTTAGCTTACTAATCAAAGGTGGGGTAGCCTCCTGTCCAAATTTTTAGACTCTACTGGAGCCTTCCTAAACTAAGTCTCCTGATAGCTTCTTCAGGAAAGTATTTTTAGCTCTTTTTTTACATCCCATAACACTGGGTATGGGGGAGTGCAGTTTATGTGGTAAATAGCGCTTCTTTCCTGTGTGCTTTTTTTAACTATAACTAGAAAATGGTTCCCATTGAAGTCAGTGGAGCGAGGGGCTAGGTGAAAAGAAATACTATAGCTATAGAATATTGTAAGTTGGCTAATGTCGTTTTGATATAGATAGCTGAACATTTTCTAAACTGTATAAAAAATATTATAGCTACTTGATTAATATAGCTACCCAAGATTTTATTCAGCTTATTTTTGAAGTTGCTGGGGGGAAAGTATATACAAATTACTTAAGAAGTCACATTTGAGGAACAACAATAAAATGATAGTAAACTAAATCTTTTACATGATATTGAAGGAGTACTAAAAACTAACTAAATCTTCAGGAAGATTTATGGAAGAAAAAAAAAGGCTAAAACTAAGCCTTCAAGATCTTATTTTTTCTTTTGCATGGACCTAAACATTTCTGGAATTTATAAACCTAAACAACACTGGAAACTAATAATAATAATTTTGTAATTATATATTCTACAGAAATTCTCTAATATTTCATTCTTCACATTTATTTAATTTTCTTACACTGTACAGGAGAGCAACAGGAGAAGTTTTGTGTAGTGTAAAGAAGAATTGCTTCTACCAATATCTGTGGCTATTGCATATTCAGAAGCTAAAAGTACTTTAATGGAAATATTCTCCTCATATGGTCTAAATAATTGACAGTAAGTTAAAACAACAAATTATATTTTCAATTAGCACCAAAGGTAGTTTGATATAATACTACATATGTTACCTGCTCTACACAGTAGCAGTTTCTTTAGCTCTCTTGGGGCTGTCCGTTTCTTTCGTTCTTCTCTTCTCACTCTTCGGCTGTTTCGGCAGCTTTTTGGCATTTTTTAAGCCTCCCTAGCTGTTTTCTTTTCTGCTTATCATTTATATTGTGGGTTCAAGAAATACCTGCAGTAAAATGCTGTTGAAGATAAATATTGCCATGGTACTTCATAGCAGGCGCAGGCGCCATAGCAGGCGCAGGCGCCTTAGCAGAAAAAAGGTACGCACAACGTGGCGAGGGCAATTCCGTACCGCGGATCGAGGGGTGCAACCGACTTGTACCTTGGCTCTAGGGCTATAAGAAACGCATAAAACTCATTTTGATTGAACTGTTTATTGGTAAAAGAATGCATTGATAAAAAGAATTCCACAGGTCAACCAGCTCTCAGTAGGAGTTCTCAGGAAGCCACTCCTTCCTCAAACCCCTCTATCCACCTATACAGGAGAGCTGATTGGTGTCAAGTATCTCTACAGTCTGACTGGTAGGGTGCTCGACTCCAATAATTTGGAGGAGAAGGTGGATGAGGGGTTTAAGGATTTCAAGGAAGAGGAAGAGGAGGACTGTATACATTTTGAAAACTAATTGTTTCAATCGTTGCATAGAAATAACATACATCAGAATACACCCAGGTAAAAGCAATAATAGTGATGATAATAGTAGTAATAATATGAGTGATGGTAATTAAATACTCAATATACATTCAAACTGTGGCCCCATAGTTACCATACAGAGGCCATTATGACATCTTACCACCAAGAGCCATTGCAAGCTACTTGATTGGTTAGAAAGTTGACAGTAATTTCTCAAAATATCCTGTTATTGCACAGTTTCAGTCCAAGTTCATGGAATTGCATAAACAAAATGTTTAGTTTAGAACGATAGCATAATTGCCAGCAGATTTCTATAGTGAAGTGGAGGCTTGTTGATCAAATGTGTTCATGTAGGGTATCAAAAGAAAGCATTTGCTTTGTAGAGCAATATAAAATTTAAAACACACTTATACCTCAAACCATTCACGAGTTATAGTCATTTATGTATTTGACAAAATACCACACCATCCACGAACGGACTTATTGAGGACTTTTGTGGTTTAATCTACTTATGATAAAAGCACCACACTTGGAACACTGTTATATATACGCATTTGGAACATTTTTGCATATGGAGGCATTTATGGTTTCATTCCTGGTAACCATGACAACACCGTAAAAGATGCTACAATGCAAACACTGACTAATAGGTTCATATTATTATGACTATACTAATTGTTTCACTTAAAGTTAGCTTGTTTGACATTCTCCTTCACACTTGCAAAGAGCTGTGCATTGCAGTCCAGCCTTTTTTGCACTTGCATCTTGTTTGGCACCGTTTCTTACAGCCGCAACAAAGCAGTTCATAACAGCTTTTTGATGCTTCTTGAAGCGTCGTCCAAAGTGGTTCATATAGACCATCATTTGTTTTAAGCCAACAACTACATGGAGATGGAAGTTGAGGGTGTGGAAAGAGTGCTTGGCCCCAAATATGCCCACCTTGAAAAGCTGCCCTTTTCACGTGCTGCTCCAGAGCAGCATGCATTGGTGGCATCCTCTGCACAGATGAGGTTTTGGCAACACTTTCTGCCTGGCCTTGTCCACATCTGTACAAGTGCTTGTTCTGTCATAAAGAAAGCACAATGAACCTTTCAATGACTTTCAGAGTTTGTTCTGTAACCTCAGTAGGTGCATGAGCCAGTTCAAGGCAGTGCATCGGTAAGTTCTGGGAATGAATTCCATGTAGACCATGCGCTTTTCTTGCCATGTCCGACAAACCCTGACACTGTGTTGCAACCTGTTAGAGCATGAAACATAGGAAGGGCAATAGACTTCTCTGGTCCCACCCTGTTTCCCATTTGTGCTGAAAGACTCAGCACACGATCATAAGAAATGCACAGACCTAGATCAAACAGCTCATCTACAAGGTCCTTCTTGCGAGTTTTTGCATGTATCATTAACCCAATGTAGACCGGAAGAGGTGTTTCTTGTGCTGAGCTGTGCCGAATGGATGGGCTAGAGGCTGTATGTTTGCGTACGTACTTGACACTGTTATATTTCAAAATCTGGGCAATGGAGAGTGCTACTTGGGTAGAACTATCACTCTGTTCTTTTATGCATGGGCCTTCTAACACCATGCTCACTAGTGCAAGCAATGAGTGTGACACAGATTTAGACTGGCAATTTTCTTCAAAAGATCCAGTAAATGGTTTTGAATTGAACATACATCTGCACACAATCTGTGCAAGGTGAACAGCATCACTGTCGCTATCTTGTTCACAGGCTTTTCCAAGAGCCAAACCAATATCCTCATCAATAATTAATACATTTAATAGACTTGGATACTTTGACAAACATCCATGAAGTAACAATGAGGCAACCCTGGTGTCCATAAATATTAATACTTTATAGGTGGGTTGGTTCAAGAACCATACCAGAAGACAGGAGGTAGCCATGCTTCTACAAGGCCTCAGCCTTCCGGCTCCTGTCTCCTCATGTACACCACTCCCTCCCCTCAATGAACTGGATCTGGACTGTAGCCCTCCACCGCCCCTGCCAATCCACATCCTCTACCACCTGAAGTAGAGGATACAGTGGGCAGGGCAGTGGTGCAAGGGCAGACAGCTGCATCATTGGACCCTACGGCGCCCTCTAGAACAACAGAGAGGAACTACAGAGTGGCAGCACAGGAAGGCTGCTGCTCTTCATCTTCCATTTCTTCTGCCTCTTCCATCCCTGCTCTTGCCTCTCCCTCTCAATCCATCGCCCCTGCCTCTTTGTTCATCACCCCTTCCTCTTCATATATCACCCCTTCCTATCAGTCCATCAATCCTTACTCTTCTTATTTAACTTACTTTCAAATTATATCAAGAATTATACAAATCTATAGCTTTAGTAAATGAGAAACAGAATGATGGATAGTGCAGTAAAAGCTAGCTTTATATAAACAGTAGAATCCCAGCTATACACAAGAAAAAAAAAGGTACAACCTGCCAGCTGTATTATTGTGCACAGCAGTATTTCCATGCAGCTGAGGGTCAGTATGACATTTCTAGGTCTCTCTGAGGGTATGCAGAATGACCTTCTCCAACACTCATTTTGGTGTGAAAGGTCAGAGAGAGAGAGAACATTTATCAGGTGAGTTCAATTATAACTCAACTGTGTACAAATCCTACATATCAAGCATGCCTACAATATCAATTCTTACTCCCCTGTACACACAGCTATGGTTATGATCTTGAGATATGTGTGGTGTGTGGTTTAACTCAGGGGAAATACCCCATGTACTACGCAGCTATCTAAACAGCTGCTTAGGAGAATGTAGTACATTTCACACTGACTGCTGCACTTCTCAACCAGCTGCAATTTGGAGGCTGAAATGACCCAGTGGCAAGATGACCTCAAGCTGAGAAGTGTGAGCAGTGACTGACCACTCTGTAACTTGTGGCAGGATGACCATGACTTGAGTGATCTTCGCTCTACAATTAGCTGAAAAAAATTATTCTTCAAGCAAAACACTCACACAAAAATAATAAACAGTCTCTGTATTTCCCCCTCTCACTAAACAAAAAATTTCAATGAATAAATAAATAAATACAATTAAATAATTAAAAAAAGAAATGGATAAATAAATAAAAAAATATCTGGAAAAAATCATAATAAATAAATAAATACAAATAGATAAATAAATTTTTAGAAAATTATGTGCATAAAATATACAATAGAATAAATAATAGCTGTCTTATTTTTATCTAGTTGAGGTTGCTTTGGACAGGTCAAATATAACTTGAAGAGTTAATTTTAGACATATGTAATCACGGCAGCCAAGTATTATGACTAACAATTACAATCAACTTCAATATGCTTTGACTACAGTTACACACACAACAACAAAAAAAGAATATATTATCCTTCACACATACATGTAGTTTACTTTTCGTGGCTTAAGTAACCAAATTAAGGGGGAAAAACATCCACAGTCTTATCACAATTCAAGAATATTTATTAGAAAACACTATTATGGTCACTAATAAACCCTCCAAAGGTACTAAAATTATGACTTAGGAATTCACCTTTTAGCTGCAATTGAAGCTACATTCTCAAACAGCTGCAATTTGGGAGCTTTATATGACCCCTTGTGCAGAATGACCCTCGGACTGACCTTTACTATAATAGCTGAAAAATATTACTCCTCACACAAGAAAGCACAAACACACATACACACAAACATACAGACTCTCTAATTTCTTGTGAAACAAAAAATAAAGTAAATTAAAATAATACATGTACATGGAAACCTGAAAGTTCTGGGCAACTGTGGATATAATTGACTCACACATGAAATTTACACCTCCACCACAGACCACACTAAAATTGGTCATATTGTCCTCTCACATCTAGAATGAGTACAGATATGTATTTGTTGTTATACAATGTACTCCTCCTAATTCTGACCCAAATATTCACTGAAATTATAACTATGCTGTGATTGTTTCATCCTTATTAGGAATCATCAGTATGTTATAATCACTATGAAGTCATGGGTGATAATGTACTATAATAACCTATATGACAATGTAGCGGAATACTATTAAAATATTGATTATACCCATAACTTGATAATGATAAACATAGACAATCACCATTATTTAGTGTGTGCATTTTTATGGTTATCGTCAAGCTTTCCTTACCTGTTATATGCTCATTATTCTTGATGTTCAGATCAAGTCAATAAGGTTTTACTTTTTAAAGTATTGTTTTTAAGCTAATGCTTAGATTATCTACAGCAATGACTACCATGCACAATCTGAACATTGTTGGGATCATGACATTACATTTGCAGACTTTGTGCACATAGTGGAGTCACTGAGAGTGAAACCACCAGACTCACTTAGTGAGAACTTGACATTTGCTGTCTCTGAGGATTATAAACATATAGTCATGTGATAGTGGCCACTCACTGGGTGGGAGTATCGGCTCTGACTTGCGGCATTGGTTCACAAACACCATATCAAGTCGCCTAACACAAGAACAAAATTGTAACAGGTCTGAGCTGGCTAGGTGCCGACTACAATGCTACTGTTCATGGTTCAGTGTAACATAGATTATACATATGTGCTAGAAAACGTATTATAACTCAATCACTCGTGATCTAAAAATAGCAGGTATTTCAGTGAGTTTTGAAAAGCTTGAGTACAAGGAACAGTGCCGCTGATCTCATGAGAAACTTGATAGTGCATACACTGTATTTGCAGGGAACAGAAAAAAAAAGCTGCAATAATAATGGTGATAATGAGTAAAAACAATCACATGCACACACACACACACACATATACACACACTTGTGAACTATTTCGAGTGTTCCCAATTGTTGGACACACTAATTTCAGCATTACTGTGACATCTCTCATGTGTTCTGTCTAAAGACAATAATACTGGGTTTGCTAACCAGTCACTGAGTGAGAGATCAAAATGCAATGGTGCTTATTTTGGTACCAATTTAATTGAATGTAGTGAGGACCATTATATGAATGTCCCAGTACTAAAGTACATTGCACCTGACTTCAGCATACTACTCTTTATTTCCACTACACATAATGCACTAAAGACACAGTAGTTATGAACTTACTTGAAGAGGTGGTACAAGTGCACAGATTTACAAACATACCGCAAATTGCCAATCTTACTGAACTGCAATAATGACATCATAATGGTTGACAGCATGGCGAACATACATGGCCATTCGAGAATCGCTGTAAGTGGAGACATCAAACTGGCCGTGCACGTTGGATGGAATGTGCTTGCTCCACCCATAGTTAGTATCATAAGTATACACGGCAGTATTCAAGAGGTTGGACAGCACCATAATCTCCACTTCTGAGCCCCAAGTTCTGTCACAGTCCACTTTAGTGGCAGCAATGTATTGGTGGATTTCATCTGTTCTGGACTCAGCACACGATGACCCATAGCTGTTCTCTGACACTTCTCCAATGGAGCGCAAATGCTGCAAAAGGGAAGAGACTTGACTTTCCCACAGGCTTGTGCCAATGGTTCTCATGTGTCGTACAATAGCTTGTCTAACTTGTACGTGCTGGTCTTCAGAGCCAGTGATAACAAATGAGAATGCTCTAAACATGCAATTTCCATCACCACTAATGCTTTTGAATCCAGTGGGACTAGTCAATGGAGTGCTCAGGCTGTGCCTCTCTATTCCATTTGGTCTTTGATACTCCAATCCCAATTCCTGACAGGTTCACTGCTGCCACTCCACATCACCAGTATGGCATTTAAAGCAGTCATTGTTTTGTTCGACCCTGGTAATTTCTAATTGGCTTGATGCTTCCTTGGCTTGATCCTTGCCAAGTATAGGCACATTGGGTGGCTGCTTTTCTGTCAGTACAGGATTTGGTAAATCACAACTCATTGCATTTTCATCAGCCTGGGCCATACAATTCAGCAAGTTTGGAATATCAGATACAAGTTGCTGTGAAGGCAGAGTTGCAAAATTGACTGTGTGGGCGATTTGACTGTGAACCTCACATGTTGAAATTTTATGCTGGATAGCAACATCTGCCTCATCAGCTAGAATGTCGGCATCAATGACTGATGTAGTTACAGGCTATCCAGTGGGCTGAATAATTTCACATGGCATTATTTTATTGTGCAAGGATTCTAATCTTTTCTCTTCACGCAGTGCGTTCACTGTGACGATGGCCACTGGCTAGATTGGCTACTCGCTGAAATGGAAATGAGGGGACAAAGAGCAAGTCTTTCAACTCTCGAACACGCGAGCATGCAACAAACGTTAAGCCAGCTGAGAATTCTTTTTTCCCGACATCAATGACAACTTTACTTAGGGTCATACCTTGGCACTTGTGAATAGTTACTGCCCACGCTAGTTTGAGTGGTAGCTGAAGTCTGGAGCATGGCTTATCGGAAGACAGCCACATGCGTCTCAATGGAACAATGGGGACTGATCCGTCATGTAGAGAGGGGCCATTGCATGAATCATATCGTACTGTTACTGCTACAGGAAGACTTGGTGGAGACTCACCAGCACCATCATAGCAGACAGCCCAATCAACTTCGTCACATGAGGCTACAGCAGAGGCTCCCATGCTATGCTGGTGACCACACAGCAACATCCAGTCTTGAAGGGTGGCAACTGGATGGGAATCATCCTGATCTTCATCAGATTCATCCTAAAATCACAACGTAATATAAATCACGTGAGCAAAATTAATACTTATCATCCCTTACCTCATTGTGGGAACATCTTTCCTCCTGTGCAGTCTCCAGCCGCTGGTGGATGTCATCAGCAAGTGAAGTCGGAGCTTTTCCTGATTTAAAAAAAAGAGGCGTAAGCATCAATGTAACGATCATTTCCAGCTAGCAATTGTTCTAGTTGACGAAAAGATGGGTGCAGCATAAGCTGTTGCTTGCAGTATTGCTCGTAATTTGGTCCATCTGGATCTGATGAGCAATGAGGACGTGGAATAACCAGCACTTCCTTCTTTCTGATAATGATCGAATCCCCTTTCTTCTTTGGGATCTTGTACTTCTCGACAAATTTCAGCAGCGTAAGTTGATTGAAGTCCCCTGTATCTGGGCGAGTACAGTACTGATCCAGCTGGGATTCCAGAGTCACTGGTTTATCTTCTTCAAGATTGTCATCCACTTCTCTAGATCCATCCAAACTAAGGACCACAAAATCACGAGATGATTTAACCATAGGAAGCATGAGGAAGAGATGGCATGTTTCTTGAGCGGAAAAGTCTCTCTCTCCAACAGTGCTTGTAAGCAGTTTCTGCACAACCTTTAAAGGAGTACCATCATCATCATCCACACTCTTCATGATGTTGCGGTACACTTCCTGTACGGCTGTGGATTGAGGCTCCGATTTTGTAGCATATTTGGCCACGTACTTAGTAACTGTCTGTCTGGACACCACATACTGCATATCCACATTGGCCCTCCAGGCTGACAGCTGCACTGAGTTATACCCATTCAGCAAATTGTCATTGCGCCTGGTCAGTACCATCGGTTCTCCATCGTCTTGAGAGGTGACAGATGTGATGGGTTGCAGTGGCTTAGGAAAGCCAAATCTGCACTCCTGCTTGCCCTTCTTTTTCTTCAGGCAATACGATGTGGAGCACCTAGTGTGTCTCTGGCATGTGGCCATCAAGTCTACAAGGTCCTCCCCCATATCAGTCACTTCTCCATAGGACCTGTTGCATACATGTAAATTGGTTTTTAGTTGGGGAACCACATTCTGCATGTTGCTTCCATCTGCAGGGATGCCAGGATTCATGGTGCTCACCAACCCATCCACATATTAGGCAATAACTCCATCCACAGAGTCAAGCAGTTGTGAGGTAGAGTCACATGTAAGCAGCTTTTCTGCATCAGGAGCACTGGGTAGCCAGGCCAACCCATGCACATGTGGACTTCCACGATGTTGCCATTCAAATCTCAGCCAGTAGTGTGTGGCTCCGAGGAGATCAACACAGTACATCTCCACAAATTTAGTGATTCTCTCGTAAAAGAACCAATCAGCAATAGCCGGATTATTGTTGACTGCTTTGCTGCGACTTGAGCTGCTTTCAGGATTGTCCTTGCAGATGAGACGAGCCAGTTCTGGCCACTGGCCATCAGCAGCACTGTGAGTGAAAAAGATTGTCAGCAGTCCCAGCTTGTCAATCATGGCTATGAGGCGGATCCTCTGCTTGAACCAATATTGCTTTGTTCGTCGAAAATTGCAGGCATAGTGCAAAACTTTTTTGGTATATTGCTCTCCCCTGCAGTCGATAATACTTTTTAGTTCATCGAGTGACAAGTGTGCATCTTTTGGATGTTGTTTGATGTGCACTCGACCTGCCTGAAGTACCCGCCATCGCATCTCTGAATTGAGTGCAAAGTATCGAAAGCGAGGGTGTGTTGCAAACCTGCTATCGTCATATTTCATGAGGTGCTTAAAGTAGTTGCCTACTGTCACTGCACGCTCACGTGGGGCCAGAAAATTGCCTGCTCCCGTAGGAAACAGAGTGGGAAAAGCACAGGACATGTAACCTTCTGTTACAAACTCATTCACTGGTGCATCGACTCGAGGGCCAAGCAGTAGTTGGAGGCAATTTTTTCTGCTTTTCTTGAATTGATTGTTTGACTGTATCTAGTTCAGTCAACTTTGGAGCGGCCATGGGAATAAAGGATTCAGTATCATAATTTTGTTTGACTGTATCTAGTTCAGTCAACTTTGGAGCGGCCATGGGAATAAAGGATTCAGTATCATAATTTTGTTCGTCATGATTTTCAGATGCATCCTCATTGCATGTGGAGGATTCGATGCCAGAGTGGTTGGATAAATGCCCATCTTCTGGAAGTTCATTCAGGGCAACGTAGTCAATGTGGGCTTTGCGATAATATTTGTTGTGCTGCTTCAACCACAGGAGTGCTTTTAGCACAACTTCCCTTCTAACTTTAAAATCTTGATGTGTGTTGTCTGTACCCTTTTCCCTCACAATCAGTACATCTAATTCCTTGGGAATTCTCGGCAGGCTGGTGGCAAAGGCCGTGATGTCTTGCGGCAGGTTAATGACATGACCCTTATAGCCATACTGTCCATGAGGTAGGTGATAAACAGACATTATAGGAATCACTAACGATATCAACATTTCTTCCACTTGTGGCAACCCCTGCAATATAATAATGTTACATAAAGTCTATATTGTGTTAATTGTAACATTATATAGTGTCACAATAATTGCTAATATTGCCAAAAAATGTTTTAGTTTCATTGTGGTCAATAAAGTGTGACCACATATAAACAAGAAAAATTCTGACTTAATTAATAAAAAAAAAATTGGTAAATAAACGTGAAACAAAGTTGGGAATAATATTAAGCAATAATAATAACAAACAAATACATGGTCCAGGGACCAATCCACCGCTAATGACAGGGGAGGGGCCCAAATAAATTTAGGTCAAAATTTATGAAAATTAATACAGTATGTAATGATCTGGACATTTATTTATCAATGAAAAGCATGAAGCAGCATGCAGTTGTCTTAGAAACATATTTCCCTATGTTGGTGCCTTTGTTCATCATAATTTTTCAATAAACTTGGTTCGGAGGGGGTGGAGTGGGAGGGGGGCTGGCCCCCTTCTGGTTCTTCTCCTGTGGTCACATAGTCTATGGCACTATTATTAATCATGTGTTTACTATAAATTTTTTTTTACTGTATTATAGATAATAAAGTATATACTTACCTGTGTAATTCAGCTGCACTAGCCCTGGATTCATGTTGTTCTCAGCTTGGGAATTTTCTTGTCACGGAAGCATCGCCGACATTCAGTACAATTACTTGCCATCTGTGTGCCTGGGAAATGTTCCAAGTATATAGAGCAGATTAGTGACTCTATTGATGACATTGACTCATGGAAAATTTTAATTTTTTCCTTAACACATTCATCATTCAATAAAGGTACGAGTTGGTTACTGGAATTCTGCTTAGACACATATTTATTAGCTAGTCTAGCAGACCTCTGTTCTGGTGTCTCCATTTCAAGACGCTACACTATTGTTAAACAATTGGTTTTAACTCCCGTAAGTTTTTTAGTTTTAACTGCACCCGCAAAAGAATTCAAAGCGGTAAACAATTCAATTATTTGGATGATATGGGTAATGATCGATAAACTGGAGGATTCCGTTTAGTGAAATTTGGGACGGGTCGAACAAAGAGCTAACACCAAAATACGAGAAGGTCAAAGTGCAAAATGACATACGTACGTCCAAACATATAAACAAACAAACATCCCCAATTTTCAATTGTGTTACCCCTGAGAGTGTCTCGCTCGCCAACTACACACCTCATTGACAATGAAACTCATAGTGTGTGCATAACAGTATAAAAATCAGTCCTCTCAAACTCCCTCCCACCCGACAGTGTCACATTACATAGGACAAACACGGTGAGTGGGTGTGGCTTACTTGTGGCCATTGAGTATGGCGTGATGTAACAAAGTACAGCCACGTCCTGGATGTTGGGGTAGAGTTACTCCTGGTACATCATAACAACAACAACAATAACAACAACATTAGTAAACCGGACTATTGGATGTTGAGGTGGTGTTTACTTCTGGTATTACATCACAACAACAATGTGGGGGGGGGGGGGGGGGGGGGGATTTCTTAGGAATGTTCATACCTCTCCCAGATCCAGGTAACACTACCACCAGAGTGAGTCCATTATGATAGCTATGATGTAATCTATCCTGTTCTCACTTATTCACCCTAACTAGTCCTGAAGTCGCTCAAGGAAGTTTGTAGAGCACAAAAAACAAACGAACAAACAAACAAAAAAAACAGTTTAGCCAAATGAAAATGTTGAAGTCAAGACAAGATGAGAATATAGACAACCAGAAGTATGTAGAAAAACTTGATTTTGAAAAGAAGTATTGGACATTTTAACAAACTAACAGTAGAGTAATAATAACAACAACAGCAATGCATAATAAAAAATGATTTATGAGGATAAAAATAATGAATATTATAGTAGTAATACTATAGCCAGTCATTCTTTTAAAAAGAAAGTGTGGTATTATTTGAAATACCAAAGCAGTGATTGGCTCACAGACAGACTTATTGACTGACCAATGGGTGGACAGGACAGACTTATTGTTGTGATAGTATTGTGGCTTCTCACAACCACATGATGAATGGATCAAACAAATGACTAATTCACACACACACACACATACACACACACACACACACGGACATGGTCAACACATTATTTCTGGCCAGCTCCAATGATACCTCACTTGTGTTGGACTCTCTACACTTGTCCATCCATAACATATGGGTGGGTAGGAAGGAAATGGTTAGGTGAAATATAAAGGAAATGATTAATTATGTTCATGCGATAGTTACAATTTGTTTGGCTTACTGCCACATGGTTACTTTGCTACAATTTAGTGATTGACTGAGCACTTATACACCAGGTAAAATTTACATTGCATTAGAGTTGCACCGATAATCTATCGGTCTATCATTTATCGGCCTACTTTTTCAATATCGGTATCGGTCGTCAACACTACCCGCCGTACCGATATAATTAAGCGATAGAAAAAAATTTGTACTCGCCACGTGGACACTGAACGGATGAGTTCTACTTGCTCTTAGATGGCATAAAGACAAAGAAACTTAACTACAATGTCTAAAAAGAGGTCACCAATTTGGCACTACTTTTGTTCCTGGCACTAAAGATTCTAGACTAGTACCATTATATTTCTAATTACGTAAAAATTAAATTTTCAAAATTCAATGAATATATCTATCTGTTATCGGTATCGGCCTCGATTCTAGATACAATATATGTAATCGGTAAAGTCTTCTATCATCTTCTTTTAACTCACATACACACATAATACGGAAGGGAACACCAAGTGCACACTAAAAACAAAAACTAAAAACAAACAATTGCAGTATTCTGTCACTCTTGATATTGGTACTCTACCTACAGGGAATTGCTGACATTATCTTTTAATGGATCCAAAACTCCAGTCCTTTAAAGTGGTAGAATAGTCTGTATGTCGATGTACACCACGCCACAGATGCTCAATTCCTTGATTGTGAGTTCAACGTCCCGTAATCAAATTTCCATGATTAACACCTCAATGGTCTAGCATGTACTACTGAGCAATCATGCCATTTTCTAAACCTTGATCTGATCGTACTGTTGAAGGTTGACGCAAGAATAGTAACACTAGATGAGTAAAGCTACTGCAAACCCCAGACTTTGGACATCTTGACTAATCATAAGACACCTTACACAACTATGGCTGTTTGTAAAATGTTTAAAAAAATAAATAAATAAAAAAAATAAATAAATTTTGTCGGCTGTAAGCTGACGGCGAGCAGTATTATACCGCCATTCCATAACAATAAAATCAAGTTAGGTTGTCTGATGTCTGGTCGTTAGCCTTATAGGTATTCTGGCAGACACCAAGTAGAGTGGTCTGGTGTGTTGATAGCTTCATAGCTAGGTGTTCTGGTAAGCTTAGTAGTAGGTAGTGGTGTGTGTGTGTGTGTGTGTGTGTGTGTTCTGGTATCATACTAAGTGACATTATAGTAACATATTATCCTTGTAGGTATTCTGGTGAATAATAGTGATATTCTAGTATTAGGCCTGTTCTATTAATGTAGATGATGGAAGATGGCATCTACATATTCAAGTTTGATGGTATCAGATGAAGTCTCTGACTGCACTTTATTTGTCACAGACAGTATTTTATGAATTATTATTGATCAGTATTTTCTTTTTTTCAGATCTTTTTTACATTCTCACACTATTATATTATTCTTTCCCTTCTCCAGCAGTAGTTTTTTTTTCATTTCCCCACTACAGCAGTTTTCTTTTTCATCTCCAATTATTTGTCATTTTAGAATCAAAAGTGCTGGAATGTAAAAGTGCAATGAAAATAAAGAGTGCAGCCATTCATTGGTGGCCCTTGCATCTCTCATATATTCTGTATCCACAGTATTTTTCTTCAGTTGTTATTGTATTATACTCATCGCTCATACTACTCACCTGCTTCTTCCTACTTAATGATAAATGTTAAATAATTAGTAAATCGATTCTGAACTGATCTATTTAGCATAGTTTCTAAGTAGCGGCATATTCAGGCTTTACAATGCTGAACAGAAGCAAAACTAAATACTACCCCCACTATTCAGTTATCTACAGTAATACGAGTTTAGGTGCATAATAATATATTGTTTCTTAATAAACTTACTGCTGGAGAGATTTCTTTGCAGTGGCTGCTGCCCTCTGTTGCTCCAGCCACTCCTCCTTGGGAACTGCTCCTGGAATTGGGTGTGTTTAGTGCACAAGCAAGTTGCTATGGTATTCACACACTGAACAGTAAGTACACAGGAACAGTACATAGTAAATGTATTATTCATTGGATAATGTAGAATATCACTGTCTTATTGGCCATATTTATGCTTGTTCCTGTGGCACTTGTGTTAATACTAAGCCAACAGACTCTGATATTCTCCTATATCAAATCAATAATATGTATTCATATTGAAAATGAATTATTCTTACCTGTCATGGGCTTGCCACAAACTTGGCAGGAGTAAGTTTTGTGGGACTTTAGCAACTGGACCAGCCCCAAGATGAGGATGTAGCTGGACCTCCTGAGGCAGCAGCCTTCCTGGGCCGCCTCAACAGTATGTGGTAAAGGGTGGAAGCCATTAATGATATTCATATAAAGCCAATGGCTTGTAGCTGTAGATTGGCAATCTCATTATATAAAAGAAAAATCTTAAGCATAGTGTAGTGGCTTTGGCCCTACATATCTAACAAACATGTTTTCTAACAAACATGTAACAAAACATGTTTGTTCGGTATGCAGGGCCAAAGCATTATCAATCATCTATCACAGCAGTCCCAGGAGATGAATGTACAGTGCTTCCACTGGAAACCGAGGCATGTTATATCAAATTGACTGTTTTTTGCTATGTTTTTTATATTGCCTTTTTTAGGCTTACTTCTTTTGTTACAGGTCCAATAGAGGACTCCAGCAAGCCAAATTTGAAGAATGAAGACCGGGACGGCGATACAGCTCTGCACACCAGCTACTATTTGGTGTTATTTCGAAGCAGCCAAGGAACTAGCTTGCTCATTTTTTTTCCAGAGGTAGCTAGCGGGCTTCTTCGCAACATTTACAGAGCCATATTTCTAATATCTATATTCTTTTTTTGTAAATAGTAAACATTTCGTGCCGTTTTACTCCTGCGTTATTCTAAAAAAAAATCTCTGTAACTTTATTCTAAGGGGGGTATGCTGCTTGTGCGCAAAATTTGGATTCAATTCAATGATACAATTCCACGAAATATAGATTTATATTTTCAAGTTGACTACTGATTCGCTATTTTACCCTGCCCCCCATAACGTTGAGCTCCGCGAACGCGCAATTTATTGGTAAGAGCATAATCAATTGACTTGTGGTAGCTCTAAAAAGAGCCCATTTGTAACAATAATGAGCGGTGAGATGGCCGTTGTAACTTTGGAAAAGGTTAGTCCCCGGAGCAGAAGTGACGGCGTATTCCCAATGTTGCTTGGAGTTGGTTGCTCATTAGTGAGAGCGGGGTAGTTCAGCACAAATTTCAGACGTGTAGGTGATAGGACTGAAGAATATAGCGGTAGCAATCCCGACAGAAAGAACTGAAGTGATGATGACGGAGTCTATACGCAGCCAAGTCTGAATACAAGGTTGGTGGAATAGTAGGAGCTGGTACCAGTCAGGATGGAGTTGGTCACCGTTAAATTTGACACATGATGTAAAATTGCCTTAAAATTATTTATATGTATAACTCTGGTAGCTAACCTTGAAAATTAAGTGAGTTGTGGCTGTTTTTCACCAAAACAAAATTATGCACGGTAAGGGTCATCAAATGATGACGTTTAGAGCGGGTTGTGGGCCTTTAGTACACGTAAACGCGACGTCACAAAACAGCGCATGCGTATTTGTGTCATAAAGGCAAGAGGGCGCCAGTTTACCGCTAATTGTTGCTCGGTATGGCTGATTTAGCTACGGTTGTATCTCAGGCCCTAGGTATCAAGTTTTACAGTGTTACTGCCTATCACGGCCAGCGTTTTAGCTTCCATCTGAAGCTGCACAACCCATAGGTCTCCAACTGCATCGCCCTGATGGTGTCAGAATATCGAATGCTGGGAGCCTTGGGAGTATTAAACTCCTTCAGCTTTTCTTCAGCTCTTGAAAAAGATGACCTCTTGGATAGCTCAAAGTTAGTAATACCAGCCAACAATTCTGACTGATTTCGACTTCGTTTACTGCTGCTAGTAGAACGATGAGAATCCATACAGCCGCTTGAAGTTAGGGAAAGTCCCGTCTTACCGTTCAGGGAAATAACCGTTCGACCTTAGCTCGTTAACTAGCTACGTTTAATGACGAACTACCGCAAAATCTTGACGTCAAAAAAATGGCGTAAAATGTATTAGAGTGAATGAGAAAAGTGCTGTTCTCCGTTTTCCATTCTCTAAACAGGCAGTTTTACTATTGTAAACATTATTGGGATGATGAAGAAAAGGTATGTGTATGTTAAATGACTGTAGTGAGGGTCTATACAGTAGTTTCAAAAAATCCACTCTTTAAGTTGGAAGCACTGTACTCTCCAGCCAGGTAGTAGAAGTCCTTGTTGTACACGGTTGTACACTACCTTAGGCTAAACGTTCAGGAGCACTAGTCCTCTCCTGCTGATCACAGTCTATGAAGTATGTCAGTTCCTGGTTCAGCCAGTGACTACTATGAACTGAGCCTCTGCCAGTCTTTAGTACAGCCAGACTAGCAGGGTCGGACTCCAAAAATTTTATATTTTTGCTTATATTTTTATTATTAAATAATGATAAGCATTTCCAAGCTGTTCAACTTACTGCTTTCTTGCTTACGTTGCTGCTAATGACTTCTGTGGACCACATGAAGTTGATTTTAGTAGAATTCTTGTGAGTGAAAGACGGAGAGCGAGCACTTATAAGAGCAATTCAGGAGGGAGAATGAAGCAGTCTAAAAGAGGAGGACATCTAAGGACCACCACCAGCAGAACGTGTGGCGGAAGAGTCTGATGAAGAAGCTGATAAAAGCAGCTTATCAAATATATTAAATATGCAGAAAGGAGGACATCTATGGACCACCACCAGCAGAATATTCAGCCACTAAGCTCAGCTAATTCCGTGGATAAAGTATCCAACACATTAACTAATGCTCTTGAGAGCAATGATCCCTTTCTTGTTGCATTGGAATATCTTTAAATTCCGCTACACTGAAGAGGATTTAACAGTCGCAATACTTTATACTTGTATTATTATCAATACTACAATCAAAATATTATTTTTAGTATTAATGAGTCTCTCTTACCATAGAAAATGCCATGAAAAACAAATTTTGGGGAGGAGGAGGGGGGAGTGGGGCGGGTAATAAGGCTTTAGGATTTAGAGTAGGAACTGGTATTGTGGCAATTCAAATTCCTAAGCCAAAACTCCCAAAAATATTTGGAAGTAAAAAAAAAAATTTTTTTTTCCTAAAATTGCTTTTCAAAACATTGCATTTTCCATTATGTTTATAATATTCATATTCTGCATGAACATGAAGATTCTGAATACTCTACACTTACAGGTCAAAACATATGACAATTCAGTCACTCACTATCCATACTAGGTCCACAACCCTCCAGTGCTTTTCTTTACTGCATTGGAACACTACTGAACCTAATAATTAAAATAGAACTTACCAAGCATACGTGTACTCATCATCTCGACAGCAGGTCTGTCACAATCGTATTTGTGTGTGAGTACAACAAAAAACTGGACCTTCATGTCGTCTGTGAGCTGATCCATCACAGCTGTCCCAGGAGATGAACGTACCTCCACATCCACACTCCATGTACTCCCCAGCCAGGTAGTAGAAGTCCCTGGTGTCCACCACCAGGCGCACACGGTTGTACACTACCGTAGACCTCAGCTGGCGATGAGGGCGACACCTAGTGCACAAAAATTTAATTCTCTTCAAAACCTTAATTTATCAATTATTGTAAAGTAGGAATGCATATATTGTATGTATGTATGTATGTACAAAAGCATCATATCATTACTTAACCAACAAACAGAACTTACATTAGAAGCAGCAAGGATGAAAAACAAAACAAAACGCAAAGGCAAGAATGAGACAAGAAAGAGAAGCCCAAGGTGTAGTACAAGTCTCCATCACCAGGCACATACGATTGCACACCCCCTTAGACCTCAAATGATGTTGAAGGCTCAGGGTTTCATTTGGGGGTGGGGGGCACACATTTGTTTGACCACACCAACTTTTTCTGAAAACCACACCCATCTGATTAAAAATCGTCTCAGGTCTAGAAATTAGTGACATCAATCTGGGAAGACTAATGCATATTGCAATTGAAGGACCTCAATTAACTGAAGTGAACCTTCACCAAATATTAGATATATAATATATACAAACAACAAAATCATAGAATATCATTATAAATCATAACCACAGAATATCATTAAGTAGTAAATAGTAAATATTATTAATTTATTTCATGAAATTCTGGGAGGGGGGATCCCAGGGCGCCCCTATGAAACCCTGAGGCTGCACCTAGTAAAAATTCAATTTTCTTCAAGACTGTTAATTTATCAATTATTGCAAATATATAATGTATGTAATGTATATAAGTGCATAATATGATTTGGCTTGCCTGGGGAAGTGGGAGTCAATGTTCCATAAGTTCCACAATAGTAACCAAAAATGAGCCTACTGCTTTAAAATGTTGACCATTATTATGACAAAAATAACTTAATTAAGTTTTACTATTAACTTACAACTGCTTTGAAATATTGACAATCATTATGAAAAGCTATTCTGGCATAGACAGATCCTTTACCAAACCGCTACGAGGAGAAAGGGTCTGATGTAAAACATACCGATTTGTACCAGACGACAACATTCCTATGTAGCCAATGAAATTGCTGTAAGCATATCACATGATCAATTGAGGTTTGGAAACGCACGTGCAACCAGAAGACAATGAATCAATTCGAAATATCACGTAGGTTATTGCTAAGCAACTGGACCGACCAAACACTATAAATTATAGGCCCTACTCAAGTGTAGTGGTTTGGTAAAGGGTCTGACTATGCCAGACTAATGAAAAGCTACCTTGACTGCTTAGCAGCATTACAAATATTTACCAAAAATAAGCTAACTGCCTGGAAATGTTGAAAATTAACCAAAAATATGAAAACCGCTTACCATATTAAGCTAACTTCTGTGAGATGTTGACATAATTATGACCAAATTAACTTAAGTTTTACTTCTAGATTATTATCAGTTAACTTGCATTCAAATGAAGGAAGCAACCCAACCAGCTAACTGCTTTGAAATGGTGACCATCTTTATGAATTTTAATTAGAAAAATAAGATAACTGTCTTGAAAACATTGATCATACTACGATCTAAATACTATCAACTTACATTCAAGTGAGTAACAGCAGCGTAAGTAACAAGCAAGAAAATCAACAAGGAAGCCTTAGAGCAGCACACAGCTCGAGAACGCCAATCTCGCGGTCTTGTGATCGCGCCTAAAGTTTTTGTGCGCGATAGCTCCCGTTCCGTATTTGTTCCAAATTTTCTGCGCAGTGACGGGGTGGGAAATGCAAATCTGTGGATGCCAGTATTGAATGAGTCGTCTGCTAATTAGTAATGTTGTCCAAGCCTACCTGGAACTTATGTGTGCAAGATAGCCTGTTACCCAGTCTCTTCATTGTCTTGAGTTCTGAATGCATGCACCACCCACTAAAAACCCATTGTTATATATCACTTTTTTTTTCTGTTTTGTATTCATTCCTACTTTGTTGAAATCATATTGAAGCCTAGCTGTTGCAAGCTCAGTATCTATTAAATCAATCTATCTCTTCTAGCTGTGCCTTCATAGTAGGCAAAGTTTATCTATCAGTAGCCACTCTAGCTTGTACTTTGCATAGCTAGCTGTGATTACTAGTCGTACTGCACAATCTAAATAGGTAGATAGAGCTGGTCCTTCGCGTTGCTCATTTAGGTGCCCTACAATCACCCCCGCACACTAGTGCAGTACTTTTTTCTTTTGGAAAACATAGAGTGTGAGTGTTTCTAGAGACAGAAAGAAGGGAATCTGATGTGGACATATGTTAAAGTAGTGAAATGCCAATAAAAAGAAGAGTGCTGAACCAAAAGAGCTCCATTAAAAGGGTGAAGTGACTAAGTGAGTGAAGAGTTGAAGTGCTGATATGATGAAATAAAAAGTAGTAAAGCATACATGAAGTGCGGATAAAAATTTGCATGATGTGCTGATAAAGTGTGTCTTGAAGTGCAGATAAAAAGTGTGTCTTGAAGTGCAGATAAAAAGTATGTCTTGAAGTGCTGATAAAAAAATTACTAGGAGTGCAGTGGATAAGTGTGCAGAGGCAGGGGGGCGTATTGGCTTGAGTTACCTACAGCAACAAAAATTAGGTAATTTGTAGTAACTGTTCCTCAACAAACTTACCTGCAAGTTTTTTTTTCAGCGGCTGTTGCTCTTTGCTGTTCCAGCCACTCCTCCTTGGGAACTGCTCCAGGTGCCTCTGGGCAGTACCTCTTACCCCGGAATTGTGAATGGCCTGGTGCTAAAAGAAAATCATAATACAATGGTTTTACACAGAATATGAAATCTTATTACTTGTCACGGGCTTGCTACAAAGTCGGCAAGCATAGGTCTTCCGGGGCATCTTGGTCACTGGAGTAATCCCAGGAGGAGTTGACTGGAGTCCCGAGATGGCAGCCTTTCTGTGTCACCACAGTGAGGTTCGGGAGGTGTGTGCAGGTAGGGGCATGTGTGTAGATAGGAGCGTGTGTGCAGGATGGGGGCGTATGTGCAGGTAAGGGTGTGTGTGGAGGTAGAGGTGTATCAGTGTGCAGTGGGTGCTTGAGGCCCACTCACCATCACCCTGCCAGCTGCTTCAGGTGGCAGAGGATGTGGACTGGTAAGGGGTGATGGAGGGTCACTGGGCAGTTCTGGTGGAGGAGTCTGAAGAGTGAGATGCTGGATCTACATGTAAATTACATGAACGTTGAGAAACATAATTATATACAAATTTATATTCTAACATTCCATACCAAGCAGAAAATGTTTTAAAAATAAATATTTAAAAAGCCTACCATATGACTACTTGACTACTAGTACACATGAACAATAAATGAAAATGTGTCTATAGAGTTTGATTAAGACTTAATTGCCAAGATACTCAACAATATTTCCAGATTATCGTCACATTCAAGTGAACCCAGGAGTACGTGCATGCACACACACACACACACACTTATGTTCCCATTTCAAGACTCTGAGACACACACACACACACACTTATGTTCCAATTTCAAGACTCTGAGTGGCACCAGTTCTGAAGTAAGTTCATGGCGGCTTTAAAAAATCCCTGTACCAAAAATGAGGCTTTGAACAAGTGTCACCAAAATGAGTAATAACTGAAGACATTACATATTAGACTATATCAGCCATACATTTCCAACCACTTCAACATGCTCAGCAGGGATTCATACAGAATTTTTTTGTTAGGTGGGGGGGGGGGGGGGGGGGGGGGGGATAAAGAACAGTTTATCTACATAATATGGTCAAGTCATGACCGTGAGACTGTGAAACAGATTTCAGATGAAAACTTGACAAACTGGCGCCGCTTCCGAGAGAATGGAGGTCTTAGGCTTTTACATCCCGAGCGCACTACTTAAGGCCTGAGGGACCCTAAAAACAGTAGTTCACAACGGCTGCGCAGTGCCTAACTAATTTATAATGTAGCGACTGCTCTTTAACAACACAGTAGGAGGGACTCTAAGCATATTTGGAGGGACACAAATTGACCCTGCCCTCAAAATGGGGAGACTAAGTTTATAGTGCTTCTCTCTGAAAGACCTAAGCAAAATTTCGACCTCAGTTGTCCCTCTGTCACTATACAAAAACTACAGGATCTATGCTTTAATACAAATTGGTATTGAAGGACCAGAACTAGAGAAATGTTGATTTTGAAGAAGTGTGTAACTGATCTTAGTGTACGGTTTATACTAATCATTAATTTCTGAAGAATTCAGTTGGGGAAAAAAATTTAGGTTGGGAGGGGAGGGGGGGGGGGGGGGGGGGGGGGGGGGATGGGGGGGGGGGAGTGGGGAATCCCAGGGCTCCCTTAGTCTGTATGAAACCGTGCTCAGTATACAGTTTAACACCTCACAAGAGGCCTGCTAACATTCTCTCACTTTATTTGTATCACACCTTCACTTTCCATTAACCTGACTACCCTTATCATCAAGGCTATTTCATCATCAGAATTATCGATCCAAAGGATTAACTAATACTTCATTCATTCTATAGTATTACCCTGATTAAAAACCTAAACCATAATGGAAGCTTAATAAAATAAGCCATTCTGATTATTTAAACAACCAGTACCTCCTGACAGAAAGTACTCAGCTACTAAACACGGCTGATTAAAAAAAAAAAGAAGAAGCAACAACAAAATACAAATAACATATGGCAAAGGGTTTTCAATGCCATAGTAACCACTTGCCACACATTTTGTGAGTTGAAAAAACAACAACAAACATTTCTAAGAAATTATAGCACAGCTTAGACCCACTTGCGTACTACAGGATAAAGTGGTGAAGATTAAAGGGTGTTAAAAAAGGCAGCTAATTGCTTTAAATTCAGTTGTTTAGCCAAGCAGTAGCACACAACAATTTCACACATACGCGCACACATACGCACGCATGCACACACACACACACACACACACACACACACACACACACCAGGGGTGATGAAAGTTGTTTCTAAGTGAAGGGGGCACCATGCACCACACAACAATGAACTATCATGAATACCATTATTATACTTTATGAACCGTACAACTTAACATTAACTGAATAAAGTCATAGTGAAAATTGGATGGGAAATTATGATTCCAAAGTTTCAATTAATTTGTACCTTAAAACATTTCTTTTTCTTCCTCTGAATTCCTTAGCGACGCCAGTCAGTTCAGTGTTGTCTACTTAATCTCAATAAGTATGCATAAAAATGGCATCACATAAGTGCTCTACTTTCATTAGGACCATTACTTCTTCTCTCTTAATTCAAGAAGCCAAAGACAACTTATTTAGACAGAATACCAACTGTGTCCTATAGTTAGTACCAATGTCGTGATAGCAGCTTGCTTTATTGCTTTATTGCTTTATTGCTTTATTGCTTTATTGCTTTATTGCTTTTGCAAATAGAATCGAATTATGAGCCAGTCATATTATGAAATTCAATTACAAAGTTATGAAGCACCAACTGGTGTGAACCCTCAGTGCTACTATACACTAGCTAGCTATTACAATATAATCTCAGACCAAAAGAATAATTTATTGGCTATTCTAATGAGGCATCAGTATAGCTTGCGGAATGAAAATGGTACATGTAAATGATGTTTCCGTAAGAGAAGCTAAACAAGCCAGAGACACTCACCGGTATATATATTTTCAATGCAAAACGCCACTTCCAGCAACTCTGTTAATTACCCACTACCAATGCTGAGCTGAAAGCTTCGCGTTTTCTAAAAAATCAGCCCGAAATTAAGAAAAGTACCACAATGAAAGATCCCAAATCGCCATTCTGAGTAGGTTCATACTAACCCTCTTGTACATGCGTGCTGAGGGTTAAATATGAGCAAGCTGTGTGTCCCTCAAGCCACAAAAATCTGGTGCGGGGGGGGGGGGGGGGGGGGGGGGGGGGGGGGGGGGGGGGGTGGGGGGGGGGGGGGGGGGGGGGGGGGGGGGGGGGGGGGGGGGGGCTGTGCCTCTTGGCCCCCTACTCCCATCTCCCTTGCTGACACAGCTGCACACACATAACTTCTCTTGCAACTGCTAGCGGCCGTGAGCACCTAGCAGAGCCAGGATGCCTATGCACTAAGCAGTGCATAGGCATCAATAGTCTCTTCGTGACTATTAAATTCAAAACACAAGAATTATCTGTTGTTGTGTAAGTCATTTTTACATATTTTTCAATTGACATTGGAAAACCTAAAATGGTGGCAATGGAAACATTAGAAAGCAATTTGGTTAGACAGTTGGTAGTGTTCTAATGCATCAAAAAAAAAATTAAGTTCGGCCTATGAATTTGATATTAAGCTTCTGTGTGTTCTAAAAAAAAAAACATTTTGGAAGATAGCTATTCTCTCAAAGCTAAATCTTTAGGTTTTTTTTTTTTAAAAATCACAAAATCCAAAATTCTTTAGAGTACAGCACTCTGACAAATAAACATCTCTGATTTTCGATTGTATTCCCTGGGGAGTGGTTCACATCTCTTTGAGGTGAATTGTTCTTAAACGCTACACAAGACACAAGAGCAGAAAGAGAACGGTGCCCGCAATCAACCACATCCCACATTAGTCTCGTGTAGCCATCGCTACGCAGGAAAATGGTCTGGTAGACTGACATAGAGCAGTTTGTTCTTGCTTAGTCAGCAAGTGGTTAATTGTGGCTCAATTATATAGTGTGGGTGTAAATCATTAAATATTTTAAGGCGTGTGAATTGCTCAGATCAGTAGGCAGAGCTCGTTCTGTATTGCCATGGAAAAATGTTGCTTATGCAAAAAGTATGCTGGGAGATGCTGCTGTTGAATTTAATGCCACTGCTATTGATTCTTGGCTAGCATTATTCACCTTTAAGCATGACAAAAACTTAAGGTACCATAATGGCCTGTAGGCAAAGCAACAACTCTAAGCGAAGTTTTAGATAGCTTCCAGCTGCAAATCTCTTATGGCTGCTTACCATTAATAATGGCATCATCTAGAGGAAGAACTTTGACACAGCTCTCTGTTTGAGAGTTGTGCATAGAAATACAGGGGGAAAAGTTTGAGCAGTCTTACATCGCAGGATACACACCACCTATTGTTTGTAGTCTCCCTAATTAGGAGGGGAACTGAACAAACTGCTCAATGTCAGTCTACTACCAGACCCTTTTCACCGCGTACGTGGCGCGCGATTGGTGCGAGACCGCCCAACGCAGCGATTAGGTAAAGGGTTCCTAGTTGCCAGAATATCTCAAGATTATCAATATCTCGTATGCAAATGAAAGCGCGACAAAAAAATATTTAACTTACGGCTGCTTTATTCTCCTCCTGAATTTGCCTTAAAAGAGCTCGTTCTCCTATGAGGGGAGCCAATTCTTTCAAGTCATCCTCCTTCATTTGCAAAAAAGCCTTCCCACTCACGAGATGCATTTTAAGTTTATCCGCCAGTACACCCCGGATGCCCTTAGCCACTAAGTAATCGGCCATCTCGTCTTACCGTTAGATCGGACACTAGACCTGGGGGGGGGGGGGGGGGGGGGGGGGGGGGGGGGGGGTTGTCTGAGAGCCGCTGACGAATAAAATATTAAAGCACATAGTCATCGCAACAAACGCGAGTCGATCGTCTTGATGCTGCCCTACTGACGACCAGTACCTAAGTGTAAGTTATTGGAAAACAAACTGTTTCAAGTTTCTTACATCTAGTTACCGTAGCCCAAGTGTAGTGTTCAGCACCACACTTGAACTCAGAAGTTTAGCATCAGCTGAAGTCAAAATAAACTTGTTAATATTTTTGTTAGGCACCACTGTAGTCTACATTATTTATGGTGCCTCTGCTCTGTGAAGCAATAGAAGCTGACGAGATTCTAGGTACCATATCATGCCCATCAAGTGATTACTATAGCCAGCTAGAAAAGACTGCTGAAAGTGCTATTGCACTTTTCAGAAATATGATGCTTCATGAGTATGGAGAGACATACAATACCTACATGGTTGACAAGAAATGCAAGTGGTCTGCTTCCCATTTCTCCAGGTTTCAATAATACATGCTTCAGTTGTTCTTGGTTGAAATAATTATGATAATAGCAGGGCATGGGGTAGAGGATTCTCTGCGTAAACTGTGTAGTGGTTGTGTTCTTGGCTAAAAGCCTAAGGCCCCCCCCCCCTCTCCCCCCTCCCAGTAAGCCCAACTCAGGCAACTTTCCATCTGATTTCCATCTGCCTCCTACCAGTCCACCCAGC
>WLWD01002335.1_pt1 | contig 40454 bp, 22 predicted proteins | sample 6712731 | NCBI WGS metagenome assembly WLWD01 (sample SAMN12718690, study PRJNA576275) | sponge metagenome | isolation source: marine sponge | host: Mycale hentscheli | place: New Zealand: South Island, Marlborough, Capsize Point | collected 2014-11-01
AGGGTATGGATTGGGTAAAGCGAAAGTATGGATTGGTTACAGAGAGAATATTGATTGGGTTAAGCGAGGGTATGGATTGGGTAAAGCAAGGGTATGGATTGGGTAAAGCGAGGGTATGGATAGGGTAAAGCGAGGGTATGGATTGGGTAAAGCGAAAGTGTGGATTAGTTACAGAGAGAATATTGATTGGGTAAAGCGAGGGTATGGATTGGGTAAAGCGAGGGTATGGATTGGGTAAAGCGAGGGTATGGATTGGGTAAAGCGAGGGTATGGATTGGGTAAAGCGAGGGTATTGATTGGGTAAAGCGAGAGGGGTATACTATGAATAACGTGATTAAGATAAATAGATTGTGTTGGGTATATTTTATTTTATATAAAGATTGAAGCATTATTTAGGAGAAAAACATACAGTGAATAAACTGGAAATATGATAGATAGAATATAGTTGCCAACCAACCCAGTTTTACTGAGATTCTCTTAGTTAATTTTTTCCTGAAGTCTACCCTATGAACTATTCAAGCTTATCGCACTTTTAAGCACAATAATATTTAATAGTAGATCATTCAATAATTACAAAATTTGAGTTGAATGGGCAGCAATTGAGATATTTGTCTTTTTGATCATAATTTTTATATTCATTTAGTGGGTGTGGCCAACCCTGAATTTACATTCTGAGGAGTTGGCTAGTATTGGTAAATGTTGTGAATTTAGTTTAAAGATTGAGCGTGTCATTGATTAGGTAAGGGATACCCCTTATTAGTAAGAGATACCATGTATTTGGTAAGGTAATTTATTGATTTGGTAAAGGGTAGCATGAACTAGCTGATGCAGCCACTGGCACAGAATGCCTACTGCTGACATTTTTATTTTTTCCAGTCATGTTTTTTTTGTTGTTTTTTTGATAGCTATATTACAGTTGAAGTGTAGTTTTTGAATCTTTTTTGGTGTTGATCCATGCATTATGCTTTTATAAATACTTATAATTAATAATTTTAATGGTGAAATTTGTTACGATTTGTGTAACTAAGTATTATGGTGTATCCTCGTTTATATGAACTACTCTAACATTCAGAGTGAAAGTAATTATATTTATTTTTATATTATTGTACTTATTTTTCTATGTGTTTCATATCTGAACTTTTCTATAATTCAAATGAATAATTTTAGATGGTTTGAACGAGCGAGAATGGACTGTATTATTTTGTCTTTTAAAGTACTGTTTTGCTATCAGTTGTTATTGACATTGTTTGTGTATTGTAGATGGAGTGACCAAGTTAGCATTCAAGGAAACAAACAATTGAAATTTTAATTCAAGTTTTACTTCATTTCATTTTAACATTACCTTTTGTTGTTAAATTGATATTAATTTTTTATTTTATATCGAAATGAATTAAAAAGAAGTATTCAATGTGGTTATTCATAGTTGTCAATGTGGGTTAATGTAAAGGTTCCAGACATTATTAAATTAGTTACCAAGAAAGTTGCAGCCTTATCAAGGTGGGTTTGGTAGAAAGTTACAGACTTTGTCAAGGTGGTTGCCAAAAAGGTGCAGACTTTTTCAATGTGGTTGCAGAATGGTACAGACTTGTCAAGGTGTTTAACAATTGAGTTTTCAGCCAGGTTTGAAAGGTTTGTAAGCTACCTTGTCAACAAGGCAGTTCCACTGTGTATCCCTAAGGAATCTTATCTTATGATTGTGTGTCCTATAATTGTTCTCCCAGCCTCAATCTTACGAATCGTTTACTTTGTTGTCTTTTTTTTTTTTTTTTGTTATTATCACACTGAGTTGGGAATTTGTATATTACGTGGCATTAAAATCGCGTGATTTTTTAAAAAATTTGTTACTTAAAGTGGGAGCTTTATGCTTGCTATAGAGGAATTTATAAACACACAACAACACACAATTTTTGTGTTAGCGGAGGGGCATATTTTCACTCAAGCGATAATTATAACATAGAAGTATTTTTTTTAGTTGCCATAATCCTAATAGAGTATGGGTAAAGGGTATATAGCAGTCAAGTTTAAAGAGATTAAAAATAGGTAAAGGGTATTTGAAGTTGCAGGCAAGGTAATGAATTTTGGTAAAGGGTTTTTAGCTGGAGTAATAGTTTTGTTACAAACCCTACTAACCCGAACTTTGGAGTTTATATACAATTCTCATCTTACAAAACCTTGCATGAATGAAGTTAGTTTTTTACGGGCCAGGAGAACAGTATAGGGCTTAGTCAATGGTTATTGCACCATTCACGTGGAAATTGTAGTGTAGAATAGAAGTCTGCATCTGAGTAGCTAATTAAAGTATAAGTTTAAGAAATGTTACCAATGCAGGCAGAAATCTTTGAGTTGAACCTATAAAGGTATTCAGCAACATTCATGTTATGCTGGTCAGGAGCCTTCCAGGTTGACTAGACAGTACCATAGAAAAAGTACAGGATAGTTCATCTGTACTGGTGCAGGGCAGGCACCTTCCAGGTGGACCTAGAAGGTACTTAGAAAAAGTGCAGGAAAGTTCACCTGTACTGGTGCAGGCCAGGAACCTTCCAGGTGGACCTAGAAGGTACTATAGAAGAAAAAGTGCAGGAAAGTTCACCTGTAGCTACTGGTGCAGGCCAGGAACCTTCCAGGTGGACCTAGAAGGTACTTAGAAAAAGTACAGGAAAGATCACATGTACTGGTACAGGCCAGGGACCTTCCAGGTGGACCTAGAAGGTACTATAGAAAAAGTGCAGGAAATTTAATCTGTACTGGTGCAGGCCAGGAACCTTCCAGGTGGACCTAGAAGGCACTATAGAAAAAGTGCAGGAAAGCTCACCTGTACTGGTGCAGGCCAGGGACCTTCCAGGTGGACCTAGAAGGTACTGTAGAAAAAGTGCAGGAAATTTCATCTGTACTGATGCAGGCCAGGAACCTTCCAGGTGGACCTAGAAGGTACTGTAGAAAAAGTGCAGGAAATTTCATCTGTACTGGTGCAGGCCAGGAACCTTCCAGGTGGACCTAGAAGGCACTATAGAAAAAGTGCAGGAAAGCTCACCTGTACTGGTGCAGGCCAGGGACCTTCCAGGTGGACCTAGAAGGTACTGTAGAAAAAGTGCAGGAAATTTCATCTGTACTGATGCAGGCCAGGAACCTTCCAGGTGGACCTAGAAGGTACTGTAGAAAAAGTGCAGGAAATTTCATCTGTACTGATGCAGGCCAGGAACCTTCCAGGTGGACCTAGAAGGTACTGTAGAAAAAGTGCAGGAAATTTCATCTGTACTGGTGCAGGCCAGGAACCTTCCAGGTGGACCTAGAAGGTACTATAGAAGAAGTGCAGGAAAGTTCACCTGTACTGGTGCAGGCCAGGGACCTTCCAGGTGGACCTAGAAGGTACTATAGAAGAAGTGCAGGAAAGTTCACCTGTACTGGTGCAGGCCAGGGACCTTCCAGGTGGACCTAGAAGGTACTATAGAAAAAGTGCAGGAAAGTTCACCTGTACTGATGCAGGATATGTGACCTGCTGTCAGAAATCATCTGACCTGGTACAGGAAATGTGAAGTACAGGCCATGCGCTCAACTGTCCTATAGAATTCCTGAAGTCAGGAAATTCCAGATTTTTTCCTGTGTCAAGCAGCAACAATGTTTAAGAACAAAGCTCAGTTCACAATGGCAGATCTACGGGAAGCAACTAAAGAAGACGTCAATGATTCCATATCTATGGAAATGCTAATCACACTTTTTGAACCTCACAGTATCTTAGCTCCCCTTCCAATAACAAAAGATAGAAAAGAAATTACTTATTTTATGCCTAGTATTCTTAGAAGTGCTACAAAAGATGAGCTCGAAAAGGTTCCTATTTCTTCAGATGTGGCTCCTCTCATGTATCGATACAAGTGCGGCTACTTACCATTAGGAGTCTTCTCTTCTCTTATTATAGGCCTGGTTTCAAACACAGAACTAAATTGGACTTTCAAAGAAGACAACAGTCCTTGTCGTAACAAGATTGAATTTCTAGTAGGAAAGGATGAAGACACAGTCACTATCATTAGCTATGCCACATATATTAAAGTGGTACTCTACAGAGAATCTAATCCAACAACACCCACTTCTGTTGTCTGTGCACACATTAGAAATACTATCACTTCTATGTTAACAGAAGTTAATTGTAATCTCACGTACAACAATGCAAGACTTCAATATGGATTCGAATGTACAGGCCATCCACCAGAAAAAAAATCGTTTTTGGATTCTTTATTGAAACGATCAAGTAAAGCTCCACTTCATTTGTGCACACTAAAAGATGAAAACTCTCCTAAAATGAACTGTGTGAAGGACCCAAATAATACTATAATTCCACTTATAGATTCAAGACAGACAATTTGGTTTAAGGTATGTCATTAGTTTAATTCAACTCAGTGTTGCTCATAGTATACTCTACATTATAGTTGAAATGTGATGCAGTAACTACAGACATCACTTCTAAAGGTATTTGTATGTTTTTAAATGTTGACTAACTTGTTTAAATGAACATTTTTACCTAATCAACATACTTCAATTTGTTAAACAATTTTGGTATAAACATTTTAATAACTTAGGTATGTTTGGTAGTTAAAAAAATATAATTTAATATTGAAATGCATTTCGACTTAATACATGTGACAAATATATTAATCAAAATCCTCTTGGTGTTTTGGTATGTGTATAGTTTACATTAAAACATTTATTTGCATGAAAAAAGCTGAAGTGATGTTATCAAACAGTGTGTATTGAAATTTTCATATTACATGTTATTGTACAGCATTCAAAGTGGAGGAACATTGTACAGAAGACACTGCTGCAGCTCAGCAAGGGTCGAGTGATAAAGGTAATTACATATTGTTTAATTATATCTGTTATTTAAATCTTTGAGGTGAGAATTTATTGCAATCACATAGTATTTTAAGCAATACTTGTATGATTATTAAATTAGCGTATTTGTACTTATGCTTTGAATTTCTCAATAAGCTGTGATATTATACAGTCGAATTTACAGGAACTCTAAAGCTGATGTACAAATGACACCTATGGTATATGATCATAAAATGCAGTCTTCACACAAGAACTCAAGAACATCTTATTATATCCATGTCCACTCTGAAATTTAGTAGCTAGTTTGTGGGAGAGATTTGTTGGCTTATGAATCAAGTGTTAATACTGTATATAAAAGTTCTACTAGTTTTTGGTCATATTATATTTAAGTGCTATTATAAAATTTATACAATAGTTTTAGTCACTAACCCACAAATACTTACCAGGAAGTACAGTGCTTATTGAATAATGCTAATGGTATAGTAGCTGAATTGCTAATACTTCTATTTGTGCAAGATATGAAGCCAGAATTTTAGTATAACACTGCATGTTTAGAATGTTATTTTCCTTTAACTTAAGTAGCAAGTTCTCAGTGGAAAGTAAACTTAAGTACATACTTTATTACTGCATTCTGCAATTAGTAGTAGTGTGTAAATCATTTTTAAATTCTCAATACTCTATTTTGACAAGATGATGTATTTTCAGCATTGGTTGCAGAAGACCTTGGCAAAGTCTATGAAGAGCTCTATGAAGCCAGAGTGCAATGGAAGAACATCGGCCTCAAACTGGGTCTGACACTAACTACACTCAACTCTATTGAAACTCATCGTCACTATAAAGCTGAGCCAAGTTGCCTGGACATGTTGAATGAGTGGTTAACAAATGGAAAGAACAGAAGCTGGAGTACTCTAGCTGAGGCTTTGGAGAGTCCAATGGTGGGTTATCCTAACATTGCATCTGCAATACAAACTAAGTACTGCACTTGACTTTTTATAAACAAATTTTATAGTCAACATAATACTTTTTATAGCCATAATAATATTGTTTCTAATATTTTCAGTCTACGATGTCACCAAATACAATAGCATATGATATATTGTCTAGATCATTTTAAATTATTTTTGTATAATATTTTACAAATTTATTATTAAGAATTATAAATAATCTAAAATTGAGCTTATTGAATAAGTATCATTGTTAAAATTCTTGCTAGCTCACCACTGCTAGATCCTGCTGCTCACCCCTGCTAGATCCTGCTGCTCACCCCTGCTAGATCCTGCTAGCTCACCCCTGCTAGATCCTGCTAGCTCACCACTGCTAGATCCTGCTAGCTCACCACTGCTAGATCCTGCTAGCTCACCCATGCTAGATCCTTCTAGCTCACCCCTGCTAGATCTTGCTAGCTCACCACAGCTAGATCCTGCTAGCTCACCACTGCTAGATCCTGCTAGCTCACCACTGCTAGATCCTGCTAGCACCACTGCTAGATCTTTCTAGCTCACCACTGCTAGATTCTGCTAGCTCACCACTGCTACATCCTGCTAGCTCACCACTGCTAGATCTTGCTAGCTCACCCCTGCTAGATCCTTCTAGCTCACCTCTGCTAGATCCTGCTAGCCCACCACTGCTAGATCCTGCTAGCTCACCCCTGCAAGATCTAGTCTCGCGTAGCCAGACTCTTTACCAACCCTAACCGCTATGCGGGAAAGGAAAGGGTCTGGGAACATACAATACAACGACTTGTTCAGCAGCAACCCAAAAAGGGTGCTCCAATTATCACATTCCAATGCTTGCGGTAGCCAATGACGTCACGGCCTATTCATGCTGGTACGTTTATTGCTTGCCAGGAGTGCTTATAAATAGTCTACGAAACAACTTCACCAGTTTGACGAAGTCCCGCTACGTTCTCACCCTCCCAGATGTGATGTTGACGTCACACAGAATACCGCAAGCTTGCTGGAATGTGATAATTAAGCACCCTTTTTGGGGTGCTGCTGAACAAGTCGTTGTATTGTATGTTCCCAGACCCTTTCCTTCCCCGCGTAGCGGTTACGGTTGGTACAGGGTCTAGCTACGCGAGACTATGCTAGATCTTTCTAGCTCACCCCTGCTAGATCCTGCTAGCTCACCACTGTTAAATCCTGCTAGCTCACCACTGCTACATCCTGCTAGCTCACCACTGCTAGATCCTGCTAGCTCACCCCTGCTAGATCCTGCTAGCTCACCCCTGCTAGATCCTGCTAGCTCACCACTGCTACATCCTGTAGCTCACCACTGCTAGATCTTGCTAGCTCACCACTGCTAGATCCTGCTAGCTCACCACTGCTAGATCCTGCTAGCTCACCACTGCTAGATCCTGCTAGCTCACCCCTGCTAGATCCTGCTGGCTCACCACTGCTAGATCCTGCTAGCTCTCACCACTGCTAGATCCTGCTAGCTCACCACTGCTAGGTTCTGCTAGCTCACCACTGCTAAATCCTGCTAGCTCACCACTGCTAAATCCTGCTAGCTCACCACTGCATGTTAGATCCTGCTAGCTCACCACTGCTAGATCTTGTTAGCTCACCCCTGCTAGATCCTGCTAGCTTACCACTGCTAGATCTTGCTAGCTCACCACTGCTAAGACCTGCTAGCTCACCACTGCTAAAACCTGCTAGCTCACCACTGCTAAATCATGCTAGCTCATTAATGTTAGCTCTCTTTGTTTTGGACAACGCTCACCATTACTAATGGATACAAGTCCACTGATATGACATGGTCATCCTGATAATTATGCTGATTTAATGAAGGGAAACTTTACAGTGAAAAAATCTTGGCATGTGTTTTCTATGCTATTGATCAGGATCACGATCTGCAGAACAATACTCATATAAAAGTTGCTGGTGATGCAATAGGTATTAATAAAAATTCCAGCAGCCTTGAGTCACTGGATTGTATATGGATCCGAGATGGCACATGTGATTGAATATATTGTGGGTTTTATTACAGGACAGGAATTAATGAACAGAAGCAGCATATGCAGACAGCTTTCCTTTGCGCAACATTAAGTGTATTCTGAAGCATAGGGTAAATTCGATGAATCTGTCATTGCATGTCAAAAATCATTTATTCTGAATCTGAAAGCATGTGTTATTAAAAAACATTGTTGTGTACGTAAATTTTAAAATACAGGATGTAATTTGAAGGAGAATAGACGCATTAACATCAACACATTTAATACTCTATTTTTTTCTTCATTATTACAATTACTGATGAGTAGACATGGGTGTATATAATACTCGTAGTAAAAAATAATCCAAATAGTAAAGTATTTTATTTGATACATTATTAATTACCAAGTACAGCTAACTTTCATGCATATAACCACATGCTATAAGACCTAAACCTAAACCTATCAGTGAGATCAAAGCTAAAGTTCAGCACAAAATGATAAGTAGTAGTGAACAGCAGTAGATGATGATGCATTATTGATTTCTCAAAATACTTCTCAAAAATAATTTAGGTAGTTATTAATTCAGGACACAGAAAGTGAAGGTATATTGAAATTGATGATGATGACAATATATTTGCATGCTTTACATTCTTACACAGTTATTGTAGGTCTACCCAAAGTGCATGAGTTATGGAGGTTGGACCAACAGGTAAATGCTTTGGATATAGACTATGTGGTGACAATATTTACAAAATAATCAAAACTCATTATAAATAAGATTAGATAAGCAAAATGTTTTATTACGCTACCTCATTCCTATGTTGTTGTAAACCTCACAGTGACAATTCATAGTTTCCAGATATCATACCAAACAAAAGTAAACTTTACTGTTAAACTGTTGCTTTTTCCCTCTGGCCATTTCCAGCATTTCAATTAGAAATTTAAGTTGATTTGATGCACAAATTTTGGAATATCGTATTGAGAACATCAAATTATATGCATTTGAAGGTGCAATACAATTAAAATGCATTTTTGGAGAAAGATCCACAAAATCTACTGTTGTTGTGAGTTAACATCTGAATTTAGCATTGCAATTTATTTAAATTTTTGTTTCTTGTTGCCATTGTTTATGTTATGATGTTATTATGTATATATTCCTGTGTCATTGGAGTTGTTGCAAATAATGAGATTGAAATTGACAAAAATTGACTCACTGCAATATCAGCATGAGCTGATAGTACCATAATCTGCCAAGCATTTCTTGCTAAAAGAGTCTGAATAATGCATGCATAATACACGAACAATTTTTACATATCAGTTGTAATTTGTTTCTTATGAACAATATGCCTCCACTAATTGAAGCAATTCATATCATTTTAGCACACACATACGCATGTCACATGCACATTGCATACATAAGCTGACAACTTTTCTGCTCTTGACTTGCACTTTCACATCTCTATTAATTGTTATTATTATCATTTTTCACTATCTGCAACTAAAACGTCAAATCACAAACTCTAACAGCTCATCAACAAAGGTCTTTATAAAGAAAAAATTGGATGGATTTTACTGCAAACAATGTACCTATTATACAGCAGTAGTGATATTGGGGAAAGAGAGAGGATGCACTTCAAGGTATAACATAATTTATGCTTATATGGTTATGAGTACGCACTTTGACAATAATACTGCAAAATCTGATTATTTCATTTCATTAAAAAAAATTCTTTTATTTTTATTAAAACCCAATGCTGTCAGCTACAAACATCTATAATGTAATTATAACAAAAGTTGTACGCTTAACAAACGGCACCATTCCTTTATATACTTTTGTTATGATTATATATTTTTTCATGATTCAGTTATAACTACCAAAAATATTTGTAATATTTTACTCCAAGAAATTTTGCCTTAAAGCTACTGCTGTATAACTGGATATTTGAATTTGGTGAGCTATAAACATTGATATACATTGTATTGATGAGTAAATGATACACATTTAGTTATTTCTTGATGTAGAATAATCAAACAATAGTATGCATATCATTTTTAAAAGTTATGAGACATAGAGATATTAATTGATGCCACTTCAATGAAAATATTATTGCCTCCTACAAATTTTGACATATCATAGCTACTTCTAGTCTTTCATAGCTCGACCCTTTATTTACCACAGCACTGTGAAGACATCCAGGTGGCATAAATACGTGGTACAAGCTTAAAATCCTCCAGATCTCAGTGGGATAGTATGGTTCTGGTTGTGGCTGACAATGCACTTAGCTAACCACATCCACTTTCATAGGTTTTAGTAGTGAAGCCAGCAATGGAGGAATGGCTGTAGTGGCAAATTTAGTGAGCTGACTTCAATGCAACTACAATTACTGAAAATCTGGTTTATAAGAGGAGACTAAACTCTCAAAATTGAAACCATTGCCTTATCTAGGTGCAGCATTGATACACTTTTAGCCAAGTTCCATAGTGTGGCATCATTAAAACTACTTAGGTTTTATCTGCAGAGCATCCAGGTATGACTAGATACATTACTTTTGAACTGGTAGAATGTACTGATACCACCAGAACTCTTCCCAGCACAGTGGTGGATACACAAGATCAACTCACCACATCAAGAGTTAAAGTAGTAGAAGGCTTAGATTAACATTGTAAATTGTCAAGTAGTTGAAGTACACTGGTATGAAAACATAATTGTTCGAAACTTGTTTGCTTATCTTTAACTTAAGTCATACATCCTTATATGTGATAAGTATTACTCTGGCATAGTAGACATTGATGAATGTATCATATTACAATGGCTTATTAAGAAAACCACATATCCATATAAGTGATATGTAGCACTATGCATGAGAGATTAGATGATTGTATCATATTACAAATGGCTTAAACAGATCACTTATACATAGAAATGATATGTAGCACTCTGGCATAGTAGGCATTTGAGTAATGTATCATATTATTACAATAGCTTTAAGATGACCACATATCCATACAAGTGATATGTAGCACTATGCATGAGAGGTTTGACAAATGCATCATAATATCAGCGTACACCGTAACAAATCGGGCATTCCACTACATGCTTTAGGGGTGTAATACAACATCTCTGTTTAACTGAGTGTTGTACTACACTTTGAAATGATCAGTAATACATCAAAGTGTAGAGTGACAGCCCAGTGTTGAGAATGTATCACGGCTTACAGTCTCGAAAAAGGAGTAGAGCTTAGTTAGTAGACTGTGGTTACTTTGTGACATATAGCTAAATGGGTCAAGCTTTCGTTCTTCATGAGTTGTCCCTAGTTTACTAGAACAGGGTTACTACAGTCAGTGAAAATGTGTTTAAGAGTTTTTGACTTTTGACTAAAGAAGTTGTGATAACTTGTTTGTATGAAGTTTAGCTTTAACGTCTAATACAGTATTTTCTTCATGGTGGTTGGTATGATCTCTGGAGGCTGAATTTGAGAAACATCGCATTCCATTTCTTATTGTCTAGAATAGCAAGCAACAAATATCTATCAAGTATCAAGGACTATTCAGAAATATAATACACTTAGTTGACCTTCATCGCAAGTTTGGGTGTGTCTCTGATATTTGTATCAACAGGTAAGTGTAATTAAGAATTATGTAGATAAACTATATTAGCATTCAGCTGCAGATTTGTATGTATCTATAGCATGTCTGTGAGATACATTGCTAATTCAATAAATAGGTTTGCTATACAGCTAGAAATGCTCACTTTTAACCCTCAGCGCGCATTCGCGTGAGTGGTAACTGTAGTCTGTTTGTCACTCATTCATTTTTTCTGTCTGTCTGTCTGTCTGTCTGTCAATAGCGAGTCTCGAACTTCACGTCGATTTAAGCAGCGATAGCGATATCAAACTGCAGCACTACTCAAAATAATTCCCTTAAAAATTCCAAAAATGTTTATTTAGGCTTAGTTTTTCAGAAAAAGCGAGTGAAATTCGGGGCCAATGCTTTTCTGTATGCGAGATGTCCTTTACCATACAATTTGCACTTGAATGGTAAATACTTAGCAGGCAGTACCTTTGCCGTAGTTGGAGGAGCCAGGCAGTTGGAAAGAGGTCTACTGCATAAGACTGTAGCAGTATGTTATACCTTTATAATGTGACATATCTTAACCTTTAAAACACTTTTACCCAAACTTGTAGCTAGCTAGCTACTATGGCTATAGCTGCATCACATATAGTTAATTTGGTCAATTTCACTGAAACAGAGCTGACCTTTAGCTTCATCATCAAGATAATAATTTGTTAATATGGCATTGTAAATGCAAACAACTAACTCTAAGCAACTATAATTAAATTTATTTTATTATTGTGGTGTCTAGAAAAATCCTACAGCAAGTATACCTATCAAGACATATTCTGAGTTGCAATACAGTTTGGCAGGCATTGTTCATTGTCTTATCACTTCAAGTGTGGGTGTGTCTCATATTGGAATCAACTGGTAATTACAATACTTAATATACATACTTACTCTCTATCTAGTTAAGGATGGTGTGTAATGAAGTGATGGCGATAACATATGTTGTAAAAAGTGTTCAACTGATCAGATGTTTCATGTCTCCACTTATATGTATAATTCATATAATATATGAGAATTATGAGCAAGCACAACTATGAACCGTAGATGCCAGTGTTACATGAAATTTGGTCCGTGTAGTTTTCGGTCCGATCAAACCAAATCCGATAGTGGTAAAAGTCCAGGAGACTAAATATGCTAAGGAGCCTGCCGAAGTTAGGTAACACAAACTAGAGTTATGTTACTATATTTTAGTTTAGTTCATAGAAAACACTATAGTAGCATATGATCATTAATTTGAGGAAACAAATACAAAATTACTCTCTTACCTGAGTTATGGTAGCTTCTGTAGTATCAAACTTTAAGCTATTCTGAATATCTCAATTACTAGTAACTCTTGAACAAACTCTCAGCTACAGAATAAAATCGGCCAGAGTGTTATTTTTCTAATATTAGCTGACAAATATGGAAATACTAGCTACTTGCCACATTTTTCTTGGTATTGGTAACTTCTGTAGATGTGAATTTAACCTATTCACTGGCACAAGCTCCTATAGGAGCTCAAGGATGGCGTAATGCGGGGAAAATATTTCCCCCCAAAACAATAAGCACTAAAGCTTATCTGCAGCATCCAGAGCATGGCTAATGTGTTGTTCTATTACATGTATATTATTAAGAATAGAAATAGCTACTATGTAACTAAGGTAGTCAGGCTAAAAATATACTAGACGTTAGTTCGAAAAATGGCAAGACATTTCTGCAACTGAGCCAGTCGATTTCGTCTGCGATGACATTTTGGAGGATGAAAGTGAGAGAGAAGGTGTACAGGAGTTATATAGCTACTGTGAGGTACTGTCAAGGATAGAGAGTTGGACTTGTTCGCCAAAGCTGTCATTTCATGGCTGGTTGAGGATACTACTAGTTTTTCAACGTGAGAACTACTAGAGCACTGTAGGTAGCGAATATACCAGCAGATGTTGAATCAGAAATGTAAGCTTATATTCTAGGTAAGACAAACAGCTGAATAAAAAGCTGATGGACATTTGTCTCACCTCACCAGTAATTTTTATTCTGGGACCATTCCACCGGTGATATGGTGTGACAATAAGGGGGCGTTACTGCCACTAGATCACAAAAAATTACTAAAAAAAGAAGAAGTTGAAACAACAAATCTGGTCCCACCCAACCCAATCTTCAGAGGCCCCTATTCAAGAAATGACTGATTCAACTGATAAACTCTATACTGCTATTGCTAATGGGTAAAGGGTTTATTTGAATTGCATCATGTGCTATAGTGGGGCTGAGTTACTGCTGAGCCACATCGGACGATCCTCTGATTCCATTCTCTCTAGAGTTTCTTCGCGTGTTGTTTGACTCCAGCTCAATTGAGTTTGTCCAGTTGGGTATAGTTTGGTTAGAACTTGCATTAGAAGCGGTGTATGCATAGTTTTAAACTTTCATATTGGTAAGATTATAGCTTGTGAGGTCAAGTAGTGACACACTTGATTAGGGGCATGACGGTTGTTTAGATGCAAAGAAAAGACATGTGTGCAGTCTTTTAATATGTAATCTTGTGAACCATACCTTTAGTTAAATCATATATTATTATCATACTGCTTAGGCCACAGCAGGAAAATTTCCTGTTTCTCATCATCCACCTCCATCATACAATTTCACCCCAACATCACCTAAAAATACAATACAAATTATATGGCATTTTTCGCATTGATTTGTTATTTTTTGACTTACATAAACACAAAACCTCACTGATATAGACAAGAAAAGTGTGAATAATAATGTTCATGAAATGAAATGGTATTTGTAGTATTGGTTTAGACAATAGTTACAGGTTAAATGCTTCTGTAGCAGTTCGCTTCTTCCCAACAAAACGAGGGCTTCTGGTTCGTTCCTTAATGCCAGTCTCATAACATTCACTGCATACTGGGTGAATGGTTTGATAGTTCTTCTTCATAGCATCCGAAATATTTCGTAAATCACCATATGAACCACAGTGATAGCAGCAAGGAGTATTCTTCAATCTGGAAGCATAGTAGTGAGGACTAATGTTGTCATTACAGCCATCAAGTATCTCATGGGCACAGAGTAAATTGATGTCTTCATCTTCTTCTGGAAAAATTGAGCCACCACAGCAATACAAAAAATTTTCCTTGTAAATTGCCAGCTTGTTAAATTCATCCTTGGTTAGTTTCCTTTTAGAATAAACACACCTAGGCTTCAGACATTCTCCACACACAAGCACATCACAGACAGTTTCTGCTGTCATACGAAAAGACTTGGATACTTTGGCTGTTGATTTTGTTGGTGTTGATTTCCGTGAAGCAAGTGATGGCCTATCCTTTTCACTAGTAGACTTTCCCCAAGAACTTTCAAATTCATTGTATGAGTTGCTTGCTGGTTTCCTTTCTGGATCAGGAAAGAAATTCAATTTGTCAAACACATCACAGGGAAGTCTTGGGGGCTTACACATCTTGCATCCTGTGACACCACACTTCTTTATGCAAAAAAAGTAGTGGCGGTCTACACAGCAGTGATAAAAATGCTTGTAGCTGTGTATGTGCTTTCAAATGCTCCTTTCTGGTATCAGTAGCCAATACAGTGGAGTCCACTTCATGAATACACTGCCACAGATCATCAATTTCCTGTGAAGTACAAGGAGACTAGGTCTGAACTAGCTCATCTAGGTTCTTTGGCTGAGGTCATAAGGATTGTGAATGCAATCCGCTGGGTTGATGTATTGCATCCTTTCTCTACTTTTTCTACAAAGTACCTAATAAGCTGTCCATTCAGAGAACAGCACTCTACCACATTAAACTCCAGTTCTATTAGCACACTCTGGGCACAATCAATAGATTTAGATAAGGTGCACCTTGTTATTTTTGTACCTTCATCGATTTCAGGTAAATTCTTCCTGATGTCTTCAAAAATAGACACAAATGTCTGTTCTTCTGAGCATAGAAACATTTTCCAAGGATAAATCCTATTGTTTCCTTGTAGGACTGACACAGTGACATACATGGCAGACTAGCTAGAGCCAGTAGGATTACAACAAAATGTACTTACCTGAGCGCTGAGTGAGAAGTCTACCGTGTGAAGTTCAGACTTAAGTTTATACAGCTGTGTTTTGTAATTTTAGCGCCCGCCTGCATAATTTTTTTATTACTTCCTGGATGAGAAACAGGAAATTTCCCTGCTGTGGCCTTACCTGAAAATGGTCTGGGGACAGCCATAAAGTTTTCAGGTGTGCTACAGGAATGTCTGTAGGTTGTACCAGTCACATGACTAACCTCAAACTGACTATATAAAATGATTGAGCATTAAAACTTCACTCCACTGGAATTGGTAGTGACTGAAATCTGAAATAAGCCCTACAAACTGTATCATATGGAGTATACAGATGCACATAAAACATGAATGAGCAGCAGAAGGCTGCTATCCTATAATTTTATTTGCACTCAGAATTCACAAGCAAAGAACTCACATGCTCCTCTCAGAAGACAGCTTTAAGTTCTCCACTCACAGCTCAAAGTCCCTTGATAACAGTGTACAAACAAGCTCTCACAATAGTTTTAAGCAAATTTCCCTAAGCGAAGACCTTCCTAGCTGACAGCTCATGTAGACTTCCATTAGTTCGTGATTAAAATACACTACAGGTCCATGCTTCACTAGTTGCATTCCAATGAAACAGGGAAGTACTGTAGGTGTCCCCAGATCCTCTTTCTTGGTGACAGGAAGATGGAGAAATATCTGATCCGCAAGACTAAAGTTATAATAATACGAAATTTTTCTCTTTTTAACAGTCAATATTTTAAATATGACTTAATACGACGTTTTGGCTTCTTGCTGAAGTCCTCTTCAGAGGTCAACTGAGGTCAAACTCTGCATGGTGGTAAAATAACAAAGTAAACAGCAACATTTCTGGAGGGCACACTGGAGGGTGATTAGCATGCAGCATGGACAGCCAGCATCCTGGAAGCTATAAAATACCTAAACTTATGTCTCATGACATAGGTTTAGAGCTTCTGTTAAAAAGATAAAAAATTACTATTATTATGATTATTTCAGCCAAGAATGACTGAACCATTAAAAGACTAAGGTTAAATTCCAAGTTTGGGTGATAATACGCTAGCTAGACCATGAGCTTTTTCTCTGTATTAGTTTTCACTAGAAATTTTATAGAGAATTTTAGTCAGTAAAGTTTAATAATTACATACTTGCCAACTCTCAAGAAACCTCCTGGACTATCCTACATTTATCACTTAGTCACGGTCCACAACGGAATTGTACTTCTTTTATCATTTGTCTTGGAAATTGAACATCGTATATATCTGCTTACTTTGCATGATCTGCAAAGACGTTACTTAGCTAATCCACCAATAGTTGTTGATTGCATAAAGCTCACGAATACTTCCACTTTTCTAAAACTTGGTTCAAAATACAGTGTTCGTTTCTCTCGAAAAATTGTCATGAAATACATATAAATTCAATTGGAAGTAGCTAAAGTTGCCTCAAAATTTATAATCAGCCATCAGCAACCAATGGCTATTGTTGCTGGTTCATTACATTAAATTATTATTATTATTTTTCACTAATACAGGGTTGTGAAGTTCAGTCTAGAATTAACATTGAATAAATAAAAGGAGTAGTAAATGTTTGAACTGATTTGTTTAATATAGTTAAATATACACTTCAATATTTTACACATGCTGATTAAGATAAATCATTTACAAATAAGACATTTACGGAATTACAACTATGTGTTAAAATAGATAGTGGTCTGATATAAACAACACACAATGTTTTCCTAACATGATAGGATGTAGTTATAAATTCTTATAATATAAATATGTTATCAAATTTACAGATACAGCATGGGTTGCCATCGTTATCCTGCTCCACACTGGGAAAGTAGCAACAGAAGACTATACAGGTCAACGCTCTGGGAGACTCGTTGTTCATATATCAATCAACCTCAATGTTTCTCTAACACTCAATATCTGTTAATAGCCATCACAATGATCTGGATTTTCAGAAGAAAAACTAAAACTCACTATTCCAAACTCTGTACTGTAATAAAGCCACAAAAGACAAATAATAAAGTAGAATTGCTATCTCTACCATTGATCTGGTCCATTTGGAATGGTTCAATAAATATCTTAAAAGAAATTCATTCCAAAACTACTTCTCTAAAACAGAAACTACTATTACTATGTGGAGATGTAGAAGCCAATCCTGGCCCCTATAATAAAGGTAAATTAACCTCTATCCAGTGTGATGTTAAAATGTAGTTAACCATAACGATAGCCACTTGTAAGGCATTAAATGTATTAGGTGAAGATAAATTTCTGTTTTTCTTTATTATATTTCAATTGAAATATAATAAAAAAAATTGTAGTATTCTCTCACTTTTACAGGGTTTTTAAACAATATAGAATTTAAAATATTTGGTCGCCACCGGGAATCGAACCCATTATTGCTTGTTTGACACAAGTGCTCCGCCATTGGGCTATGACAACCAGTCAGCAAACAAACACTCTAATTCTGTATTTATACTATTAAAGTGTACTGCTATGCTACAGTTTCACTCTCAACAGACAAACGAAAGTTCTCTTTTTTTAAAGATTTTATTTGTTGAATTTTTTTACTCCACTTTTTAACTTTTGTATTTCTTTCTCAGCCTTCTTTTACTCATTAGATTTATTGTCTTACTTTCACGGGCTTTTTAAACAATACTGAATTAAAAATATTTGGTCGCCACCGGAAATCGAACCCATGAAGAATACATCTAATGAGTAAAAGACAGCTGAGAAGGAAATTATGAATTGTAAATGTTCATCAGAGCTTTAAATAGAATTATGAGAATATCCATACTTGACATGTACAGCATTGGGGCAGATTAGCCACCTACAGACATTGGAACATGTAGGAACACAATTTTAGTAGCAAAATTGACCACTTTAAATCGGCTATATTTCCAACTACATTCAGTTTAAACAATAATAATATATTAATCATTAACTATTATTTTACTTATCAATATGCAAACCATATTCCCTTAATTTTTTCCAACAACCTATCTGAAGCTTTATTTACCTGATGTATATTTATTATTATTTATTTTTAATGAATTACATATGATCATTTATTAGCATTGTATTCATTATGAGTACAAGTATATTCCACTTAAGAGCATTATGTTGACAGCTGCTTTTGGACTTTAATGTTAGCAGCTGCCTGAGATGACTGAAGGATTGGCAGTTAAACAATATTTTCCATAATTGTATATTATAATAATATAGTCATACAATTATTTTATAAAACAGCTAACTACTAACAACAGCTAAATACTAACTAAAATATTTATTGGAATATCCAAGTACAGGAGAAGTGATGACTTTGAAAGTAAATTTGAAACATTTTAAACAAATTAAAATTACACAAGAAAAAATTTCAATTAATAAAAATTTATTTCAGTAAATGTACATATCAGCAACCTTTACATTAATTCTGCAGTGAAATAATATTACTTTGTATATTTGTAAAATTATATTTTATTTGTACGATTTACACTATAATTTTATCTTAGATCAGCCTCTCAGTAACTATGAACCTTCACCTCGAGCACATGCTGCTGCCTCGGCAAGTTCTGAAAAACTGTACGTGTATGGAGGTCTTGTTGATAACTTTGATGAGAATAAAAGACAACTGAGAACCGTAATTCAAATCTATGAGTGCTCTACAGAATCCTGGAAAGAACTTCCAACAACTGGTACTCCACCTCCTGGAATATATGAATATGCAACATCTCATTCAGGTCATGTTCTCTACTTGTTTGGTGGTAACGATGGTACATCATTCCATGCTTCACTGCATCAGCTAGACACCAGATCTATGACATGGAAGCAACTCTCACCACAACATGATAGTGGACCCATGAGGAAATCTGATTGTCACATGATATATTGTAATGATTCGTTAATCGTGATTGGAGGCTATGGCATACCATCAGGTGAACTGCAGTCTGGATCACAATTTACTGAGGATGAACTATATCAAGATGGTCGTGGCTGGACAAATGAGATTCATAAGTACTATATTTCCCAAGGTAAGTCACAAATTGTATTTCAATTTATTTGTCACGATTTATTTTATACATTATTATTAAAATACACTGTATATTAATAAAGTATTACAGATATAATTTCTTTAGAGTTATTTGCAGATTTAATGTAAACTATTATCAAAATTTCATGAAATAATTATAACACAATGGTTTTATATGTTTGTGCTATACTTAATTTTGTCGTGTAGATGTGAATACAATTTAATGGTTTCAGACATAGTGGAACTATTACCCTTTTACATTGTAAACATTTATCAGGAATAATTATAAAGATATAATGATACGTGATAAATTCTAAGTTACAGTGCTAATATCTGTCTTTAGCAATGAATTTTAATGACTTTTCAATCATTTCTTTCCTATATTAATAGAAACTAGAATAATTTCTATCTCAGGTTATGATTATATTGAGTATGTAGTAGTGATTTTTGAACTAAGGAATTTGGTTTGTCTACGAATTTATTTGTAGTGATAGAATGGAATGTCATTAGTTTAAACATGCCAATTATGTATTCTTGTATTTAGTATTGCTTCTAGGATGATTCACTTAATTAATATTTATTCACACAATGGGCCCCACAAGTAGTACTGGTTCTGTGTAAATAGTAATAAAAAAGCAATTTATATGTGACTGTGTCTATCAATAGTAGTAGAGCAAATTTGTTAAAAGTGAACATACATTTAGTAGTTGCATAAGTGCTGAGGTGTTTGAGAACACGTTTTCTCAAAAAGTAAACAGTTTAAAATGTTGTATTAGTTTGAAACAAATTTTTTATAAAACGCACAGCGAAATTCTTAATTGTTTTTTAATTATTATAAACATATCAGATACAGTATTTGAAGTAATTAAGATTAATAATTTTTGGCTATATAAAGTGTTCATATAAAATGAGGCAAGTAACCATGAAACTGAAACACTTCAAATACAACCATTACCAACTCATAAATTAAGTGTCTCAAATAACATAATGTAAGTCATTCTTATAACTCCAATAATATCAACCAAAAAATTGATCATTGGTAAATTACTACTAACAATAGATACGATACTTTTGAATTATAACTTGTATAATAATTGCTACATATAAAGCAGCTTTAAATTTATGTAAATGACATTTGAAGTCTTCATAAAATAGATATCTTAAAATAACTTAAGAAATATATAATTACATTGCTATTTTTATTTAGGTTCATGGTCTTCTCCCTTGATCACTGGAAGTAGACCTTCTCCTAGATTTGGTTTTACAGTCACCTGCATTAGTCCTACACATGCAGTCTTGTTTGGTGGATGGGATGGTACTAGTGACCTCAATAACACTTACCTCATAGACTATGCACAGATGGTAAGAATTGATGTAATCTCTCGATCATTGTAATTGTATTGATAATGTGAGGTTTAGTCAAGATGTATATGTGCAGAAATTAAGCAATAAACTACAAATGATAGCATTCATCTGCCATTACATATGTACAATGTAAACTATTTATTTAAGTACTTTTATTCCTTTATTGCAAGTTTCTATCTAGTGAGTTTGTTAAGATGGAGAAGATTTCATGAAACATAGGAACTAAGGCAAATCTGCCACTTATTTAAAATAACAAGTAATTTAGTTGAGTGTCCATTTATTAAAACTTTCTATACGGAACTAAATAAAAAAGCAAATATTTTTTATAATTCTGTATATAAATTCTTATTGACCTGGATGAGTTCTCATTGAAGAGACTAGTAAGTTGCAACTGGCAATTTCTAAGCAGCAAAAGAATTAAAAAACAGGGAGGGAGAGAGTACACTTTACACAGTACAAAGACATGTAGTGGTATATTTATATAGGTATCTAGGCAGCTGCACTTGCAGAGGATATTTGTTGTACTTGGGCTCAAACAACTATTTTTCTAGTATGCAGTACTTATTACATGAGTCAGAGTATGATATGGTGAAATATTTCATGACCTGGCTAATTTATTTTCAAGAGCCAGAGGGAATGAATTATCAAACTATATCACTCTGCTGTGTGTAATATTTGATTTATTCCACACTAGATATCTTCACTACTGTAGTTAGTAGCCCCACCCCCTCCTTTAGCAGCTGCTCTAATATGGTTGAGTAGCTACACAAAAGGAAGGTAGCTTAAAAAACCAAGAAAATTGACAAGTTCAGCCAGTTGCTATAATTATATGGGTAATGAGCCTGGCAGTACAGCAACATGGTGAAATATGTGACCATCTACAGGAAAACCGGGCACAACGCGGCGTGCGTAAATATCGAGAAAAGATCGATCGATTTCTTAAAAATGTATTGTTTCAAGTCGACGGAAGGGAACGGTTAGGTCTATTACAGTGATAACGACTTAAGCTACGACGATAAAATTTGGAGAGCTTAATATCTAGATGCCGACAACTCTGTAAGTGCAAAATTTTTTTCGAAGGGTGCCGCGTTGTGCCCGGTTTTTCTGTAGACGGTCACATATCATGAGTTATTTCACAGGTCGTGTACCTAAACATATCATTGTGAAGATATCTAGGGTGGAATAACAATTATTATTTTTTTAAATATATTAATGGAACACTTCAATGATCCTATTAAGACACAAAGTTTCCTGACTCAAATATGTCTGATGTTTTGAAGTGATTACTAATGTTTGTGTTCACTTTTATACTCTGAAATTCTTTTTATGCTTACATATTTATAGCAAATATATGATGCATGTTGTCAGGAAACTATCCTGACAGCAACATACACACGTCGCCATGAAACCAGAAATGTATAACGGATGTATTGTGATTATTGTTCATTTTGTCGTATTTTATATCATTGCACATTCTTATCATAATTACTGCACATTATTTTTATTCCATTCCGGCAGGTCAATTCAAGCATAGACTGCTTGATTACTTTAGTTTGTAAAACTACGAGAAATAAAAGTATCTTCTAAGCACTGTATAATTTATACTGTGATTGGACTTACTCAAGTTGGAGCAAAACACAGTACATGTTACTAAAATAATTATTAGACTATTAAAATGCAGCTGATACTTTTGGATATTGTTATTATATTTAATTAGGCATGAAGAAGTGTTTCAATTTTCTAATAATCTATATTGTAAGGTATTTGTTTGATTGTACATTATATTCTCGTACTAATAGTGTTTTACAAAACTTGTACATGGAGCACCACAACCATCTGCAAGAAGTCATCATGCCACTGTTTGTCTTGATTATAACAACAACAATCCACAGTTGTTAGTAGCTTGTGGAGATGATGGCAAGGCTTTAAGTGATGTTTGGTGTCTTGATGTACGAGCACAGAGTTGGCAACAGGTAAGATCATACTATAGTATAGCTCAAATAATAATGGCTATGTAGAAGTAAATAAACTTACTGATGCACATAAGGAATAATTATTATAAAATACAAAATAGTGTTTATTATTTGAACTAAAATTACTTTAATAGTTCTTTATAATTATTATTATTGGATTATGTACGATTCCCTGATAATTGGTGGCTAAAAGTTCACCTGTAAAGAACTTTGACTGTTTCAGTTAATTCTATTTTTAGAACTAGTCAATAGTTTAAGTTAAGTTATACTTTTCATAGATCTAATTAAGCACATTAAGCAGTTAGTATAATCTCTTTATAATTATTATACAATTTCATGCATGAATCAAATTAGTTTGTTCAGTCCACAATCCAGCAGTTAAAAAACAATACATTTGATGCACATACATGAAGTACTACATGAGTACATTCCATGTACAATATTTAACAACAACACTGTCTGGATAGAGTAGCTCTTCTTCTTTCTAACAATATAAGTCTGTTGTCTGAGAAACTTTCCGGAAGCTCGTGATAAAAGTGTTTCTTGAGATCTCCTAAAATGGCTTTAGAATAATGGCTGTGTTTCCCACACAGATAGTTGTTATCCTTCTGTAGCATTATAAATACTCTATAACATTTTACTGAAATCAAAATTTACTATCAGAGGGTCTTGCTTCTACATTCAAAACCTGCCCAATGTAGCCTAAAAACTTTGATGAAAATAAGAGAGCACTGCATGAATACTTGTGAGGATACATATCAGATAATGTTAAAGAGCTATAGAAGTATTGAATGAGAAAATGTCAACAACAGTCAACATTAGAGTTATCTAAAGTTGTCTGATTCTTTATCGTTTGAGGAATACATATCCTATGCTGCTCATCCTCAACTATCATATTTTAATATCTGTCTCTTCAAGCTTATAATTGTTAGGTTTATCTAGTTAACAATAAAGTCTTATGTGCAAGGGAGAACAGAAAAATAACCAGCAAAGCTTATCCAGAACAGTAATCTAGAGTTTCTATGCAGCAAGTAAGCTTCATAAGCTACCAGATGGTGAATTCGACTTCGCAAGTATGTATTAGCTAGTACATATTGCTTGAAAATCATATTGAGTGATACTTTAGAAGTGCCAGATAGAAACAAGTGACTAGCTGAGTTGTACAAAACTACGAGAAAACTTCGCATTCAACTATCTTAAGACTGCATGTTCTGTTGTCAAAAATTCACAGTAAAATGTCCTCAAAAAATTTCAGTAGCTCCATGTTGAAGACATGTGTAGAACTGGATGGAAGGCAACTTCCGATAGTCTAGTGAGTAGTCCTGTTGGCATAATACACAGAGTAATCTGGAGTCCTATGTAGTATTTTTACAGATAAATGATTGCCAATTTGGCAACTTTGGGAAACTCTGGGAAATTGTGAAAATAAAAAATGGTCACAATGAAATTGATTTGTTCCAATAATTTTTTCAGGTATTATATTATAGTATAGAATTCCTTGTTATGTAAAAAAATATCCTGATCAAAGTTGAGGCTAGATAGCTACATTGCAATAATTCCAAATGGATGCAGATGAACTGCTGACTATAAAGTACGTGTATTACATAGTAGAACTGTTTTCTGATTGTATTATTCAGTTCAGAAACTGTAAAATTTCAATTGTGCCGCTTCTGCTTAAATTAATATATGACTCAGTCAGAGTTCTTGTATAGTGTGTTGTATACAGTAGGTTAATGAGTGATGTTCTCATGCAAGAAATTATAATGTGTAATAATAGCTATATTTGTTTAATAAGTAACTGTAGAGCTTTAGGACTGTTTATATATCCTTCAGAGTTGAAACGAAACACATGCAGACTGGTCTACTCCAAAGAATTACTAAATGTGTTGCTTATATTTTCCTGCTATCACTAAAGGCTTCTTGTCTAGGATTACACACTTGTATTTATTATTCAGCTACAAACTACATTTGACATATACTTAACAATTCTGAAGACAGTGTAATGCTTCTCATTGCCTATCTTGATTGCCATTGGTTCTCCAAATTGGTCAACAGAGACAGCATTTTAGTTCCCTGTATGGTCAACTAATAAGACCAACCGAATCAACAGAAATTATAACTACATCTGCTCCTACCATGTTAGGAAAATTCGATGTGTTGTCTATCCAATTAACCCCGATTGACGCGTACACGCATCTAAATTGTAAAAATCGATAACCGCGGAGGACACGTCAATGCGTCAAAAATGCGTCTTCGCGTCCACTTCGCCCTACAGCTTTGTGGAGTCAAGGAAGCCACCAATCACAACTGCAGACGATTCTATATTGTTGTAAGTATCTTTTAGGCTTACAAAATACATAGACTTCCATAAGAAAATGTTGAGTAAATTTTGTCACAACAATAAGACTTCTTTCTTATAAAGTATAAATTAAAAATATATTTCATAATAATAATAAAGGTACACAGAATAATTTTTTACAAACCAATATTACTTTAGCTATAACTGCTCATTATATGGCAAGTAGAAAGCTATCTTGGCAAGTGGAACACTGGCACTTCAGCATCCTAGTGATGAAGACAATATTCTTGACCTGGCACAGCATGGCAGTGACCAGGGTGGCAGTAACTCTGGTGGTAGTGATGAGGAGTTTGATGACAGGAAGAATGACTTTAGTGCTGATGGGTGTAGTGACTGTAGTAGTTACTAGATGGTCAAGGACTCTGCCGAGAGAACGGAATTGATGATTCTGAAAGGCGATTCTACAGGAATTTCAACCACATCTTTATAGCAAAAAGTAAAAATAAATATTGTTATATAACAGGTGAGACTGCAGGGAGCCCTCTGACATATACTTCTACTATGTTATGACCAGTTGCACTTGATGGTAAGATCACAAGCTATTCTGTCAACAATGCAGCCTACCAGCACATCAAAAGTAAAGACACCTTGGAGTACCAAACTGAATACACTCAAATATTCTATCATTCATTTGTGATGTACCTGTTTTCATACACAAAAGCCAATATAAAAAGCTTCTCTGTTCACAAAATTTATAACAGATGCTCAGTTCAAAATAATACACACCCTAAATAAATATCAACAAATTCTTCCTGATTGTAAGACAATTGTGTACAAAAACACTTTCTCTTACCTCTATGATCCAGTAGCAAACTGCTTCAGCCATGAAACCATACTTCCAACCTTACTAGAGTGCTTACTAAGAGCCACGGTGTAATGCCATAAAAATTTTTGCCAAACGGTGCGAGTGTTATTTTTAAGTCGGGAACAGCTCCTTAGCGTCGAATTTATGCTTTCCCAATAGCCTAGAGCGTACTCTATCGTTCGATAATACTGTCCCCAAGGCAATCTTCAACTGTTCGTCTTCTTTCTCTCGTTTAGTGTCACCCTCCCACCAGGCAATCAATCCTCTGTGTCTCGCGTGCGCCCGTGACCGCATTACGTAAGGCGCAATTAAAATTTTTATTCGCGTGTAATCGGCTATTTTAGACCACAATCTATTTTTACATATGGTTGTAAATTAGTAAATGTCTCATTAATCTTAATCAGCATGTGTAAAATATTGAAGTGCAATTTTAACTATACTGAACAAAATAAGTTCAAACATTTACTATTCATTCTTTTGTTCAATATTTGCCACTTTAGATAGCCAAATTACCACAGCATAGAGGTGGTCACTGTGCAGCTGCTTTTGTTATTTCTTCTGAACTCACTGAAGTGGTGCTATTTGGAGGACTTGATCAACACAAACGTCACCTCTCAGAAACTACAATAATAAGAATTGGTGAGTTTACTGATTTTTACAAAATAATTTACTTTTTTAGCTGAAGTATGTTGATATATTTGAATTTATGTTTAATAAACATCGTCTCATTGTAATTTAGTCTTTATTTTTTTAGCAGACCATTGTTTACACTAATAAAACTATTTTGGTCATTACATAAAGAATATACAATTTCATTCTCATATTTCATTACATTTTACATATTTTTGATGAGTTCATGTTACCAAAATAGAAAAAATAGCTGATGTTATATAATTGGGTAGTAACATTTGTTCAAGCATACTTGACTGTAACAGTTTCTCAAGAAAAGTCAATCTATTAATATCTTATCAATTTAAGACCACAACTGTTTATGTCTCCCACTCACAAAACTTTGTAAAAAAGCGAACATGTTATTTATAGTTTTTATGGAAATCAAGCAAGGTACTGTCAATCATCAAACAAAATATCAGCTACAAATACATAATTATTTAATTAATATTTTCATACTATGGTCTGATGGCATGTGTTATTTTATTCACTGAATCATTTCAGGACATGAGAAAATAATTCACATAATTTACTTGTGTTACTTTATTTATTATTCCACACAGTTGAATAATTTCTAGCCTAATACATTATTTTGACTGCTGTTAACATGAGAAGCTTAAACTGTGACTAATTTTATAATTGGATGAATTAATTGAATGTTCTTTTGAGTTTACATTATTAATTTGAGTTTTGTATTACTATGGAATGTGGAAATAGAATGTATAGTGCTATAGAGAAGTGATAGCTATAACTAATAAATAATTAGTTCACTTTTATGCCTAGCATTCTTCATTAAATTTGTGGAATGAAATTTAACTAAGGCATATTACATTTTATATTATAGAAAAAGTAGCCTCCTCCACTAAATGGAAAGTATCTGAAATTATACATTCTTCAGAATTGAGAAATAAAGATAGACTAATAGCAAAGAAACTACTAAAAGGTAATATTATAATTCCAAGTTGTTGACATGATTTAATGTATCAGGCATTATAAAGATGTAAGTAGAATAATACATTTATAACTATACATTATACCTCAGTTTGATCTTTGAAACATAATGAAATGTTTTTGATTCTGAGTGATGTTATTGGTGAGCAGGTGAAGCAAGTGAGTCACCATTGATAGCTAACAATATTATGTGTATGCATATAAACTTAAACTTTTTGTGAGGGTGCCTAAATTTGTTCGTATAGTGTCTAAAAATACAAATAAATTGGGTCTAGGGTTATGCACTGATGCCATGTATTTATCAATGGATTAATTGATGTTTGCTTTTTCTGCACTTAAACTACAGTAAAATGTTACTGTACCATATTAAAGTATTCCTGCTAGAATAAGCTAAGTGCTTTTTAATTAAATTATGACTCCTCTGTGGAAGGGGAGGTGTTTCCAGTTGACACCGAAAAGGTGTTCTGACGGCACATAATTGGTGGTGTGTTGAGTACAAGTCTGCAGCAAGTGGTACTACTCAACAGTATAAAGGTAAAATGTGAAGGTTTTGGAAGTCGTGGGTTGTCGTATCTGAGTGGTTAAAACACTGGTGGCTAAAGCCAGTGGTACTGGGTTTGATTCCTCAGTGACAACTAAGATTGCTTCACATTTTTTCTTCATTTTTTCCAGACCCCGAAAGTTTCAATCCAATTATCATCTTTCATTGACTTTTTTAAAATTACTATTATATTTGCCTTTGTGAAATAGATGTAGAATCTATTTGCTTGACCATTTGAATTATAATATTGTAGTAAAAAGTTGAAATTACATGAGATTTATCAGCAAAATCTTCTTTGCTATAATTGAATCAGATGCATATCTTTTGCTGAAAAAAACAAAACTTCGAAGTATTTAGTAATTACCGCATGCTAACTTTATATGTATTATAACGTGTTATAATAGTGCAATTATTATACACAAACAACAGAATAATAAAAACATGCAACATGCAACAATAAAACGCAAGTATGAGCCTTAATATTTGCACTGTATTGAGGATATTAGATTTTAATTTGGCATACTATGTAATAGTTAGAACAAGATCACATGTCCCTAAATATAACACAACAAGAACAGGGAAAACTCATGAACGATTATATTTCAACTCCTGGGACCTATGGCCCTCAGGCTTGCATGCACAAAATTTACCAGTAGCTATGCACACACTCTAACTATTTCAGATCCTGTTACACAACTTAGCTTACCAGCATTTTCACAGAGAAGGCAGTGTCAAGCGACTATTTCAGTAAGAATATTGTCGATATTGCTCAGGAAACTGAAGGTTCTTGTCATCCTTCACCAGTAAATGAAGTACATTACTTTAGTTTAAGTATTTTGAAGGTGATAAGGTATGTCCATGCTGCTGGGCCCCCAAAACTGACTTATCTTAGCTCTAAAGAAGAAATAAGACCGCTGTCTCTAATAAACATTCCTAAGAATAGTAAATGGGTTGTTATACTTGGATGGAAAGCCACAACCTACACCCTAGCTAAAGTGTCAAATAGAGCATCAAGATCCAGAGACATTAAATCATTGGCTTAAAATATTCACGGTGGAAGTGAGAAAAAGTAAATGGAGAACAATATGATCCATAAATAAACATAACAAGAACAGGGAAAACTCATGAACAATTGTATTTCATTGTAGCTGTAGCAAACATCTTTATTATAGCTGTAAACCCCACGATCGTATGATTAACAAGATAAGCTATACTTTTAAACTAAAACTAAAGAGTAGCTATACCCTTAGTCAAATGCACATTATACATAAAGGCAAAAAAATAGTGCAAACTTACCAAGCTAGTACACCTAGTTACAATATAGCAATGGGATCTCATGAATAGATATTGTATAGGATGTTATTAATATTATAATTTGTATTCTTTGTAGTTACAGAAAAAGAAATTGAAAAAGCCTGTGAAGAAGCCATAAAGAATCAAGCTTGTGTAGATATTTTTGTAGGACGCTTAAATTTTGTTGGTTTACCTCGTTCAGGAAAAAGTTCCACACTACGTCGACTACTTGGAGAATTCATTAACTTTATTGAAGCTAAAATGGACCATGAACTACAAAGTACTGGAGTAGCAGACAGAAAACAACTCTTCATTCAGAGCATTAAAAAATCTGTTGGATTTGTGAATAAAGGACAATGGAATGAGAAGAATCTAGTAGGGGAAACCACTTTTCTCAATGGCATCATATATCAATCTATAAATGGTAAAATTATCGATTTGCCATAAAAAATTTGTGTATTATAAGTGTAGCCATTTTTTATAATTTACAAACAACAACAATAATAACTAGTAATTTTTATTATGAGGTTTCTTATTTTAGCATATCTAATGGAATATTTACAATATTCATACTATTATTTGTATTAATACAGATGTGACAGTTACTCAGGCTGAAAATTCCCAAGGTAGTGCTGGGGATTCAAATACAAGCATGTCATTTCCAGAAAATGAGAAATTGAATCACACCACTAATAAGGATATTGTTAAAGAGAAATCGTCAACAAATGAATCGAACAGTTCACCTGCACTCACAAAAACACATGAAGCCAGTACGAATGATTTTGTTCCTACAAATATTGCTCAAATATATCCCACATATGAAGAAGCAATGACTAATAAAGATTATGAGAGAGTGCAATGTTTACTCGAAGATGTCATATATTTGATAACTACTGACCACGGAGGACAGACTGAGTTTTTAGATCTTATGTCTCGATTTCTCATGGGGCCTTCACTAAATCTCATATTTAGTCGACTGACTGATCCTTTTCATCAAGTTTACAAAATATACTCTACTGATGAAGAAGGAGTCTGTACAGACAAGGAAGACTCTGTAGTAACTTTAGAAGAGATAACATTTCAAACTCTAGCTAGCATAGCTTGTATGGAAGTTCCTAAGGACCAACAACATTCTTCTACAGTGAGAGAACTTAATGAGGCTGAAAACAATACATCTTGTTCTTCTAAGGCCATGTTTATTGGAACGTTTAGAGACCAGGTCACTCAAGAAGATTTTGAAAAACGAGATCAGTCTTTGAGACAGGCTTTGGAGCATACTGATTTTTACCACAAAGGTATAATAGAGTATGCAACTGAACAATACATTACACTCCCTATAAACAACAGAAGTGGAACCCAACAAGAGATTGATAATGCTAAAACTAATTTTGAAAGTAGTATAAAGAAAAACTTTAAAAAAGTGCATATTCCATGTACTTGGCTAATGTTTAACATTGTGATGCGATTCAAAGACAAACAAACTATGACGATTGAAGAATGTAAAGACATAGCTGGAAATCTAGGGATTAGTGACACAGACTTACCCAATGTTCTGTGGTTTTTACATTATCGAGTAGGGTCTTTACTCTACTATCCCATGGTGAAAGGATTTGAAGGCATAGTTATATGTGATGTAAAGGTTAGTTGTAGCATACTTATAATGAGTTCTTAACTCAACCAAATGTTATGCTTTTATTTATAGATTATATTTGATGTAGCAACCCAATTAGTAAAGAAAACATTTGTATTTAGTAAAGTAGGAAAATCAGCTGCAGATATTTTTAAGAAAAAAGCTCAGTTTACTAAAACAGACTTGCAGAAAGTTAGAGAAGAGAACTCAGAAACCTTGATTTCTATGGAAATGCTGGTATCACTTTTTGAGCATCACAACATCTTAGCTACTCTCAGTACAACATCTGACAGAACAGAAACCACCTATTTTATGCCCAGTATTTTAACGAGTGCTACAAAAGATGAACTTCAAAAAGTTCCAACTTCTTCTACAATAGCACCACTTATGCTTCGATATACTTGTGGGTACTTGCCACTTGGAGTCTTTTCTTCTCTCATCATTGAACTTGTCCGTAATAGAGGACTCAAATGGAAACTCATTGAAGAAGGTCTTTGTAGAAACAAGATCTCATTCAGAGTTGGTGATGATTATGACATAGTAACTCTCATTTCTTATCCGTGCTTTATTAAAGTGGTAGTTTGCAGAGAGTCTCATCCAATCTCATCAAATTCTGAAGTCTGTGGGAACATTAGAAATACTCTCACTTCCATCTTGACAGAGGTTAATAGAAATCTCAGATTTCACAGCGCAACTCTAGAGTATGGAATTGAATGTCTAGAACATTGGAACATATTTCGTAAGACACCCTTCCACTTGTGCGTCATAGAAAGTGAAACATCTAAAAAAAATGTTATGCCTCAATAATCCAAGTAATCCTAAAATATTGCCCATCAAAAAATCGAGACAATTAGTATGGTTTGAAAAAGTAAGTAAATAATCATCATTGTTTCAATACATGTACTAATGTATAACTGTAGGTATTCAATGTTTCTTCAGGCTCAAATGAATCAACTTTGGGTAAGAGAAAAGGCGATAGAATATATGCCATTTTATAACCTGTTATTAAAATTTTTGAGGTGATAATTTATTGCAATCACATGGTATTTTAAATAATATTTGTATGATAATTATAAATTAATATTTTCTAAATACTCTGTTATACATACAATCTAATTTACGGGTATACAAATGACACCTAAGGTATAATGATCATAATGTGCAGTCATCACATTATGTTGAATTGAAAAAAAAAACATTATTGTGTACATGTCCACTTGAAATTTCGCAATGTGAACATTGTAAAGATTGATTTAAAGAATTCGATGGCCAGTGAATCAAATGCTTATACTATATCAAAAATTTTCTAATAGTTTTTGGTCATATGCAACAGCACACATTTTTATTAGATGAAATAACATGGACGTATCTCTATTAATAGCATGCTTTATAAATATGGTAATAGGCCCAGGAGTTACTCTGCCTATGTAGGCCCGTGATGTACACGGCTTGTTAGAGAATACTTATGATATAGTAGCCAGAATTTTAGTAAAACACTTTTTTTTAGAATATTATTTTCCTTTTACATTACAACAAGCAAGTGTTCAGTGGAAAGTATAATTAAGTGCATACTTAATTATTGCATTCCTGCTATTTATAGTGATGTGTAAGGCATTTTAAATTATTTCAGCTTTAAGTGCAAAAGAGATTGGCAAAGTCTATGAAGAGCTCTATGAAGCCAGAGTGCAATGGAAGAACATCGGCCTCAAACTGGGTCTGACATTAACTACACTCAACTCTATTGAAACTCATCGTCACTATAAAGCTGAGCCAAGTTGCCTGGACATGTTGAATGAGTGGTTAACAAATGGAAAGAACAGAAGCTGGAGTACTTTGGCTGAGGCTTTGGAGAGTCCAATGGTGGGTTATCCTAACATTGCATCTGCAATACAAACTAAGTACTGCACTTGACTTTTATAAACAATTTTATAGTCAACATAATACTTTTTATAGCCATAATAATATTGTTTTTAATATTTTCAGTCTACGATGTCACCAAATAATTATATATTGTTTAGATCATTTTTAATTATTTTTGTAGAATATTTTATAAATTTATTACTAAGAATTATAAATAATCTAGAATTTGAGCTCATTGATTAAAACTCTTGCTAGCTCACCACTGCTAGATCCTGCTAGCTCACCACTGCTAGATCCAGCTAGCTCACAATTGCTAGATCCTGCTAGCTCACCACTGCTAGATCCTGCTAGCTCACCACTGCTAGATCCTGCTAGCTCACCACTGTTAGGTCCTGCTAACTCACCACTGCTAGATCCTGCTAGCTCACCACTGCTAGATTCGGCTAGCTCACCACTGCTAGATCCTGCTAGCTCACCACTGCTAGATCCTGCTAGCTCACAATTGCTAGATCCTGCTAGCTCGCCACTGCTAGATCCTGCTAGGTCACCACTGCTAGATCCTGCTAGGTCACCACTGCTAGATCCTGCTAGCTCAGCACTGCTAGATCCTGCTAGGTCACCACTGCTAGATCCTGCTAGCTCACCTCTGCTAGATCCTACTAGCTCACCACTGCTAGATTCTGCTATTGATCAAGATTGCAATCAGAACAATACTCATATAAAAGTTGCGGGTGGTGCAATAGGTATTAATAGAATTTCCAGCAGCCTTGAGTCACTGGATGTTATATGGATCCAAGGTGGCACATGTAATTGAATATTGTTATAACCTGATACGCACGCCGTTAATAGTTACTTGCTAATTATATCAAAGTCTTTAATCAGGTATGACCATAATATTAAATACAAAAGGTGATAGCACAAATGAAAATGACTGACAATGACTAACTGGTAAAATGAGATAGAACCTAGGTTTTTAAGTGCACAAAGGAATTCTGTAGTTAACCACAATACCACAAACCACAGACATGTAATTACACACAGTACAATTCATTGCACAAGTCACAACACTTCCCCCTTCTTAGTTTATTTCTTCTCATATCCATAGCGATCTGGGGGTGAACGCACTCGAGCTGATCTTCGGGAAGAGATGCTCTGATTTCCCGCTGATGCACTTGGCTCGATAGTTGGTTCAATACTTGCGGGTAACACTTCAGATGACCTTTCTGAGTTAGAGTTCTCATTAACTGATGAGGTCATGCCCACATCTGCTGGTAGGGACTGAGTTGACTCTGGAGGTGGAGTTGAGGTTGTACTCTCAGGTTGAGTAGGATTGAATGAAACCACACTAAACTCGTTATCTGTAGACAAGTTCTGCTCTGTTGCAGCATCAATAACAATTCCAGCTTCCTCAACTGATGTAGAGGTTTGAGAGATAGCACTATCTCGACTCCTAACATTGTCCACATGACATCTAATAACTCGACCGTCTTCTAAGCGAATCTTGTAAGATACTGGTCCGGTCACTTCCTGTATCACACCAGAAATCCACCTCTCACTCTTGCTCGCAAAATCCTCTGCATACACTTTCTGACCAGTTTGGAACTCCCTGACTGGCTTCTTCTTATCATGACACTGCTTCTGCTTCCACTGTTTCTTTTCCACGGACATTTGTAAATCAGGCAACCATAAATCAAATCTTGTTCTCAGCTTGCGTCCCATAAGCAACTCCGCTGGAGCTACTCCAGTTGTTGAATGTGGCATTATTCTATAATTTAACAAAAACCTTGCTAGCTTGTCTTCCACAGACTCTCCCTCCATCTGGCGCAATGCTTGCTTAAAAGTCTGAACCGCTCGTTTGGCTAGACCATTAGCGGAAGGATGGTAAGGTGCAGATGTGATATGTCTTACACCATTTGCATGCATAAATTTCTTGAATTCATCACTTGTAAAGGTTGGACCATTGTCTGAGACAATTTTCTGTGGAATACCATGTGTAGAAAATACCATTTTTAATGTCTTGATTGTTTCACTAGCAGTTATTGATTTCATTACTTGCACATCAAGCCATTTGGACATTGCATCAACTATCACAATAAACATCTTGCCCATGAAGGGACCTGCAAAGTCTATGTGTAGCCTGCACCATGGTTTGCTAGGCCACTCCCAAGGATGCAACTGGGCTACCACTGGAGCAGATCTAGTAGATTGACATCTCCCACAGCTTTTTACCAAGGATGCAATGTCATCATCCAATCCAGGCCACCACACATAACTTCTGGCTAAAGCTTTCATTTTACTGACACCTGGATGTGTATCGTGCAACTCTTCTAAAACTTTCTGTCTCCCCTGTATTGGCACTATAACCCGAGCTCCCCATAACACACAACCTTGCAAAAGACTCAGTTCATGTCTTCGATTAAAATAAGGTTTCATATCTTGATTGTTAATAGTGGAAGGCCACCCATCTTGTGTTAATTTACGAACTTGGGATAAAATGGGGTCTCTGTCTGTCCATATTTTAATATTGCCTGCAGTGGTTGCCGTTGATGACAAATGGTTAACAAGTTGTACCAAATCTGCAGGGCTTGGACATTCGGTCGTTTGGGACCTCGGTAGACGACTGAGGGCATCTGCATTACTCAAACTTTTCCCTGCTTTATATCGAATTGAATAAGTGTAGGTACTCAGTGTTAAAGCCCACCTCTGAATTCGTGCAGAGGCTAAAACTGGAATTTGTTTCTTCTCATTAAAGAGATGTGACAAAGGCTGATGGTCAGATTCAATGATAAACTTTTGACCATAGAGATAGTGGTGAAATTTCTTCACACCATACACAACTGCCAGACCCTCTTTCTCTAATTGGGAATAATTTTTCTCTGCAGCTGATAATGTCCTGGAAGCATATGCAATAGGTTTTTCTGACCCATCACTCATAACATGCGACAATACAGCACCTAAGCCATAAGAAGAGGCGTCACAGGCCAGAATCAAAGGCTTTGAACTATCAAAATGCACCAATAATGAGTCGGCTTGTAATGCGTTTTTAGCTGATTGAAAAGCTGACTCTTGAGCTTTGTTCCATTTCCATGTAGTATTCTTTTGGAGTAGCTCATGCAATGGCGCTAACTGTGACGATAAATTTGGCAAAAACTTGCCATAATAGTTTATAATACCAAGAAATGCTCTCAACTCAGTGATATTGGTAGGTGTTGGGGCCTCTTTTATTGCTTGAATCTTTTTTCTGTTGGGTGTAACCCATGTTCATCAATTACATAACCCAAATATTCCACTTGTGACCTCAAAAATTGGCATTTATCATAATTTAATCTGACATTAGCTTCATCCAAAATACTTAATACTTTTCCGAGTGTTTTTAAATGCTCTTCTTGAGTTGGGCCAGTGATTAAAATATCATCAATATAAATTGCAACATTCTTACACCCTCGAAGCAAATTTTCCATGCACCTTTGGAAAATAGCTGGTGCCGATGACACACCAAAAGGTAATCGGTTAAACTGAAACAACCCTTGATGGGTATTAATGGTAACAAATTGTTTTGATTCTTCCTCCAATTCAATTTGTAAATAAGCCTGAGACAAATCCAATTTAGTGAATTGTTTACCCCCTGACATTGCAGCAAATAACTCCTCAACTCGTGGAAGAGGATATGATTCAATTTCTGTTACTTGATTAATAGTCACTTTAAAATCACCACAGATACGAACAGAACCATTCTGCTTCAATACTGGGACAATAGGTGCAGCCCACTGTGAACTTTGAACTGGGGAAATTATCTTTTCAATAACCAATCTGTTTAATTCTGTTTCAACCAAACTCTTCATTGTAAAAGGAACCGATCGAGATTTAAAAAATTTCGGTTGGGCATCAGGTTTTACATTAAACTTTGCTTTGATACCTTTGATAGTTCCAAGATCTTTCTCAAATACATTTTTATAAGTGGAAACAATTTCCTTAACTCGACCATGCCCATCTTCTGTTACACTAAAAACCCCTGGCACGTTTGCCTTCAACTCCTTAATCCAATTCCTGCCCATTAAACTTGGACCAGAACCATCCACAACATACAAGGGTAATACTAATTTCTGCCCCTTACTCTCGACATTTACATTCCATACCCCCAAAATGATGATATGCTCACCAGTGTAGGTCTTGAGGCACACAGTCGTCTCCTTCAGAGGTTCCCCTTGAACCTTGCTCGCTTTGCAAATACTGTGATATGTACCACTGCTAATCAACGACAACGCTGCCCCTGTATCGACCTCCATCTTGAGCAGGTAGGAGTTGATGAGGACCTCTTCTTTGATCACATCCTCCGCTTCGTTCTGTACATTGAACAGGACATAAGGGTTTCCATCGTCATGATGATCTTCGTCTACTGAGACTGCATATGTCGATCTTGCTTTATTCTTGAACTTGCACATTTTCTCGATGTGTCCTAACTTGTGACAGTATCCACATTTAGATGTTTTAAACTTGCAAACTGGAGCCAAATGCTCTCCCCCACAGCGATAACAAACGATTTTCGACTTCTCTGCCTTCTGATGATAGTCCTTCGAGTCGCCTTTGGGCTTGCTCTGGTAGTTTCCTCGAGGTGAATGTAGTTGCTGCGAGTATCGACGGCTTTCAGCGCGACCATGGCCACTTCCTTGCCAGTTCACTGTCGAAGATGAACCTGTTGCTTGACTGTTTTTAATATCTCGGCTTCCCTTCTCCGCCGCTTCAATCGAGTTAGCCAGTTCCAGCGCCTTTGCATAGGATAAGTCCTTTTCAGCTAACAGACGCTGCTGAATTTTGTCATGGTTGATTCCGCACACGATTCTGTCTCTTAGCATGTCGTTTAAACTAGCTCCATAGCTGCAGTGTTCTGCTAGAGCCCTCAACGCTGCCACATACACTGCTATACTCTCGCCCTGAGCTCTTGCTCGGCTGTTAAACTTGTACCTTTGAACAATGATGGACGGTTTCGGGTCGAAATGAGTTTTAAGTACCTCTACCAGCTCTTCATATGATTTTGAAGCGAGGTCACCCGAATCTACTAAGCTCCTTAGTAACTTGTAGGTCGCTGGTCCGACTGCCGACAACAGTATCGAACGCTTCTGTGCTCCGTCATCAACTTTATTTGCAGCAAAATAGTGAGTCATACGTTCTGCATACGAAGTCCATTCTTCCTTGTGCTGATCGAATTCGGAAACTTTGCCGTGAATAGCCATAGTAAATCCAATTAATCCTCGTCGCCAGTTGTTATAACCTGATACGCACGCCGTTAATAGTTACTTGCTAATTATATCAAAGTCTTTAATCAGGTATAACCTATTATTAATAAAAATAAAAGAATTTTTTTTAATGAAATGAAATAACCAGATTCTGCAGTATTATTGTCAAAGTGCGTACTCATAACCATATAAGCATAAATTATGTTATACTTGAAGTGCATCCTCTCCCTTTCCCCAATATCACTACTGCTGTATAATAGGTAGATTGTTTGCAGTAAAATGCATCCAATTTTTTCTTTATAAAGACCTTTGTTGATGATCTGTTAGAGTTTGTGATTTGACGTTTTAGTTGCAGATAGTGAAAAATGATAATAATAACAATTAATAGAGATGTGAAAGTGCAAGTCAAGAGCAGAAAAGTTTGTCAGCTTATGTATGCAATGTGCATGTGACATGCGTATGTGTGTGCTAAAATGATATGAATTGCTTCAATTAGTGGAGGCATATTGTTCATAACAAACAAATTACAACTGATCCTTTATATGTAAAAATTGTTCGTGTATTATGCATTATTCAGACTCTGTTTTAGCAAGAAATGCTTGGCAGATTATGGTACTATCAGCTCATGCTGATATTGCAGTGAGTCATGTTTACATAATAACATCATAACATAAACAATGGCAACAAGAAACAAAAATTTAAATAAATTGCAATGCTAAATTCAGATGTTTACTCACAACAACAGTAGATTTTGTGGACCTTTCTCCAAAAATGCATTTTAATTGCATTGCACCTTCAAATGTATATAATTTGATTTTCTCAATACGATATTCCAAAATTTGTGCATCAAATCAACTTAAATTTCTATTTGAAATGCTGGAAAAGGCCATAGTGAAAAAGAAACAGTTTAACAGTAAAGTTTACTTTTGTTTGGTATGATATCTGGAAACTATAAATTGTCGCTGAGGTTTACAACAACATAGGAATGAAGGTACTGTAATAAAATATTTTGCTTATCTAATCTTATATAATGAGTTTTGATTATTTTGTTAATATTGTCACCACATAGTCTATATCCAAAGCATTTTCCTGTTGGTCCAACCTCCCTAACTCATGCACTTTGGGTAGCTCTACAATAACTGTGTAACAATGTAAAGCTCCAGTACATTGTCATCATCATCAATTTCAATATACCTTGTCCTGAACTAAAAACTCCAATACCTAAAAATATTTTTGAGAAGTATTTTGAGAAATCAATGCTGCATCATCATCTACTGCTGTATGCCATTGTAACTTCTATTTCAGATATTATTTCCGAGTCTAATTCACTACTACTTATCATTTTGTGCTGAACTTTAGCTTTGATCTCACTAATAGGTTGATTAGGTTTAGGTCTTATTGGTTATTATGCATGAAAGTTAGCTGTACTTGGCATCTAATAATGTATCAAATAAAATTAAGATTGATAAATACTTCAATGTATACTTGGATTACTTTTTTCATGAGTATTATACATCCATGTCTACTCATCAGTTATTGTAGTAATGAAAAAAAAAAAGAGTATTAAATGCATTGATGTTTATGCATATATTCTCCTACAAATTACATCATGTATTTAAGAATTTACATGCACAACAATGTTTTTTAATTACACATGCTTTCAGATTCAGAATATATGATTTTTGACATGCAACGACAGATTCATTGAATTTACCCTCTGCTTCAGAATACACTTAATGTTGCGTGAAGGAAAGCTGTCTGTATTATGCTGCTTCTGTTCATGGTAAATATTAATTCCTGTCCTGCATCTTTTTAATAAAACACACATTATATTTGTTGTGACTTGTGCAATGAATTGTACTGTGTGTAATTACATGTCTGTGGTTTGTGGTATTGTGGTTTACTACAGAATTCCTTTGTGCACTTAAAAACCTAGGTTCTATCTCATTTTACCAGTTAGTCATTGTCAGTCATTTTCATTTGTGCTATCACCTTTTGTATTTAAGCAGTTGCATAAGTACTGAGGTATTTGAGAATACCTTTCCTCAAAAAGTAAATAATTTAAAATATTGAATTAGTTTGAAGTAATAATTTTTATAAAATGCACAGCTAAATACTTAATTTATGTATGTGATTTATTATAGACATATTATCAGATAAAGTATTTGAAGTTAATTAAGATTAATAATTTTTGGCTATATAAAGTGTTTATATAAAATCAAAGGCATTCATTGTGTGTACTTGTATTAACATAATGTAAGTCTTCTTTTTCTTTATTCCATTATTATCAACCCAAAAAATTGATCTTTGGTAAATTACTACTAACAATAAATACAATA
>WLWD01001901.1_pt1 | contig 40451 bp, 30 predicted proteins | sample 6712731 | NCBI WGS metagenome assembly WLWD01 (sample SAMN12718690, study PRJNA576275) | sponge metagenome | isolation source: marine sponge | host: Mycale hentscheli | place: New Zealand: South Island, Marlborough, Capsize Point | collected 2014-11-01
TGCTGGCTGGCTATAAAAAGGCCAGCCCTCAGCTCACCGTAGCAGTTGTAGAGTTTTGATCTATACAGATTCTACAACTTCCAGAACCAGAACTCTAAGCACTCGTAGTCCCTGACAGCTTAAGATAGTCTCAAATGGATATTCGCTCTTTCTTCTGTGGTGCAAGCTCTTCAAAGTCACCTGGCCACTCAAGTAGCAGTGACACAGAAGATAAAATTGACAGCAATCATCTGATACTGAGTTTTTGGAGCCAAGTCCTGCCAAGAAAAGATTAATTGTCCATGAGAAGCATGCAAAGGAAAGATTAACTACACATGAGAAAAGCAAGAAAATCACTGCAGTCGAAAATACAACAAAAAATGGGAAGAGAGCTTCAATTGGCTGATGTTTGATAAAAATTTCCAAGGAGCTTTTTGTAAGGTTTGCAGGAAGATAGGAATTTCTCTTCAAAGAACAGGAGGAACATGGATCTCAAAACCTTTCACGAACTGGAAGAAGGCAATAGAGAAGATGAAAATTCATGCAAAGAGTGATATTCACCTCCTATCATGTGAAGCAGAGATGGCTGCAGCTACAGCACTACAAGAAGAGTCAGTCATTCAGCAACTCCAACAAATTAATGATGAGGAAAAGTTGAAGAACAGAATGGCCATTAAAGCTCTAATTCGTTGCACCCATTTTCTAGCTCGTCGCCACATTCCCCACACAACAAATTTTGATGAACTTATTGATCTAATCGTAAGTTGTGGTGCAGAAGATTTAAAGGGGTTCCTTGAAAGAGCTAGATTAAATGCAACCTACACATCTAATGTTGCTGTTGTTGAATTTGTTGAGGCAGTTGGCTTATGGGCTGAAGAATGTTTACTGAAACGGCTTCGCCAAGCTTCCCATTTCAGCATAATGGCAGATGAGTGCACTGATGTGACGACCACAGAAGAGCTTTCAATTTTCTTCCGCTGGGTGAACATGGACGGTCAACCTGTTGAGCACTTCTTGGATATAGTTCCATTGAAAGCTACTGATGCAAAGACTATTTATTCTGCCCTTGTTGAATTCATGAAAGATAAAAACATATAGATTAACAAGCTGGTGGGTATGGGATTCAATGGAGCAGCTACTTTCTCTGGGAAACACAATGGTGTGCAGAGTCTCCTGAAGAAAATTTCACCTCATGCACTTTTCGTACACTGCCATTGCCATTTGCTACAGCTAGCATGCGTTCAAGCAGCTAATGCTACCAGTGGGATAAAACATGTGTACATCACACTCACCACCCTCTGGAAAATTTTCCACTATTCTCCTAAGCGAGCTGAGAGTCTCAAAGCAGTACAGCAGGTGCTTGACTTACCTGAGCTGAAAGTTGTGAAACCATCAGATACTCGCTGGCTGTCCCATGAACGCTGTGTGAAGGCAGTCAAAGCTAGCTACAGTGCAATTGTGACTGCTCTAAACAATATCTATGAGCAGACACATGCACCTGAAGCTCTAGGGATCAGTAAAGCCTTATGTAGGCCCTCAACTTTAGTGGCCATATACCTCCTTGATTATGTTCTGCCACAAGTGGCGAAGTTGAGCAGAGCTCTCCAGACTGAGAGAATAGACTTGACAGCTATCACCCCTCTTGTTGATGCCACTCTCAATACACTTGATGATGCCATGTTACCTGCTGCTAACTGGGTATTAGAACTGATGGATGCAAAGAATGAGATCGAAGAAGTCACTGACATCACGTTAACCACGGAAAGCATTGCTACATTCCAAGGACAAGTGGCTGAACCGTTTATCAGGATGCTGAAGGCAAACATATCCAGCAGATTTATTTCACAAGATATTGTCTCCTCATTTGGCATTTTTGATCCGAAGAAAGTGCCAGCTGCTGACTCTTCTGACTTCCATACATATGGTGAGGACTTAATAGATGTACTATTAGCTCACTATGGTGCAGAGCTGCCTGCTAAGACTGCTGGTGGAGATGAATACACCAAAGAAGCTCTTATTTCCCGCGAAACCCGAGAGGAGTGGAAAACATTTCGAAGCTACTTATCGAAGAAGCCGAAAAGTAACCTGCACTTGCAGTTGAAAGAGCTCACCACAAGTGATATGCTTAGTGAAATTTTTCCAAACATTAGCACCCTGGCAAACATATGTCTATCTATCCCTGTCAGCACTGCTTCAGTGGAAAGGAGCTTCTCCAAAATGAAACTAATTAAAACACGAATTCGAAATCGAATTGGGCAATCACAATTATCCTATTTGATGAAAATAGCCATGGAGACACCCGAGACGCTCTCATCTACACAATTAAATGACATTATTACAGTATGGAACAAAAAACCTAGACGAATTGCTGTGTGCATATTGTTTATTATTAATTTGGTTTACATTTTTCTCTTAATAAATATCGGTTCTTTCAAAAGGGTGGGGGGCACTTAGAATCCAAGGGGGGGCATTTAGAACCCAAGGGGGGGCAAATGCCCCCTTTCGCCCCCCCCTAAATGAAACCCTGGTGTAGCCCCACCCTCAAACACTGACACCCCTCCTTCCCCTTGCCCAATTCCTGTTCCTACGTCCAACACTGAATACATGGAGAAGAACGGCTATAGTTGGGGAGGGGAGGGGGGAAGAACTCTGAGAGGGAAATTTTTCGGTTTCCCCATCCATTTTTCTGTATCAAACTCTGCTACATGAGAGTATTCATACTGATCAACATTTAATCAATCACAGCATGATGTTACAACTCACTGTAATCTAATTACTATAATTATTAACTTTCAAAAATTCTGAGGAAGGGAGGTTCCATCTTGGGGAGGTGGAGGTTAGGTTTCTATCTACTGTACAGTGTGTATGAAACCCAGACAACTATAAACACATGATTATCAGTCTTTTTTGTTTATGTGTTTGTTTGTTTGTTGTTTTTATTTTGTTATTTTAGATTTAGAGGAGGTCAAGTGAAGTTTCTCTAGGAGAAGATGGCATGATAAGGTTGTTCATTATGAAGTCTACGGAAAATTCCTAGACACTGCACTTCTAACTTTGATGACGGATAGCAGAATGTCTGATCATAATGCTGGAGAAAAATATTTGTTGTTTTGTGTGAATTATTAATTTACACATTCATCATGTTTTTTATTATTTTGTATCCTGAAAAAAGAATATTGCACCTTCGTTACATTGTACACTCACCTACTCCTTTAATTCCTGAATTATTTCATGGCGTATTCATCATTCCATATATTATAGTTTATGTATTCATCTTTCTTAAAATTTGAGACATTGTTAAATGCTAGATATTGAAATGAGAATTTCTGCTAAAGGTCAATAAGAAAGCAGCATCAAAAGTATTGTACTTTTGTCATAAGCTTTATGTACAGTATCCTTATGGTGGTGTGTCGAGGTCTGGTGCCAAAAGCCAAAAGTAATGACCTTTGTTTCATGGAACAGTGGTAGACTTCAGAATAGGATATAATTTCCCCTGATATCTTCAAAGAAGAAAACATGCTAAGAAAGCCAGTCAAGTGAAGAAGTGTGCAGAGTATAGATCTAAACTAACTGGTTATAGAAATGTATGTTGGGCACAGTTAGTCCCTCTACCCTGAAATATTCATTACAGAATTTGAAAGGAAAATACTGTTAGCCACCAGAGAAAAGCAACTTAAATTGTTATGTTGCTGTTACAGTTACAGCAAGGAAATGTAGAAGCAGTCATAAAGTGGGATTTTTTTTAAAATTTGCCTGACTTGGGAAGCTCAGGCTGTCGTTATTTGTACTACTAATACATATATCTAATTGTACACTTAAGACTTATGATAAATCCAAGTAGCGATCACGTACACATGTGTCTCAAAGACACTATAGCTATAGCCACATCAAATAAAGCCTACAATTGAATAATAACCCAAAAAATTTCTTCTCTGTTGAGTAGCTGGAAAACTATCAATTGACCTTAGTGCAACGTTAGAGTCTGTTATGCAACGTTTAGTGTCTGTTATACAGTTTTCACATACAATGTTACAATTGGTAGGGATAAAGTCTGGATGTCGTATCAGTAACTTATACATACCATTATTATAAATCACTGCGTTGTTTGTATTATCTATTATCTAGTCCAGTTACAAAATTATGAATTTGTCAAGTCTAAGAGTAGCTATGTAGCTGTATGGTTCTAGATCCACTGGTAGCTATAGCTAAACCATTCTGATGAAAATAGTTTTGTTTATCATGCCATTGAAGTATACAGATTCTGTATATTATAAGTAGCAATATATTTTATTGCATATTATAGTTTAATATAAGCAATGCATTTTGCATAAATAATGAAGTAGCTATTCCTACTGAGGGTCAGATAACTATTTGGCGTGATGTATGCTGCATTACTCGTCAGAAGATACCTGCAGGCCCGACACTCCTCAATTTAGTGACGGATTGATCCTTCTTTATCTAAAACACCCCCTAGCTTTCCTTATACGCTTTAAAACTTGCCAATTCGCACAATGATGGATTTGTTATTGTTTTTACTTCTCTTATAACTATAGCAACGGAAAGGTACCGCCCAACAAGATTAAAACAACGGTCGTCATTTGTTCAGATCTAGTGCCCACGCAGCGCATGTGGAAAGAAATGTGGTGGGAGAAGAGGCTTGACGAGCTACAGTGATATGTCATATTGATTAGGTAGGCTCAGGCGTTAGATACTGCGTGAATTAATGCGGGGGTGCTGTAGGGGTGGGATTAATGTGAAATAACTATAATATACTCTACTTTGAATGAGTTGTGCAAGTGTTAGTCGTGTAGGTTTAAACTATTTTAGTAAGTTGTTGTACACTAAGGCAGTCAATACTCCAGAGTAACCTTACAAATAATCTGTGGAATATACAATTGAAGCCCATTGTCAATACTTGTGCTAGCCATTAGTATTTGTAGTAGTCACATGACTGATCAGCGGTGTTGGAAGATGTTTAGTAAAGGGGCACGTTTTCTTGGGGTCGGGGGTTTAAAAGTGTTCATGTGAGAAGTTGCCTTGTTAGATTATGCCCCACAATTTTGGTGGCCTGAAGCCCCACCCCCCACCCTCTTTCTACGCCACTGCTGATATCAATCACAGTGGCTTTGCCCCTATAGCCTCCTCTACACACTGCCCAGATTGTGTCACATAATATTTTTAGCTGCTACGGGTTATTATGACCATGTGAATAAAACACTCAGGTTTACTGGACTGACTGGCAAGTTGAAGGTCTTGCCCTAGTTGACTTCAGACAAGCTGGCTCATAACCAACCTGCGAGGCAAGACTTACTGGCAAGTGTTTGTTCTTGACGAAGTCCTCAATATAGATGGAATCAAGCAAGTCTCAAGTTGTGGTGTACATGTCTCATTTGAGTTGAGTGTTCATCATTTTGGTTGAGGTGATTCTTCAAACTGTTTTATGATGATGCCCAGGGCATACCTGATTTAGGTGATGTTTGTGACCTTCCTGTTGTTGCTGTGTGGCTTGCAGGGTGGGGGAGGGTAAAGAATTGACAGGATATGACCTTTGAATGGGATGTGATAGGGGGCTAGTTTCATTAAAAGTCCAGGTGGAGGAGATGGGGTATGAGTGATATGCATCAGTTTTTATTGAACAAGTGAAGGATGTGGACTCCTGTCACATGGTAATAGACACATGTATGAGCTGGTGATGTTTGTGTGTTCTATTGGAACTGTAGTTCTTGGACTTTCTAAGCCTTAGGACAGAGAAATTGTAGGCTGTGGTTTATGCTTTTATCACTTGAGTGATGTCTACCAGTTGTATTACTAATTTCTTTCATGATTAGTTTTCATGTAGCCACAAGATATTTGATGATAGACATTAGGAGCACTCTAGTTCTGCAACATTTACAATAAAGTTGAGTAGCTTCTTGTCAAGAAGAGCAACAGTTTTATTATTAATAATAAATAATAATAATATTACTGTTATAACAGAAATTTATTATAGTCAGGGTTTTATCTAGAAATTTTGTTTGGAAAGGGGTGGGAGGAGTTAGGGCATATCCGCCACCCTTAGGCTGCAAGACAAAAAATATTTACAACTAGCAAGTACCCCACCTCATAGTGGTGCTTGACTTATTGCACAGTAAGAATGCAGGCATAAGTTATTTTTATTCATTGTTATCATTCTCTACATCAGTTTCCCTCTTCTGCTCTCTTTTTCCTGAACTATCCCAGCTTTTTTTATCCCCAACCTTTCCTTTCTTTCACCTTTCTTCTCGAGTCATGGAGTCCCTTCTATTTCTTTGTCTCTCCTGCTTCTGAATATTTCTGTCCTTCTATCATGATTGTGGACTTGGGCTTTGTTGAAATGTTGCCTTCTTTTTCGCACTTTCCCCTTCCTTCTTGAAACTTATGCCGCCTATACTCAGTGATTTCACTACGCCGCCTTCTCCTTGTCCATTCAACCCTCTTTTTAGTGTACTATTAATCACTTTCAACTGAATGAGACAACCTATTCAAGGTATCACGATGCTTTACCACCATACTTTTTAAGTTCGTGAATTATTCATGAATACACACTATTGATTTTTGTTACTGACACACGAGCATATTATTATATAGATTCTTTGAGTAATTAGCATGGCATTATTATGAGTTTGAGTGCTGTAATTTTGAGTACTGCCTAACTGCATACTGCACTCAGATGCTATTGAACTGTGATAGGTGCTGGATTCGAATGTTGTGCAACTTTACTAGAGTATCATATTTAGATAGTTTCTTCAAAATGTTTACTATGAGGAGGCGCTTGGCCTTAATTACAATGTTGGTATGATTATTTAGTACACATAGATTTTTAAGAAATTCTTGAGAATTTTTTAATTTATTGATTGTTCAGGACTTTATACAACAAGATAAGAAGATCACATGTGTGGTGGACTATGCAGTCGAGTAAAAGTGGCTTGCAAGGTTAGGTGGATTCTAAATTAGGAAATATTTTTGAAGGGGAATTATATAATGTATATTATAATATACTAGCATCAAGTACCCCGCCACACAGTGGCGCTTGACGTATTGAAGTTATTTTGCTCAGTTATCATTCTCTACTATTGAGTACGGTTAATTAGTTTTCCTCTCCTGCTCTCTTCATTTTAAACTATCTAAGCTTTTCTTATCCCCCATATTTCCTTTCTTTAGTTCTGTCTTCTTGAGTCATAGAGTCCTTTGTCTAATTATCCTGCTTCTGAATCTCTGTCCTACCATCATGATTGTGGACTTACGCTCCACGAAACTTTTGAAACCTACACTGCCTTCCCTCATCTATTCCACCCACTTTTTAGTAACAATTAATCACTCTCTACTGAATGTGATGACTCTTTACCCATTGAAGTAAGGATGATGCTTTGCCAGACTGTTTAAGCTGATGGATTATTCATGAATACACACATGGTCACTGTCGTTATTTGACACACAAGTGTAATATTCAGGGATTCATTTAGAAATCACTTTAAGAGTGGGCAAGGTTGAGTTTGTGCTATCTAAAGGGTGACACAACTTTCGTGCAGAACTATGATGAGAAAGGAGATGAGCATGATTTAAGTATTTCCCTTCACCTTAAATATTCACTTTTTAACTACACATTTTGCTTACGATATTTTAAGAATATTTCAAGGGGGCGAGTGTCTCCCCTGTCCCCCCACCCTAAATGAACCCCTGTTACTATATAGATATTAGTAAAAAAAATTTCAAAATTTTAATGAACAAGTCCGATCCGAGTTTTTTTGTTTTTTTGTTTTTTTGTTTTTTTTTTGGGGGGGGGGAAGTTCTATTGTTGCAGTATTTAAAATTGTGAAGTATTATACTATTTTAACCCACATGGCTGAGGGTGTCTGTTGTTACATATATAATCTTGTAATAGACTGATAAACTGTGTCACGAATAGTTGATTGTAACTTTGAGCTGACATTTGAAGTTGATTGTAACATTCATGTGAGAATTATTTTGCTTGGAGTATCAGACACGTGCTGTGTGTGTTTACTTGACACATCGTTTTTCTAAACATTCTACTGTGATGCACATGCTTGTATGAGAATGTATATATGCATTGATCAATGTTTCATGCATAATTTTATGATCGTAATATTCATACAATTAAACATTCGCTGTGCTATATTTTCCCCAAAGTTCGAAGGGAGATTAGGGATCCTAGGTTTAACCCCCTCGGTATGTTATAACTAAGTTGTGCTGAAATAGCAGCTAGCATAAGGCAATTGTATGGGTGCACAATCTATGCTATTATCCAATTATTTGCATAGGCTGCAACAACTAGTGGAGTGAGATGACGTAAAATCTAAACTGCTGGAGCTGTTACTTTTGCATATGACATCAGAGGCAGAAGGAGTGGTGAAGAAATGTCATCAATGAAATATCCTTATTGGAAGTGGCAGTAGCTAAGGTATGTAAATGATCGGTAAAACAAGAGTATGAATTGGGTAAAGAGAGAGTATGGATTGGGTAAAGCGAGAGTATGGACTGGGTAAAGCGAGAGTAAAACAAGAGTATGAATTGGGTAAAGCGAGAGTATGGATTGGGTAAAACAAGAGTATGCATTGGGTAAAGCGAGAGTATGGATTAGGTAAAGCGAGAGTATGGACTGGGTAAAGTGAGAGTATGGACTGTAAAGCGAGGGTCTTGATTGGGTAAAGCGAGAGTATGAACTGGGTAAAGCGAGAGTATGAATTGGGTTAAGCGAGAGTATGGACTGGGTAAAGCGATAGTATGGACTGGGTAAAGCGACAGTATGGATTGGGTTAAGCGAGAGTATGGACTGGGTAAAGCGAGAGTATGGACTGGGTAAAGCGAGAGTATGGACTGGGTAAAGCGAGAGTATGGACAGGGTAAAGCGAGAGTATGGACTGGGTAAAGCGAGAGTATGGACAGGGTAAAGCGGGAGTATGGATTGGGTTAAGCGAGAGTATGGACTGGGTAAAGCGAGAGTATGGACTGGGTAAGGAGAGTATGGACTCTTTAAGCTAGAGTCATGGATTGGGTAAAGCGAGAGTAATGACTGGGTCAATCTAGAGTTTGGACTCTGTAAGCTGGAGTGTGGATTGGTAAGCGAGAGTATGGACTGGGTAAAGCGAGAGGGGATTGGGTAACAAGTGAGAGTATTGGACTCTGTTAATCGAGAGTATGGATGGGTAAAGCGGAGTATGGACTTTGGTAAAGCTAGAGTATGACTGAGTAAAGCGAGAGTATGGACTGGGTAAGGCTAGAGTATGGATTGGTTTAACGAAGAGATGGACTTGTGTAAAGCGATAGTGTGGATTGGGTAAGCGAGGTATGGCTCTGTAAAGCGGGGGGGAGTCTGGAGGGTAAGCGAGTATGGACTGGGTAAACTAGATTTTTGACTCTGTAAAGCTGGAGTATGGACTGGGTAAAGCGAGAGTTTGGACTCTGTAAAGCGGGAGTATGGATTGGGTAAAGTGAGAGTATGGACTCTGTAAAGCGAGAGTATGGATTGGGTAAAGCGAGAGTATGGACTGGGTAAAGCGAGAGTTTGGACTCTGTAAAGCTGGAGTATGGATTGGGTAAAGCGAGAGTATGGATTGGGTAAAGCGAGAGTATGGACTCTGTAAAGCGGGAGTATGGATTGGGTAAAGCGAGAGTATGGACTCTGTAAAGCGGGAGTATGGATTGGGTAAAGTGAGAGTATGGACTGGGTAGAGCGAGAGTATAGACTCTGTAAAGTAAGAGTATGGACTGGGTAAAGCGAGAGTTTGGACTCTGTAAAGCGGGAGTATGGATTGGGTAAAGCGAGAGTATGGACTGGGTAAAGCGAGAGTATGGACTGGGTAAAGCGAGAGTATGGAGTGGGTAAAGTGAGAGTATGGACTCTGTAAAGCGAGAGTATGGATTGGGTAAAGCGAGAGTATGGACTGGGTAAAGCGAGAGTTTGGACTGGGTAAAGCGAGAGTATGGATTGGGTAAAGCGAGAGTATGGACTGGGTAAAGCGGGAGTATGGATTGGGTAGTGAGAGTATGGACTGTAAAGCGAAGTATAGACTCTGTAAAGTAATATATGGACTGGGTAAAGCGAGAGTTTGACTCTGTAAAGCGGGAGTATGGATTGGGTAAAGCGAGAGTATGGATTGGGTAAAGCGAGAGTATGGACTGGGTAAAGCGAGAGTATGGACTGGGTAAAGCGAGAGTATGGACAGGGTAAAGTGAGAGTATGGACTCTGTAAAGCGGGAGTATGGATTGGGTAAAGTGAGAGTATGGACTGGGTAAAGCGAGATTATAGACTCTGTAAAGTAAGAGTATGGACTGGGTAAAGCGAGAGTAGTATGGACTCTGTAAAGCGGGAGTATGGATTGGGTAAAGCGAGAGTATGGACTCTGTAAAGCGAGAGTATGGACTCTGTAAAGCGGGAGTATGGATTGGGTAAAGCGAGAGTATGGACTGGGTAAAGCGAGAGTATGGATTGGGTAAAGCGAGAGTATGGACTCTGTAAAGCGAGAGTATGGATTGGGTAAAGCGAGAGTATGGACTCTGTAAAGCGAGAGTATGGATTGGGTAAAGCGAGAGTATGGACTGGGTAAAGCTAGAGTATGGACTGGGTAAAGCGAGAGTATGTACTGGGTAAAGCGAGAGTATGGATTGGGTAAAGCGAGAGTATGGATTGGGTAAAGTGAGAGTATGGACTGGGTAAAGCGAGAGTATAGACTCTGTAAAGTAAGAGTATGGACTGGGTAAAGCGAGAGTTTGGACTCTGTAAAGCTAGAGTATGGACTGGGTAAAGCGAGAGTTTGGACTCTGTAAAGCTGGAGTATGGATTGGGTAAAGCGAGAGTATGGACTGGGTAAAGCGAGAGTGTGGATTGGGTAAAGCGAGAGTATGGACTCTGTAAAGCGGGAGTATGGATTGGGTAAAGCGAGAGTATGGACTATGGGTTATGAGATTATGGACCGGGGAAAGTGAGAGTAATGGATTTGGTAACGCGAGATTATGGATTGGGTAAATCGAGAGTCGTATGATTGAGTAAATCGAGAGTATGGTTTTGGTGTAAAGCGATAGTATGTGATTGGGTAAAGCGAAGTGTGGATCGTTGTAAAGAGAGTATATTGACTGGGTAAAGCGAGAGTATGGACTGGGTAAAGCGAGAGTATGGACTGGGTAAAGCGAGAGTATGGACTGGGTGAAGTGAGAGTATGGACTGGGTAAAGCGAGAGTGTGGATTGGGTAAAGAGAGTATGGACTGGGTAAAGCGAGAGTATGGACTGGGTAAAGAGAGAGTATGGACTGGGTAAAGCGAGAGTATGGACTGGGTAAAGCGAGAGTATGGACTGGGTAAAGCGAGAGTATGGACTGGGTAAAGTGAGAGTATGGACTGGGTAAAGGGAGAGTATGGACTGGGTAAAGCGAGAATATGGACTGGGTAAAGCGAGAGTATGGACTGGGTACAGCGAGAGTATGGATTGGGTTAAGCGAGAGTAGGACTGGGTAACGCGAGAGTATGGATTGGGTTAACGCAGTATGGACCTGGGTAAAGCGGAGTATGGACTGGTAAATCGGATTATGGACAGGGTAAAGTGCGGAGTATGGTTGGGTAAAGCGAGATTATGGATTGGGGTAAAGCGAGAGGTATGGATTGAGTAAAGCGAGAGTAATGTTTGGGTAAAGCGAGAGTTTGATTGGGTAAAGCGAAGTGTGTATCGGGTAAAGAAGTTGGACTGGGTAAAGTCGAGAGTATGGGATTGGTAAAGCGAGAGTATGGATGGGTAAAGCGAGAGTATGGATTGGGTAAAGCGAAAGTGTGGATTGGGTAAAGCAGAGTAATGGATGTGGGTAAAGCGGATTGTGGATTGGGTAAAGCGCAAGTGTGGATCGGTAAAGAAGATATGGACTGGGTAAAGCTAGAGTATGGACTGGGTAAAGCGAGAGTATTGTACTGGGTAAAGTGAGAGTATGGATGGGTAAAGGGAGAGTATGGACTTGGGTAAGCGAAATAATGGACTGGTAAAGCGAGAGTATGTCTGGGTACAGCGAGAGTATGTATTGGGTAGAGTAAAGTTATGGATTGGGTACAGTGGATAGGACGGGTAAAGCGAGAAGTATGGCGAGCGTTATTGACTGGGTACAGCGAGGAGTATTGATTGGGTAGATAGATTATGAACTGGGTAAGTGAGATTATGACTGTAAGCGAGTGTATGGATTTGGTAAAGCTGAGAGTATGGATTCGGTAAAGTGAGAGTATTTACTGGGTAAGCGAGAGTATGGATTGGGTAACGTGAGATTATAGATTGGGTAAAGCGACGAATATGGATTGGGTACAGCGAGAGTGTGGATTGGTAAGCGAGAGTATTGATTGGTAAAGCGTGATTATGATTCGGTAAAGTGAGAGGCTTGCCCTGGGTAAGTGAGAGTATGGACTTTTAAGCGAGAGTATTGATTGGGTAAAGCGAGAGTATGGATTCGGTAAAGTGAGAGTATGGACTGGGTAAAGTGAGAGTATGGACTGTAAAGCGACTGTATTGATTGGGTAAAGCGAGAATATGGATTGGGTAAAGCGAGAGTATGGATTGGGTAAAGCGAGGGTATGGATTGGGTAAAGCGAGGGTATGGATTGGGTAAAGCGAGGGTATGGATTGGGTAAAGCGAGGGTATGGATTGGGTAAAGCGAGGGTATGGATTGGGTAAAGCGAAAGTATGGATTGGTTACAGAGAGAATATTGATTGGGTTAAGCGAGGTTATGGATTGGGTAAAGCGAGGGTATGGATAGGGTAAAGCGAGGGTATGGATTGGGTAAAGCGAAAGTGTGGATTAGTTACAGAGAGAATATTGATTGGGTAAAGCGAGGGTATGGATTGGGTAAAGCGAGGGTATGGATTGGGTAAAGCGAGGGTATGGATTGGGTGAAGCGAGGGTATGGATTGGGTAAAGCGAAAGTATGGATTGGTTACAGAGAGAATATTGATTGGGTTAAGCGAGGTTATGGATTGGGTAAAGCGAGGGTATGGATAGGGTAAAGCGAGGGTATGGATTGGGTAAAGCGAAAGTATGGATTAGTTACAGAGAGAATATTGATTGGGTAAAGCGAGGGTATGGATTGGGTAAAGCGAGGGTATGGATTGGGTAAAGCGAGGGTATGGATTGGGTAAAGCGAGGGTATGGATTGGGTAAAGCGAGGGTATTGATTGGGTAAAGCGAGAGGGGTATACTATGAATAACGTGATTAAGATAAATAGATTGTGTTGGGTATATTTTATTTTATATAAAGATTGAAGCATTATTTAGGAGAAAAACATACAGTGAATAAACTGGAAATATGATAGATAGAATATAGTTGCCAACCAACCCAGTTTTACTGAGATTCTCTTAGTTAATTTTTTCCTGAAGTCTACCCTATGAACTATTCAAGCTTATCGCACTTTTAAGCACAATAATATTTAATAGTAGATCATTCAATAATTACAAAATTTGAGTTGAATGGGCAGCAATTGAGATATTTGTCTTTTTGATCATAATTTTTATATTCATTTAGTGGGTGTGGCCAACCCTGAATTTACATTCTGAGGAGTTGGCTAGTATTGGTAAATGTTGTGAATTTAGTTTAAAGATTGAGCGTGTCATTGATTAGGTAAGGGATACCATATTAGTAAGAGATACCTTATTAGTAAGAGATACCTTATTAGTAAGAGATACCTTATTAGTAAGAGATACCTTATTAGTAAGAGATACCTTATTAGTAAGAGATACCATGTATTTGGTAAGGTAATTTATTGATTTGGTAAAGGGTAGCATGAACTAGCTGATGCAGCCACTGGCACAGAATGCCTACTGCTGACATTTTTATTTTTTCCAGTCATGTTTTTTTTTGTTGTTTTTTTGATAGCTATATTACAGTTGAAGTGTAGTTTTTGAATCTTTTTGGGTGTTGATCCATGCATTATGCTTTTATAAATACTTATAATTAAAAATTTTAATGGTGAAATTTGTTATGATTTGTGTAACTAAGTACATTATGGTGCATCCTCGTTTATATGAACTCTAACATTCAGAGTGAAAGTAATTATATTTATTTTTATATTATTGTACTTATTTTTCTATGTATTTCATATCTGAACTTTTCTATAATTCAAATGAATAATTTTAGATGGTTTGAACGAGCGAGAATGGACTGTATTATTTTGTCTTTTAAAGTACTGTTTTGCCATCAGTTGTTATTGACATTGTTTGTGTATTGTAGATAGAGTGACCAAGTTAGCATTCAAGGAAACAAACAATTGAAATTTTAATTCAAGTTTTAATTCATTTCATTTTAACATTACCTTTTGTTGTTAAATTGATATTAATTTTTTATTTTATATCGAAATGAATTAAAAAGAAGTATTCAATGTGGTTATTCATAGTTGTCAATGTGGGTTAATGTAAAGGTTCCAGACATTATTAAATTAGTTACCAAGAAAGTTGCAGCCTTATCAAGGTGGGTTTGGTAGAAAGTTACAGACTTTGTCAAGGTGGTTTGCCAAAAAGGTGCAGACTTTTTCAATGTGGTTGCAGAACGGTACAGACTTGTCAAGGTGTTTAACAATTGAGTTTTCAGCCAGGTTTGAAAGGTTTGTAAGCTACCTTGTCAACAAGGCAGTTCCACTGTGTATCCCTAAGGAATCTTATCTTATGATTGTGTGTCCTATAATTGTTCTCCCAGCCTCAATCTTATGAATCGTTTTCTTGTCTTTTTTTTTGTTTTTTTTGTTATAATCACACTTAGTTGGGAATTTGTATATTACGTGCCATTAAAATTACGTGATTTTTTTTAAATTTGTTACTTAAAGTGGGAGCTTTATGCTTGCTATAGAGGAATTTATGAACAATAATAAACACAACAACACACAATTTTTGTGTTTGGGGAGGGGCATATTTTCACTCAAGCGATAATTATAACATAGAAGTATTTTTTTTTAGTTGCCATAATCCTAATAGAGTATGGGTAAAGGGTATATAGCAGTCAAGTCTAAAGAGATTAAAAACGGGTAAAGGGTATTTGAAGTTGCAGGCAAGGTAATACATTTTGGTAAAGGGTTTTTAGCTGGAGTAATAGTTTTGTTACAAACCCTACTAACCCGAACTTTGGAGTTTATATACAATTCTCATCTTACAAAACCTTGCATAAATGAAGTTAGTTTTTTTCAGGCCAGGAGAACAGTATAGGGGTTAGTCAATGGTTATTGTACCATTCACGTGGAAATTGTAGTGTAGAATAGAAGTCTGCATCTAAGTAGCTAATTAAAGTATAAGTTTAAGAAATGTTACCAATGCAAGGCAGAAATCTTTGAGTTGAACCTATAAAGGTATTCAGCAACATTCATTTTATGCTGGTCAGGAACCTTCCAGGTTGACTAGACAGTACCATAGAAAAAGTACAGGATAGTTCATCTGTACTGGTGCAGGCCAGGAACCTTCCAGGTGGACCTAGAAGGTACTTAGAAAAAGTACAGGAAAGCTCACCTGTACTGGTGCAGGCCAGGGACCTTCCAGGTGGACCTAGAAGGTACTATAGAAAAAGTGCAGGAAATTTCATCTGTACTGGTGCAGGCCAGGGACCTTCCAGGTGGACCTAGAAGGTACTATAGAAAAAGTGCAGGAAATTTCATCTGTACTGATGCAGGCCAGGAACCTTCCAGGTGGACCTAGAAGGTACTATAGAAAAAGTACAGGAAAGCTCACCTGTACTGGTGCAGGCCAGGGACCTTCCAGGTGGACCTAGAAGGTACTATAGAAAAAGTACAGGAAAGCTCACCTGTACTGGTGCAGGCCAGGGACCTTCCAGGTGGATCTAGAAGGTACTGTAGAAAAAGTGCAGGAAATTTCATCTGTACTGATGCAGGCCAGGAACCTTCCAGGTGGACCTAGAAGGTACTGTAGAAAAAGTGCAGGAAATTTCATCTGTACTGGTGCAGGCCAGGAACCTTCCAGGTGGACCTAGAAGGTACTATAGAAAAAGCGCAGGAAAGTTCACCTGTACTGATGCAGGCCAGGGACCTTCCAGGTGGACCTAGAAGGTATTATAGAAAAAGTGCAGGAAAGTTCACCTGTACTGATGCAGGATATGTGACCTGCTGTCAGAAATCATATGACCTGGTACAGGAAATGTGAAGTACAGGCCATGCGCTCAACTGTCCTATAGAATTCCTGAAGTCAGGAAATTCCAGATTTTTTCCTGTGATAGTAGTTAGAAGGAATGCTCTTTAGCTTGAAAATGAATGAAACTTTCATTAACCCTCTCGTTCCTGAATTGTTTTGACGCGCGCGGAATAATCTAATTTTCTACCGCGGAATAGAGCAGTGCCGTTTTATTTTTTTAACTCGATGCTGGCTGGGAAAACCCCATAGCAACCATATATCACTAAATAGACCAAGAGTTTGGGATTCCCCTCATTTTTTGATTGAGAAAATTGAATAATATTTAAGCCATCTACTAATACTTCAAAAAAAAAAATTTTTTTCCCCCAAAAAATCCACTTTTCCCATCAATAAAAAAAAAAAATAAAATAGAAATAATATTGTTTGATGCATTTTATACCAATATTATATTAGTTCAACAATAAAATATGTTGTTTGTTGTGTGTGGTGCTGATTGTGATCATGTAGGAGACATCTATGAGTGTCCACAAGGAACGTATGCCATCGGACGTCGATCTCCACTACAAAACAATTTCATATACACAAAAACACAAACAACAAAGATATTTGTAATACAAACAACAAATTATTCATGATCCTATATAATTGCAACTTTATGATGTATTGTATGCGGTTTCATACAGGATTTTTGTTTGGGGTGGGGCTCCGAGTGTACTTCGCCACACCCATTTTTTGGAACCTACACTACTTTGATGCACATCTTTGCATACGAGTCTATACTTCACACTGATGATCAGTGTTCGGTCCTATGCACTAAAGGCTCAGTTATGATAGGAACATAATGGGATACAATATCAGACTAAAAATAAATGCTTCCTAAATGTTCATTTCTATTCAACTCCCAAAATTCTAGGGGGGAACCCAGCGCTAGCCTCCCACTGTATGAACATCTGCTATGTATACTCCACACTGTACATGAGAGAAACATGTATTGAGAAAGTGTACTTTGAAAATGAAAAGCAGTACAAGCACACACGTGGAATTCAACTCACCCGGCATGGATGGTGTCACAGACTGAACGATCCCTCCCATAGGATCCGGAACCTCCATACAATACCAAAAAAACACAAGACAACAATGACATTTGTAACATAACTGCTGGCCTCGCTGAATTAAGCCCCCCCCTCCCCTGTCATTACTTTTCACTGACATTCTTGTACCATAACCCCCCCCTCCCCCGTCATTACTTTTCACTGACATTCTTGTACCATAACCCCCCCCTTCCCCCCGTCATTACTTCTCACTGACATCTTGTACCATACCCCCCCCTCCCCCGTCATTACTTTTCACTGACATTCTTGTACCATAACCCCCCCTCCCCCGTCATTACTTTTCACTGACATTCTTTTCACTGACATTCTTGTACCATAACCCCCCCCCCTCCCCCAGTCCAAGCTGGACACCCAAATATCAGTAAGTTGAAAAAATGAAATTCAACTTACCCGGCGTGGATGATGTCACAGACCGAAAAAGACCACCGAGTTCGTTCTCTCTCAGGTTGGATCCGGAAACGCCACATACTGTTTGTTCATGGTTGCTCTCTCTCTCTTTCCACAAATGCACGCACACACATACACACACACACACACACACACAAGAAAAAAGAAGCTACAGGTGGATACAGATCATAAAAATAAATGTATATTTTATTATACATAAATTGACTGGTGTACACACACACACACACACACATGAAATTCAACTTACATGGGCATAGTAGTCACGATCCAAAAAGATCCAGAGCTCCCTCCCAGGTTGTATACGGAAGTGCCACATACTGTTTGTCCACGGATGCTCTCTCTCATTCCACAAATGCACACACACACATACACACACACACACACACACTAGAAAAAAGAAGATACAGGTGAATACAGATCATAAAAATAAATGTATAATATAAATTGACTGGTGTACACACACACACATAAATGAAATTCAACTTACATGGGCATAGTAGCCCCGATTAGAAAAGACCCCACCCCCCCCCCCACCCCCGAGTTCGTTCCCTCACCGGTTAGATCTGGAAGTGCCAGAATAACATTTCAACTCCACGCACACACATATACATCGAGTGTGAAGCTCCACTACAACACCACAAAAACACAGACAACGACAACGACAATAACAATACATATTACAACTTTTGGGATGTTCAGGGAGGGGGAGGGGGGGGGGGAGGGAGCAGCCACAAATATCAAAGTCTGTGGTCCTTTACACAAAAGATTATGGAATAAGAATGGGTGTGTTGTCATCTTTCTTCCACTCTCCCCCTACCTCATCCACCCGACTCTTGTTCTTCAATTCCCGCCTTCTCCGACTGCGAGGACGTCCAGAACTCGGAGCAGGAGGAGCCACTTCCTCTTCTTCATCACTGGAACCTGCTGCCTATTCGTGTTTCATCATTGGAAGACTCAGGTCCGGTATCCTCTCCTTCATCACTGGAAGACTCTGCTCCTGTACCCTCATCTGCGTAATCGGGGTCGGTGACTGCATTCACATCTGGTCCTAGTAGTATATGTGGTAAAAAAAAATTTTAAATTTTTTTGAAAATTTGAAATTGTTCAAAAAACCACAAGCCACTTTCAAATCTCAAAACTCAATAATATATATATATATTATAGCTAAACAGCTTACTCTATCTCAATATAGCTATAAATGAGTCCTTTCCACAACAGAAGCTTGCTATTTTTCAAGAGAAAGACAAGAGAAAGACAAGCTTACCTCGATCATCTTCTTGACTCCCATTTTCAGTATCAGAGTTGACGGGGTCTGGTCCACCAACCCTGATACAGGGCCTCCTATAGCCCTAGATGTCGTCTCCCTTCTCTCCCCTTGATCCTGAGTCGCTAGAGTCAGCATCAAGCAAGTCTAAAACTTGCACCGCATTGTAACTTCTAGTAACTGTCGAAGCAGTCCTGGCTGAAAGCTATTTTAGATGCTTCTCCAATGCATTGGGCACCTGTGTATGCAATCTGAACGTTCTAGCTATAAAGTAACTATTTTTAAAAATTCGGAGAAACCAACCGGTCTCACCCCGCTTTAAAGCGGGATCCGGAACGAAAGGGTTAAATCAATACTGAGTTTAATTATAGCAGTAATACCCATAGTTTTTGAGATTATTAGTTGATAAAAATGTTACTTGAGTCCAATAAGGACAACATTCATTTGCTGACCTCAACTAATCACATCAGTTGATTATAGTGGCAGAGGGACCATTTTACAATGTTTGAATACAAGTCATCTGCCAACCTCAAAATTAGCTAAATTGTTAGAGTGATCCGTGTGCTGATAACAAATTAAAATAACTCAATTAAAATTTTCGAGACACTTGCAAAGCCCCAATTTCACTTTATATGTGCCCATGTTATATTCCCCCTTCCCAGATCATTTCTTTTGTAGTAGCTGCTTAAGATTTGGTAAAGGGTTTCTATTATCAAAATGGTTCCCTAAATGAATTAAGCAAGCGAGTTTAGGGGCTGAACTAAAGAACAGCTATTGCTATAGAATATTTTAAAGTTAGCTAATGTGTTATAAATAATACATATTTAACTTGTTCCTACACTAACTCTTTATTTTCTGCTCTCTCATGCACAAGAAACCTCACATTTGGTAGTCTTGAGATACTGTTGGAACAGTAAAGGGCAGAATATATTACAAGTCCAGTTACTTCATTCATTGCTTGTAGCTAATGACATTAAAAGGATAAGCAGGAGAGTGTAGAATTTTAATTTGAAAGTTTCCCTTCACTAAAACATTGTAGTTATTATAGGTGAACAGAGTAAAATTGATAGTAGATAATTTGGAAACTGCACCCTACTACAGTATTAACTCATTGTCTGACATTTATTCTGCATGTATGTTAAAATGATGTTTGTGTGATAGTTTCTGTTGTTGTAGTCGCAGCTGAATTTTATGTATCATTTTTTTTGTTTCTTAGGGTACTTGTTACAATTTGTGTCAGTATGTGGTCATTGGAGATGAAATATCTGTCACGAAAAGGGGGTACAGTTTGATTGGTGCGCGTAGGGGGATAAATAGTAGCCCCAAACAAAGGTCCCGCACGTTTATTGGCAACTGCTGACAACAGGAATTGGTCCAAGGAAGATAAATACAACTCTACTGCACATTGGGGGTCACCGGACGCACTATCATTTTGATCCCCAATCACCATAGTACAGTCTGGGGAAAAGGCACGTTTGACCCAGGAGCAACAGTCAAGACTCCCCGCAGCGTCATACAATCTCCATGTGAATCGGTGAGATTTTGACTACTATATGTGATAAAAAGAGTGGACCAACATTGGGCAATCTAAAGATAGTATCCTTGGTGGACCTACCACGACATCAGATGTGCCTCTCCAGTAAGCACTACATGGCAAAGCGTCTTACTCACGCTGTTGAATACCATCGATATACCAGGTACGTGAAATTGAGTCATCCCCAGGAAGAGAAGAGGGAGGAACATACCAATACTTCAAACTGAAATTGAGTGTGCAAGTGGTGGAGAAATACTGCAGGATTCTCCTACTAATATTGAGCAAACATTTTCTTCCAACTGCAACTGCGGATTGAATGCGTGTGTGGAGAAAGACATTGTGAAATTCATAGGCAGTGATGTGGGATTCTCCTACAACTTAGAACAAGCATCTTACTATCACTGGTGCAGAATGAGAGACATTTCAAACAAGTGCAAGGGAAACAGGGACAATTCAACCTCACGGTGGAGAGTGTGGCAGGACTCACCTTAAACTATAGGACAGTTTAATTGTATTTATTGTATCATATATTTTTACCGTCTCCTCTTTCTTTTATTGTCATCCAGGGTTCCCTCAGTAGCAAGACTGAGCTGGCTGGAATGATGAGTGAAAAATTGAGTGTAAGGCAGAAACACAGGGATAGTGTTGGCACCCATTTGTCAGAACTTGAGTTTACAACAGGTAGGAAAACACCACCTAACTTGGACTCTATAATAAAGTATGCACAACAGCAGTAAAATAGAGAAACTTATAGGAGGTATAGGAAGAAGAAACTAGTGCCCAAGAAACTGGTAATAATGAGGAGTAAGGTGTGTATTGAAGTAACAGTGGGATTGAATGGAAGGTATGATAAAACATGGCAGAATTGGCATTTGCAGGGAGAAGTAGGGAATCTGCAAGTGTAAGTGAATATTATCAAAGGCAAGAGAAAATAGAAGGAGAAAATTTTGCTATTCTAAGCTTATAAAAATTTGAACCAAGCATGGATTTAGCTTCATTCGTTGCAGAATTTGAAGCATTGTATTTTAAATGAATGATGATTCTCTTTTAACCTGTATGAAGAATGTATTCAAACCTAAGTTAAGGAGAAAGTTTTGGTGGCACGTCCACACTAGCCAGGGCATACATGGACGGCTGTTCAAGAGTGCACACACAGCTTCCCAGTGGCAAGAGAGAGTAGAAATGTGGATAATACTTTCCTCCTATCATTAAGATTGTATTACAGCTATTCTTAATACAAACCCTTTGACAAAAGCCCAAAAACTCAGAAACATATAACATTGTGAAGAATTGTGTGAATGGCATGCATGCAGTCATCCTTTTTGCTAGATACTATAGCTGATATCACTATAATAAATAAGAATCTAGTGCATGGAGAGTAATTAACTGGGGAACTTGCAAATTTTAATGGGTTTGGAGGTGAGGAATTCACTTTCCCCACTGCAGTACTTGAAATTGATGTTCATGATAGGTAAGATGGTGGCTTGTTAGGGAATGATATTGACTATGACACTTTAAGAGCCTGTTGAAACAAGCTGAACTTCACAGGCTGCATGCTGACAAGAAAGTGTACGCAAAGTTAACAAGGGCACAAAGGAAAAAGCAGGAATGTGCAGAACAGGAATTAGTAAAGCAAGAGAGGAGAGAGTAAAGATTGTGCAGTTACAATTGAAAGTATAAATAATACAGAGAGTGTTGGTAAAAACAGTGAGGTGGCTGAGGGTTGGAAGAGTAGTCAGGCAGTGAATTCTCATCAGAAGATAGCTTAAATCTTGGCTTGGATAGCTTAAATACTTCAAGAGAGATAGAATGGCTGGGAAGAATGGACGTTGATGCCTTGGTTGAAAGTTGTCAGTTCAGCCCACCTCAGTAAATGTTTAGGCCCTCCAGGTGAACCAGTGAGAAATAAGTTTAAGACAAAATTCATTGCATAGTTACAATCTGACCTAACTCTTGACCAGTATAGAGACAATGGGCAGACCAGTCTAAGAATGGCTCAGCCCTTTTATAGACTGCCAATGGAATCACAAAGAATGGGAGGGAAATGTAGAACTGACCAATAACAAAGAAGAAAAGGAACTATATACTAACCAATCAGATGAAAAAGAACAATCATTCACACAAATTGTAACAAGAACCTAGGCAACATAAGAAAGATACATAAAATTCAGCTGCAACTACAACTACTGACGCTAACACACAAATTTCATACAAACATACACACAGAATAAATATCTGACAATAAAAGTTAATACTGTTGTGGGGTGTGGTTCCCCCAATAATCACAGGAAGTATATAACGTATCTTATCATAGCCGAAAGCTTGTAGAGATACTCATATTAGCTATAATGATGATTTGAATATGAATAATACCCACAGTAGTTATTGCATATGTACTATCAAGTGGAACCTTAAAGGGACTCTGAAAGCATAATGACTCTCAACAACCGCCAATGCTAATGGAACAAATTGATCTTCCACAAAAATAACCTTTGATAGCAACCAAATTCTACAAAGATCAATAAACTTGCCTATAGCTATAATATGTAGCCTTAGTAGAGAGGTTTATTCAATATACAATCTGCTATAAGCTAGCTCGATCCTTTAATAAGCAATTTCAAACCAATTGATTAAAATTAATATTTTATATAGAGTCGATGATCACACCTTCAACAGCTAGGAATGAAAAAAAAAGCAAAAAAATAACACTTCCAATTATAATCAAATAATTACTTAATATTTCCAATGGAGGGAATTATTATCTACTTTGAGCAAGTTTATGAGATTGCATATCTGACAATGATACCGGAATTGGGTGATTGTTTCACAAAAACAAACTTTTATAATATACACTTGTATCTTGATTTTACCATGTCTATGCTTGAATCTTACATCAAAATTTGTATTATTCTGAATATGCAATCAAGGCATGTCTGTATGTCACATGATACTGTGCAGCAGTGTTGTAGGGAGATGTTTTGTTAGAGGTAGTACAGGTGCTTATGTATGTGAGAAATCACCTCATTACAACTCTGTGGTCCAAAATTATGGATAAAGTTCCAGCATTTAGCATCCCTGTGCACACACTTGATCAACACTGTGACAGCTCATTGAAAACAGTAGAGATGATGGGGGAAGCTGAGAAGGGGGGATGGAGTTGGGAGAATGGATTAATTGCATAGCTATATGCAAGTTTTCATTTTTGGTAATCAGTAGTACCGTGGTCATTCATATAATAATTTCATTATTTAATTTACATTCAACCCAATTATGTCATCTGTAAACTTCTGAAATGTATTTTATTAAAGTTGTACTTGATATTAAATAACCGCACTAATCCAATTCATGCTTTACTTATAAGCATAAATTGGGGACAAAGCATTAAAAAATATACTATGTACTTACTCCGAGAAAGTTTGCTTTGGTATGCCAATCCTCTACAGCTGGTATAATGCCTGCAAACTTCTTAGATGAAGAGTTGCTATTCACTCTGACTTTCATGGCTCCTCTTATTCTTGCAGCCGTCAGTTGATCCCCACCAAATAAGATTGGATGTAAAGTTGTTCTTTCCTTTGCAATACTCTCACCAGTGCTGCAATACTGCTTTTCCTGATGAACAACTGAAGGAACATACTCGTGGTGATGTCGCAATATGTCAACCATTTCTTCCAGTTTATTCTCATTTTTTAACACAACACCAAGAGGTACCTACATAATAATAATAACAAAAACATTAGCAACAACCAGAAGAGTAATAATGTGACAATAAAATATATAAAATTCTAAACAATGATAATGATACATCTAAATGTTGCTTACTACAGTAGATTTTGTAGACATTTCTCCATAAAATGCATGATTAATATGCCATTCCACCACATCTTCAAATGCAAATTTGAAGTACTCCATGTGATTTACTAAAACTCGAGATATGATTGTGGCAATATTATCTTTAATTGCTAAATCATCTGCTACAGATGGCAAGAGGGAATTTGCTACAGTTTCGATATTAAGTTTGCTTGTGTCTGGTCCAGACAAAGCTGCAACACTAAAAAGTTTCACTATATCAAATTGTAGTGATTCTGATAGTGATCTGGATTCTGATGACTCTATGCCATCATTATTAAATACAAGAAGATCATTGACCCCTAAAGTAAGCATGCCAGTTATAGTAGCTTTTCTGAAATAGAATTACATTACACTTAATCCCAACTGAAGTAGTAGTTAGCTAGTTGAAGAATTATAATTATGTGATTGTGTAGGTTGATTTTCAAATTTGATATTCAACAACTGCTGCATTATCTGATGAGGCTAAAACATCTGTATCTAACTTTACAATACCGTTAATCTAAAGCTTGATCAAAAATTGTCTTTAGTAATAATTATCAGATCTATCAAATTATAAATTATTTGTATCACCTCCAAATGTAGGATTTGTTCATCAAATTTATTTCCTATACTGGAAAGTAGTCTGAGTAGTGTCATGTGAGATATTGACACATTCAACTTCTGCAGTCTTGCATATACACCTTGAATGATAAAAATAATGTCATGCAGTTATTAGCATTAGCTACAAGACTTATAATATACCTGCTTTGCACAATGCCCTGCATAAAGAATCAGTGAAATTATCTTCTGCACCAAATTCATTATTCTGTAGTGCTGTTTGATTATAATGGATGCTATAAAACAAACTGTGCCAGTTTGATTTCTGTGCTGGACTCTAGTCTTGGTACATGAAAAGAGGATATCAGTTAGAACAGGTGCATGCAGTTTCAATTCACTCAGAACGCTGTCCCATGTAAACATCTCCAAATCGTTGGTGTCGAGGCTCTTCAATACAGAATTAGTAGATCCAGAACACATTGCTTTGATCTCATGTCGAATCACTTGTCCAAGTTTATTCAAAATATGTGAGCGAGCAATATGGTCTTTAAAACACTCACTTATCATAGCTTTCTTGCTACCTCTAGCAATAGATTTGCCTATGTGCCTACTGCGAGGTGTTAGCAAGGTGTAATGCTTAACTCCAGACTTATACCGAATGTCTACCTATAAAAGATGAAATGTGCAAAAGTAATTATAATTTATAAATTAATAAACAGCAAATGATACAAAAAATGAGAAATTTGCTGGAAATAATAGCTATAATAATAATAATAATAATAATAGTAGTAGTAGTAGTAGTAGTAATAATAATAATAATAATAATAATAATAATAATAATAATAATAATAGTCTTAAATATGTCATGAAGTTGTATTATTAATTCGTAATACTTGTACTTACTTGAGCAGAAGGTGATGCTAGATCTGATTGGTCTTGCACATTCTGTGTAGAGCTGGTTCTCCTGGATGGAGTCGCTAGAGGATTAGAAGAATGTCCTTGAGACACTGATCTGCATGCCCTAGAAGCTGCTTTAGACACTTTTTCTTTGACACTGACAATTTTCTTAGATAGGTTTTCAAACACTTTAAAACAATTCTTACACATTCTCAAGCAAGCATTTTCATCAGTGAAAACTCTACTGTAACATAGACCTTGGCTTTCCACAGCTTGCTTCATTAAATCCAGCCAAGTATAGGCTACTCCCAGATTTACTGTACAAGAAGAAGCTGAAGAAGGAAAGCTCAAGTTACGTACATACTTTTTAGAGTTAGGAAGATCAGACCCGCAACCAACGCAAAAATCCATCGCTGCCGCATTCGCAAGCACTCCTGGCCAGCACTAAACGTACGAGCATAAATAAGAGACCAGCCACCCGGACGTGGCCGTGACGTCATTGGCTAACGCAAGCGTTGGAATGACCTCTGTTGAATGTGATAATTGAGCACCCTTTTTGGGGTGCTGCTGAACAAGTCGTTGTATTGTATGTTCCCAGATCCTTTCCTTCCCCGCGTAGCGGTTACGGTTGGTAAAGGGTCTGGCTACGCGAGACTATAGTACGTGTATGCCTTTTAAACGCGCGCGCGGGGAACTTTTTTCTTTAAACACGGCTTTTTAGGCTTGACCCCAGTTTATTCTGAAACTACAAAGTGTGAGAAAATTCGGGCGAAAATACTTGCTTTTCAAGAAACCCAAAGTTGATTTGACCGGTTACTATGGCATTAAAGACCCTTATCCAGACTTACTTTCAAAACTTCGCCGTTTTAGGGGGATGCGGAGTACCGATTGTTGGTTGTCAAGAGCCATTGGTAGTCAGAATGCCGTAGTATTAATGCTAAGGAAGCTACTACTACTCAAGGGAAGCTGAGGTAAGTATGTAGTTCCTTATTTGTTAGTTAAATGTGCAAAATTACTCTGGCCTTTCTTTTTTGTAGCTAAGAGCTTGTTGTCAACAGTGACTGATTCAAAAAGTCAGAATGGCTCAAATTTGGTACTACAAAAGTTACCACTGCTCAAGAAAATGAGGTAAGAAAGTAATTTTGTATTTGTGTGCTAAATTTGATGGTCTTTTGTTTTTATAGCTGAGAGCTTGTTGTCAAGAATTCTAGGTAATTCAGAGAGTCAAAGTAATTTAAATTTGATACTATAGAAGTTATCAAAACTCAGGAAATTGAGGGAAGTAGTAATTCCATATTTGTTGGCTAAAATTACAAATTATAGCACTGGTTTATTATATTTTTTACAGTAGCTGAGAGCTTGTTCAAGAGTTACTGGTAATTGAGATTATCAGAATGGCAGATGTTTGATACTACAAAAGTTACCACTAATCATGTAAGATAGTGATTTGTATTTGTTTGCTGAAATAAAAGTTCATAACTGCTATTATAAGCTAAAACATATTAACAATACTGTCATTATAGCTATTTTACCTAACTATCAGGCTCGCTCGCCATTTGTGCTCAAGCACACCACTAGAGATTAAGTGAGTTTCGTGAGCTGCCAATGTGTATAGATGTAGAATGCGTGGCATAAATCTTGCCACACTAAATTCAATACCACCAAGTTGAAGCGAGCTGAAAAGAGAAAGCATAATATGGATGATAGCAATATTGAAGAAATTTCAGTCAGAAAGTACACTCACCAAAGTAGCTCGCATGAAGTAACCTCAGATTTCTGTTTTTTTCTGTGGGAAAGCATCCAAAGTATTGCGTGCAGTTTCAACTTTTCGCCTTGATGCACGAGTTAGAAAATGTGCGCATGACCTTGAAGATCAACATATGCTGGCTAAATTGAGTGCTGGAGATATGATAGCGCAGGAAGCCAAATATCATCCACATTGTTTGGTATCTTACTATTAAAGCTTCAGCATTTCAGAAAGAGACAGAGGACAACAAAATTGAAAAAGCAAGCCATGATATTGTACTGGCTGAGTTGCTTGAATACATACATGATTCCATAGATAAAAATAAGGCTCCAATTTACGACGCTGTGAAGCTTTATTCAACCCGATTAGAGCAGCTTGGTGTAAAGGAACATACCCGTCCTCACAGTACTGACCTAAAAAATCGTATACTAGCCCAAATCCCAGATCTTAGAGCTCATAGAGATGGTGTTTGGGGGTGACGGATTACCACGTCAAAGATTCTCGTTCCACCTGCGCTATGTGGGAGAGTGATAGTTCCTTGTATCAGTCAGGCGTAACTCTGACTGTTAGTCGCAACCTCGGAAATTGACTACCAAAATAATAAAGTTCTTCACTATGACATATAGATTATAATTAAGAAACACACATCAAGGGGACTACAAGGACAAAAAAGAAATAGTTGAAGACAAGATGTCTTTCACAAAAAGAAATAAAGAACGGGGACTTACAGGATTCAAGCACAAAAAAAGGAGATAGATAATGATTACACAACAGACTGAGGTTGACAGTGTACACAGAAATGAAAAAAACTGAACCTAACTAAAGTGTGTGGAGTGAAACTATAAGCAAGGTAAATGTGAGGGGAGGAGTTCATGTCGACTAGCACATGGTCTTGGTGGGTGGAGTGAGAGAGAATGATAATTGCATGAGAAAGATGTATGCTGGTGCATAGTTGCAAATGGAGTGTGGTGTATGGTGTGTTCACAAAAGTTCACAGTTTGTTTGGCGGGGGCCCAAACAGAAGTACGTGATTACTCCTTGCCTTTGACGAAGATATGGGGTCCGCTCTACATAGGGAACCCCTCTTCCAATCTATGTTTGACTTACAGTGCATGCAAGGACTCGAAAGCGTGACCTAATAGACATACTATAATCGTGTATGTGAGCAGTATAAACAGGATGGTGTTGTATGCCCTCCAAATTTGCTTCAAGGGTTACTTACTGTGGGAGCAGTTGATAATATTGATCATAACCCCAACTCAACAACAGCATCGGGTTCTTTCCATGGTACTGGAATGTCGCTCTTTCAGTATCCCAGCCAGGAGAGCCAAGGGCAAAATCGTAGAGAGCATAAAATCCTTGAGGAACCAAATACTGCAAAGAAGCTCATGGAGCTACAAATCGTACACCACTGTGCTTCCATTAGTACTCACCAAAGAAGGATGCTCCTATTCCTAGTGCTGATGCTCCTTTCAATGATGATTGTCAGGCTTTCAACCGAGCATGGCACCAAGAGACTGGGTAAGTTCTTGTACATAACTATTGATAGCTTTTTAATTATGATATTACATTATTAGGTGGCTAGACGCTGTAGAGCAAAAGTACCTGGCTGCTTGCTGTGACTTGGTGTGCTCGTCTAGTTCGTGTGATGTGGGACACATTCACAAAGGAGTTTGCAGTTCTTGCAGATGCTACTTTAGCTTGTACTAGGGCCTCCACCCAACCACTATCTTCTAACCAGTCTCCTATCACCTTCAGTCCAGCCATCTCAATGTGCAGTCCTCCCAACATGATCACAAAATGATCTTTTCCTTAGGTTTCTTGCCAGTTCCATTGGATTGCTTTAGCAATAGCATAACTACATATTCTTCTGAAAAGAGCATATACACACTACATGGAATCAGTAGACCCTGGAGTTCAACCTCAGACATTTGAGGAATGGTGTGAAAGGTGCCAAAAAGAGATTCCCCACTTCAAGTTTTGGTATACGACTCTTCAGTTGGAGCTTCTAGTGTTGATTTATGTAAAATCGCTACGGACAGCAAATTTTTCTCTGTACATTGACTGTCTCACAAAGCTTGCACCGTGGTTCTTTTGTTTGGTAACTTTTGCACAACATTTCAAAAGTCTAATAGAAGAAATGGGTAATCCATTCCTGGAAGATAGCAAGGATAACACAAGAGATATTGCTGACACAGCTGTAGCATCTTCAGTCTGCTGTGCAGAAGAGACAGGGAAAAATCAATATTAGACTTACGTAAATGAAAGACTGCATCAACGATCGATTCTTATCTCTGATCCTATCAAGAGAAACAAATTACCATTGTTCAGTCGACCTCCAGCCAGAGAAAAACCAAAGGCAAGCCTCCAAGTGTTGTATTTGAAAAATTATGTGTCCTTATTCTCCCGGCTCTACATAGCCTGCCAATCAAGATATGGAGATTTAGATGATTTTTTTCGTCATGAAAACCAAGTGTGTCCTCCCTCACTGTCTAATTTTGGCAAGTTAAGACAGGGAACCAAAGCTGATATCCTAAGCTGTCTAGAGAATTGCACTGAGCTGACATCATCTCAACCAAATATGGATGTGATCATTCTGGACGGAGCTGTAGTGGTTAACTTCCTCAAGCCTGTTGCAGTCAGAACCTTTGAAGATTATGCAGTCAAAGTCTTTTTGCCACACATCAATGCTAAGCTACGGCAGGTCAGTCGACTTGATATTGTCTGGGATCAATATCATGAGAATAGCTTGAAATCTCAAGCAAGGAACAAGCATGACAAGGGCATTAGGAAGCGAGTTGATAGATCAACTTTTATGCCTAAAAATTGGGAGCAATTTTTGCGCGATAGTGCCAACAAGACGGAGTTGTTTACTTTTCTGGTGAATTACATAAAACTTCAAACAACCAGCAAGCAGTTAGTTAGTACAAATGGTTCTGAAGTAGTGTGCATCCCTCCAATAGACACTACCCATCTGGCACCCTGCAACCATGAAGAAGCCGACACCAGAATGATCTTGCATTTAGCAGATGCAGTAGATAAAGGTTTTCAAAAGATTCTATTGCGCACAGTCGACAGTGATGTGGTAGTTTTGTGTGTGGCAGTTGTAGCCAAGATAAGTGTAAGGGAGCTGTGGATAGCATTTGGAACCGGCAAACATTTTAGGTACATTGCTGCTCATGAAATAGCAGCTTCTCTAGGGCCAAACAAATCCCAGGCTCTGCCTATGTTTCATGCCTCAGGATGGCTGAACCAAGTAGCTGGATGCCATTATGGACAACATTACCTGAGGCGAATTCTTCATCAAAAGAATTGTTGTGCTGTGGCTGCAAAAAGGGATGCAAAAACAATTACAAATGCAAGAAAGCAGCTCTGAAATGTACTGCTTTGTGCCCTTGTGGTGGCGACCAATGCTGGTGCAAACTACCTTTTTGTTTAATGTCAAGATTTTAAAAGTTACTTTATTCATATGCCAAACATACCGCAGATGTTTGGTGTGTGTTGTGCTAAAGGATAGCCCAATAAATTAACAAAAAAAATTCCAATAACAACAAATATCATAACTACTAGCATTCAAAATAATTTGAATTTAGACCAGCTCGCTGCCATTTGTGCTGTAGCATATCACTAATTTTATTTATTTTTTAAAAAATAAAACATTGTATATAAATTGACAATAATAAGTGTGGATGCGTTACGCTATTGTTCCTCTGGTTCTGTCGTGAGTATTCTATCGACGTAACCGTCTACTATGACCAGGGCAGTGCTGTGAAAAACCTTCCAGTCGTACCTGAAGCCCCTACATACATAAGGGCCGCTGTTCTCGGCTTGTAGGTTGGATAATATTAATTTTGATTGTTTTAGTGCGGTTCTATACGACTGATTACGTAGATTTAAGCTAAACCACTCGGGCTGCTTCGTAGTACCACAGATTAGTGACACTTCACTACCCAAAGGAGCTTCTTTCCAGTTGGGTATAACTTGACCAATATCAGGGAGTACACGCGCAAAAATGAACAGACTTTGCTGAAAAACGTTATTTCCGTACATTCCATCGCAAGTGTACATTCCTGATTCACTAAAATCCAGATTTAAAAGTGAAATATTTTTATATCCTAGTTGGTGCCTCGTAGAAATAGGGAGTGTTTCTGAAACGGAGCCATCTTCTAAAAGGGGTACGAAGCTCCAGTTCACTGGAGAAGTACTGCCGCAATAAACTGTTGCTGAACTTCCCTCATTAATAGTTAATCCATCCGGTGTTAGGCTATTTAAGTAAACGGGTATCCGTTGCCAATCCTTGGCGTAAATGTATGTAGAACAAAAGGAAATGAGAATAAAATAGCTGATAGATAACGCCATTATAAAGTTGTTTTGTTTTTGTTTTTCAACACAGCTATTAAAGCTATACAAGTGACGCCAACAAGAAGACCTTGTCTAGTCTCGCATAGCCAGACCCTTTACCAACCAAGCGGTAGGTGACGAGTATGGCTGCGTGATAGATCCCGCCCCATCTGAGAATTTTAACGATACAGTGCCTCCTGCACAAAAAGTAGAAAGTGTCTGTGTGGATTTTAAAAGAGCTAGGTCTACTACAATCATAGGTATACCATGTTTACATTACAATTCCCAAATTTTAGTTGAAAGGAATTCACAATGATTCATACAATGCATGCTGTAGTTTACCTGCTGATGGAGATAGAGAGCGGTGAAGAGGTGAAGTATTTTACCTGCAAGACACTAGCAGCACCCATTCTGGACAGACCATTCCCAGATTGGAACTTCTCTATTGGCCTTGTTGCACGGTCCTAATGACTCACTCTGTGAGATTCAGGGTATCAAGGAATGGAAATAGTTCGTTCAAAACTGTGTGTTGGAGATATGACTGTGGAGTGATAGAAACACTGCCCTGGAGAACAAAACCCTGCAGACGTGTCGTCAAAAACGTCTGTCAATTTTCCTTTAGCGCACTGGACCAAGATGGCTGACTGACTCATGAGAATGTGATGATATGTGAGGGTGAATGGCCTCTGCTTGTCAGGGGCTGAGGATCTAGTTTAGGTTGTAAAAGTCAATGGTACAGTCGTTTAAATGAAGTCAGCTGTCCAAGGCTGGCGATACTGGTATACACAGCCACTAGAAAGTCCTCCATTTGTAGCTCGCTCTAGTCAGGAGTCAGCCGACTAGGTCTCTACTTGAATATGTTAAAACTACAGTGTGTGTGTGTGCGTGTGTGCGCACTCATGTGTGTGCGTATGTGTGTACATGTGTGTGTGTGTGCATGTGTGTGTGTATATATGTGCATGTGTGTGTGTGTGTGCATGTGTGTTGGATCATTTAGAAGATGCCATGTGACTCTGGCTTAGGAAGGTCAGCAAGAGGGCCTACCAGATTATGCTCAAAATTTTAGAACTATTCTTTTTTTATTTTTAAAATTGTGTTATTATTCCAAAAGAATAATATATTATTTTCTTATTATTCTCTTATTATTCCAATTAGAAAATAAGTCAAATATTTGTGATTGCAGCAGCTAGCTATATAAAGTTGGTAGGTTATGAAATGAATGAATATATGGCGATACCGGTATCACTCTCGGTTACTTGAATTACTCAATATAGAAGATTTAATATCTCTATTTAATTTTTCAGTGAAAATCATGAATGTCCCCGTAAAAATGTTCAATGAATGGAGAAAAAATGCTCTGATACAGCTGATAAAAAGTTCTGTTATGAGAAGCCACCAGACATTTAAAGCAAAAAGTGAATTAGGGAATTATATGCTCAGCAGTAGATGCACCTTCTCTCTTCCCTTCAAATTTATAATTGGTAATAATTTATTTGGTCGAAGTGTACTTAACCAGAGAATAGAGAGACTTTGGCCGAGACCTGTATGCTGGCTGCATATCCTTCTTATATTCTCTTTTTTACCTGTTAGAAGAATGTCGTCTGTTAAACATAGAAAGCTAAATGGGTATTATAAGCTTTACAGTTTACATTTTTGGAAATAATTCAAGAAACACTTGATTATATTTTTAGCATTGGGTGGTCTCACCATAGCTTGAGAACAGAAAATAACAGAACACCAATGCAGCTGTGGGTGTCCGGTCTACTTGAAGGACTTAATCAGGTATGTTTAACAAAGACAATAATAGGTGAAAAATGTTGCTATCGAGTTCTCTGCAGTAATTAATAGCTGTCCCGTTAACATGGCTAACTGGAAAATATAATTACAGTGAAACCTCCGATGAACGGATACCATCTGTTTAGTCCACTGTAGAGAGGTTGTCCTCTATGAGAGATAAAGCTACACAGAACTTTACATGATCTGTAAATCTGTAATGTCCACAAGTTAGAGGTCACCCTCAAGCAGAGAGTCCGTTCAGGGAGGTTCCACTGTAGCCCAAGCCTTTTTCTAGATCTATGATGGCCCATCTATCAATAATATAGTGTTGCACCCCAGTGTGCAAACCTATCAACGCCCATGCTGATTAGCTTCTGCTGCTACCCACCTGTAAAACTTCTCTCCAGAAGACAGTTCCAATAAACAACTGCATTTTAGGAACAATTTTATTTTTAAATGCTGTTGCCAGTGTCACCCTCTTCTTTGTACATTTGTTAACATTTTCCTGGTCTTTGTTGAAGTGACTCTTTATGATTAATCACAAACTTTACTAAAACTTGCAGGCTTATACTTCTGAAGTTTAAAGTTGTACTATTCCCCTACCACTATTTCTAGCGAACTCAATGACACATCATGAAGTATGGCTACTAGCTACTGGTCCTCAGTGGTGTGCCATGCTAACCCATTAATGTTTTCATTGAAAAAAATGACTGGCAAAGAATGATTCAGGCAAAGAAAAAAATGATTTCAGGAAAAAAATAATTTTAAGTATTTCAGGCAAAGAATGATTTCAGGGAAAAAAAAAGATTTTAGGAAAATAATGATTTCATGTAAAGAATGATTCAGGTACTTTATAAGTAGATATAAACACACACCCACAGACGACAAACAAAATGCAGTCAGATAAGGCCAAAACAACCATGGTGTTTAAACGCATATACAAGTTTAGCCTTGAAGGTGGCATAGTCGTCATGATATATGGTAGGTAAACATAAGTTGAGGGATGCTGTGGGAGAGTGGGCCTTGCCATCAAACGTGAGAATGGGATCAGGAGTAAATCCCAATGGAGGAACACGAGTAGCGCCAGTGAAGGAAAAAAGTATGTCTTCAAAAGTAATCCCAGAGAGCCCAAATGTAGAATAGGAAAAAAAAATCCATGAGAGAAAGGATATTAGAAATATTTCGTGTGAGGGGATAAACAATTTGTAGCATCACCAGAAAAAACATGATAAAAAAGTCAATTTTTTTTATAGGTTGAACAAGTTTCACAAAATTTCACCATCCAATTTTATCAATTTTTCTGAGAGAAATGGTCTTACTTTCAAAATCTGGTACTTCCGACAAATAAATTTGTATGGAGCTCACGCTCATGCCACAAAGGTACTTGTATACACTAGGGAGCTAGGAAAGAAAAAAAGCTTAATTCCGTGCAACATCGATCTTAAAGAAATTTCAAAGAAGACAGTGATTTGAAAAATCATCTCGTATCTACTAGCTCGCATATGGTAAAGAGTCTGGCCTGGTGAGGTTAATTGTGTAGGGCTAGCTATCAAACTTGGCCAGGATTCCAATTCCTTCACTGAACAGCTGCTCTTGCTGTGCTAGCATTGGCACACTAGTGTTTTGTAATACATGTGTTAAGCTATTTGTTGTCTATTAGTCATTTGCTTACATGGGACAAGTACGCATGTATATAAGTGGCAACCATCTAAACAGGTTGTGTGGATTTTACTACTCCACTTATACATAGGTGTATTATACTGTCATATGAATCATCATATTAATGAATGCACTTAGAGGGTGTGACTATGCATTACAAATATCTGTAGATATGATTAAAAAATTAAAAGAAGGAAATATGGATTGTAAAAAGTGTTCACAAAACTGTCAGATTATCCTTGCGGTCTCAGATTGATAATCTTCACTGAATGACATGGTTGCTCCTTTAGTTTCAACTTCCAGGACCACTGCTGCCCTTCACTGAGAGCACGCCCTGAGGCCGTCCCTTCACGGTTTCTAGTCTTAGGAGTATATCTAGGTTGTCTCTACCAAACAGATCATCATTATTGTGCTCACCTGGAGCTTCTTCAATACTTAGAGATAGATTGGATTTTACTGAGACTGCAGTAGTTCCTTCAGTGTCAGTGACAAAAGGTTCTGTCCCATTATTGGGTGAATTTGAAGATAGCGGCGATTGATCTTTCTTCTCCAAACTGGAATTGTCAGAAGATGAAGAATCAAAGCAATCGCAAATTCGATAAAAATCATCAATACATTATTTGCCACACCCACTTGTTAGAAAACCTGTTACAGCCATGGCCGTAGTGGCCTTTGCGGTTCCCACGGTCCCGCTACAATGCCAAATCTGGAACAGTTTCTACCAGCCTGGCCAATTCTACCAATAACAAGTATGTGGAAGCAGAGAAAATTCCATTGGAGGAATTTAAAAGTGCTGAGTCATCTCCAGTGTTTAATCAGCCGGATAGTATCAATAAACTTCTCGAAGAAGAACAGCTACTTCAGCAAGGTGCAAGGGATTCTTCATCTTCTGACGATTCCAGTTTGGAGAAGAAAGATCAATCGCCTCTATCTTCAAATTCACCCAATAATGGGACAGAACCTTTTGTCACTGACACTGAAGGAACTACTGCAGTCTCAGTAAAAACTCATATTGAATTTTGGTATGTTAAACAGTAGTAAAACTCAACAGAGCCTACATTGAACGTACTGAGACTGTTATACATTACATCATCACTAGTATTTTCTCTCTTTCACAGGCTTTTTCTTTAACAATACACAATTTTTCAAATGTTAGGTAACACATCATTATAGTTTTTGTGTTTGAGAATATTAATCAATTGGAAAATCTTAAACTATAATCACACTGTAAATCAAAATACAATAAAGGCTATCTAGTATCATAGCAACTCTATTTCAAAAAATTGAATGGGTTTGCTATGTGGTAAGATATAAAGAATCATCACGACACATCCCAAATATTCAAACTATCATCAAAATTTCAAATTGGCAAGGTTTGGATTAATGATACATCCTCATCACCATAAACTGCATAATGTATCCATAGATAATGATCAAATACACTGCAACTTCACCAAAAAGTCAGCTAATGCGTTCTTGGTTTACTCAGTAATTCAATGCTGGTTCAGGAAAGCTGCTCTCCTGTTTCTGTGCCACTCCCGCCTACTGTCCATTTTATTGTGCCGGGTTTGGTTGCTAACCGGTTCGCTTTGCGCTATAGGTTTACCCGGTAATACAGCGCGAGTTCATGAGTATTGTGCGTCTGCGCGTTCTAGCTCATTAGCTCATGAATTATTGATAAATTATGTACGTCGCCGGTCACGGGTATTATTGTATAGATTTTTTCTATGTATATATGTATGTGTGTGTGTGTTGGTATGTGTGTGTGTGTGTGTTTGTATGTATGTGTGTGTGTGTGTGTTTGTATGTATGTGTATGTTTGTATGTATATGTGTATGTATGTATGTATGTATGTATGTTAACTATAGATTTAGGATATTTAGTCCCACTCTTTTTGTATCAGACGCGGCATGGTAGAGTACAAATGATCACTACATGAAGTTTGATTGGTGTGACATAAAGAAAACATTCCAGTTAATCTAGTGGGCATGTAAAATTCTTACTGTATGTCCTTGAAATCAACAAGTAAGAAGGAGTGAGTGCTTTTCACCGCTCTTCTAAGCTAGTTAACTTACAGAATGAAGGGTATTAGAATTGTAGTCACCCTCATTTTGTTTTCACCCTCGTTTAACAGTGGCAGTGACAACCGGTCTGAAAAAATTGTTTCTGCAGCATCTGTTCAAGGAAATATGTGTTTATGCTGCAGATAATGCTAGGAAAAATAATAATAATAATTGGAACATTTCATGTTAAAGCTCTACCCAATTATGAGGCTACCATTTGCCGATACTGTTTGAAAGATTGGCTGGTCTGTGTGTTTATTTACAGATAGAGATGGAAAAGTTGAGAAGATCCGAAGCCATCTTGACTTCAAAAACACAGTAAATGATGGAAATTATAGTGCATTGTTGCAGCCATGTCAAGACACGATAAATTTATCGATAGTATTATTTTAATTAATAGTTATAGAATCAATTTCAAATTATCATTGTAAATGTAGTTGTAATTTACTAGTTAAATATTTGTACATTATTACCAGCAGATGAAATGTTTCGGCCAGTTCTCACAAGGCTTGAGAACGTAGGATCATTGAGGGTGATAGGAGGATTCATCACTTCGGCAGCGATGTCCGTGATGTGATCAACATAGATGCTCAACCCAGTTGTCTCGCAATCAAACAGAACCAGGAAGGGACGAGAATCACCAATTTACAGGTGAATCACCTGCTTCATCACTGCCCCCTCCTAAATTCTGCTGATGCTCATCTTCTAGGTCAGCATATAGCTATATCCTTGTCATTGTCCCCCTGCCCTCTCCGATGTATTCTCCCGCGTACTTTCCCTGTCATTTCTCACAATGGTGTTATATCATAGTTATTTATTTATTTGCTTATTTTGTGCGTCAATAAATTATTTTTTAATTGGTAGTTATGGCTAGAATAGCATTACACTTTTTTTTTATCATTTAATCATATGACTTACATATTGAACTGCTCAGGTCCTCAATCGCAGGGATTGCTGAAGTTGACACCAAGCTGGACTCCTCAACTACAGAGGTAAGAAGTTGAGTAGGTAATGGGGTAACACCATGCAAAAAGTGTGATATACACTAGTGTATAACAATGATAATCTTCTAGTATACAACTGGAATACTCCTGGTATTCTTCAGGTATACACTATGTGTAAAAATGGCTTATAAGTACCGTAATACGCCATTAGGTATAACAGTAGTATTCTCCAGAAATACACTAGTGTGTACACATGTGTATAACTGATGTATTACATTGTTATTTTGTGTGTATACTTGAATAATAACCACGCAATACACTGGTATTACTCTGCTATACCACTGTGTATTAACTGTGTATTATGCTGGTATTCCTTTGTTATACCACTGTGTATTACATGGTTATTACTTTGCTATACGCCTGTGTATTACATGGTTATTACTTTGCTATACCACTGTGTATTACATGGTTATTCCTTTGTTATACCACTGTGTATTACATGGTTATTACTTTGCTATACCACTGTGTATTACATGGTTATTACTTTGCTATACCACTGTGTATTACATGGTTATTACTTTGCTATACCACTGTGTATTACATGGTTATTACTTTGCTATACCACTGTGTATTACATGGTTATTACTTTGTTATACCACTGTATATTTCGCTGGTATTATTTAGCTACAATACTGTAAAAATAGTTGTAGTAACAAAAATATTATCAAAAATTTGTGAATTACACACAAAAAATTAATAGATTTGTTCAGTTTGAAAATTAGTTCTTTGCTTCTTTAGGTAGGTCCACTTTCAATGGAATTCCAAGGGATCAAAGGACATTTTGTATTTATCCGACATCATTGTAGGTGTGACGTCGGTCCACTTTCTTCGGCAGTATACCTTCACCTCTCAAATTTCTGTAACAAAAATATTATTTGTGGTGCATTATATAGAGCAAGAGTGCAACTACCTTAGTAGCTACATTGACAAAACACACACCCACACACAAAATTTTTTTTTTTAATAGCAAGTACCTTGTATCTTGTTTTGACATGCTCTTCATCTTGCACAGATGAATGTATTTCCCTCTCTCCTGTCTCGTGTCCTACGTGCCTATATCATATATACATATAATATCAGTCAATGTAGTTTTAATACTCAAAGAAAGGAATTTTACAGACATCAATGGCCATTTTGTTGAAGAAATTGTTATTGATAATGTTTTATCAGTGACCCTTATCTATAAACAAATCCACTATTGACCCTTACCTTAAACCCCTCTCTCTTACCTATGCACACAACTTTCTTAGCAACCCTTACCCATGAACAATATTTATTGTGACCATTACCTATAAACATATCTACTCAATTTACCTATTATTAAAAACATCATTTTAATCGAGTTTCACTTGAACTATCAATAAGAATGACGCTATCTCATGTATATACGTAACCATTATAACAAACTCCTTGTATAGCTCAATGACCCTGTACCTATCAACTCTGTGGCTGGGGGAGGAATCTCGGGATGGCCCTATCTCTATATGAAACACTGTCGATCTGTACCCAAAATGCCTCTCCTACTCATGAACATGCCCCCTTAATGATAAATACATCTCTGTGATCAAGCATTCTCAATTATTGGCTATTTATACATATAAATACATCTCTCAAATCTTATTCTAAGAAACTTAGTATTCCTCACCAGTAAGTGCCATATCTTAGTGATCTTTACCTACATATATGATGTGAACCGATCTTTTTTTAGCAACCTGACTTAAACAGTTTTCCTTATAAACAAACATAGCTACTACACTTAGAGATCTTTACCAATGAACACATCTCTTTAAGTGACCCATACCATGTGAACACACCTTACCTATCTTTAGGTGACCTAACCTATGAACACATTTAATGACCCTTACCTATTTTTATGTGACCTAACATCTCTTTAGGTGGTGACGTAGCCACTAACAAATCTCTTTAAGTAACCCTAACTTGTGAACACATCTTAAACATCCTTTACCCATCATTAGGTGACAATTTACGAATACATCTCTTTAAATAACCTCTACCATATGAACGTGGGTACAGGGAGACTACAGGAATGGATACAGGGAGACAATAGGAGTGGGTGCAGGGAGACGATAGGAGTGGGTACAGGAAGTCTATAGGAGTTGGTACAGGGAGTCTATAGGTAGTTGGTACAGG
>WLWD01002190.1_pt1 | contig 40416 bp, 26 predicted proteins | sample 6712731 | NCBI WGS metagenome assembly WLWD01 (sample SAMN12718690, study PRJNA576275) | sponge metagenome | isolation source: marine sponge | host: Mycale hentscheli | place: New Zealand: South Island, Marlborough, Capsize Point | collected 2014-11-01
AATCCAGGTTTGGAACTTTTAAAAAGGAGAGAATTAGCCATCTCCTCTTTCGTGAAGATCACTTCCATTAATTGCAAGCCAAAGGAATAGGCATTTTTTGCAGGTAGATGCATAACATTAATTCCACTGAACAGTTCCTCCTCTTTGACAGATACGGATGGACTAGTGGATATAGGAGAACCTGATGAGCACATTGTCTCTATAACATCTTTCAAATGGCTCAAGGTCTTCTCCATTGTCTCCATTTTTTCAGCCAAAGAAGTTATTAGATCCTACAATTACTCGAGTTCAAGGGTTAGGAGGATGGAGAGGGATGAGAAGGCAAGAGAGAGAGAGAGAGAAAATACACTGTGTGAATTACATAATACAGCACTAACACACCATCTACATGGTAACTGTGCTAGGCAATGGCTGCCAAACATGGATAAAGAGTATGTTCCATTGAAATAGTTTGTCAACAAGAGAGAATTAGTAATAACGACTTGTGCCGTGAATAGAATGCTCACTTTGTACTAAAACACTTTGCAGATACGTATGTCTGAGTACAAATTTCTATATAAATCTTCTAAGTGTGTTCGAATAGTAGTGAGAAAATCGGGGTGAGTGTAAGATAGGCATAGCTTGGCTCAACACTTTACTAGAACTGAGCTAAACAGCACACGCTGGCTTACATGATTTTTATCTTGATGTTATTGTGAGCATTACTAGCTACTCTTAACCCCCACAATATTAATACCCAAATTATCAGGATTCTAATTGATATTAGCTGCATGTTATTGGTTTAGCTTAAAGCCGAGTAACTTCACCTCTCTGCTCTAAGTCTGATACAGTGATATAGTCCCAAGACTTGTCGAACACATGCTTTAACTGGTTTCTCATGTCCCAAAAAAACAAATTCAATGCAATTGTTCTGTTGCTTTAATAAACATACTCTTATTAATGCACACTACAAATTGCAGTTGCAAACAAACGTACACAACCATTCTAATACTGGAAGCTCATTCATCTAGTATCACTCAGAACCTGTTCATTCAATGGAAATAGCCAAGGATGCACATGTGGAACCTGTTCATTTATAGCTAGGATGCACATGTGGAACCTGTTCATTTATAGCTGGGATGCACATGTGGAACCTGTTCTATTCTGAGGACCACTGATGTAGTTAGTAAAAAAGCTAAATAGGTAACTAATTTAAATCGAAGAGTGAACACTTCTATGCAAGATATTAGTGACATTTTTTTAGTTCATTGTGATAGCTTGGACACTCTACAATTTACCTACATGTTGCTAAATTGTAAAGGAGTCCACCACACAACAGGAAGTGGAAAGATGCAAGGCATTTAAATCACCAAATAATAGTCAAACTGAATTACTGACCTTGTCTTCGTTGTCTAAAATTGTGACTTCTTTGACAGACAAGCTTCTCCTCCTTTTTTGATTTGGTTCAAGAGTTTCCTGTAAAAATGATAAGCTGACAATGACAAGCAAATCCGTTATTAGTGCGCTTCCTAGAGCCATTTTCTCAAATTACAATCCTAAGGTGGGGTCTTCATGTGGGGGCAGATTTATGTGCTTTCAGTATTTTCTAGCTATACATTGAAGAGTTACGGGTAATTGATAAATAGCTACTGACACTTCTAAAAAAACCTGCCAGATACTGTTCTACATGCAATGACAGACTGATAGACAATCCCATGACGTGAAATGAGGGTTAATAAGGTAACTTACTTCTAACTCATTTTCAGAATCAGAAATTTCTGCAACCTGTGTTCATAACGATGGCGGTAGAATGGTAATTATAGCAGTATAACTTGGCTAAGTAAAGCTTGAAAAAATCTTACCTTATCATTATTTCCAGTAGCCTTGCTTTGGTCAGACTAAGGATAGAAAATGAAAAACGTGCATACAAGGGGGTTACAAAATGAAATCACTATTAATTACCTTTGCTTTTTTTAAGATAGATAATACTTTCGAAGTGGATTTACTCGGCTTAGAAGTAGAGGTGGAAGGTTTGTCTATTTATAAAAAAATGTCAGTTAAGGACATATAATGTGTAGTACTTGATAGAGTTACCATTGTATTTTACAAACTTCACAGCATATGGCTTCCCACGGTATTGCATGATGACATCATCCCCATAGACGAGGTCACCTAGAGGCTCCTCGTCCTCTCTTGATAAGTCTTTAATTTTTACAGTATGCATTTTTCCATTCTGGCTGCATCTGACTACAACTGACCCTGAAATGTGTATATGCACAAGACAGTAATAATTATAGCTACCGCTTAACTCAAAGCTTTGTAAATGCCACAACTTACTATTTGATTCTGTTTCTGGAGTTATCTCATAGGCACTATCTCGCAATTTTTGGGGAATGCTCCTGACTCTGCCTCTCATCTTCTCTGACCTTCCAGTCAATATCTCCTCCCCACAATCATCACTATTTTCTACTTCCTGGTCTTCCATAATTCAGCTCAAAAAAACTACTGGTAGCTAGCTGCCTTTGGCGTAAACCCACAACCCACGTGTGCAGCTGAAGTCACGCCGTGCACATTAGATGCCACCACCTGCTTTTGACCATGCACGTAACCCCCCCCCCTCCTTTTTTTTCAAATAATTTTAAATAATCCCAACTTGTTGGACAAGTGGGAGTGGCCATAATGGCAAGGAGTAAGAGGAACCACAAATACAGGAGATATCTCAAAGACAGTTCTGTTCCTGTTTCCAGATGGACTTTATGGAGACATAAGAAAAATGTAATTCCAGGAAACCAGGTTAGAATAAAAAGGTTTGCACTTATAGGGTTTACCAACAGCACACAAACAGAATGGCAGAAGCTCAGACAGTTCACTTCTTCCTCTCGTCTTGTGCAATACAGAGAGTGGAATTTTAGGTACATAAGTACACAGATTGTTAAGCTTTTTTGTTACAAAACAAGGCAGATTTTACATTCTGTACCTTAGAATAATGCTGATTAAAAGACAAATTTGACAATTTTTTGTTATAGGTATTTTGTCACAGTCTGGCAGTGCTGAATCACGGCAAGGACAACATTCCTCTAATATTTCTACTGGTTCAGAGTTTCCTCCTGCATCGCAATCTCCTGAGATTGATGCATTGAGTCAAACAAACCCGGCTCCTACGTCCCTTCCTCATGAGACCAGTTACTCTGACAACTTATCGGAATATGAATCCTCACCTAATTTGTCTGAAATATCTTTCCAAGAGATTCCCTCTGAAAATGAAATGGCTCAGTTTAACTCACCTGACACAAATGGCCCTGAAAATGTAACAGAATGTGATTCATTGTCTGAGCTATCTTTTCAAGAGGTTTCCGTAGCTTCGCCTAGCTCTCCTGAATTGCTGCAAGGGTCCATTTTTCCTGACTCAGATAGTTTAGTTGATCCATCTGTGACTTTAAATAGTTCACAAACAACCTCACCTTCTATTTCATGTATGGCTGACCAAAAAGAATCTAAAAAGGGTTCTTTCACACCTCTATATGAGGGTGCTATGATATCTCTTTGTGCAGCTATGTGTGCCATCATGAAATTTAGTACAAGAAATAAACTGACATATAAAGCTATAAGTGATCTATTGCAGCTTCTCCACATACTGCTGCCAACTCCAAGCCTACTTCCTCAATCATTTTACAAGTTTAAAAAGTTCTTTCATCAATTTAGTCAACAACATGACTATACTTCCTTATGCTCAAAGTGTGGACAGACCTCCTGTTCTACAGATAGCTGTGGAGATACTGCTCACGTGGTCCATTTAAACATTCAAAATCAATTGGAGAAGACACTTCATGGTAAGTTAGCTTCTTAGTTGAAATAGTTATACATCAGGACCTCATTCCTTTAACTACCATTCACTTTTTGTTACAGCCAATTGGAATGTATTGCAAAGACAAAATCCATGTGATGAAATAAGAGATGTTTGGAATGGATCGGTGCTGATACCATTATGTCAGCCTGGTAGATTCTTCTCCAATCCCAACAATTTGGCACTCTCTCTATCTACTGATGGTGTACCTTTATTTAAATCTTCCAAAATTAGTTTATGGCCTGTTTTTCTTGTCATTCTTAATCTTCCTCGTGAAATAAGAATGAATGCTGAGAACATCATCCTTTGTGGACTTTGGGTTGGTCCATGTAAACCCTTAATGTCGGTGTTGCTGCAGCCTATTCTCAAAACATTGAGGGAATTGTCTACTATCGGTCTTAGAATAAAACTGCCATCTGGTGATGATGTCACAATTCGTGCAAAACTGATGTTTGGTGTCTTTGATTTACCAGCTAAGGCTTCAGTATTGTGCTGCAAGCAGTTCAATGGAGAGTATGGATGCTCTGTTTGTACCCATCCTGGCACCAGACAAGTTAATGGCAGCCGAGTATATCTGCCTGACCGTACTTTTCCTGAGCGAAACCACATCAAGACTATGGCTAATGCTAGGGAAGCTGAAAGGACATGTTCATCAATACAGGGTATTAAAGGCATTTCACCATTTTCTTCAACATTAGATTTAGTTGCTTCTTTTCCTATTGATTATATGCACGCCGTTCTAGAAGGGGCTACACGAACTCTAGCTAGGGCATGGTTTGATTCTAAACATCATAGCTCTCCCTTCTACATTGGCCGTCGTATTAAAGAAGTTGACAAAATTTTAATGATACAACGTCCACCCAGTGAAATTAGCCGCCCTCCACGCTCAATAGCAAAGCATTTACGATATTGGAAAGCTTCAGAGCTGAGAAGCTGGCTATTGTTCTATTCGTTACCATTGCTTTTGCATGTATTGCCCCCTCTATATTGGCACCACTATTCCTTGTTAGTATGTGCCATGCATATCATGCTGAAAGATAGTGTTACAGATGCATTAGTCAATGCAGCTGAGGCTATGCTCAGAGATTTTTGCATACTATTACCAGACTTGTATGGGGATTTCATATGCACAGCCAACATGCACTTATTGTCACACCTGGCAAAGTATGTCCGTTTGTGGGGCCCTCTATGGACACATTCTTCATTTGGGTTCGAAAATAAGAACGGACATCTTAAGCATTTGTTTCATGGTAAAACCAACTTTGTTCATCAACTTCTATTTAATGTTGATATATGTTGTACACTTCAGCATGTGCAAAAAGAACTTAATGAGACTGAGTTACCAGTCGTGTTGAGTTATATCAATAAGCCAGATATGCACCATTCAAATATGCTGTCACTGGGTTGTCACACATATGCCATAGGAAAACGTTGCATGAAAACGCTGTCACATGAGGAAGCTACAGCAGTGTCACATCATGGGATGATCGAGGTATTCTACAGACTCTACAAAAAAAAATTCAATATATTATTCTACTTCTTATGGGAAAACCTCAGACAGCAAGAGAGATAATTCCTACTGTTGCTATAGGAATAACAACCAAACTGAATTTGGGCGCATCAACTTCTTTGGATTGACTCCCTCACCTTGTGTATTTATTCAGGTGTTAGGATCATCTAGTACAACTCTTCTCGCTAGTGCAGGAAACCCTTGTAGGTCCTTTTTGCAACAATATCAAGAAGTTGACTTGCTCAATTCATACATTGTACCGGTACATATGACCGAAGACTTGACAGTAGTTCCTATCGAAAATATTATTTCAAAAGTATTCACTGTACTTATTGATCACCAATTATATTGCATAATGCAGCCAAACACATTTGAACGTCATTGAACAATGCTTTTATCAATGAATATTTGCAACTCATGTGGTTGAAAATCTTAACATATACCTTGCATGATCTTAGTCATTCTTGCAACGAACCTACAGGTTATAAATCTTGCCAATTCTTATCACCCACACCTTACATGATCTTAGCCAATCTTGCATGAAACTAGATAAGATATACAAGTTATAAATCTTGGCAATTCCTATCACATATACCTTGCATGATCTTGGCTAATCTTACAAGAAACCTGATACGATAACAAACACAAACCTTGTCAATTCTTGTCACCTATACCTTGCATGATCTTAACCAATCTTCCAAGAAACCAGATAAGATACACAAGTTATGAATCTTGGTAATTCTTGTCAATACAACCTTGCATGATCTTAACCAATCTTGCAAGAAACCTGACAAGATATACAGGCTCATCATCTTGGCAATTCTTGTCACCTATACCTTGCATGATCTTAACCAATCTTGCAAGAAACCTGATGGGATATACAGGTTATGAATCTTGGCAATTCTTGTCGCCTATACCTTGCATGATCTTAACCAATCTTGCAAGAAACCTGATAAGATATACAGGTTATGAATCTTGGCAATTCTTGTCACCTATACCTTGCACGATCTTAACCAATCTTGCAAGAAACCTGACAAGATATACAGGTTATGAATCTTGGACCTATACCTTGCATGATCTTAACCAATCTTGCAAGAAACCTGACAAGATATACAGGCTCATCATCTTGGCAATTCTTATCACCTATACCTTGCATGATCTTAACCAATCTTGCAAGAAACCTGATGGGATATACAGGTTATGAATCTTGGCAATTCTTGTCACCTATACCTTGCACGATCTTAACCAATCTTGCAAGAAACCTGACAAGATATACAGGTTATGAATCTTGGCAATTCTTGTCACCTATACCTTGCATGATCTTAACCAATCTTGCAAGAAACCTGACAAGATATACAGGCTCATCATCTTGGCAATTCTTGTCACCTATATCTTGCATGATCTTAACCAATCTTGCAAGAAACCTGATAAGATATACAGGTTATGAATCTTGGCAATTCTTGTCACCTATACCTTGCACGATCTTAACCAATCTTGCAAGAAACCTGACAAGATATACAGGTTATGAATCTTGGCAATTCTTGTCACCTATACCTTGTACGATCTTAACCAATCTTGCAAGAAACCTGACAAGATATACAGGTTATGAATCTTGGCAGTTCTTGTCACCTATACCTTGCATGATCTTAACCAATCTTGCAAGAAACCTGACAAGATATACAGGTTATGAATCTTGGCAATTCTTGTCACCTATATCTTGCATGATCTTAACCAATCTTGCAAGAAACCAGTTAAGATATACAGACTATTAGCCTTGGCAATTCTTGTAAGCTATACCTTGCATGATCTTACCCAATGTCTTGCATGATCTTGAAATATCATGTGAGTATCTTGGCATGTTTTTACAAGATATTATTCTTGCCAAGATATCTTGTGAAGTACTTGCAAGATAAAGTAAGATCTTGCGGCTTCATGCAAGGCATTTTTGCTAGGGCAATCAACCTTTAATTACACTAAGCCAATCTCTCCCAAATAGTGAAGGACCATCTCCCTGAACAACGACTAAGGGAAGTTGAGCTATCTGGCCATTATATTCCACCTTCACATGAACTAACCCTAACACTACCAATGACTGTTTTGAGTAAGTTTGCAATTTCAGGTTAGCAGGCTGTAATTTCCTCATAGGCCACAAACACTTGAACACCCTCTCCGACATTATGGATCTGGAAGCCCCTCCCCCTCCCTCGTATCTAATTCCATAGTTGCCTCACATTCATCAATGAGTACCTGTACTTTCAGTGGTGGGACGTGTCCGTTTGGAGAATTCACAGCATTGAGTGGTTCCTCGTAGTCCACTTCGGCTGCTCCTGCCACCGTCTTGATTCCTTGGGTTGTTTCCTTCCGTTTCGACAGACTCTCGCAATGTGTCCTTTCTTTCCGCAACATCCACAAAATTGTCCTCGAAATTTGCAATCATTTTGCTTGTGGTTTGTGCCTCCACATCTATAGCAGGAGGTCTTACGAGGAGCGTCTTCCTTCTCGACTGGCTTCTTCGGTGCTGGTCGTGATTTAGCTCCCTGGCCTCTAGCCTGAATCTTATGCACAGGCTCCTGCTTGATTGGTAGACTGTTGGATTGAGGTTTCTTGATCTCCCTCATATTCCTGTCCGCTAGCTCTGAACCTTGTGCAATGGCAATTGCACGATCATATGTCAAGTCTCTCTCTGCTAGAAGCTTTTTCTGAATGGCTTCATTGTTCACACCACAAACAATGCGATCCCTGAGCATCTCATTGAGTTTGTCTCCATAGTTACAAAACTCAGCTAGTTGACGCAACTCTGCAACGAACGCTGCCACTGACTCTCCTGTAGACCTGGTCCTAGTGTTAAACTTGAACCGTTGCACCACCTCCGAGGGTGCCGGACTGTAGTGTGACGCTAGCGTATCGGCAAGCTGCTCGAATGTCTTCTCGTCGGGTCGGATGGGAGCTAGCAAACTCCTCAACAGTTTGTACGGCGCCGGACCGACAACCGTTAAAAACGTTGACCTTCTCTTGTCAGCGTTGGCTTCCCCAACGATACCGTTCGCCTTGAAGAAGTGCTCGAGACGTTCTACATACTGAGGCCATTCCTCTACTTCAGGGTCGTACTGCTTAGTCCCGCCATCCCATCCTCGTCGCCAGTTTAATATGTGATGTATTCACCTTTAATGGCGGCCTCTCGGCTTACCAACAAGCACCACAACCCTTGACACTTCACACTTAAGGTATTAATTATTCATTGAACTTCGCACGTGTAACAACTCAATCATACACAAAATAACGCACACCAATAATCATACAGGAGAACTGGTTGATGGGTATAAAAACAATTGCGATAATAATGAATACGACACACACACACGCATACATACACTACACATAGTTTATTGGTTCATCTCCAACTTAGCTATGTGTTGGATGATCTCACTGGCAATGACCTATCCACAAAAGTGGTGGTGGTGGAAACTTGCGGAGCCAATTAATATTCTTTTGTACAGAAATGGGCCACAATGTATTTGTGGGGACTGTAGAGGTGAATATTGTATAATGTGAGACTTCCTTCGAACAGAATGATGTTCTTGATGATTACTTTTCTTATTAACCCTCAGCGTGCATGCCCGAGAGTGTTACAGTAGTCATCCTGTCTGTGTGTCATTCATAACCCTCAGCGCGCATGCGCCCAGAGGGTTATAGTAGTCATCCTGTCAGTCATTAACCCTCAGCGCGCATGCACCCAGAGGGTTATAGTAGTCATCCTGTCAGTCATTAACCCTCAGCGCGCATGCGCCCAGAGGGTTACAGTAGTCATCCTGTCAGTCATTCCGTCCGTCAGTCAACAGGGGATCTCGAAGATTATGGCTACCCAGGCTTTGAAAGCGACATCAAACTATAGCACTTCACAGAGTAAGTCCCTTTAATGTGCCAGAATTTTTAGTTTTGACTTAGTTTTCAAGAAAAAGCGAGTAGAATTTCAGTCCCACAATCGTACGTTACGGTAATGGGAACCGCCCCTTAAAAAACTTGCTTGTCACGTGAGCCAGCTTGCAGGTTGCAAATCACTTTTAAATAGCTAACAATTACATGAATTGAGCGTGTGGTGTTCTGTGGCATAGTTGTTGAGTGAGCAAATAGCTAACCTAGAAGTCTCTGGTTCAAACTGAAGTAGACGCTTTTTTTTTCATTTTTTTTTTCATCCCGTTTTTCTTTTTTTTCTTTTTTTCTTCTTGCCTTATTTTCCTCTTCCTACTGTTTTTATTGCTTTCCTACCTTTTCCTTTCATTTCCTCTTTCTTTTTTCCCTCTTCATTGTCTTTTTCTCTTTCCTGCCTCTCTTCATGCCACTTCTCTTTCTTTTTTTTGTTTCTACACTTTTCCTTTTCTTTATCATACTAGCTAACTAGCGCTTAGGGTTTGCACTTCAGTGCTCTAGTTCAGTCAGTCAACAGGGGATCTTTATCATACTAGCTAACTAGCGCTGAGGGTTTGCACTTCAGTGCTCTAGTTCATTCAGTCAACAGGGGATCTTTATCATACTAGCTAACTAGCGCTGAGGGTTTGCACTTCAGTGCTCTAGTTCAGTCAGTCAACAGGGGATCTTTATCATACTAGCTAACTAGCGCTGAGGGTTTGCACTTCAGTGCTCTAGTTCAGTCAGTCAACAGGGGATCTTTATCATACTAGCTAACTAGCGCTGAGGGTTTGCAACTTCAGTGCTCTAGTTCAGTCAGCAACAGGGGGATTCGTTATTCACACTAGTAATAGCGCTGAGGTTGCCACTTCAGTTGCTCTTAGTTCAGTCAGTTCAACAGGGGATTCTTTATCATACTAGCTAAAAACTAGCGCTGAGGGTTGCATTCCGTGATCTAGTTCAGTCAACAGGGGATCTTTATCATACTAGCTAACTAGCGCTGAGGGTTTGCACTTCAGTGCTCTAGTTCATTCAGTCAACAGGGGATCTTTATCATACTAGCTAACTAGCGCTGAGGGTTTGCACTTCAGTGCTCTAGTTCATTCATTCATTCAACCCTAGCCCTAGCCCTAGCCCTAGCCCTAGCCCTAGCCCTAGCCCTAGCCCAAGCCCATACTAGCTAACTAGCGCTGAGGGTTTGCACTTCAGTGCTCTAGTTCGTTCATTCATTCAACAACGGATCTTGAAGACGACGGCCTTCCAGGCTCTGAAACGATGTAGAGATAGAGAAATTTGCAAAGTAAGTCCCTTTAAAGTGCTAGAATTTTTTGTTTCGACTTAGTTTTCAAGAAAAAGCTAGTCGATTTTAGCCGTTCGTACGATCCTTGTGCTAGTGCGCTACCAGTAACGTCCCTTTACCGCACGTTATAATCACGTGAGCTGAAAATTGCAGCTATCTAGAGAGTGGCCGGTTGGCTTGTAGTACTACTGCAGTTGCAATTGTCGCGCTTCACGCGTGTAAGGGGGCTAGAGTCGAGTTATATACCGCGGAGCTGATCTGTTTTAACCTAGAGGCGTTCCCTTAGCTCTGTTGTTTGCTTCTTTCTTTGTATCGCCGTAAGTAGTAACTGTCTGTGTGTAAATGCTAAAGGTTTGAAATAATTTTTAACCGACGTTCGTTTCTACTGCTGATCTCTGGTGGACATACGCTGAGGGTTCGCACCTCCTGGTGCTTCATTGAACTAGTGAATCTATCTATGTATTAGCTGTGCAAGTTGATTAGTTTTAATGTCCAAATCCTATGGGATGTAGATTAAAAAAGAAAAAGAAAAAAAAAGAAATAGTATATTTAGAGGATTTTCTACAACAGGAGATTTTTCCATGTCTAACCTCTTAACAGTTTCACTATACGTTCTGGGTATTGATAGGGTGTTTTTATTGCAAAATACATTAAAAATAAATTAAACACACGTGAGGATTTCAGTTTAGTTGAACATTTTAAAATATATTTAAATTACATGAAAGCTATATGTTTTATCATCTTCATTGTGCCCAAACTAAAATGTGGTTACAGTAGAGCTACCATAAAATTTAATTTAATTCCATAACTTAAAGTAAAGATTAACCTTTACCTTGTACTAAGGAACAACAGCTATAACGACAGACAAAATTCCACAAATTTACTTTCTCACAGCCACTATATGCTTCTTCAGCAAGTTGCAGTTCTTCTTCTGTTACCATGGTACCATCTACTGCTATTAAAGAAGGATGTTGATGGATTAATAGTAAGCGATGCTGCAGGCGACGAGACACCTGTGGATCAACAAACACACAAATAAACTGTGGATCAGCAAACACACAAATAAACTGTGGATCAACAAACACACAAATAAACTGTGGATCAACAAACACACAAATAAACTGTGGATCAACAAACACACAAATAAACTGTGGATCAACAAACACACAAATAAACTGTGGATCAACAAACACACAAATAAACTGTGGATCAACCTAACACACAAATAAAGTGAGATCAACACACACACACACACACACACACACACACACACACACCCAACACACACATACTAAACTATACCATCAATAGCTTCAGATAGCAACTATACATTAATAAATTTTAAATTTGGCCTATAAGCAATTAAATAACTCTAACCCACAGGTTGTGGAAATAACGCACTGGATTTTGGGAAACTTCTATTAATTTACTATAGACTAGTGAGCCTGCCTAGGTTACATACAACTACAGTATTGTTACATAATATAGTTTACTATAGACTAGCGAGCCTGCCTAGGTTACATACAACTACAGTATAGTTACATAATATACTTTACTATAGACTAGTGAGCCTACCTAGGTTACATACAACTACAGTATAGTTACATAATATACTTTACTATAGACTAGTGAGCCTGCCTAGGTTACATACAACTACAGTATTGTTACATAATATACTTTACTATAGACTAGTGAGCCTGCCTAGGTTACATACAACTACAGTATTGTTACATAATATAGTTTACTATAGACTAGTGAGCCTGCCTAGGTTACATACAACTACAGTATTGTTACATAATATACTTTACTATAGACTAGTGAGCCTGCCTAGGTTACATACAACTACAGTATTGTTACATAATATAGTTTACTATAGACTAGTGAGCCTGCCTAGGTTACATACAACTACAGTATTGTTACATAATATAGTTTACTATAGACTAGTGAGCCTGCCTAGGTTACATACAACTACAGTATAGTTACATAATATACTTTACTATAGACTAGTGAGCCTGCCTAGGTTACATACAACTACAGTATTGTTACATAATATACTTTACTATAGACTAGCGAGCCTGCCTAGGTTACATACAACTACAGTATTGTTACATAATATACTTTACTATAGACTAGCGAGCCTGCCTAGGTTACATACAACTACAGTATAGTTACATAATATACTTTACTATAGACTAGTGAGCCTGCCTAGGTTACATACAACTACAGTATAGTTACATAATATACGTTACTATAGAATAGAGCCTGCCTAGGGTTAATTACAACGAACAGTATAGGACATAATATCTTTTACTATAGATAGTGGCCTGCATAGGTTAGGTTACATTTACAACTAAGTATTGTTACTAATAGTAATTTACTATAGACTAGCGAGCTGCATAGGTTAATACAACTAAGTATTGTTACATAATTATTAACTTGACTATAGATAGCGAGCCTCCTCAGTTTACAACTACAAACTACAGTAGGAGTACATAATATACTTTACTATAGCTAGCGAGGCCTCATAGCGTTACATACAATACAGTTATTGTTAATAACTATACTTTACTATAGATAGCGAGCGCCTAGGTTACATACACAAACTACGTATTGTTACATAATATAATTTACTATAGATAGTGGCCTGCCTATGTTACATACAACTAACGTATGACAGAATATACTTACTATAGCACAGTGGAGCCTGCATAGGTACATAAAACTACAGTATTGTTACATAATATACTTTACTAGAGACTAGTGAGCTGCCTAGGTACATTACAACTACAGTTATTGTTACATAATATACTTCTATACGACAGCGAAGCCTGCCCCTAGGTTACATACAATACAGTATTGTTACCATATATACTTTAATATAGACTAGCGGGCCTGGCCTAGGTTACATACACACTACAGTATGACATAATATACTTAATATAGACTGTGAGCTGCCTAGGTACATGACAAATACCAGGATAGTTACATAATATTACTTTACTATAGACTAGTGAGCCTGCCTAGGTTACATACAACTACAGTATAGTTACATAATATACTTTACTATAGACTAGTGAGCCTGCCTAGGTTACATACAACTACAGTATAGTTACATAATATACTTTACTATAGACTAGCGAGCCTGCCTAGGTTACATACAACTACAGTATTGTTACATAATATAGTTTACTATAGACTAGCGAGCCTGCCTAGGTTACATACAACTACAGTATTGTTACATAATATAGTTTACTATAGACTAGCGAGCCTGCCTAGGTTACATACAACTACAGTATAGTTACATAATATACTTTACTATAGACTAGTGAGCCTGCCTAGGTTACATACAACTACAGTATTGTTACATAATATAGTTTACTATAGACTAGTGAGCCTGCCTAGGTTACATACAACTACAGTATTGTTACATAATATACTTTACTATAGACTAGTGAGCCTGCCTAGGTTACATACAACTACAGTATTGTTACATAATATAGTTTACTATAGACTAGTGAGCCTGCCTAGGTTACATACAACTACAGTATTGTTACATAATATAGTTTAGTTCATGCAAAAAAAGTATATAGTAGTTGACCATTAATAATACCAATCAAATACAGAATTACTCTCTTACCTCAACTTTCTGAATAGTGATAACTTCTGTATTATCCAATTTAAGCCATTCTGACAGCCTCAATTACCAGTAACGGGTGAACAAGCTCGTAACTCTACCAAAAAACATAGCCAGAGTTATTTTTTGTGGGTGAAACACAAATAGAAAATATGTAGTGAGCGTGTGTGACACGCCTGGTCATGGTCAGACTAAAAATAAATGCAAAAGAAGTGGAACACTGACGATGTACAAGAAGTGGAACACTGACGATGTACAAGCAAGCATCAAAAGAATATGTCCGTTGATTGTTATCTTAGAAGGTAGGGCTGCTAGGAGATGGTCCCACAGTTAACTCAATGAGCTATAACTCATTGAATTGTGGATAAATTCTACTAGTTTACTATAACTCGCCGGATTATAGTATACTATAACTCACTGAATTGTGGATGACTTCTATTAGTTTACTATAACTCACTGGGTTGTTAATTACTGATATTTCTACTAAATGTTCCAAGTCCTTGATTCTTTCAAGCTCTGTAAATTCTTGGATTCGGTTCAGGCCAACATAAAGACGTTCCAAACAGTAGCATGAAATATTTGCCAGACTTTTCAATCTATTTTCTTCAATGTGGAGCTCTTTTAAATTCGGAACTCCCAATAAAGAGTGTTCTTGAAGTTCCTAAAGTATAAATTTAAATTTTATGCATATTATAACAAAGAGAAACTAATCAAAACAAAATAAAAACAACAAAATAATGTATATTAATACCATGACTTCTTTCAAACTAACTTTTCAAAAGTTAAGATTTATAGAATTTCATGTTCTTCTGACACTGGGAAGATTACCCAGGGATGGATCTAGGATTTGTAAAGGGAGGGAGGGGTTCTTTTTAAGTATAGCTACTTTAAGAAAAAAAAATTCTATACTAGCAAGTACCCCGCCACTCAGTGGTGCCTGACATACTAACTTGTGCAAATTAGGAGTGCAGTAGCATAAGGTAGTTTTATCCATGGTTTCCCTCCCCTGCTCTCTTTTTTTCCTCAGCCATCCCGGCCCTGTTTTTCTTATTCCTCTTTTCAACTCATGGATTCCCTTCTCCTCTGTCCACTTCTCCTGCTCCTCAGTATCTCTGCCCTTTCTGTGTATTTTCTTTCACTTCTTCATTGAAGTAGTTACATCAGTCAGCTATTTATTTCCTGCTTCTATTTTTATTGATGTTTGCATTCTCCTGCTTCTCTGCCTCTTTTATACCCATTATGATTAGCTACTGTAGATGAACACTCTTTCCCAACTCAGTTCAGCAGCCCAGTGTTCAGTTTTTATAAGATGCAATAGGTTTATAAGGCACATCAAGATACTCCAAGCTGTTAGGTCCCAACGGTTTAATGGCTAGTGTGCCCACTCCTCAATTGGCTGCTGCATGTTTGAACTTGAGAAGGTCACTTTTTTTTCCTCCCATTTTTTTTTCTTCAAATTTTTCCCATTCAGGTAATGACTATGCTTTACCAACTCTGATCAGCTCATGAATCATTCATGATACACCCCATTACTGCCAGTCACCATTGTCGTCATTACTGACACACATGCGTATTGTTATATAGATGTATTCATACTAGATCATGTTCATGATATTAATTCATACAATAATTAGCATTAGCCATAATGTAACCATCCAGAGCTGAAATTATGAACTACAAAAAATCAAGGAAAAATGGTTTAACTTATAAAACTATAAAAAATATAACTAATTTACACAGGTATTTTTTGAATTAATGAAATTGAGTAATTTGCCAATTAACTGGTTTAATTTCAAGCAAATGGAAGTAAACTTCTAGCTAGTGTTATAATTTCAAGCAAATGGAAGTAAACTTCAAGCTAGTGTTATAATTTCAAGCAAATGGAAGTAAACTTCTAGCTAGTGTTAATTGTAACTCATTAAAAGCAACAACTGGACAAAAGAAAAGAAATTAAGGCACGAATTCTGAAGTTCCTGACTCAGCATAGTTATCAATAATTGGTGGTTTTTTTTTCGAATACTGGGTATGATAAAAACAATGACGGGGGAAAGATGGCAAAGGGGAAAAACAATGACGGAGGAAAGATGGCAAAGGGGAAAAACAATGACGGAGGAAAGATGGCAAAGGGGAAAAACAATGACGGAGGAAAGATGGCAAAGGGGAAAAACAATGACGGAGGAAAGATGGCAAAGGGGAAAAACAATGACGGAGGAAAGATGGCAAAGGGGAAAAACAATGACGGAGGAAAGATGGCAAAGGGGAAAAACAATGACGGAGGAAAGATGGCAAAGGGGAAAAACAATGACGGAGGAAAGATGGCAAAGGGGAAAAACGGCAATGAAGGTTGTTACTTTTGTACTAGTTCTTTACTTAATGGTAAGCAAAATAAAGTAGCAAATGAAAAAAGTGGCTCATTTTTTAAAAAAGAAGGAGGGCTCGTACGACACTAGTTGAACTCCCTTATATCTGCTTATGATTACTTAACAGTATTAATGTATTATTTGAAATGTTTACTCCTATTATTCATAATTCTTCCCTTATAAATCTTCTGGTAAAGATTGTCAGTCTCATGGTATTCTTCAATTAGTGTAATAAAGTGGTTTTATGTTAAGCAAATCAAGAAATAGTGCCATATTGCTACCTACATAAGTATAATGGCTAAACCTGTGTAAGCTCTTGTTAACTTCATTCTTTACCAACTTGTCAAATCCTTTACCTTAATTTTGTTGTGATCTAGTACCAATTCCATCAGATGTGGCAAATTTCCGAGTCCTTCCAAATGACTTATATCATTACCTATACATTATACAGTATGGAATAAATAAATTCCCTACTTCAAACTCTATATTCAACCAACTAATTCCAAAGACCATTATACCTATTTAATAACTTTCAAATTGTTTATATATACATTGTAAAGCCTTTGATAATCTGTACGGAGTAATTTTGTAATGTTTGCCAGTCAGTAAGTAAAATAATTTTGTCTGTCCAGAATTTAATACATTTATTCTCAACTCCATCCATTTATAACTGACACATACTAGCTACTAACTTATTCTCTCTCTCTACCTTGTAGAAATAGAGCCTTGAGAGATGGAAGACTGTCAAAGTGGAAGTGGAATAGATTAGAGATCCCGTTGTCTGCTAAATGCAACACCTGTAAACTGAGCAGACACTGATAGTTTGACGCTAGAGCTGCTTCCGTCAATGGCAAGAGACTTTCTATTCGATTGTTATTCAAACATAATACCTACAAATATACAATAAGTTATCTAGATATGGCACAGCAACTAAAATAAAGGCATGCATACTACATGACTGCAGTGGGTACCACTAGGAAGTGGGTGTGGCCTATTAAAACTACATTATATGTTTAAAACAATTTAGTTTCTAGTATCTTATAGGTACTAAAACTTTCATATTGATTCATACATACATACATACATACATACATATATACATACACACACACATACACACTCATCTATTACATACCTTTAAGCGATTGAGATGGATTAAACCACTAAAGGTTGTGAGGCCATTATTTTCCAAATTTAAGCTATATAAATTAAAAAAAAAAAGTTATAATTTGGGAACCAGTTAAACAAAATTATGTCATAAAAATGATCCACAAAAGTACAAAGCAAATCCATATTGTAAATTCAAATATAGATCATAACTTAATTTGCGTGCAAATGAGAAAGTTCATCTGCATGTGCAAGCATGCAGTGGGATCCCAAAACTGATGTGTTTATGGTGTGTAAAGCATTGGTATTGCTTCAAGGGACACATTGAACCCTGCACATGTCAGAGGTCATTGGAGAGACACACTGAACCCTGCACATGTCAGAGGTCATTGGAGGGACACACTGAACCCTGCACATGTCAGAGGTCATTGGAGAGACACACTGAACCCTGCACATGTCAGAGGTCATTGGAGAGACACACTGAACCCTGCACATGTCAGAGGTCATTGGAGGGACACACTGAACCCTGCACATGTCAGAGGTCATTGGAGGGACACACTAAACTCTGCACATGTCAGAGGTCATTGGAAGGACACACTGAACCCTGCACATGTCAGAGGTCATTGGAGGGACACACTGAACCCTGCACATGTCAGAGGTCATTGGAGGGACACACTGAACCCTGCACATGTCAGAGGTCATTGGAGGGACACACTGAACCCTGCACATGTCAGAGGTCATTGGAGAGACACACTGAACCCTGCACATGTCAGAGGTCATTGGAGGGACACACTGAACCCTGCACATGTCAGAGGTCATTGGAGGGACACACTGAACCCTGCACATGTCAGAGGTCATTGGAGGGACACACTGAACCCTGCACATGTCAGAGGTCATTGGATTAATATTTTCCTCAATAAATTTCCAAGTCGTAAGAATTCTGAATATTGAAAGTAATATTTTAAAATGCATTTATTCTCTTCATTAGTTGTAATGTTTAGTTCTTGTTATCAACCAGTCTTGAGCATACAGTAGAACTTCAGAGTTACGTACCCCTTGGGAAATGAGGTGTATGTAACTCTGAAATGTACGTACTAAAATATTTAATTGACTAAAATACTATGCATACAGTATTTCAGCTTTATCCATGATTAATGGGTCATTTGATGGTGTATCCTTGAGTTTTTCATTTGTGTAAACCTGAATACACGGCACTATGAAATTTTTATCATTATATCTCCTGACAAGCACCTCTTCTTCAGGCCACTAGGGTCAGCTGATTCTGCTGAAAACATTTCTATATTCTTCCTGTCTCTCTATAAGTCTGAAATTGTGGACTTTCCTAGCCAAACTCCTGAGCAACTCCAGCTAAAAATATTCCTTGGTCTATTATTCTTCCAGATACAGCTTCTGATATCAACTCTTTTGCCATTTTTCTGCGATTCCACCACAAAAATAAATAAATAAAAATTTTAAAACCCACCCACACCATGTTGACGATCCTGTACCCATTGCCCCTTCGCTGTTTGGTTAAACCAGTTAATTTGGTTGTCTGAGGTTCGGATGTCTGAGGTTCGGATGTCTGAGGTTCGGATGTCTGAGGTTCGGATGTCTGAGGTTCGGATGTCTGAGGTTCGGATGTCTGAGGTTCTACTACTTAGTACTACTGACAGGGCTAGTTACATGATGATCATGGGCCAAACAAGTCTAAGCAGCTACACATAAGAATGCAATATAAGTTTTCATAATATTAAATACAATGATTCTCTCTTCTTATAATGAATCTTCATTCCTTATATATTATTAGAGTGTGAAAATGTCTTCATTTAATCATTGCTGGTTTACCTCACAAGCTGGTCAAAAGCTTCTACTGGCGTTAAGTCCACATGTTTGAGTCCTACACTGGGGAGATCTAACTTCACTATTTCAGCCACTTTTAAGGAAGGATATTTCTGAAATATGAAGTCCTGAGTAAGCCTATAAAAACAAATGAATACAGTATAAATAACAAACTAAAAAAATTGTAAAGAAAGAGTAGCTTTATGAAAGAATGCAGACTATAATTTCTAATATCCAATTTTGGCCACAAAATGGTGCATGCATATGTGCATGCATGACTGTCAAACTTTTAATGAAGTATATTTATACTCTATTTCAATCTACATACAAAATTAAGCAAAAAATGTAGACAAAGAAGTTATTTATCCCTCTGCTGTCAGGATTTCAACCTCTTCAGTGAATTACAGATAACATAAATGTAATGACTAAATCTTATTTTATTGAGGAATATCATAAAAACATCTTTTATTCATTCATAGCTTTAGCTGTATTATTTGTATTCTTACCATCCTCCAAGTTTATCCTTAGCATCTGCCACTTCAAATTCACCCTAAATAATTATATTCATTAGCTTAACTTCACTATCACTTCTCACTAATTTAAACACTTACAACAGAGTAACCATCCAGTGCCTTCAAAGAATGAAAATGAAAGATAACAAACAGTCTGTAAGTCTCCCCTGTAGTGACCGGGTTAAATGTTAAGTCCAGAACTAGTAGTGAAGAGAGTGCCTTTAATACAAAGAGTTGGCGAAGTTTTGCAATTGAATTTCCACTTAAATAAATCTCCATCAGACTTGCTAGATGCTAAAATAACACATTACCACAATATAAGATTCCATTGCTATCATTATTCCATTGTTAACACATTTGCTATAATGACATATTAGCTATCATATTCTATTGTTATAATATAACACATTACCATAATTCTATTGTTATTATATATGTATGTGTAATAGCACAGGTAACTGTGCTATTCTGGATTAATAGTACGAGTAACGTGATTGAAATAGCATGAGGCGAAGCCGAGTGCTATTGATCCCTAATAACACAGGTTACCCGTGCTAATAGTAGGATCATTTGCACTTGTAGCTAGACTGATCGTTCACTCACTATCTCCATATTTCAGGATTAGCTTCCTCTGGAACTTTGTTTCAACCTACGGCTTCTCCTAATCTGTTGAAAAACAATCTGTCTAATACGGGTAGAGCTTCTGTGGTACAGAATGACATTATCTCCAACTAGAAACTACTCAAACTGTACGTTTCCAAGGTTAACGCTGCACGTGTGCGCACTTACCTGTACTATTTCACTTACTATGGTGGTATTTTACTTAGTTTCCACTTAGTTTCCATGCTATTTCACTTAGTTATGCGCTATTTCGCTTTCCTGGTGCGATTTTAATTGAACAGCGATTTTCCCCATACATTTTTGAATGGGCAATTTACGCGACGTACTATTAACACATTACTATATTATATTGTTATAATATATAACACATTGCCATATTCCATTCAGATCATTAATATCATATTCCTATCAATAGAGAACAGGAGCACAACAGAGATATCCTCAAAATTCAATAAAACTCTAATTGGACCGCTAAACCCACAGCTATCCAATTCAAATTTAATTGACTAAATTTGCATGTGTGTATGTTTGCGCATTTGATTGAACCTTCTCAGACTGTCTGCAGGTTAGCCTAGTGATTGCTAGAATAACTACACTCATTGAATTATACTAACTATACTGCAGGTTAGCCTAGTGATTGCTAGAATAACTACACTCATTGAATTATACTAACTATACTGCAGGTTAGCCTAGTGATTGCTAGAATAGCTACACTCATTGAATTATACTAACTATATCTGCAGGTTAGCCTAGTGATTGCTAGAATAGCTACACTCATTGAATTATACTAACTATACAGCAGGTTAGTCTAGTGATTGCTAGAATAGCTACACTCATTGAATTATACTAACTATATCTGCAGGTTAGCCTAGTGATTGCTAGAATAGCTATACTCATTGAATTATACTAACTATATCTGCAGGTTAGCCTAGTGATTGCTAGAATAGCTATACTCATTGAATTATACTAACTATACTGCAGGTTAGCCTAGTGATTGCTAGAATAACTACACTCATTGAATTATACTAACTATACTGCAGGTTAGCCTAGTGATTGCTAGAATAGCTACACTCATTGAATTATACTAACTATATCTGCAGGTTAGCCTAGTGATTGCTAGAATAGCTACACTCATTGAATTATACTAACTATACTGCAGGTTAGTCTAGTGATTGCTAGAATAGCTATACTCATTGAATTATACTAACTATATCTGCAGGTTAGCCTAGTGATTGCTAGAATAGCTATACTCATTGAATTATACTAACTATATCTGCAGGTTAGCCTAGTGATTGCTAGAATAGCTACACTCATTGAATTATACTAACTATATCTGCAGGTTAGCCTAGTGATTGCTAGAATAACTACACTCATTGAATTATACTAACTATACTGCAGGTTAGCCTAGTGATTGCTAGAATAGCTACACTCATTGAATTATACTAACTATACTGCAGGTTAGCCTAGTGATTGCTAGAATAACTACACTCATTGAATTATACTAACTATATCTGCAGGTTAGCCTAGTGATTGCTAGAATAACTACACTCATTGAATTATACTAACTATACTGCAGGTTAGCCTAGTGATTGCTAGAATAACTACACTCATTGAATTATACTAACTATACTGCAGGTTAGCCTAGTGATTGCTAGAATAGCTACACTCATTGAATTATACTAACATATCTGCAGGTTAGCCTAGTGATTGCTCTAGAATAACTACACTCATTGAATTATACTAACTATACTGCAGGTTAGCCTAGTGATTGCTAGAATAGCTACACTCATTGAATTATACTAACTATACTGCAGGTTAGTCTAGTGATTACTAGAATAGCTACACTCATTGAATTATACTAACTATACTGCAGGTTAGCCTAGTGATTGCTAGAATAGCTACACTCATTGAATTATACTAACTATACTGCAGGTTAGCCTAGTGATTGCTAGAATAGCTACACTATTGAATTATACTAACTATACTGCAGGTTAGCCTAGTGATTGCTAGAATAGCTATACTCATTGAATTATACTAACTATATCTGCAGGTTAGCCTAGTGATGTTAGAATAATAGCTACACTCATTGAATTATACTAACTATATCTGCAGGTTAGCCTAGTGATTGCTAGAATAGCTACACTCATTGAATTATACTAACTATACTGCAGGTTAGTCTAGTGATTGCTAGAATAATAGCTACACTCATTGAATTATCACTAACTATATCTGCAGGTTAGCCTAGTGATTGTTAGAATAATAACTACACTCATTGAATTATACTAACTATACTGCAGGTTAGCCTAGTGATTGCTAGAATAGCTACACTCATTGAATTATACTAACTATACTGCAGGTTAGCCTAGTGATTGCTAGAATAACTACACTCATTGAATTATACTAACTATACTGCAGGTTAGCCTAGTGATTGCTAGAATAACTACACTCATTGAATTATACTAACTATACTGCAGGTTAGCCTAGTGATTGCTAGAATAACTACACTCATTGAATTATACTAACTATACTGCAGGTTAGTCTAGTGATTGCTAAAATAGCTACACTCATTGAATTATACTAACTATACTGCAGGTTAGTCTAGTGATTGCTAGAATAGCTACACTCATTGAATTATACTAACTATACTGCAGGTTAGCCTAGTGATTGCTAGAATAGCTACACTCATTGAATAATACTAACTATATCTGCAGGTTAGCCTAGTGATTGTTAGAATAACTACACTTATTGAATAATACTAACTATATCTGCAGGTTAGCCTAGTGATTGCTAGAATAACTACACTCATTGAATTATACTAACTATGTCTGCAGGTTAGCCTAGTGATTGTTAGAATAGCTACACTTATTGAATTATACTAACTATATCTGCAGTTTAGCCTAGTGATTGTTAGAATAGCTACACTCATTGAATTATACTAACTATATCTGCAGGTTAGCCTAGTGATTGTTAGAATAACTACACTCATTGAATTATACTAACTATGTCTGCAGGTTAGCCTAGTGATTGCTAGAATAACTACACTCATTGAATTATACTAACTATATCTGCAGGTTAGCCTAGTGATTGTTAGAATAGCTACACTTATTGAATTATACTAACTATATCTGCAGTTTAGCCTAGTGATTGTTAGAATAGCTACACTCATTGAATTATACTAACTATATCTGCAGGTTAGCCTAGTGATTGTTAGAATAACTACACTCATTGAATTATACTAACTATATCTGCAGGTTAGCCTAGTAATTGTTAGAATAGCTACACTCATTGAATTATACTAACTATATCTGCAGTTTAGCCTAGTGATTGTTAGAATAGCTACACTCATTGAATTATACTAACTATATCTGCAGTTTAGCCTAGTGATTGTTAGAATAGCTACACTTATTGAATTATACTAACTATATATCACTTTTCAACAAATACATGTTTATCCTAGATAGATTGACTAGTGTTAACCACTCACCTTGAGTTCTTGAAGACTTGTGATGTAATTATGACTCGCATTAAAGTTACTTAATTTCTTCAAGTGTTTGAAACAAGAAGGTAGCGAGGAGAGTTTGTTACTAGCAACTGACAGCCATGTTAATTCTGTGAGCTGGCCAATGCCCTCTAGGCTGGTGATACTATTGTTGTCTAATATTACTTCTTGCAACTGGTGGCACTGAAGAATGCCCTATGAGAATATGATTTGGAGATAAATTGACAATTGAGTTTCGAGAATTAGCAGTGACTTACTTTCAATGAATGGAGAAAATTGTTGGCCAGTGATAGCCATCGCAACTTGGGGAATTGATTCAAGAAGGAGACATTTGTAAGATTTAAGTCACTCATACACAGAGTTGTGACCTAGCCATGTATCAATTTTTTAAAAATGTATAAAATAGTGTACTAACATTGACATCAATATAGTGTATGTGTGATTACATGTGAGTCTATTCAATGCAGTTTCATTCTTACTAGCCCTAGCCCTGCAAGGTATGAGCTACATCACACACACAAGTGCATGGCATAGTGGGGACATGAGCTACATCACACACACAAGTGCATGGCATAGTAGGGACATGATCTACATCACACACACAAGTGCATGGCATAGTGGGGACATGATCTACATCACACACACAAGCGCATGGCATAGTAGGGACATGAGCTACATCACACACACAAGTGCATGGTATAGTGGGGACATGAGCTACATCACACACACAAGTGCATGGCATAGTGGGGACATGAGCTACATCACACACACAAGTGCATGGCACAGTAGGGACATGATCTACATCACACACACAAGCGCATGGCATAGTAGGGACATGAGCTACATCACACACAAGTGCATGGCATAGTAGGGACAGATCTACATCACACACAACTTGAATGGCATAGTAGGGACATAGCATCACACACAAGTGCATGGCATAGTAGGGACATGATCTACATCACACACACAAGTGCATGGCATAGTGGGGACATGATCTACATCACACACACAAGTGCATGGCATAGTGGGGACATGAGCTACATCACACACACAAGTGCATGGTATAGTGGGGACATGAGCTACATCACACACACAAGTGCATGGCATAGTGGGGACATGAGCTACATCACACACACAAGTGCATGGCATAGTGGGGACATGAGCTACATCACACACACAAGTGCATGGCATAGTAGGGACATGATCTACATCACACACACAAGTGCATGGTATAGTGGGGACATGAGCTACATCACACACACAAGTGCATGGCATAGTGGGGACATGAGCTACATCACACACACAAGTGCATGGCATAGTAGGGACATGAGCTACATCACACACACAAGTGCATGGTATAGTGGGGACATGAGCTACATCACACACACAAGTGCATGGCATAGTGGGGACATGAGCTACATCACACACACAAGTGCATGGCATAGTGGGGACATGAGCTACATCACACACACAAGTGCATGGCATAGTAGGGACATGATCTACATCACACACACAAGTGCATGGCATAGTAGGGACATGAGCTACATCACACACACAAGTGCATGGCATAGTGGGGACATGAGCTCCCACACACAAGTGCATGGCACACACAAGTGGCATGACATGATGGCATAGTGGGACATGAGCTACATCACACACACAAGTGCATGGCATAGTGGGGAGCATGACAACACAAGTGCATGGCATAGTGGGGACATGAGCTACATCACACACACAAGTGCATGGCACAGTAGGGACATGATCTACATCACACACACAAGTGCATGGCATAGTAGGGACATGAGCTACATCACACACACAAGTGCATGGCACAGTAGGGACATGATCTACATCACACACACAAGTGCATGGCATAGTAGGGACATGAGCTACATCACACACACAAGTGCATGGCACAGTAGGGACATGATCTACATCACACACACAAGTGCATGGCATAGTGGGGACATGATCTACATCACACACACAAGTGCATGGCATAGTGGGGACATGAGCTACATCACACACACAAGTGCATGGTATAGTGGGGACATGAGCTACATCACACACACAAGTGCATGTCCCTACTGTGCCATGCGCTTGTGTGTGTGATGTAGCTCATGTCCCTACTGTGCCATGCACTTGTGTGTGTGATGTAGCTCATGTCCCCACTGTGCCATGCACTTGTGTGTGTGATGTAGCTCATGTCCCCACTATGCCATGCACTTGTGTGTGTGATGTAGATCATGACCCCTACTCCTCCTCCTATGCTGCATGCATGTGTGGTGTGATGTAGATCATGTGTGCCATGCACTTGTGTGTGTGATGTAGATCATGTCCCTACTGTGCCATGCACTTGTGTGTGTGATGTAGATCATGTCCCTACTGTGCCATGCACTTGTGTGTGTGATGTAGATCATGTCCCTACTGTGCCATGCACTTGTGTGTGTGATGTAGATCATGTCCCTACTGTGCCATGCACTTGTGTGTGTGATGTAGCTCATGTCCCTACTATGCCATGCACTTGTGTGTGTGATGTAGATCATGTCCCCACTATGCCATGCACTTGTGTGTGTGATGTAGATCATGTCCCTACTGTGCCATGCACTTGTGTGTGTGATGTAGCTCATGTCCCTACTATGCCATGCACTTGTGTGTGTGATGTAGATCATGTCCCTACTGTGCCATGCACTTGTGTGTGTGATGTAGATCATGTCCCTACTGTGCCATGCACTTGTGTGTGTGATGTAGATCATGTCCCTACTGTGCCATGCACTTGTGTGTGTGATGTAGATCATGTCCCTACTGTGCCATGCACTTGTGTGTGTGATGTAGCTCATGTCCCTACTATGCCATGCACTTGTGTGTGTGATGTAGATCATGTCCCCACTATGCCATGCACTTGTGTGTGTGATGTAGATCATGTCCCTACTGTGCCATGCACTTGTGTGTGTGATGTAGCTCATGTCCCTACTATGCCATGCACTTGTGTGTGTGATGTAGATCATGTCCCTACTGTGCCATGCACTTGTGTGTGTGATGTAGCTCATGTCCCTACTATGCCATGCACTTGTGTGTGTGATGTAGCTCATGTCCCTACTGTGCCATGCACTTGTGTGTGTGATGTAGATCATGTCCCTACTCATTGTTTCATAATGACTTGTTAATTAATTTAAGCCATATTTCCGTACTTTCTCTATCTTACTTTTTCATTCCATCCAATGTATTGAGTATGTAGTGGACTTGAAGATCGTGAAGGTGTAGGTAGATAAGAGGCAGAGTGTTGAGTAGGTGAAGGTGTAGGTAGATAAGAGGCAGAGTGTTGAGTAGCTTGAACCAACTCATTACCAGAATATGAAACAGGCTGTCTTCTGGATCTCTGAATATGATGAGGGCAGTAGAGCAGTGGTGGTTGAGGAACTGGGTCAGGTGCAGAAGGAATACTTTTGAGGAGAGAATGAGCTAACGGGTGAGGACTTAAATTAGGAAAAGGATCATCAGAGTTGTTGACATGATTGACCAAAACTGATTTGGTTGGGTTCTGCCAAAATTTGGTTTCTTTTCTGACCAGTCCTTTTTCTTCTTCTGAAACATAATAATCATTCAGTCGCTTCAGACATTTCAGCTTGACTAGTAAATAATTTTCAATAAACTTGATCTATTTGAAAACAAAAATAGAATGGAAATAATTACGTGCAAAATATACAACAATAAATACATATTTCCCCCCCAATAATGTGCACTATCTGGCTAATACACAGGCACTATCTGGCTAATACACAGGCACTATCTGGCTAACACAGGCACTACTGGCTAATACACAGGCACTATCTGGCTAATACACAGGCACTATCTGGCTAATACACAGGCACTATCTGGCTAATACACTAGGCACACAGGCACTATCTGGCTAATACACAGGCACTATCTACACAGGCTATCTGGCTAATACACAGGCACTATCTGGCTCATACACAGGCACTATCTGGCTCATACACAGGCACTATCTGGCTCATACACAGGCACTATCTGGCTCATACACAGGCACTATCTGGCTCATACACAGGCACTATCTGGCTAATACACAGGCACTATCTGGCTCATACACAGGCACTATCTGGCTAATACACAGGCACTATCTGGCTCATACACAGGCACTATCTGGCTAATACACAGGCACTATCTGGCTAATACACAGGCACTATCTGGCTAATACACAGGCACTATCTGGCTAATACACAGGCACTATCTGGCTAATACACAGGCACTATCTGGCTCATACACAGGCACTATCTGGCTAATACACAGGCACTATCTGGCTAATACACAGGCACTATCTGGCTCATACACAGGCACTATCTGGCTAATACACAGGCACTATCTGGCTCATACACAGGCACTATCTGGCTCATACACAGGCACTATCTGGCTCATACACAGGCACTATCTGGCTAATACACAGGCACTATCTGGCTCATACACAGGCACTATCTGGCTAATACACAGGCACTATCTGGCTCATACACAGGCACTATCTGGCTAATACACAGGCACTATCTGGCTAATACACAGGCTTGAGTATTTTAAAGTAATCAAATTGTGTATGTTTTATTAACCCTTTCAACCGGCACGCCATATGGTGCTCTGCGTTTGGTCGGCAATTCCCCGTTTTTTAAATCAATTATCTAATATAATATTCCTATTGTTTGTTCTAATAGTACGGCACGTAAGTTGCCCATTCAAAAATGTATGGGAAAAATCGCTGTTCAATTGAAATCGCACGGGGAAAGTGAAATAGCGCGTAACTAATTGAAATACCTCGGTAACTAAGTGGAAACTAAGTGAAATACCTCGGTAGCTAAGTGAAATAGCACGGGTAAGTGCGCACGCGTGCAGTGTTAACCTTGGAAACGTACAGCTCGAGTAGTTTTTAGTTGGAGACGATGTCATTCTTTACCACAGAAGCTCTACCCGTATTAGACGGAATGTTTTTCAACGGATCAGGAGGAGCCCCACGTTGAAAACGAAGTTCCAGCGGAAGCTAATCCTGAAATAAGGAGATAGTGAGTGAACGATATAACATAGCTACAATTGCAAATGACTTTTTTAAAAGCTGGCCTACTATTAGCGAGTAATAGCACGGGTAACCTGTGCTATTAGGAATCAATAGCACTTGTAAAGCAATTGAAATAGCACTCGGCTTCGCCTCGTACTATTTAAATCACGTTACTCGTGCTATTAATCCCGAATAGCATGGTTACCCGTGCTATTACTCATACATACGTTATTCTGATATAGCACTTCCTGTAAAAAAAATTGATGAGAGAACTGGTACTTTGTTTTGTAGCTACAATTTAAAAATATGGTTACTGGAATACTTAAGCATTGAACCGTCTGTCCACCTGAAATTGTTTATAGTATGAGGCTCAGAAGCTCAAAATCCATCAAATAAATGGTGACTAAACTGTGTGCCCTATGTGAACCAAGTAACAGCTCTGAAACAGTTGGAAATGAGCTTCAGTTAGTATTGCTACATTATTGTAAATCCAAAATTTTAGCTCTTCTCTGTGTGGAATAATGTAATATATGTTGTTGTTGTTGTTGTTGTTTTTGCAAAATGTTGTCTTAAATGTTACCCAATTGGTGGTCATAAATGTACTGGTGAAAATACTTATACTCTTCATGCCACCCAACTGGTGGTCATAAATGTACTGGTGAAAATACTTATACTCTTCATGCCACCCAATTGGTGGTCATAAATGTACTGGTGAAAATACTTATACTCTTCATGCCACCCAACTGGTGGTCATAAATGTACTGGTGAAAATACTTATACTCTTCATGCCACCCAACTGGTGGTCATAAATGTACTGGTGAAAGGGTTAAACATATATTATACTGTACAACTTCAAAAAAGTTTTTTCTAAGTTAATAGTACAATAATTTAGCTGCTTGTATCCCAATATCAATCAAATATTGCAAGTCTAACTTAATAGTATATTATTCATAGCTAATTTTTTCAACCTATCAAACTAGTTTTGACTGGATGAAGGAAGCACTTATAAATGGTCTATTCAAAGTACATTGAAGTAAATACCACCCTTCCTATCAATCCTTCAACAATTAGCTTTCATCAAAATTTGTCCACTAACCTCTTGCCATGGATTGAATCTAATATCCATAACTTCCAATGTCGGGCAACTTCTACTAATGATGCGAAGTTCTTCTTGTGAGTCTTGCAAGTAGTTCCAGCTAAGATCAAGAGACTTGAGTTTAGGCAGTGACTGAATCAGAAATTACTATCCGTTCATAGATATACTTGCATACAAATTAACATACCTTAAATCCTTTAAGACTGGATATTTGATTAAAACTGATATCTAAAACTTCAAGATTGGGCTATAAGAGATGACATATATACCACATGTACTCTGGATATATAATAAAAATAATAAAGTGGTCATTTGAGTAAATTGGTTAGTAGCTATGATCTAAAATGTTTACAACAGTACATTAAAAGTCGTTAAGAAGGAGGAACTCAATGAAATATCTTCACACCTTAACTGGCACTTTGATTGGTTTTTATACAGAGGCAAAAGTTCCCCTGTTAGCTACACTTACACCCTCTAAACTAAATTTTATACTCCCTCTATCTAAAGTTATTGTTTCTTTCTCCCCCACCCCATTCTTCTTCCTTTTAACTTCAGTATGTTACAATCTCACAGAAATTTTGATAACACAAGCTGGTGCATGGGAGGAAGAAGAAAAGAGTAAAGAAGCGAGTATTACTTAAAATTTTAAATGTAATGGATCTATTTATCTTTATAAAAACATGAGGATTTCTTCAAAGTGAACATTTCCCGCTGATGGTCCTTCCACTGCTACTTTCTTCAAGCTGCTGTCTGCTAGTTGACTTCTGAGACTGGTTTTGTTTGGCTGGGTTTCTTTGAGGGGGGAATCCCAACTGAATTTCCTCCCCCCAAGAATTACTAATTTAATTACTTAAGAACTAATATAGCAAAAAAGTGACAAATGCAGGAATATGAATGCAAGCTCCCGTGACCATTTGGTATTTCGTTTAGTTTGGAATTTCCAATGACAACTCTCACCAGCCATGCCAAGTTCTATTCTGTCAACCAGTCTCAGATTATAGGTTCTTAAATTTTTTTTTGCCTTAGCTATACCAAACTGGAGTTGAAAGCATAATAGCGATCACTAAGTTTGAGCATATAAAATTATTCTAATGAAGGCATCATAACTTTAGTTTTTCTAGGATTGTTTGGAGCTTTGATACTTCTTGTGATTTTTATTTCAGAAATCTTTTTGAAAAATGGCCCACTTTGATAAATCATCTACTTCAATGATGATCTTTGCATTAGCCAGTTTGCTACATTAATTCTAATAACAAACTTACCAAATCAGTGAAATCTTCTACCGTAGCCAGTTCATTAGCACAAAGAATGAGTGTAGACAAGTTAGGTAGATTAGGCAACAAGCGAAATCTTGTCAAATGGTTGTTGAATAGATTTATATGCTGAAAATAGTGAAACAATTGAAAATTATTAGCATAGAATTTCTACCTCAGTATACAATATCATGTAGTCACTAGTGCACATTATCATGTAGCCACTAGTGCACACTATCGCGTGGCCACTAGTGCACACTATCGCGTGGCCACTAGTGCACACTATCGCGTGGCCACTAGTGCACACTATCGCGTGGCCACTAGTGCACACTATCGCGTGGCCACTAGTGCACAATATCGCGTGATGGCCACTAGTGCACACTATCGCGTGGACACTATGCACACTATAGCGTGACACTAGTGCACACATCGAGTGGGCCACTAGTTGCACACTATGCGTGGCCACTAGGCCACTACGCGTGGCCACTAGGGCACACTATCGCGGCACTAGTGCACATTATCATGTAGTCACTAGTGCACACTATCGCGTGTGCACACTATCGCGTGGCCACTAGTGCACACTATCGCGTGGCCACTAGTGCACACTATCGCGTGGCCACTAGTGCACACTATCGCGTGGCCACTAGTGCACACTATCGCGTGGCCACTAGTGCACACTATCGCGTGGCCACTAGTGCACACTATCGCGTGGCCACTAGTGCACACTATCGCGTGGCCACTAGTGCACACTATCGCGTGGCCACTAGTGCACACTATCGCGTGGCCACTAGTGCACACTATCGCGTGGCCACTAGTGCACACTATCGCGTGGCCACTAGTGCACACTATCGCGTGGCCACTAGTGCACACTATCGCGTGGCCACTAGTGCACACTATCGCGTGGCCACTAGTGCACAGTATCGCGTGGCCACTAGTGCACACTATCGCGTGGCCACTAGTGCACACTATCGCGTGGCCACTAGTGCACACTATCGCGTGGCCACTAGTGCACACTATCGCGTGGCCACTAGTGCACACTATCGCGTGGCCACTAGTGCACACTATCGCGTGGCCACTAGTGCACACTATCGCGTGGCCACTAGTGCACACTATCGCGTGGCCACTAGTGCACACTATCGCGTGGCCACTAGTGCACACTATCGCGTGGCCACTAGTGCACACTATCATGTAGTCACTAGTGTACGTTAGTCCGAGGTAACTTCAACCCACCTAGAGTCAACTGAACTGAGAATAACTATTAATTGTAAATTAACATCTTGTCTTGTGAACGTCACTATATATTACTACTGTATCACTACCATTTTTTGTTTGAAGGAGGCAGAAATGGAATGAAATACACTTCTTGCTGGTATGAATTTTGGAGTGACCCACACTGTAATAAACTGTTAATGTTGACCATATTGTCCCTCAAAACAACAATATTCCATCACAAATTGGTTCTTTGAAACTCTTCACAATAGTGACTATGCTATAAATAATTAAACTATGCCAACCCTCAAAATTATAGCTAGATAACCACCCTTTGGGACAATTATCCAGTTCTGGAGCCAGGCTAACAACTTGCAGGAGAACAGGCCTTTCCTCACAGCAAGTGGTGTGGACACCCAAAGTCCGACCTGGACCATTGCTACGGGGCGCCGTTTGTTTCAAAACTAAGTCCCGAATGAATTTATTAAATATCACCGCCGATTTATAAATGTAATCATCAATTTATAAATGTAGTCTTCGATTTATAAATGTCGTCGTCTATTTATAAATACCGTCGTCAATTTATAAATACTGTCAAAGATTTATAAATGTCGTCATCTATTTATAAATACCGTCGTCTATTTATAAATGTCGTCGTCGATTAATAATTGTCGTCGTCTATTTATAAATGTCGTCGTCGATTTATAATTGTCGTCGTCTATTTATAAATACCGTCGTCGATTTATAAATGTCGTCGTCGATTTATAAATGTCGTCGTCGATTTATAAATGTCGTCGTCGATTTATAAATGTTGTCGTCTATTTGTAAATACCGTCGTCGATTTATCAATGTCGTCAGTTTACAAATGCCATCGTCTATTTATAAATGTCGTCGTCGATTTGTCCTCGTTGATTTATAAATGTCGTTGTCGGTTTATAAATGCTGTCGTCTATAGCTAGTCGTCTATTTATAAATGTCATCTATTTATGAATGCTGCCGTCGATTTATAAATGTCTTTGCCGATATACAAATGTCCTCTTTGATTTATAAATGTCCTCGATTTATTAATTGGCGAGCGAGCGTAGCGAGCGAGACACTTACAGGGGTAAAAATGAAAAAATCGGGGATGTTTGTTAATTTATTTATATAATATGGACGTACGTATGTCATTTTGTACTTTGACCCTCCGTATGTTTGTGTTCGCTCCGCGTTCGACCCCGTCCCAAACTTCACTAAACAGAATCCTCCGGTTTAGCGACCATTACCCGTATCACCTTAGAAATTGTATTGTTTACGGCTTTGAATTGTTTTGCGGGTGCAGTTAAAACTCAAAATCTTATGGGAGCTCCATTTCTATTCGAGTTAGTGGCGGTGGTAAGTTAATGCGCTATTTGTCACAGTTATAAGCCCTACTCAACAGTATTTACTTAAAAATGCATTGTCCACTAGACGAACCACGAAGGTAAGTCTTGCGTAGGTATGTTCAGTTGTGTGAAAGTATTGTGCGTTACAACTACTATTAACCCTTTGCGTTCGATCGTCACGAATTCGTGACCGCCGTAACTTAACGTGCGCGTACGATGGTCACGAATCTGTGACACACCGGGTGCGTCAAGAGAATACGGCTGTCACGAATTTGTGACAAGCTCTTTCCCGCTCTGTTATTACAGTTACAGAGCGCGTAGCGCGCTAAAACTTTCAGTAGCTTACATAGTATACATTTTGCAATCTCTATTCTACAAAATAAGTCTTATAAAATAAGTATACTTATATCAAGTGCACCAACTAAATTAAAAAAAATTTTTCTACACTTTGTGTCTAGCTATTTTTTCTACTAAGAAGTAAAGGCCTAAAGTAGCTAGAAATAAGCAAACTAAAACTAGAACTTACACTTGGGTGTGATTTCTCCTTTCATAAATATAAGCTAAAAAAATAGCTAACAAACTATGGCCTCCTCGATAATTCCAACTAAGTTTGTATTCAAAACAACTCTATAAACTATAAACTAACGAATTACCATAGCTACAACGCTAGAGGCCGATTATTTGAGGCCTAACACAAAAGAAACACTCGCCCGTTTTCTTTTTGTCGAACTCCAACTGGTAAAACGCCGTCGTCTCAGGCAACTAATTGGTTTTACGGCGTGCGCATATTTAATTACATAATTGCTCGCCCGCGTTCGTCCGCAAAGGGTTAAGAGTATCACAAAGAAAATTTTTAATAACGTGATTTGATTTTGTTGCTTCTTTTTCAATTCAAACTGTTGCGGGAGCGGTTACTATGACATTGAAACCCCTTTACCTCATACGTAATTAAAAAACTCGACTTTATTTTAATAGCTTGAGTGTTAGTTGTTAAAATCAAATTTAACAATAGTGTAGTTTAAGGCTCGCTCGCCATTTGTGCTCAAGCACACCACTAGTTTAGTCAACAATTTATAAATATCGTCCACGATTTATAAATACCATCTTCAATTTATAAGTCACTGTAGATTTCGCCATATAAAAGCGTTAGTTTGTGTTTACAGTCGATTTATCAGGTGTCCCTACTCAGCGAAAATACAGCCAGCTGGAGTAGAGGTCAAAGGTTAACAGAGCAGCTTCTAGTTTAAAATACGTATAGCCAAACATGGCTTCTTCCAGTTCTGATACGAGTGACCAGGTGACCAGGTGACCAGGATCTCTAATGCTGTGGCTACTGCTGTTGTCAGAGCACTGGGCCAGCAGCCTCAAGTGTCCCAGGGAGTAGCTTCAACAATCAATGTTAGCCCAGTGTCAGCAATAACAGTGTTGCTTCCATTAATCAATGTTAGCCCAGTGTCAGCAATAACAGTGTTGCTTCCATTAATCAATGTTAGCCCAGTGTCAGCAATAACAGTGTTGCTTCCATTAATCAATGTTAGCCCAGTGTCAGCAATAACAGTGTTGCTTCCATTAATCAATGTTAGCCAGTGTCAGCAATAACAGTGTTGCTTCCATTAATCAATGTTAGCCCAGTGTCAGCAATAACAGTGTTGCTTCCATTAATCAATGTTAGCCCCAGTGTCAGCAATAACAGTGTTGCTTCCATTAATCAATGTTAGCCCCAGTCTCAGCAATAACAGTGTTGCTTCCATTAATCAATGTTAGCCCCAGTGTCAGCAATAACAGTGTTGCTTCCATTAATCAATGTTAGCCCAGTGTCAGCAATAACAGTGTTGCTTCCATTAATCAATGTTAGCCCAGTGTCAGCAATAACAGTGTTGCTTCCATTAATCAATGTTAGCCCCAGTGTCAGCAATAACAGTGTTGCTTCCATTAATCAATGTTAGCCCAGTGTCAGCAATAACAGTGTTGCTTCCATTAATCAATGTTAGCCCCAGTGTCAGCAATAACAGTGTTGCTTCCATTAATCAATGTTAGCCCCAGTGTCAGCAATAACAGTGTTGCTTCCATTAATCAATGTTAGCCCAGTGTCAGCAATAACAGTGTTGCTTCCATTAATCAATGTTAGCCCCAGTCTCAGCAATAACAGTGTTGCTTCCATTAATCAATGTTAGCCCAGTGTCAGCAATAACAGTGTTGCTTCCATTAATCAATGTTAGCCCCGTGTCAGCAAAATAACCAGTGTGGCTTCCCTTAATCAGGTAGCCCCAGTGTCAGCAATAAACAGTGGTGCTTCCATTAATCACTGTTAGCCCAGTGTCAGCAATAACAGGTTGCTTCCATTAATCAATGTAGCCCAGTCTCAGCAATAACAGGGTTGCTTCCATTAATCAATGTTTAGCCCGCCCAGGTCAGCAATAACAGGTGTGTTCAATTAAATCAATGTTAGCCCCAGTTCCAGCAAATAACAGCAATAACAGTGTTGCTTCCATTAATCAATGTTAGCCCAGTGTCAGCAATAACAGTGTTGCTTCCATTAATCAATGTTAGCCCCAGTGTCAGCAATAACAGTGTTGCTTCCATTAATCAATGTTAGCCCAGTGTCAGCAATAACAGTGTTGCTTCCATTAATCAATGTTAGCCCAGTGTCAGCAATAACAGTGTTGCTTCCATTAATCAATGTTAGCCCCAGTCAGCAATAACAGTGTTGCTTCCATTAATCAATGTTAGCCCAGTGTCAGCAATAACAGTGTTGCTTCCATTAATCAATGTTAGCCCAGTGTCAGCAATAACAGTGTTGCTTCCATTAATCAATGTTAGCCCAGTGTCAGCAATAACAGTGTTGCTTCCATTAATCAATGTTAGCCCCAGTGTCAGCAATAACAGTGTTGCTTCCATTAATCAATGTTAGCCCAGTGTCAGCAATAACAGTGTTCTAGAACAGCAGTTGCTACTGCAGCAGTTACAGTAGCTACTGCATTAGATCCATTACAAGATCACTTGTATCAGAGACAGATGTCATACTCACTGCCAACAAGTGTTATTGGTACTGAGATGCGTCTGCAGTTAACCTTCAACCACTCTTTACAGAACCACTCTTTACTGGGTGATTTTTTCCACAAGATTAGCGGTTGTCTACACAAAAGTAAGGACCCCCAAATTGACCTACGTTCATAAATTATTGACCACAGTATAAATTCATAAATCGTTGACCACAGTATAAATCCATGATGGCATTTATAAATCGACGACATTCATAAATAGAAGACATTTATAAATAGAACGTGGCATTTACAAATCGACAACCAATATTTATAAATAGAACCACGACATTTATAAATTGACAACGACATTTATAAATTGACCACAATATTCATAAATCGACGACGACATTTACAAATCATCGATGACATTTATAAATCATTGAGGACTTTTATAAATCATTGAGGACTTTTATAAATCATTGAGGACTTTTATAAATCATTGAGGACTTTTATAAATCATTGAGGACTTTTATAAATCGACAACAACATTTATAAATCGACTGCGACATTAATATTAATCGACAGTGATGTTTATAAAATCGTCAGATATATTTACAAATCGGCGATGACATATAATAATTCATTCCAAATTTAGTTTTGAAACAAACGGCGCCCAGTACATTGCTGTTGTGAGAAAAGGCCTTGAATTTGCACCCCAGCAAATGCCAGGTACCCAATCACAGCTGGGTGGACTGGTGGGAGGATGGACAATTGCCTGAGTGGGCCTTGAACTCTGGGACCTCATGCCTTGAGCCAAGGACACAACCACTACACCACACAGCCACCACCACCACCACCACCACCACCACCACCACCACCACCACCACACACACACACACACACACACACACACACACACACACACACGCACACACACTCACTCACTCATACACTCACACACATGTATATATTACAGGCCCGGAGGAACCGGTCCGGTTGGTCAGGTTTTTGCCTGACCTTTTTCAAAGGGAGAATTCCTAAAACTGTTTATCTTTAAAGGGGAATTCTACCATTCTGATACAGTTTATCACTCTCATTATCTTCATGGTGCTATGATATTGACTGTGATAAACACACATGATATGGATGTAAATATAGGTGGTAGAATCTGCAATGTTTGTGCCGCAAAACAACACTTGCTTCATAAATGTGTTACATAAGACAGTTAGATATTCACCATAGATAAAAAACAAACAAACAAGTATATACTATAGCTGCTTGCCCACACCCATGACTACACCCACAATTTTGTGCCCATTGTTCGGACAATTGTCACAAATTAGTATACCCCTTATAGTATCTGACTTGTTGCCAACAAGTGTGTCTCTGATGTTGTAGACTAGTTAATATCCATACCTTCACTTCATCCAGACACTCCTGTCCAGTATGCTGCAGTAATGATGTCTCATCCATCATAGAATAATGAGGATGTCTTAAAGTGTTCATAGTGGTATACTTGTCTTCAAGTGCTTGCAATTCATTGCACAAATCAGCTATATTCATATTCATACCCATGCTGAAATCCTCCTAAATATGTACAACATCAAAACCACATAGAATAGTTTAGATCTGTTGTACTCGTAATGTTTATTTGCATCAACATAGATAAGTCAACCTCAGTCCAATATAATATCGTTAATGCCCAACCGTTGTAATGTTGAACACTAATAAACTTATGGAGATTTCTGATGTGAATTTGATTTATATGCTGTATGGCATCATGAATTCATAGCAGCTGCTTCCCATTGAATGCAGAATTTTGTGTATGCTTTGCTGTGTTATCAACTATATCAGCTACCAGTATAAAACAGCAAAGGACATTTTCAATATATTACTTACACTTGAAAGATACTTAAACTTGATGATGTACTCTGGAAGTACAAACTTGTGATCTGCAATAAACCAGTCTCTAGGATACAAGTCAGAATTTTCGTTGCCTTTCACGTGCTCTATTGTTCTGAACACGGAATCTATATCCGGAAAGTTGATTTTGTTAGGCCTGAATAATAATATCAATATCATAATAAATAGCTATGTCACATTGATTAAAACTCCAAAATGAGACTCAAAGAATGATGAATAAACATCACCATGAGTGCATAATTCAAGAGAATCTTAACAAAATTTGAAATATTTGTTTTTATCCCATGGACTTGAAAAGTAAAAACACACACAAATACAAACATAAACAAAACAACAACTTATATTGGTCATTATAGAATTAACCCCCTACAGTTAATAGGATTAATACATAGTTACAGAACAAACACATAGTTACCAGAACTAACCCATACATACCAGAGCTAACCCACAGGTGCCAGAACTAACCCATAGGTGCCAGAACTAACCCATAGGTGCCAGAACTAACCCACACATACCAGAACTAACCCACAGGTGCCAGAACTAACCCACAGGTGCCAGAACTAACCCATAGGTGCCAGAACTAACCCATAGGTGCCAGAACTAACCCACACATACCAGAACTAACCCACAGGTGCCAGAACTAACCCATAGGTGCCAGAACTAACCCATAGGTGCCAGAACTAACCCATAGGTGCCAGAACTAACCCACAGGTGCCAGAACTAACCCATAGGTGCCAGAACTAACCCACAGGTGCCAGAACTAACCCATAGGTGCCAGAACTAACCCATAGGTGCCAGAACTAACCCACAGGTGCCAGAACTAACCCATAGGTGCCAGAACTAACCCATAGGTGCCAGAACTAACCCACAGGTGCCAGAACTAACCCACAGGTGCCAGAACTAACCCACGGGTGCCAGAACTAACCCATAGGTGCCAGAACTAACCCACACATACCAGAACTAACCCACAGGTGCCAGAACTAACCCATAGGTGCCAGAACTAACCCATAGGTGCCAGAACTAACCCATAGGTGCCAGAACTAACCCACAGGCGCCAGAACTAACCCACGGGTGCCAGAACTAACCCATAGGTGCCAGAACTAACCCACACATACTAGAACTAACCCACAGGTGCCAGAACTAACCCATAGGTGCCAGAACTAACCCATAGGTGCCAGAACTAACCCATAGGTGCCAGAACTAACCCATAGGTGCCAGAACTAACCCATAGGTGCCAGAACTAACCCATAGGTGCCAGAACTAACCCATAGGTGCCAGAACTAACCCACAGGTGCCAGAACTAACCCACAGGTGCCAGAACTAACCCACAGGTGCCAGAACTAACCCATAGGTGCCAGAACTAACCCATAGGTGCCAGAACTAACCCATAGGTGCCAGAACTAACCCATAGGTGCCA